>Ga0209515_10005723_pt1 | contig 15962 bp, 10 predicted proteins | sample Subgroupgradi54m_FD_187454 | JGI IMG/M metagenome (GOLD analysis project Ga0209515, IMG submission 187454) | Subsurface groundwater microbial communities from S. Glens Falls, New York, USA - GMW60B uncontaminated upgradient, 5.4 m (SPAdes)... ...
TGGCCACGCCACCGGTCGTCGAGCCGGCCAGGCCGGCCGTGGGCTACGTCCTGGTCAAGATCGGTCCCTACTGCGACATCAGCGTGGACGGCGTCGCCCACGGGCAGTCGCCGCGCGCGCCGCGCATCGAGCTCGCGCCCGGCAAGCACACCATGGTGTGCGCGCAGTCGGCCACGGGCCGCAAGATCACACGCGAATTCTTCCTCGACCCGGGCGAGCAGCTGGAGATCAAGGACACCCTCATCCCCCAGGTCGAGGTCACGCTCGAGCTGCACGCACCCGCGGTGCGCATCGACGGCGTGCGTCACGAATCGCGCGGGCGCATCCTCCTGCCCACCGGGCGCCACCGCGTGGAGCTGCAGGTGGGCGAGAGCTGGGGCGAGCCGGCCAACGTCGACGTGCCGTCAGTGCCGTGCACCCTGCGCGACCGCCCCGAGCTGGCCTGCCAGTGACCCGGCTGGCCCGCCGGCTGGCCCCGCTGTGACATATCTGTCAGAGCAGCGCGCCACTGCGTAGATCCCGGACACCGAAAATGTAATGATTTCCGGGATGCGGTTGGGCAGGAGAATTGCTCTTTGGTGGTCGGGCGTGGATACCGCTCTCATCATGCTGGCGGGACTGGGCGTCTCGACGTTCGTGCTCTCCGGCTGTCTGTACTGGGACTCGGTCAACGCCACCCCGGTCGCGGTGATCGACGTCATGAACGAGCCGGCCGAGATGCACGTCACCGGCAGCTACACGCTCACCTGCGCCAAGAGTCACGACCCTGACGGTTCGCAGCCGAGCTGCGCCTGGAGCCTGCGCGACGCCGCCGACCGGCCGCGCGGTCAGGGCTCGACCGGCCAGACCGTGGGGCTCAGCTTCACCGACGAGCTGGGCAAGCCCTCGCACCTGGCGGTCATCGTCACCCTCACCGTCACCGACGATCACGGCGCGCAGCAGACGACCTCGCGCCGCTTCGAGCCCAGCAACCAGAAGGGCGACATCGTCGTCAACGACGCCGACACCAACGTGAAGACGCGTGGCAACTACACCGCCGGGCGCTACTACGAGTTCTTCCCCTCCTTCACGGCCGGCATCGAGACCGCGACCGCCGACCCCGACCAGGATCAGGTCCCGTTCGTCTGGCAGGACGTCGTCCCGCCCTACGCCGGCGCTCTCGACGCGGGCGTGGCCGGCACCGTGCCGGGCGTGAGCCCGATGGCGCCCCGCTACTTCGTGCGCCCCGACGCGCCCGGCACGTGGAAGCTGCAGATCAGCGGCGACGACGGCTTCCCCGGCGGCGTCTCGACCGGCACGTCGACCATCACCGTCGACGAGGACCAGCCACCCTGCATCGAGGTGGTCGACCCCAGCCCTCCGTCCACCGCGCGCGTCATCTTGCAGCACGGCACGCTGCCCATGACCTTCCGCGTGGTCAGCGTCTCCGACGAGATGGACGTGTTTCCCTTGCCGGTGGTCGTGCCCGACTCGGGCATGAAGCGCGATCCCGACCTGAGCGAGACCAGCTTGACCTGGTACATCGGCCCCGAGGACGGCAGCCGGCCGCTCGCGCAGGTCACCGGCGAGCACGCCGCCAGTTACTTCACCGTCGATCCGGCCGCCTACCCGGTGGGCGAGCGCCTGCTCCTGCGCGTCGAGGCCAACGACCGCAAGCATCGCACTTACTGCGAGCCGGCCAAGCCGCCCTGCACCGAGCCGACCTCGCCCGCGTGCCAGCAGCGCTTCACCTGGACCCTGGAGGTGCGCTGATGGCTCGCTTCAGCATGCCTCTCCTGGCGCTCGGCCTGCTGGCGCTGGGCGGTTGCGGCGCGGGGGACGCCGCCGGCGGCCCCAACGACGGCAGCGTCAGCGAGGACGCCAGCCACAACGACATCGACGCCGCGCCCATCGACGGGGACGGCAGCGTCAGCGATGCCATCGAGCCGCCCCAGGACGCGGGCATCTGCACCGTCGCCATCACCGTCGCCACGCCCGACGCCGAGCGCCAGGCGCCCGGGTTCATCGCCGTGGACGCGAACCTGACCAGCGGCTTCGGACCCGGCCTGCAGCTGGGCTGGACCATCACCGGCCCGCACGGCGAGGAGATCGCGCCCGAGGCCGTCGCCGGCCATCCCAGCGGCATGCGCTTCTGGGCCGGGCTGCAGGGTACGTACAGCATCGACCTCGCCGCCAGCGTCGACGGCACGCCCTGCCTGGCGGCGAGCAGCACGGTCCAGGTGGCGTCGACGGGGAGCGAGTCGGTCGGCTTCGTGCTGATGTTCTCGCCCCGCCCCGACCAGCTCTTGCCCGCGCAGCAGCGCGCCACCCGTCTGGTCATCCATGCCGCCAGCGCCGATCCCGTCGAATGGCAGCTGTCGGCGGGACGCAAGCTCGAGTCGAGGCTCGATTTCGCCGCCGCCGATCACGGCGCGCAGATCACCGTGCAGAGCGAGATGCCGAGCGGCGAGACGGTCGGTCAGCCGGTCACCATGTTCGCGGGCGTCAACGGTACGTTCGGCGGCTGGATCGCCGACGTCAGCAGCCGGCTGCGCATCGTGGTGGTGCCGTTCAATCCTTCGATCGCGCCCTACGCCGAGTCGCACGTGCGCGGCGAACAGCTGATGATGCTGCAGCCGCTGAGCTTCACGACCGGTGACGACTTGCGCGGCAAGGTCACCGACAAGGACGGCAACCCGATTGTCGGCGCGAAGGTGTCGGTGGCGGCAGGCTCGCTACCGGCGGCGCTCGACACCACCGTCGCGGGCGGCGAATTCTTCGTGCGCGTGCGCGCCAGCGAGGGCCCGCTGCGCGTCGAGGTCGCGCCGCCCGCGGGCTCCGGCCTCGCCGCGCTCAAGTACGAGGGCGCGACTGGACCGGTCGCCGGCCCGACCGACGTGACCATCAAGCTCGACGTGGCCCAGGTGACGGTCAGCGGCCACGTGCTGACCTCGGCGGGCCAGCCGATCGTCGGTGGCACGGTCACCTTCGTGTCGAAGCCGATCGTGGGCGGGTCGATCGAGCAGGCGGGCACGCCCGGCTCGCCCTTCGCCGCGCTGCCCAGCGAGACGCGCGTGACCCGTCCGCTCGACGCCCAGGGCGCGCTCTTGCCCATCCTCCTGCCCGCGGCGGAGTACGACGTGGTGGTGCAGCCGCCCGCGGGCTCGGGCGAGACCATGACGGTCAAACACATCGACCTGCGCGCCGGCGTCTCGCCGCCGCCGCTGGCCCTGGCCACCGAGGCGCCCAAGAAGCTGCTCGTGAAGGTGTCGGCGCCGGGCGCAGGCGGCGATCGTACCCTGCTCAGCGGTGCGCGCGTCACCGCGGTGGCGCGCGGCCGCTTCCGCGTGGCCGCGGGCGAGACCGTCATCGGCATCTCGCGCGACGACGTCGCGCACCCGCTCGAGCTCAAGGTGGCCGACAAGACGGCCTACGATCTCATCGTCGACCCGCCCGTGGGCACGCTGCTGGCCCGCCGGCGCGTGCACATCGACGCCGTGGACGAGGGTACGACGGTCGAGGTCCGGCTGTTCACGGCCATCAAGCAGCACGGCAAGCTGACCACCTCGACGCAGCAGCCGGTCGTGGGCGGACGCGTGGCCGCGCGCTGCGAGGGCGTCAACTGCCCCGGCTTCTGCGACACCATCGAGTGCAAGGCGCGCTGCGGGCCCCAGGGCTGCAACGACGACTTCATCTACGCCGAGACCATCTCGCGCGAGGACGGCACCTTCGACCTCCTCCTGCCCGATTTTGCCGCCCAGCCATGAGCGCGCGCATGCTGGCTCTCGTGCTCGCCGTGCTGCTGGCGATGGCGCCCGGCGCGGCCCACGCCGGCGGCGCCATCGGTGCGCTGGGCGAGGCGCAGGCGAGCTTCAACGCCGGCGACTACTACAAGGCCGCCGAGCTGGTCGCGCCGCTGCTCGACGAGGAGTCGATCTCGCGCGCCGACCGCGCCACCGCGCTGCGCCTGTACGGCCTGGCGCTGTACTTCCTGGGCAAGCGCGACGACGCCGATGCCGCGCTGCTCGAGTACCTGAAGCTCGAGCCCGAGGCGCACCTGGACCCGGCGCTGGTGCCGCCCGACGGCATCGCCTTCTTCGAGGACGTGCGCTCGCGCCACGCGGTCGAGCTGCGCCGCTACAAGCCGCGTCCGCGCTGGCGCGACAGCGCCGTGGTCAGCGTCATCCCGCTCTTCGGCCAGCTGCAGAACGGCGACAAGGCCAAGGGCTGGGCGCTCATCGCCACCGAGGGCATCCTGGCCGTGACCACGGTGACCACCTACGTCATGTTCCGCCGCCTGTGCGACAACGGCCTGGGGGGCACGTGCAGCGACGAGGGCACCGCCAAGGCGGCGCGCACGGTCAACCTGGTCTCGGGCGGCCTGTTGCTGGGCGTGGTCGTCTACGGCGTCATCGACGGCGCCTACGGCTACGGCCGGCGCAAGCAAGCCTTCGAGGCCGCCAACTTCGGCCTGGGCGTGGGCGAGGGCAGCGTCGCCCTGACCTGGTCAGGGACGTTCTGAGCGCGCGCCGCTTCGTGTATCCTGCGTGCGCTTGCGCGCCATCCTGCTCATCCTGGCCGCCTTCGCGCTGACCTGGCTCTCGCCCGTCGGTCTCCTGCTCATCGCGCCCATCGTTCTGGGAGTCCCGCACGTGGTGTCCGACTTCCGCTACCTGGTGTTCCGGCCGCTCAAGCGGCGCGCCGACGGTGTGCCAGCGCTGACCTGGGTGGCGCTGCTGCTGCCGCTGGCGGCATTCGTGGCCCTGCGCGTGGCGGTCTACCTGGGCGCCCCCGCGCACCAGCGCCTCGAGGTCATGCTCGGCTGCTCGGCGGCGGTGACCGCGGTGGTGCTGACGCCACGCGCGTCGCTGCCGCGGCAAGGCCTGGCGCTGCTGGCGCTGGGCGGCCTGGCCCTGGCCGCGTTCCGCTGGCCGTGGCAGGTGCTGCTGGTCTTCGGCCACCTGCACAACCTGGCCGCGTTCGGACTGTGGTTCGTGTGGGCGGGCGCGCCACGCCGCGCCGCGCTGGTCTACGTGGCCTGCTTCGTCGCGCTCATGCTGGGCCTGCCCGTGCTGTCGACGGCGTCGCTGGGCGGGCTCGACATGCATTCGCTGGCCGGCGGCCTGGCGCCCGGCCTGGGTGACACCTTCGCCACCCGCGTGGTCATCGCCTACGCCTTCGCGCAGATGGTGCACTACGTGGTGTGGATCGATCTCGTGCCCGCGACGCAGCGAGGCACCGGGCTGCGCGCGGATCTGGGCACCCTGGGCGTGGCCGCGGCGGTGGTCGGCACGCTCGCGCTCATGGGCTGGGGTCTGCGCGATCCATTCACGGCGCGCGTGACCTACCTGTCGCTCGCCCTCTTCCACGGCTGGCTTGAGGTCGCGGTCATCGCCCACCTCTGGGTCGGGCGCGGCTCGATCCGGCTGCCCGGGGTCGCGCCCACGGCAGCGACGGTGCCGGTCACCGCGTAGTAGTTCCCCGACGGACGGCTGCCATTGTACGATGGTCAGGCCGTGCGCCAGCCCATCCCCTTCGGCAAATACCTGCTGCTGGAGCGCATCAGCGTGGGCGGCATGGCCGAGGTCTTCAAGGCCAAGAGCTTCGGCGTCGAGGGCTTCGAGAAGATCATCGCCATCAAGCGCATCCTGCCCACGATGGTGGAGGACGCCGACTTCATCCAGATGTTCATCGACGAGGCCAAGATCGCCGGCCAGCTGTCGCACGCGAACATCTGCCAGATCTTCGAGCTGGGCAAGATCAACGAGTCGCACTTCATCGCCATGGAGTTCATCTGGGGCAAGGACCTGCTCCAGATCCAGAACCGCTTCAGGAAGCTGCGCCTGCACATGCCGGTGTCGATGGCGGCATTCGTCGCCGCCAAGATGTGCGAAGGCCTCGACTACGCGCACAAGAAGAAGGACGCACGCGGCCAGCCGCTCCTGGTCGTGCACCGCGACGTGTCGCCGCAGAACATCCTGGTCAGCTACGAGGGCGAGATCAAGCTCATCGACTTCGGCATCGCCAAGGCGGCGACGCGCTCGTCGAAGACGCAGGCGGGCGTGCTCAAGGGCAAGTTCGGCTACATGTCGCCCGAGCAGGTGCGCGGGCTGCCGCTCGACCGCAGAAGCGACCTGTTCGCGCTGGGCACGATCCTCTACGAGCTGCTCACGGGCGAGCGGCTGTTCCTGGGCGAGAGCGACTTCTCCACCCTCGAGCGGGTCAGGAACGTCGACATCTCGCCGCCCTCGCAGCACAACCGCAACGTGCCGCCGGCGCTCGAGAAGATCGTCATGAAGTCGCTGGCCAAGGAGCCCGAGGATCGCTACCAGTGGGCCAACGAGCTGCAAGAGGAGCTGTTGCAGTTCGTCATGGGCATCCAGCCGGTGTTCACCGCCAAGCAGCTGTCGGCGTGGATGAAGGAAGCCTTCAGCCCCGAGCTGGCGCGCGAGCGGCAGCTGCTCGAGCAGTACAAGCGGCTGGGCCGTGACGGCATCATTTCGGGCAAGCCGGCGGCGGAGAACAAGGTCAGCGTCGAGCAAGGCCTGGGCCGGGCCGGGCCGCCCGAGGACGGCGCCGAGCGCACCGATCTGAGCCCGCCGTCGTTCGAGGACGTGCTCCTGCAGGAGTCGCTGGCCGCGGCGCCCGAGGTGCTGACCGGGCCGACCCTGGCGGCGGTCAAGGCGGTGCCGTCCGGGGGCAAGCCGCCCGCGCCGTCGGGCGGCGCGGCGCGCGTGAGCAAGGGCGGCGCGCAGGGCTTCGGCGACGAGGGACCGACGGAGATCTTCGGCGAGGTCGAATCGCGGGTCGCCGCGGCGCCGGTGCAGATCGCCGCCGAGTCGACGATCATCCTGCCGGGCGGCTCGGCGGCGACTCCTGCGGCCGGGGTCAGCGCGGCCACGGCCGACGCGGCCAAGATGGGCCTGGCGAGCACGCCGCGCTCCACCTCGGCGGCGGCGAACGCGGCGCCTGCGCCGGCTCCACCGCCTCCGCCGTCCGCGGCTCCGCTGCTCGGGTCGGCGGCCATGCCTCCGCTCACGCAGCTGGCGCCGCCGCCGGTGCCGCGTTCGCCGTCGTCGTCGTCGTCGTCGTCGGGGCTTTCGGGCTCGGGCGCGGCGCCCGCGCTGGTCTCGGCCATGTCGACGCCGGTGCCGGGTGCCCTGCCGGCTCAGCTGGCGGGCGGATCGTCCGCGCCGGCGCCCTTCGGCGGCGCGGCCACGGGCTCGCTGCCGCGCCCGGCCAGCGTCTCGTCGGCGTTCGGCCTGCCCGCGGGCGCCAGCGCCGACGCCGAGCACGCGCGCGTGGCGACCTCACGCCCGCGCTGGTTGCCGCCGCGCGCGCTGCTGCGCGACGTCGGCATCGGTATGGGTGTGGCCGTGCTGGTGCTCGGCCTGGTCGTGGGCGGGCGCTTCGTCCTGGGCTCGACGCCGCGCGCCCCGGTGGTCGAGCCGCCCGCGCCCAGCGGCACCATCGTGGTCGCCGCCACCGATCACGGCCCGGGCGACGTGTACGTCAACGGCGCCAAGCGCGCCGAGCTGGTCGCGGGCGCCGAGCCGGTCACGCTCGAGAGCCTCGAGGACGGTGACTACGACATCACGGTCAAGCGCGCCGGCGTGCCCGACTGCGTGCACGAGGTCAGGCTCGATTCGCGCCACCCCGAGGTGGTCATCTGTCGCTTCGAGCCGCCGCCGGTGGCACACGGCAAGCTGGTGCTGCGCCTCAAGACCGAGGGCGCGACCGTGCTGGTCGACAATCAGGAGATCAGCGCCGACGCCATCCAGGCGCCGCTCGAGCTGGCGCCGCGCGTCGAGCACACCATCACCATCCAGCGCGAGGGCTACGTCACCCAGCAGCTGCAGCTCGTGCTCGCCGAGGGCGAGGCGCAGGAGCGCGAGATCGAGCTCCTGGCCCAGAAGCCCACGCCCCGGCCGGCGCCGCGCCCCAAGGCTCCGCCGCCTCCGCCGCCCCAGCCCGAGGAGTCAGCCGACGGCACCACGCAGCCGCCTCCCGACAGCGACGAGGAGCAGGTCGGCTACCTCATCGCCAACACCACGCCCTACGCCAAGGTGATCATCGACGCGCACGACACCGGCAAGATGACGCCCATCGCGCCGCGCGCCAAGATCCCGCTCAAGCCGGGCAAGCACACGGTCACGTTCGTGGTCGGGCCGGACAGCTTCAACTACCCGATCATCATCGAGGCCGGGCGCGACCACCGGCTGATCAAGACGCTGCCGGTGGAATAGCCCCGAGGCTACTCGTCGTCGCGATCGCCGCTGCGGCCGCCCGGGCTGGTGGGCGAGCCGTCGGGCGCGGTCACCGGACGCTCGACCGGCAGGCCACGCGTGAGGCGCAGCTTGACGCGCGCGCGCTGGCGCTCCTTGTACTTCTCGTGGCTGTTCTCACCCAGCTCGTTGGCCTGCGCCTGCTTGGCGTCGAGCAGCTGGAACTCGGTCAGCACGAAGACGATCTGGCCGTAGTCGCCGTCGGTGGGCGTGCCCACGCGGCAGAGGAACTCGTCCAGGCGCACGGGCATGTCGGCGACGAAGTTGACCACCCGGTAGCTGGGCCCGGAGAACTCGTTGGCGCGCTCGATGTGCTCGCCGTCCTTGGCGTCGAACTCGTTCTGCAGCTGCGGCACGAGCGTCGCCAGCGTCGCGTGGTGCTCGACGATGTGCTTGAGCGGCACCAGGTCGTTCACGGTCTCGCCCGGGACGACATAGTTGAAGGGGATGAGACGCTGCTGCATGTCGACCAGCAGCGGCAGCAGATCGTCGCGCTCCTTGACCACCAGGCGGAAGCGCAGCTTGTCGTAGACGTTGGCGGCCAGCGTCGAGCGCTTGGCCATCAGCTTGGTGATGAGCGAGTCGTGCGGCTTGCGGCTCCACTCCACCTCGGTGATGGGATGACCGGCGCCGCGCAGCTCCTCGACCACACGCACGACCTTGCGCTCGACCAGGCGGAAGACCTCCTGCTCGGAGATGGGCAGCTGGTGCAAGAGCTGCCGTCCGTACAGGTGGTGGATGATGTGCATGACCTTCAAGACGATGCAGGCGAACAGCTGCCGCTTGGTCTTGCGCGAGGCGACCAGGAAGAGATCGCGCACCGGGATGTGCTCGACGATCTCGTCGGGGATCCTGAAGTCGAAGTTGCGCTGCAGGTACTCGACCGCCTCGGCGCGCAGGTACTCGAGCCGCTCGAGGTCCTTGGGATCGCCGGGGCGGAACTCGTTGACGCGCAGGAAACGGTCGACGTCGTCGAGATCGCGCAGCGCCAGGCGGTGCCAGTCGATGACCGACCCACCTTGCAGCAGCAGACGAACGGCCTCGAGATCACCTAGCGATATATGACTGAGCCGCTCGATCGCCTGCGCGTTCGTTGCGGTGCCGGCAGAGCTGCCGCTTCCGTTCGTGTAAGGACGCTCGATGGCCACGACTCCGATGCCAGTCTATCGGAAGCATGCAACCTAGGGCAGGGGAAAGCAGCCCTTCGTCAGCCGGAGATCAGCACGCGTCAGTGCAGGTCAGCGTGCTGCAGGTCGCACCCCGCAGCCTGCACACCTGCGACGTGGTCGCTCGTCAGCGTCGGCGCGATCGAATCGTGGCGGCAAAAAGTCCGACGGCCACCATGGTGCACACGACGTTTCCGACGACGGCGATCATCCATTCGAATCTACTGATTCGCGCGGGACGGGGCAACTTTCGCGCGCATTCCGGTGCATTCGCGCCACGGGTCGCATTCGTCGCGTCGCGTCACGGCGGTGGAACCTGGGGCGGATTGCGCGCCACGCCGATGCCTTCCTGCGTCATTCCATCCGCGGAGGCGGCGCCATAGTAAAGAAACCATACCTCGCCCGAGGGATCGCGCACGACCGCGGGTGCGACCTCGGCGCGGTGATCGAGGAAGGCGACCACGCGATCGAACACGGGATTGTACGGGTACGAGATCAGCTTGCTGGGATCGGCGACCGGACCCGAGCAGTAGCCGATGGAGTCGTTGGGGGGCAGCGGCACCACCATGCCGAACTGCACCGAGTCGCCGCTCTCGGCGCCGAAGGCGTCGAACCACACCCGCACCACCGGCAGGCCCAGGTCGGAGCCGTCGTCGACCAGCGCGTAGGGCGAGCCGACCCGGGTCACGTCGCGCCACAGCTCGGGCAGGGTCGCCTGGCTGGGTCCGAAGACGTCCTCGGGCGCGCCCGAGCCGCGCCACAGCGCCAGGCCGGCGCGGTCGCCCTTGTGCACGTACACCAGCGGCTTGCCATCGGGGCCGAGCGCTGCGCCCGGGGCGTGGAAGTCGCCCGCGATGACCGTCTCGGGCGTACCGAAGTCGATGCCGTCGGGACTCTCGGCGCGGCGCACGCCCGCCGCGGTCTCGTAATACATGGTCAGCCCCGCGCCCGCGCCGCTCACGATCACCGACGGTGCGCGCGCGTCGCCCGCGTCCTCGAGCACGGCGCTGGCGGGATCCAGGCGGTAGCTCACCCCGTCCTCCGAGACGGCGCGGTAGATGGCGCGCGTGGTGCCCGCCAGGCTGGCCATCTCGAACCACATGACGAAGCGCCCCCGGCCGCGGTCGCTGCCGTGAGCGGCGTCGCCCGCCAGCACGGTGGGCTGCGCGGTCGCGCGCGGCTGGCGCTGGATCTTGCAGATCTCGCCCGCCAGGCAGTCGCCCTGGCCGGCACAGGCGGCCACGATGCAGCGGCCCGCCGAGCTGCACACCTCGGCGGTCTGGCAGTCGGCGTCGGCGGCGCAGCGACCCTTGCAGAAGCCGCTCGAGCACTGCTCGCCCTTGCCCTTGCACTCGGCGCTCGAGTTGCACTCGGCCGAGCAGCGCTTCTCGGCGAAGTTGCACGAGCTGCCCGCGCGACACTCCGAGTTGGAGCTGCAGAATGGCACCGTGCAGCGTCCGCACACGCAGCGCTCGCGCGAGTTGCACGCGGCGTCGTCGCTGCAGATGGCCTCGTTGGGCGTGCTCTGGTCGACGCAGAAGCCGCCCGCGCCCGCGCCCGGTGGACCGATGCGCTCGTTGGCCAGGCACAGCTCGAGCGCGCCCAGATCCTGCCACGACGAGATGCCGTCGGGGTCGCGCGCGCCGGTGAAGGAGTCCTGCGGCGTGTAGCCGCAGCCGGCCAGGAGCGCCGCGAGCACGACAAGCCGCGCACGCATCAGAAGGCCACCGTCATGGTCATCGCGCCGCGGACGATCTCACCGTCGGAGCGCAGGGTCACACCGGGGAACATCTGCTGATCCTTGATGGTCAGACGCGACTCGAGGTGGTGCCACTGCGCGCCCAGATCGAAGCTCACCGGCCGGGTCAAGATGGGCTGGAACGCGCGCAGCGTCAGGCCCAGCCCGAAGCCGACGACGTGCCGCGCGTTGTCGGCGAAGCTGGTCAAGCCGGTCTGCTCGGGCACCGGCGTGGGCTCGTAGGCGTAGCCAGCGCGCACGGCGAAGTCGGTGCGGCCGATGCGCGTCTGCCACTCCGCGCCCGCGCGCGGCGACCAGGTGTCCTCGAAGTGGTCCTCGGGGAAGAGCGCGGGCACGAGCGGCGGCGAGATGCCCAGCGCGACCAGGACCTTGAGATCGGGCACGCCGCCCTTGAAGCGCGACCAGGCCTGCCAGCCGATCTCTGCCGTGAGCGTCAGCTCCTCGCTGACGTCGATGGCGATGCCGGCGTTGACCCGGTGGGGGGTGAAGTAGTTGATGGCGCGCAGGCTGATGATGGCGTCGCCGGTGACCACGCCGGCCACGTCGACGTTGGCCAGGATGTCCAGCTTGAGCCCCAGGTCGAGCTCGCCGCGCCACGACGCGCCCAGGCGCACGCGCGGCGTGGGCGTGACCAGCAGGCCCACGAGCGGCGTCACGCTGGTGGGCAGGCTGACGTCGAGCGCGCTCTCGCCCACCTTCTCGCCGCCGACGATGCCGACGTTGAAGGTGATGCCGTTGCCGGCCACGTTGGTCAGCACGGAGACGCCCGCGCCGACGGAGAAGTAGGGCGACAGGCGCAGCGAGTAGACCGGCTCGGCGACCACGCGGTGGGCGTCGTTGTCGAGCCTGACGAAGTGCGGCTCGGTGGCGGGGATGAGCTGCAGGCGCGCGATGAACTGATCGGGCAGGTAGAGCGCCAGGCCGAAGGCGTGCGTGGTCGCGCCGATGCGCACCGGGATGGCCAGGCCGACGTCGGTGCCGTGGGGGTCGAGCACGCGTGCGTCGCGGCCGGACAGCGAGAGCGCCATGTGGCCGAAGCCCCAGCCGAGGGTGACCTCGGGGTCGTCGATCGAGGCCACGCCGGCAGGATTGGCGTGGGTCGCGGCCGATCCGCGCGTGGCCGCGGTGGTCGCGCCCGCCATCGACGAGGCGCGCGCGCCGAAGCCGAAGGTGTCGAGCGGCTCGGCCGCCGCGGGTGCGGCCAGCGCGGCCAGGAACGCGATCGTGAGCAGCGCTCTCACAGCTCCAGCTCCATGGTCAGCCCGCCCGAGAACACCTGGCCACCCGAGCGGATGCTGGGATAGCCGGGGTTGGACACCTGGATGCCCAGCGTCGACGGCTCGCTGGCATCGTCGACGACCTCGTCGCGCAACGCGTCGAACGAGCCCGGCGTCTCGTCCTGCGCCGCGACGGTCTTGCGCATGGTGCGCGGCCCGACCAGCTGCGCCTGCGCGTGCACATCGATGCGCAGGTGCTTCCTCGGCTTGCCCGCCTCCGGCTCGCCCACGCTGATGCGGAAGCCCACCCCCGCCGACACGGTGTGCTTGGGCCCGTCGAGCAGGTTGGTCGTGCCCGGCTGCTGCGCGGGCACGGGCGAGGTCTCGAAGCCGTAGCCGCCGCGCAGCGCCCACGAGCCGCCGCCCGCGAGCGGCATGTTCTTCTCCGCGCCCAGGCGCGCGCCGAAGGTGTCCTGCCACGGCACCACGGGCAGCACGCCGGAGAGCGGCCCGACCAGGGGCAGCTGCGAGTCGACGACCACGAAGGGCCCCGGGTACGACGACCACAAGGCCCACTGCCCATCGAGCGACAGGTCGACCACCGAGGTCCTGCAGGCGAAGCCGAGCACGAAGGTGTCGGGCGTGTACAGCCCGGTGGCCTTGATGGCCAGGTCGATGGGCTCGCCCGCCACGGTCGTCCTCGACACGGTCGTGAAGGGCACGCCGAACTCCTGCCGGTAGACGAAGGCGATGGTCAGCTCGTCGGCGAGCTGGCCCTGGAAGCCGGCGTGCAGCGCCGCGTTGGTGGGAATCTCCTCGTCGACGCGGGCGTCGAGCGCGCGCGTCGGGCCCTCGCCCGCGACCACCTGGCCGCCCAGGCCGGCGAGCAGGTCGAGGGCCACGCCCAGGTTGAAGCGCTGGTTCACGCGCACCGCCAGGCCGGGCAAGATGACCAGCCGCTGGGTTCGGTTGTCGTACCAGGGATAGAACGGCTCGGCGGGCAGGCGCGCGATCACCCGCACCATGGTGGTCGGCAGCATGTACAGCCCGACGCCCACGAACAGCCGGTCGGCGAGCACGCCGCCGAGCGGTGCCGGCGCGGTCGCGCCCAGGGTGAAGCCGAGCGGCTCGGCCAGGTCGTAGCCGCGATCGTTGATGGTCAGGTTGGAGGCCGCGCCCAGCAGGCCGAACGACACATGCTTGTGGCGCGACCCGGCCAGCCCGGCCGGGTTGTAGTAGACCGAGGAGAAGTCGTCGACGCGCGCGGCCACCGCGCCGCCCATGGCGGCCTGGCGCGAGCCGAAGCCGAACACCTCCGCGGGGTTCGCACGCGCACGTGCCGGCGCTCCGGCAGCGACGAGAATGACGACGATGAGACTGCACACACGCGCGTCGCTACGCGCCGACGGACCAGGCACGCGCGCATGCTACCATGCGCCCCCATGTGCGGAACCGGCAGGCTGGTGAGCCTCATCGCGACAGCGACGAGGGTCGCGCTCACCGTCGGCGCCGTCGTCTCCGTCGTCGTCTCCGTCGGGGCGTGCGCGGGCGGCAGCGGCGCGGGCGGCGAGCCCGACGCTGGCTCGTTCGGTCGCGTGTGCACGCCCGGACAGCCGTTCAACCTCGATGGCAGTCGCTCGGGCGTGCTGGCGGTGCTGAGCGTGCACGTGAATGCCTCTGGTCTGGTCGAGACCGACACCACCGCCGAGCTGCTGCTGCTGCTCGACTCGCAGCAGACCGGTCGCGACGTCGCCCTGACCGCCAAGGTGTGCGACATCAAGATCCCCGAGGTGCCCATCTCCGGCCAGGACCAGCCCATCCGCTTCCAGCTGGGCGCGGGTCTGCTCGACTCGGTGGCCAAGGTCACGGGCACCGGCAAGCTCGACGGCGACCAGACCTGCGCCACGTTCAAGAGCGACCCCATCACCGTGGTCATCGGCGCACGCCTCGACCCGCCCGACCAGGGCAAGCTGCCCGAGGCCAACGCGGCGGGCGAGTTCAACCAGTGTCTGCCCGCGGGCTCGCCCTGCTCCGCGGCGATCACCAACCAGTGCGTGTGCGACCAGGAGAACGACGGCAAGCCGGGCGCGACCCTGCTGGCCTCGAACGTGCCCGCGATCTCGATCAAGGAGGTCTACGTCGACCTGCGCACCAGGTTCTCCCTCACCGGGCAGGTGTTCTCGTCTGACCAGATCGAGGGCGAGATCGAGGCCACCCTCGAGCAGGGCATCCTGTCCTGCTCCAAGTCGTCGGGCGCGCCGTGCAGCTCCTCCGAGGTGGGCGCGGTCAAGAACCTGAACCCCGACATCAAGCAGAACGACGAGCCGTCCACCTTCCGCGCCGTCCGCGTGTCCGACTCGCTGAACTGCGCCGGGCTCATCGCCATGAAGGAGACGCTGTTCCCGCGCTAGCGACTCCATTACAATGGATAGACGTACTCGCGTGCGAGTGACGTGTGAGGAGCCCCGCTACCATGGCTGACCGCTGCCGCCGCCGACACTGCTTCCTCGTGATCGCCGCCGCAGCCGCCGCCTGCACCGCCCCCGACCCAGAAAAGATCAGCACCCGCGCCGCACCCGTCCTGCAGGGCGCCTACGACTCGGGCGACGGCGCCGTGGTCGCGCTGACCAACGCCGACGGTGCCGTCATCTGCACCGGCACGCTGATCTCGAGCCGCGTGGTGCTGACCGCAGGCCATTGCACCTACGGCTTCGCGCCTGCCTTCGCCTACTTCGGCACCTCGACGCCGTTCCGCCCCGGCGACCTCATCCGGGTCGATCGCGCGCTGCCGCACCCCGACTACACGCCCAATGACTTCCGCCACGCCGACGTCGGCGTGGTCATCCTGCGCGCGCGCTCGCTGGCCGAGCCGCGCCCGTGGAATGCCCAGCCGCTCGACGACACCATCGTCGGTCATGACATCCGCATCGTCGGCTTCGGCTTCCAGCAGCCCGAGGGCGTCGACGACCGTCGCATCGGCGACAAGATGTCGGTGCACCTGTCCATCCTCCAGCTGATCGAGCCCAAGGAGTACGAGTATCTGCTCGGCACCTGCAACGGCGACTCGGGCGGGCCGCAGTTTTTCACCTTCCCCGACGGGGTCGAGCGCGTCATCGGCGTGACCTCGTACGGACGGGGCGGCTGCACCGGCAACAGCGGCGCGCACCGGGTCGACTTCTACGACTCGTGGATCCGGCAGCAGATCGCCGCCTTCGACCCGCCCTCGTGCCAGCACGACTTCCGCTGCGTGAGCGGCTGCCCCACCGTCGATCCCGATTGTCCGTGCGCGCCCGACGACGGCGGCTGCTCGGCGCTGTGCAACGACCCGGCCTCGGATCCCCAGTGTCCGCTCGGCTGCGGGGGCGGCGACTTCTGCCTGCACGCGTGCCCGGCGCCCGATCCCGATTGCGGCGATCCCTGCGTCGCCGAGAGCCACTGCATCCAGGACTGCCCGACGCGCGATCCCGACTGCCCCGCGCCGGTCGGCCTGGGCGCTGCCTGCTCGAGCGACTTCGACTGTGCCGACGGCTCGCTCTGCCTCACCGCCGCGCCGGGC
>Ga0209515_10005725_pt1 | contig 15960 bp, 16 predicted proteins | sample Subgroupgradi54m_FD_187454 | JGI IMG/M metagenome (GOLD analysis project Ga0209515, IMG submission 187454) | Subsurface groundwater microbial communities from S. Glens Falls, New York, USA - GMW60B uncontaminated upgradient, 5.4 m (SPAdes)... ...
CGATCCTGCGCTTCTTGAAAACAGCCGAAGCGACACCACTTGACCTGCTGCTGCAGCAGCGCTACGAACGGTTCAGACGGATCGGCGTGTTTTCCTCCCAGCAACAGACCGTCCTCGCTCCTACCGCGTAAGTTCTTGCCAGTCTCTTGAGCCAAAACAGATTAGGGACGTTTCTCTTTTTAACCGAGAAACGTCCCCAGTCTTTTGGAATGAACCATCGCCGTGCGATGGCGAATGACATGCCCAGAGGTTAAAGAGAAACTGCCGGGGGAGGGAATCGAACCCTCATGGTCTTGCGACCACGGGTTTTTGAGACCCGCGTGTCTACCAGTTCCACCACCCCGGCGTACACTCCCGGTATCAGATACCATTTTAAAAAAGGTATCTGATACCGGAACAAGCCGTCTATGATTTTTTCTCTAAGAACGGTCTAATCAAATCGATCGGCACCGGGAAGATGATGGTGGAGTTCTTCTCGACGGCAATCTCGGCGAGCGTTTGCAGGTAGCGCATCTGCAGTGACATCGGCTCCGTACTCATCAGGCGCGCCGCATCCACCAGCTTCTGCGCGGCCTGAAACTCCGCGTCCGCGCCGATAATCTTGGCGCGGCGCACGCGCTCCGCTTCCGCCTGGCGCGCCATCGCCCGGCGGATTTCTTCCGGCAAGTCCACCTGCTTGATTTCCACCGCTGAGACTTTCACGCCCCACGGGCCCGTTTGTGTGTCAATCAAGCCCTGCAGCTTTTGGTTCAATGTTTCCCGGTGGGCGAGCAGTTCATCCAGCTCCACCTGGCCCAGGACGCTGCGCAGCGTCGTCTGGGCCATCTGCGAGCTCGCGAACAGGTAATCTTCCACTTCCACGACGGCCTTATTGGGATCGAGGACGCGGAAGTAGATGACGGCGTTAACCTTGATCGAGACGTTATCTTTGGTGATGACATCCTGGGGCGGGACATCCAGCGTGATGGTGCGCAGGCTGATCCGCCGCACCTGATCAATCGGCCAGAGGATGAGCGTGAGTCCGGGGCCGACGGGTTCGGAGACCAGCCGTCCGAGCCGAAAGACGACCCCGCGTTCGTACTCGTTGAAGATTTTGATGCAGTTGAACAGATACATCAGCAGCAGCATCCCCGGAACGATCAACCCGAGATTCAACATTCATCCCTCCTTGTGTGACGAGGCGCGTTCCACGCGCAACTGCATGCCGTGCACGCGGACGATGCGCACTTTCTCGCCTTTGTGAATGGACTGTGCACTCGTCGCCGTCCACGATTCCCCATGCACGAACACCGTGCCCTCCGGCGCCACGTCCGTGGTCGCGACACCGACTTCGCCAATCAGCGCCTGGGGCCCTGTCACGGCGCGTTGCGTCTGGATGCTCAGCGCGCGTTGGACCACAAACAGGATGAGTCCGGCCAGCGTCACCACGGTCGGGATAATCACCTGGAGCGAGACGCGGAGGTTCGGGTCCGGCGATGCCACGAGCATCAGGCTGCCGAGCGTCAACGAGATGACGCCGCCGACCGCCAGCAACCCGTGGCTCACAATTTTAATCTCCGCGATCAACAGCCCCAGTCCCAGCGCGATCAGTGCGACCGCCACATAGTTGATCGGCAGCGCTTGGAAGGCATACAGGGCCAGTAAGAGGCAGATGAGTCCGGCGATGCCGGGAAAGCCAATCCCCGGATGCGTGAACTCAAAGATCAGGCCCAGCGTCCCCAGCATCATCAAGATGTAGGCGACGTTGGGGTTGGTGATCACCGCGAGAAACTCCTGCCGCTTGCTCATCGGAATCTCGACCAGTGCAGCACCCGAGGTCGCAAGCTGCACTTTCTGGCCCGCGAGTTCCACCGTCCGGCCGTCGATTTGCTTCAAGAGATCCGGCACATCCGCGGCAAGCAGATCCACGATGTGCGCCTTGACCGCTTCTGTTTCCGTTTCCGATAAACTCTCCGTGACCGCCTTTTTCGCCCACGTTTCATTGCGCCCGCGCGTCTTCGCGATGGTGGTGATCCACGCCACCGTGTCGTTGAGGATCTTTTCGGACAGGGGGTCGCGTTCCTCTTCCTCGACTACTTCTTCCTCCGGTTTGCCGTCTTTTTTCTTTGATGCCTCGCCGCGTTTGACGCGCCGGACGAGTTTTTTCAATGGGCCGCCCCCCCCGGCATCGACCGGATGGGCCGCCCCGATGTTCGTCGAGGGGGCCATGGCTGCCACGTGCGCCGCATACGTGATGAAAACACCCGCGGAGCCTGCGCGCGAGCCCGAGGGGGCGATGTAGACGACGATCGGGACCTTGGCGTTCATCATGCGCTTGACGATCGCGCGGGTGGAATCGAGCAGGCCGCCGGGCGTGTCGAGTTTGAGGATCAGGCAGACGGCCCCGTCCGATTCTGAGCGGTCGATCGCGTCCGTGATGTATTGCTGGGTGACGGGGTTGATGATCTGGTTATCCAGCTCGATGACATTGACGTGCGCGGCGTGGGCACAGGCCGGAAAGAGCGCTGAGCATATCAAGCCCAGCAGGCCGATGCGCAGAGATTTCCTGATGATCGGGGACGGTGTACGAGACATGCTGATGGAATCAACTGATACTGAGAAAAGGACTGGTGGAGCAGAGGGGGATCGAACCCCTGACCTCCACAATGCCATTGTGGCGCTCTCCCAACTGAGCTACTGCCCCGCGAACGCCTAACATAGCATGCCCGGCGGGAAAGTGTCAATGAAACCTCGCGCAGTGCTCGCCACGCGTTGCCCTTGGGAAGGCTGCATGATAAGATATTGTCTCTCATGCGCTTAGGCGTGCACGTCCCGATTGCCGGTGGTCTCCTTCTAGCCGTTGAGCGCGCAGCCCGGCTCTCCTGCTCCACGATGCAAATTTTCAGCCGGAGCCCGCGAGGCGGTCCAGCCCCTCGGCTGAGCTCGGACGATGCCAAGCGTTTCGATCAAGCGCGTCGAGCGGCCGGCATCGATCCCCTGGCCATTCACGGCCCCTACATTATTAATCTCGCCTCCCCCAGTCCAGCGATGTGGAAGCAATCCGTCCGCCTGTACCGGGAGGAGTATGCCCGGGCGACCCAGCTGAACGCCCAATATCTTGTCACGCACGTGGGCAGCCACCGCGGTGAGGGAGAAGCCGGAGGAATCGAGCGGGTGGCGCGCGCGATGAATGAGACGCTGCACGAGGCGGCATCTGCGGTGATGGTCTTGCTGGAGAACACCGCCGGCTCCGGGCAGGGGTTGGGCTATGACTTTGAACACCTGGCAGCCATCCGGCGCGGAGTGACGGCGTCGGATCGTGTCGGCGTGTGCCTGGATACCGCGCACCTGTTCGCCGCCGGCCACCCGATCCATACCCCCGACGGGCTTGAGCAGGTGCTCGAAGCCTTCGACCGCATCGTGGGGCTTGCGCATCTGAAACTGATCCACCTCAACGATTCGAAGGTGCCGTTCGGCTCCCGGGTGGACCGGCACTGGCACATCGGGCAAGGGCATATCGGATCGGACGCCTTCCGACGCATCGTGAACCACCCCCGACTCAAAGACACACCCTTCATCTTGGAGACACCGAAGACGACAGAAGCCGACGACCGGCGCAACCTCTCGACGGTCAAACGATTGGTGAAGACGCATGGCCGCTCACGGCGCACACGAACAGTCTCAGCGTAGCGACTCGGGGAAGCGATGCGCCGGCGTCGCCAGCGCCTGTGAGCGCATCGCAGCGCACATCAGCGAAGGCAGACCTGAGGCGCACATTCTTGATGCGCTGCGGCAAGCGGCGTTCTTGTGCAGCGCGGCGGCATCCGAGGCCGGTCTCGATCAGGACAGCACGACCATGCTGTCGAATCTCAGCATCGCGATCGATACTTGGCACACGGTCTGGCCCCGCCTGAGTCACGACGTGGAGACCGGGCCAGCATTTCGCGCCGCGGTCGTGCGCGAGTGCGGATTATGGTCCCGGCGGTTGTACGCGCTGGCCACAATGACATGACGGAACCCCTGACGATTTCCGCGCAAGGCACGCCGAATCCGAACGCGGCCAAATTCACCCTGAACCGCACCGTCGCGACGCAAGGCGCAACGTACCGTGATGCGGCGACGGCCGATACGCCATGGGCGAAGCAGCTCTTGGCGATTCCAGGGGTGACACAGGTATTTGCCGTTAATAATTTTGTTTCGGTGACCAAGCGTCCCGAGGCGGACTGGAATCAGGTGGGGCCGCAGGTCGAAGGCGTATTGCGGCAGGCGTTCGTGTAACGCAAGGAGGGCGGATGGAACCGACGATTGGGCGCTCCATTCGGGACGGTCTGCTCGCGGCGCACCGCAGTTGGGCGGTGATGGCGGCGATGACAGGATGCTGGATCCTGGTCTTCGTGGTGGTGGGGGCCCTGGCGACGACGACGCACATTCCCCAAGAGCTCCTTCGCGAAGAGGAGCAGGAGCCCGGCGCGCCTGTACCCGCGCCCGCGACGAGCGCACACCAGACGTCGTTCCCCGCGACGACACCAACGGTTTCCCCCGCGTCAGCGTCCGCAACCACTGACGTCGCGGCTCCAAGCGGCACGCGATCCGAGACTGAGCGGGATCGTGAGCGGACCCGCATCGCGCTCGAGTGGATCGGGCGTGCCTGGCCGATCTTGGGTCTGTGTCTGCTGATCTTGCTCATCGCAGGCGTGTGGATTCAGGGCGCCCAGTTGGGCTATCTCGCGAAGCAGGTGACTGGCGCGCATCCGGCCCTTTCCGAGTGTATGCGTGCTGGCACGCGGGCGTTCCGCCCGCTCCTTGGCGCCACATTGCTGTCGCTGGCAGTGACGGCAGGCGTCATCCTTCTCCTCGGGTTGGAGGGCGCGCTGCTGACGCTGCTGTCCCGCGCGGTGCCACATGGCGTCATCGCCCTGCTCGTGGTGCTTGAGGCCGTGGGGCTCGTGACGGGATTGGTGTGGGTGGGGGTCCGGGTGTTGTTCTGGTTCATTATCGTCGTCGCGAGCGCTCTGGGTCCCATTCAGGCGCTGCACGCCTCATTTCGGGCCACACGAGGCCGCTGGTGGGCGGTGTGTGGGTTCACCATGGCGCTGGCGGCGATTGCCATCGGCGTCCAGATCGCCGGCAGCCTATTCGCGGCGCTGCTGAATGGAATCGGCGGAATTATCGGTGGACCTCTCTTCGTGGTGTTCTCGCTCATCGGCAATGGCGTCTGGATTGTGGCAAACTTGTTCGTGAGCTTTGCCGTCCTGGCCGCGTACATCCGGTATTACACGGATCTGGCGGGTTCTAGCGTGATCCCCACCCCGGTGACGGAGTAGCCCATGGCGCGCATGGCCGCGTCGCACCGCAGTGCTCTGCGTGAGCGCGCTTGCGGTGACGGGTTGCGGCGGGCCAAGACCGTACGTGCGGACCGCCTTCATGGAGCACCCGCCGAGGATCTGACCAGCCCCCCGGCCGTGAAAGCCTACGTCAGCGAAAAGGCTCCGTAGCGAAGAGCGTGATATCTGAAATGGATGCAGAGCGGCGGCGGTTGAAGCGGGCCCCCACGCGCCTGATGGCGCTCGTCAAGGTCCTGAGCACCGGCAAAGCCCGGCGCGCATTGACCAAGGACGTCAGCGGGGTCGGGATCAGCTTCATCACCGACGAAGCGCTGGCACCCGGGACGCAGCTCGAGGTGGAGATGCAGCTCCCGGACCACCCCCATCCGATTCGATTTACCGCAGAAGTGATGTGGCTCCGGTCCGTGAAAGACCCGAAGCATCTGTACGAGAGCCTCAGCATGGAGACGGGTGTGAAGTTCGTGTCGATCACCCCCCAGGATCAGCAGCGGCTCAAGCAGTACGGCATGCTCAACGCCCCGCCGTCATAAGCCGGCTCCACGCGGCAGCACAGAGACCATGGCGTATCCCTTTCACGAAATTGAGCCAAAGTGGCAACGGCGATGGGAAGAGCAGAAGCTCTTCCGCGCCGTCGACGGCGAGTCCACCCGCAAGAAGCTGTACATCCTCGACATGTTTCCGTACCCGTCGGGCGCCGGGCTGCATGTGGGCCACCCAGAGGGCTATACGGCGACCGACATCGTCGCGCGCTTCAAACGGATGCAGGGCTTCAATGTTCTCCATCCCATGGGCTGGGATGCGTTCGGCCTGCCGGCCGAGCAGTACGCCATCGAAACCGGCACCCATCCTGCCGTCACCACGCGCAAGAACATCGAGACCTTCAAGGGGCAAATCCGCCGGCTGGGATTTTCCTACGACTGGGACCGGGAAATTGATACGACCGATCCCGCGTATGTGAAATGGACCCAATGGATTTTTCTCAAACTCTACGAACGCGGGCTGGCCTACATGGCCTCGGCGCCGGTGTGGTGGTGCCCGTCGTGCGGGACGGTGCTCGCGAATGAAGAGGTCGTCGACGGCAAGTGCGAACGCAAGGGCCATGCGGTTGAGCGCAAGCCGATGCGCCAGTGGATGCTCAAGATTACCGCCTATGCGGACCGGCTGCTCGCGGATTTGGAATCGCTGAATTGGCCGGACCACATCAAAGAGATGCAGCGCCACTGGATCGGCAAGAGCGAGGGCGCGGATGTCTGGTTCGGGCTCGAGACGAAGGCCGGGCCCATTGCTGATGCCGCGGTGGATGGCGCGCGGGTGCGCCGGCGCGAGGGCAAAGTTGAGTTTAAAATTTATACGACGCGCCCGGATACCCTCTTCGGCGCCACCTACATAGTGCTCTCGCCCGAGCATCCCCTCGTGCCGCTGATCACGCCGGAGAACCGCCGCGCGACCATTGAGGCCTACCGGGCCGAGGCCTCCCGCAAAAGCGAACTGGAACGCTCGGAGTTGGCCAAAGAAAAAACCGGCGTCTTCACCGGGGCCTACGCGGTCAATCCCGTCAATCACGAGAAGATCCCCATGTGGATCGCCGACTACGTGCTCGCCAGTTACGGCACCGGTGCGATCATGGCGGTGCCGGCGCATGACCAGCGCGACCTTGAATTTGCGCTCAGCCATGGGCTCGACGTGCGCATCGTCATCATGCCGCAAGACCGCGAACTCGAACTGGTCGGACTGACGCAAGCGTTTGAGGAGCCCGGTCGGATGCACGACTCCGGACCGTTCACCGGACTGCCGAGCAAGGAGGGCAAGCGCAAGATCACGGAATGGCTCGCCGGCCGCGGCGTCGGCCAGCGCGCCATTAACTATAAACTGCGCGACTGGCTCTTCTCGCGCCAGCGTTACTGGGGCGAGCCGATTCCCATTGTGCACTGCCCGAAGGACGGCGTCGTGCCGCTGCCGGAATCGGAGTTGCCATTGGAATTACCACCTATGGAAAACTTCAAACCTCGAACCGTGCCCGTGCCAGTTATTAAGGAAGGGGGACGCGTTACTGACCAGCTTAGTGTTGAAGTGGTAATAGCCCCACTAGATCTGGTTAAAAAGTCTGATGGGACTCTCTGGAGAGATACCGTGTGTCCTAAATGCAATGGACGGGCGACGCGCGAAACCAACACCATGCCGCAGTGGGCCGGCTCCTGCTGGTACTACCTGCGCTACCTGGATCCCAAAAACGATCGGCGCGCGTGGGACCCGGCGAAAGAGCGCTACTGGATGCCGGTGGACTTGTACGTGGGCGGGGCGGAGCATGCGGTGCTGCATCTGCTCTATGCGCGCTTCTGGCACAAGGTGCTGTACGATGTGCAACTCGTGTTCACGTCCGAGCCGTTTCAGAAGCTGATCAACCAAGGACTGATCCTCGGCGAAGACGGCGAGAAGATGTCGAAGTCACGCGGCAACGTCGTCAATCCCGACGATGTCATCGCAGCACACGGCGCGGACGCGTTCCGGCTCTATGAAATGTTCATGGGGCCGCTGGAGGCGGTCAAGCCTTGGAACACCCGCAGTATTGAAGGCGTTGCGCGCTTTCTGGACCGCGTGTGGCGGCTCGTGACTCGGGAGGACGGCTCGCTCAATCCCGCGATCACCCCTGCCGCTGCCTCAGGCGAGGTAAACGTCCTGCTCCATCAGACGATCAAAGCGGTGACCGATGACATGGAGCATCTGCGGTTCAACACGGCGATTTCCCAGTTGATGGTGCTCACCAACCGGCTCACCGGCGAGTCCGGCATCCCTCAGGCTGCGGTGGAAGCGCTGGTCTTAATGGTGGCCCCGATGGCGCCGCATCTGGGCGAGGAATTGTGGCAGCGGTTGGGTCATGCCAAGAGCCTGACGCATGAACCGTGGCCGACGTACGATCCGAAGATCCTGCGCGTCTTGGAGGTGCAGTTGGTGGTGCAGGTCAACGGCAAGGTGCGCGCGCGCGTGACCGTGCCCTCCGAAGCGACCGAAGACCAAGTCAAGCAGGCGGTGCTTGCCGATGCAGGGGTGAAGAAGTTCGTCGACGGCCAGACGGTGAAGCAGTTCATTCTTGTCCCGAAGCGTCTCGTGAATATCGTTGTGTGATGGAGGGGATGGCATGGGGTTGACACAGCGAGAACGAGTCACGTTGGCGTTCCTGGGTGCGCTGGCCTTGGTCGCGCTGGGGATCATCGCCTGGCAGCAGCAGCGCCCGCCCCTCGTGATCCACGAGGAACCGGTCGCGGCTCAGGGACAGGCGTGGGATGCGCAGTTGGCGGCCGCGCGTCAGATTGACATTAATACGGCCAGCAGGGCACAATTAGAGCGCTTGCCGGGAGTGGGTCCGGCCTTGGCGGTACAAATTGTGGACGATCGAGAGGCGCACGGACCGTTTGGCGCGCCCGAGGATCTGACCCGCGTCAAGGGCATCGGGCCGAAGACCTACGAATCGTTGCGCGATGACATCACGGTGAAGTGAGATGGGGAATCTGGGGCTGTCGGAACTGCTCGTCATTTTTATCGTCGCACTCCTTGTCATCGGCCCGAAGCGGCTGCCGGAAGTGGCTCGTGCGCTCGGCGAGGCCTTCCGATCATTTCAGGACGCGCTGAAAGGGCCGTCCAAAGGCGACCGCCCCTAGAAGCCGTTTCACAACCTTCTCGTCACCGCAACATCGCAAAAAGCCGCGAAGACGCAAAGGGAAACTTGACGCACCATGTTGCGCTGTTGCGGGGTTTCGCGCCTTTGCGGTGTGACGCATGGGGTTTTGAAATGAGTTCTAACCATTCGTGGTGATGGATCTCGCGTTACGGCAACAATTAGCGGAAGCGGCGAACGACGTTCAGATGCGTGAGATTCTCACCTTCCTATATCGAGACCATCCGCAAGGCGCCTCCTTCGAGAAACTCAAAGAACAGCTCTTGTTGTATGAAGCGTTCGAGGAGTCACGGCTGCAGACACTGGTGAGCGCGCACATCCTCTCCTTCCAGGACACGCGGTATAAGATCGCGGCGGCCACCCGCCAGGTGCTTGATCGCGACCCCGTGATCTTGATGGACGAATTTCTGCGCTAGCCGCAGCCCCGCTCCATGACGCGCACCTTCACGCTGCAGTCCGCATCCGCCCCGTCCTTCCAGCTGGACCTCGAGCATGACCTCAATGAGGCCCAGCGGGCCGCGGTGACGTGCGGCAACGGGCCAAAACTGGTCATTGCGGGCGCGGGTTCCGGCAAGACACGGACCATCACCTATCGCGTCGCCCATCTCATGTCGCGGGGTGTTGCGCCGTCGCAGATCCTGCTGGCCACCTTCACCAATAAAGCGGCGCGGGAGATGTTGAGCCGCGTCGAAGCGCTCACCGGCACGAACGTCGGCGCGCTCTGGGGCGGCACGTTTCACGCCATTGGCAACCGGATCCTCCGCCAACATGCCCAGCCGGTGGGGCTGCAGAATAACTACTCCATCCTCGATGAGGAAGACAGCCGCGATCTCATCAAAGTCTGCGTGACCGATGCCAAGGTGAAGGTGGAGGAAAAGCGATTCCCGTCGCCGGCCATCCTGCACGATCTCGTCAGTTTCGCGTTCAACACCCGCACGCCTCTGGCTGAAGTGATTGATGCCCGCACCCCGCATTTCAGCCAATGGGCATCGGCCATCGAGGGCATCGCCGCCCGCTACGAGGCGAAGAAGCGCGCGACCAATGCCTTGGACTATGATGACCTGCTCCGCTTCTGGCTCCGCCTGGTGTCCGATCACGCCGCGCTTGTGGAGCAGCTCGGCCAGCAGTTCCGGTACGTCCTCGTCGATGAATACCAGGACACCAACGTCATTCAGGCGGACATTGTCGAGCGGCTGGCGGCGCACAACGGGCGGAACTTGATGGTCGTCGGGGATGATGCCCAGAGCATCTACCAGTTCCGCGGAGCCAACTACGACAACATCCTCTCATTTGGCGCACGGAATCCCGGTACTGAGATCTTCAAGCTCGAAGCCAACTACCGCTCCACCCCGGAGATCCTCGAGTTCACCAACGCGAGCATCGCCAACAATCAGCGCCAGCACCGCAAGACGCTCACGGCGCAGCGCACGCGCGGGACCCTGCCGGTGGTCCTGCCGGTCAACGACATGTACCAGGAGGCCGCGTTCATTGCTCAGCGCATCCTGCAATTGCGCGACGAGGGGATTCCGCTTGAGGACATGGCGGTGCTCTACCGCGCGCACGCGCATTCCTCCATCCTGCAGGCCGAACTCATCAAGCGAAACGTCCCCTATGAAGTCCGATCCGGGGTGCGGTTCTTTGAGCAGGCGCATATCAAGGACGTGGTCGCGTACCTGAGGATCCTCGACAATCCCTTCGATGAAGTCGCGTGGCGGCGGTTATGGCTCATGCTGCCGCGCGTCGGCAACGTGACGGCCGCGCGGCTCTGGGAGGCCATCGCCAAAACCCCGAACCCGCTGGACGCGGCCCTGCACGCGGCGCTGGCCGCGGGCCTGCCAGCCGCGACGCAGCCGTACGTCAAACAGTTCCAGCAGGACCTACGGTCGCTGCGCGCCGTATTGGGGGATCAGGATCCGTCCGCGCTCATCGGGGCCGTGATGGCGACGGGGTATATGGATTATCTGCGCGCGAAATACGAAGCGCACCAATCCCGCCTTGAGGATATCCAGCAACTCGCCGTGTTTGCGCGCTCCTACCGCAGCCTGCGCAGTTTGCTCTCGGAGCTCGTGTTGCTCGGCGAGCTGTACGGCCAGGAGATGGCGGGCGGCTCGCGCGATGACGAACGGCTTGTGCTCAGCTCCGTGCATCAGGCCAAGGGTCTGGAGTGGCGGGTGGTGTTCGTCATGCGGATGTGCGAGGGGGATTTTCCCTCGGACCTCGCGCTGCGGGAGGAGGATGGCATCGAGGAGGAGCGGCGCATCTTCTACGTCGCCACCACGCGGGCGAAAGACGAGCTCTACCTGACGCATCCCATCATGGACTTGAGCCCGCGCGGCAACGGCCAGCTGATGCTCCAGCCGTCGCGGTTTCTGCGGGAGATCCGGTTTACTCTCTACGAGCAGGGAGAGCTTCAGGAACCGCGCTACGCGATGGGCGACGACTAGGAGGCCCCCATGGAGGAACGGCGGCGGTTTGTGCGGTTGGATACGCGGCTCGACGTGACCTATACGGTGCTGCCGGCGGCCCAGACACAACAGGCCACCACGAAAGACATCAGCGGCGGCGGCATCTGCCTGTTCTCGGATCGTGCGCTGCAGCCCGGCGACCACTTGCAAGTGGCGATGAAGCTGCCGGATCGCGAAGCGCCGGTGAACTTCATCGCGGAAGTGGTGTGGAGCGAGTCCTACGAGATGATCGGCAAGGGCGGGCGCCAACGATCCGTCGAGGTGGGCGTGCGGTTCGTCGAGATCGCCCCGCAGGATCAGGATGCGGTCATGCAGCACGTCATCTTGAGTCTCCAGCCGCCGCGCCGTCCGCCGGCCGCATCGTAATCGTCTGATCCGCGTGGCGGATCATCCACAACTCAACACGCAGGAGAGAGGCGCTCTCTTCTGCGTGTTATTCTTTGGGGGACCATGGCACCGCTCGTTCCGGTGACGGTCGCATATCTCGCGGGTCTCCTCTTGGGGAGGCTGGGTTTGCCGACGCTGCCGGTCTGGATGCTCGGACTCGGGAGTGTCGCGGGGGTGATCGTGTTACGCCGGCAGGCCCGCGCGAGTGCGGCGGCGCTGTGGCTCCTGTGGTTGTGTCTGGGCATTCTCAGGATGAGCGTCTGGCATGCGCATCCTCAAGCACTACTCGTCACGCGCCTGTCGGATGATCCGCAGGTCGTCCGTCTGCATGGCATCGTGCGCGAGGATCCCGTTGAACCGTTTACGCCGCGCGATGAAACCGACGAGCCGTCTACCGGCGGATGGAATCGAGCGCCGCAGACGTGCGTGGTGGACCTGTTGCATGTCGGCACACCCGATGGATGGCGCCCGTTGCAGGGGCGGGTGCGCGCGACCCTGACGGCCGTCCAGCCCGCCGTCGACTACGGCGACGACATCCTCATCGAGGGGACGTGGTCGCGCGTGCCGTCGCCGGGCAATCCCGGCCAATACGACTGGCAGGACGCGCTGGCCCGTCAACGCATCCACGGGCTCCTGCGGTGCCGGCCGTTAGACGGCCTTGTCATCCTGAGCCGGCGTCATGGCAACCTCCTGCTGGCCGCGGCGTTCCGGCTGCGTGCGCGATGGGCCGCGCTCATTCAAGCCGCATACAGCGAGCGTGATGCCGGGCTCTTGCGTTCCTTTCTGCTGGGCCAACGCGTCGCACTCGACGAGCGGCTCAACACCGCCTTCGTCGAGACCGGCACCATTCATCTGTTGGTGGTGAGCGGCTTCAATGTCGGGCTGGTGGCGGTGCTGCTGGAGCTGCTGCTTCGGTGGCTCGGGATCCCCTGGCGGCTGCGGCTCATCATGTCGGCGCTCGGCCTCGGGGTCTATGCCATTGTGACCGGTCTGCAGCCGCCGGTGGTGCGTGCGATGATCATGGCGTGGGTGGTTCTGGGAGCGCTGGCGCTCGATCGCGTCATCTCGTGGTACAACACCTTGGCGGCCGCGGCTTTGGTGATTACGTGGGCGCATCCGGCGCAACTCTTCGATCCTGGGTTTCAGTTATCCTTCGGCGCCGTGTGGAGCCTACTCGCGTTCAGCGGCCGATGGTCCGCCTGGCTGGAGCGTGGCCTTCGTTGGGTGCATCTCGAATGGGCCCGCCGGTATCTCGCGGGCAGCCTCAGCGCGACCGCGGCGATCTGGGTCGGGCTCTCGCCGGTGCTGGCGTGGTATTTTCATCTCGTGTCGCCGGTCTCGATGCTGGCGAATCTGCTCATCGCGCCGCTCGTTAGCCTCCTGGTCTGCCTCGGGACGGCGACGCTGATGGCGGCGGCGCTGCTCGGCGGAGTCTTGCGCGCGTGCCACGGGCCACTGGCGCTCCTGTTGGAGGCGATTGTGCGATGCGTGATGTGGTGTCAGGCCATCCCGGGCGGTCATGTGCGTGTGCCGCATCCGCCGGTCGGATTCCTCATCGGGTACTACGGCTTAGTCGGCGTGTCGTTGCTGGCCCGGCGATGGGGCTGGGCTGCGAGCCGTGTGCTGGTGTCGTGGGCGGCCGGGATCACGCTGTGGCTCTGGAGCGTAGTGGTGTCTCACGCGCTGGACTCCCGATGGCTGCGCGTGGACATCCTCGATGTCGGCCACGGCGATTGCATCGTCATTCGGACTCCGCATGGAGGCCGTCTCGTCGTGGACACCGGCACGCGCCAGGCGGGGCAGTACCGGGTCGTGCCGTTTCTGCGGTATGAGGGCGCGACGACGCTGGACGCATTGGTGCTGACGCATACCGACGAGGATCACATTGGGGGCGCGGCGGCGATTCTCCAGACCTGCCGGGTCAGGCGGCTCTTGACGAATGGTGTGCAGGGTGCCACCATGTCGGCGCGCCGGGTGCGCCGGATCGCGGCGGACCGGCACGTGCCTCAGAGCGTGCTCGCTGCGGGCATGATGATTGGCGATGATCCGGGTGCGCAGATTGCGGTGCTGCATCCGCCCCGCGGGCTTGTGCCGGGTGCGCCGCCAGTCTCGAACGACAATTCCGTCGTCTTGAAGCTCACGAAAGGGTCGGTGAGCGTGCTCTTGTGCGCCGATATAGAGGAAGCCGGTTTGCCGTGGTTGATCCGGCAGGGATCCGCCGCGCGGGCGAGCGTGCTCAAAATCCCGCACCATGGCAGCCGCTTGGGGCAGGCGGGCGAGCAGTTCTTCGACGCGGTCCAGCCGCGCGTCGCGATCCTCAGCGTTGGGCGGTTGCACCATCTGCCGGCGCCGGAAACGGTCGAGGCGCTCAGGCGCCGCGGAGTCGCACTGTATTCCACGCGCACCGATGGGGCGATTCGTCTGCGGACGGATGGGCAGCGGCTGGAGGTTCGGACGTTCAAGCGGTAGGCAGAGGATATAAGAGTCTAGAAGTTGTTAGAAGTTGGAAGTTGGAAGTTGGAAAAAGTAGGAGATATCCTCAGGTCGTCACCAGCGTTACTTACTTGAAATCGGATGATTCCTTTGTGATCTAACTTCCAATCTCCATCTTCCAACATCGCATATGATTGCTCGCGTGGGACTTGGCCTCGGATTGTTCCTTGGATCGCTAGCACTCGGATGGCGGCTCCATCAGCGCGGGGTCTTGACTGAAGTCCGCGCGGCGCGGATGATGCGGTTCGTCGTTATGGGGTCTTCGCCGGTCGTGCTCTGCCTGCTGTTCTGGCGGTTGAACCTCTACCGGTTTGAGCCGTGGGTGCTGCCGCTCCTAGGGCTGGTGATTTCCAGCTCCATGCTGCTGCCGGCCGTCCTCTATGCCAAGGCCGCCCGCCTCTCGCGTCCGGAAACCGGCAGCTTTCTGGCCTGCGCGTTTTTTTCCAATGTGGGCTATCTCGGCGCGTTCACCGCGTACGCGCTCTTCGGGGAAATTGCCTACGGTTTGTGCATGGTGTATCTGGTGTTCTTCGACCCGTGTTTCTATACCCTGGGGTTTTGGATCGCCTCGCGCTACGGCCAACAAGCCGCCTCCGTCTCCTCCGTCAGCGCGGTCAGCGGCGAAGCGCGGTTCTACCCATTCATCGGCATGCTCGTTGGCTGTGGATTGAGCCTGGGGCATGTGCCGCGCCCGATGCCCTTGGTCTGGCTCAATCAGGTCCTTATTCCAGCGAACACCGCCCTCTACCTGATCGCCGCCGGTTCACAGCTGAGCTTCATCTCGCCCCGGCCGCGGCTTCGCTCGTGCCTGGCGATGAGCGGGATCAAATTCCTCTATGCGCCCCTCATCGCGTGGGGGTTGGTGCATCTGGCGCGCCTGGAGGGATTGCCGCGCCTGGTCGTCCTGCTGGAAGCCTCAACGCCGGTGGCGGTCTCACCGCTGGTGCTGCCGCTGCTCTTCGGCTTGGACCGCCGGCTGGCCAACGCGCTGTGGTTGGTGACGACCCTGATTGCGATCCCCTGGTTGCTGCTCGTCATCCTTCTATTGCAACATCTGTAGGGGATAGGAGATCAGGGCATCGGGTAATCGGGGTATCAGGGAAGTCGTCGGTTTACCAGATCACCTGATCACCCGGTACCCCGAGACCCAGAGTCTTTGACTTTACCAGGCTGATTTGGTATCGTGAATCCACCTCAATGATCCCACCACCTGCTTATCACGGTGGCGAGGGAGCAGCCCCATCAGCTACCGTGATGACATCCATGCGATGCTCCAGCATCTATATTACAGTCGTGCGAGGGTCCGCTTTTGGCGGACCCAAGCAGGTGGTGGGATGAAACTAGCCGTTTCACATCTTCTCCTGAGTCTGCTGCTTGCGAGCACCGCCTTCGCGCCGTCCGCGTCCGCGGCGTGGATGTGGTCACCCCAGACCGGCTGGGTCGGCCCCTCCGGCGCGGTCAAGGACAGCCCCCAAGAGCAGCTGGACTTCGCGGTCCACTTCTTTGAGCAGAAGAATTACAACCGTGCCCGCATCGAATTCCGCAAGCTCGTCAACACGTATCAAGCCTCCCACGAAGCGTCGGAAGGGCAGTTCTATCTTGGCCGGTGCGAGGAAGA
>Ga0209515_10005726_pt1 | contig 15958 bp, 17 predicted proteins | sample Subgroupgradi54m_FD_187454 | JGI IMG/M metagenome (GOLD analysis project Ga0209515, IMG submission 187454) | Subsurface groundwater microbial communities from S. Glens Falls, New York, USA - GMW60B uncontaminated upgradient, 5.4 m (SPAdes)... ...
GGTTTGCCAGAGAAGCTTTCCATTGGCGGCGTCGAAGGCGGAGACGATTCCACTGATGCCGAGCGTGTAGAGCCTGCCGTTGTAATACAGCGGCGTCGACTTGGGTCCTTCACCGTGGAATTTGGTCGCGGGATTCATCTTGTACGGAGCGGCATAACCGGTCTGCCAGAGCGTCTTTCCGTTCGTCGCGTCGAGCGCCATCATGACTTCGTTCCCGTCGCGGCGCGTGAGTCCACGGCAATTGCTCGCGGCGGAGCGGTGTCTGATCGGCTGGCAGAGGCGCGTAGGAAATTCGACGGACGGCTCTACGATCAGGTACTTGGTGATCTGAGGGCAATCCTTGCGGGCAAACCTACCGGCGCGACAGGACCGGCAGCGTACGTGCTCATGGCTCGCACGTACGAGCGTCTTGGGCGCACCGATGAATCCGTCGCGGCCTGCGAGACAGTTCGGAGCACGCAAGGAACCGGGGCGAGCGTTGCGGAATGCACGCTCCTGATGGCGAACCTGACACTTCGATCGAAACGACCCGACCGCGAGACTGCGGCGCTTACGCTCTTTGGTGAGGTGCCGGTGATGGCTCCAAAGAGCGTGTGGGGGGCGCAGGCGCTGGCCGCCAAGGCGGCACTCGAGGACCGCAGGAAGTTGCGTCTGCTCGACCAGCAACTCAATACGTCCGTGCCGGCCTCATTGGTGTCCTATCGAACACTGGTCGGAGATTATCCCGACTCACCAGACGCAGAGCAGGCGCTGTGGAGATTGTCGGAGATGTACGACGATCTCGGCCGCTACGCGCTCGCGGCGGAATCTCTCGAGATTCTGGCGACGCGGTTCCCGGATAACGCCCATGATGCGTGGTGGCGCGCCGGCGAAACGTGGGAAAAGAAGGTGAAAGATCCCTCTAGATCGCGCGCGGCGTACGCAAATGTGCCGGCGGCGTCGAAGCGGTACAAGGACGCCCAAGAGCGGCTCCGACGGTAGCGATCGGTTCGATATGATCCGTCCGGTATTGGAGTGATGCCAGAACCACGCCTCGAAGTGGTCGACTCACTTGGTCGTCGTGTCGTCGTCATCGACAAGCCGCTGTTTTCAATCGGGCGACGGTCGGCCAACGATTTGGCTCTCCCCGGCAACGACGTATCGCGGGAACATGCCGAGATCCTGCAAACCGACGGCACGTACGTCATCCGCGACCGCAAGTCCCGTTGCGGCACGACAGTCAACGGCGCGGAGATCACCGAGAGGCCGCTGAAGCACGGCGACCACATTCGGATCGGCCGCGCGGCCGGAGCGGAGCTGACCTTTCTCATGGACGACACCCCGGTGAGTGCCGCGCACTCGGGTGGATCGTCGATCATCGGCGGCTTCCGCCAGGTTGCTGCGCTGCTCGACGCGCTGCGCGCCCTCGGCAGCTCACGGGTGCTGGACGAGGTCCTGCTGCTGGTGATGGATGCGGCCATCGATGTCACCGGAGCGGAGCGCGGCTTCATCATGCTCGCCAACGACGCCGGCGAGCTCGAATTGAAGCTCGCGCGTCTGCAGGGAAAGGTCTCCCTCGCCGGATCGCGATTCGAGACAAGCCGCAAGATCCCGGAGCAGGTCTTCGCGAGCGGACAACCTCGCATCGTCGCGGACCTGCGCGACGGCGATCTCGCGCAGGCGCACGGCGGCACGGTCGCGCTCGGGATCCGCCACGTCCTCTGTGTGCCGCTGCGACTCGTGCACTATGTCGACACGCCTGGCGCCCCGGGCGAAGCTCGCGCGATTGGCGTGCTCTATCTCGACAGCCGCGAAAAGGGAAGGCTGCTCTCGGACGCGGCGCGCGCCGCGCTCGAAACGCTGGCGGCCGAGGCTTCTGTCGCCATCGAAAACGCACGCTTGTACCGTGAGGCGACCGAAAAGGCGCGGATGGACGAGGAACTGCGCATCGCGTCGCAGATCCAGCAGGCGCTGCTTCCGCAGGCGCGAAAGACTGTCGGATTCTGCGAGGCTATGGGCGCCTCCATCCCCTGCCGGGCGATTGGCGGTGACTTCTATGAGTATCTCGATCTGCCGGACGGCAGCTTTGGCTTTGCACTCGGCGACGTGTCGGGCAAGGGGCCGCCGGCCGCCCTCCTGACCGCGGTGCTGCAGGGCATCTTCGCAGCGCAGGCGTTCGCCCAGGTTGAGCCGAATGAGACGATGCGGCGCGTGAACCGCGCCTTGCTGGCGCGCCGTTTCGAATCGCGCTTCGCGACCATCTTCTTCGGTGTCATCACTCCCGCCGGCCGGCTCACCTACTGCAACGCGGGCCACAACCCACCGCTTCTTCTGACGGAGGGCGGTCTGCGACAGCTGGAGACAGGTGGCATGATCGTCGGGCTGTTTCCGCATGCCACCTACGACCAGGAAACGGTGCAGCTGTCAGCTGGCGATGTGTTGACCGTGTTCAGCGACGGGGTGTCAGAAGCGCTCAGCGCTTCGGGTGAGGAGTTCGGCGAGGAGAGGATTCGCAAGGCGATTGTCTCGCCAGGATGCGAATCGACCGAGACCGTGCTTCAGACGCTGCTCGCGTCCGTGAAGGAATTCGCGCAGGGCGCCGTGCAGAATGACGACGTGACGGCAATGGTCGTCAAGTATCTCGCGTGAGGTCTAGGCGGGCCTGGCCTTCAGTACGCCGATCTGCAGGAGCATCCCGGTGAAGTCGTAGACACGGCGCTCGTACACGATCTCGCCGTTGTCGACCTTCGAAAAGTACACAATCGGGATGACTACCGGCTTTCCGCTCGGCACCATTCCCATCAAGCCACCGGTGTCCGTGCCCGTCAGCGTCCCGATCTGCACGACCCGATCGTCGTCGATCAGCAGCTCTTGGAGGTTGAACGTGATGTCGGGGAACGCGTCGAAAAAGGCGCGATGGATCTGCGCGTTGGCCTCGCGGCCCTGCACAGTGCCCGCGGCCAGCGGGCTTTCGACGACGCAGTCTTTGGCGTATATGGCCACCAGGGCGTCGACGTCGTGGTCGGCCATCGCCTCCTGCCAGCGGGTGAGCAGTGCGCCGATTTCCTCACGCGTCATGACATCCTCCACCGTCCAACGGTGTGTGAGTTCGCATCATAGCCGCATCCCCCTGACGACGAACACCTGGCGACGCGGCGCCCGTGACAGATATGCATACGCGCGCGAGTCGGTCAGGATCGGCGGAGACGGCCGCGCGCGCGATAGACCTCGCCCTATCCCGCCGGCACCGATAGCAGAGAGGATCTCGTACGGTCCGAGTCGAACGCCGGGACCGAGGGGCATTTGTTGTGAGGGACGCGCGGATTGTAACGCTGAATCGGCGTCGACGTGGCCGCAACTGCGCGTCCACACTGTGGGTTTCAAGTTCTCTTGCTGAACGCGACCGGCACACCTCGTGCTCTAAGACGTGTAGGATCGGACCATGGAGGTCCAGAAGCGAGGAGGTCGCGTGGGGTTCGTCCACGTGCGGGTGTCGATCAAAGCGCCAGGCCCGTCGCAGGATCGGTATGACGCAATGTTTCTTGTCGATACGGGCGCGATCGATTCAATGGCGCCCGCCAGCGAGCTCAGACGTGCAGGTATTCATCCGGTCGGACGGAAGACGTACGAGCTGGCGGACGGGAGCCGGCAGGAGTATGCGTTCGGTCTCGCCCAGATCGAATTCATGGACGAAATCACCGCCGGCCGCGTGATCTTTGGTCCCGAAGGCGCCGAACCGTTCCTGGTGACGGCGCTCGAGGCCGCGGGCGTCACGATCGATCCTACGACGCAGACTCTCAAGAAACTTCCAGCCGTTCGACTGTAACGGCTTCGCGCCGCGCTCACTGCCACCGAATCATTTTTCCAGCAGCCAGACGTTGCTGTCGCTCGCGGTGACCGCGAACACGAGCGTCCGGCCATCGGGCGACGCGGAATCTGGCCGCGCGCGGCACTAGTGCGTGCGAGAAGCGTGTGGCCGTTCGACCGTGAAGCGCCGCACCGGCGACGTCACAATTGGGCCATCGTCGCCACAGATCTCCATCCGCATCCCTATACCGATCCAGCCGATCTTCAGCAGGCTGCCGCCAAACGTCGCGCCCGCGAGATGAGCCGGAGACGTCTCCGGGAAGAACCGCCCGCCCTGCACGAACACGGCGGTCCGCTGCGAGACGACGATGCGATACAGGGAGTTGGTGGTTTCGACGCGCAACTCGGTCAAGGGCTCGAGATCCAGCACGTTGACTCCGTGCATCGTGGAGGCGACATCGACGAAGCCGTCGAGCGTCGCGACACGCGGTACGGTTGCGCCTGCGTGCGACGAGAGAAGTCCGGTCGGTTCAACGTGTGCGCCGCTCATCGTCCCCACAGTCAGAAGTGTCCCCGATCGTCAATCAGTTATTTCTGGATAGTGGCGGTTCAGTTGACTACCACGGTCAGAGTCCGAAGTGAAGTCCGACGCCGACGTACGAGATGTCGTCCTGGAAGAACTGCCCGTATGGCGACGGGCCCTGATACATTTCCAGCATGAGCGTCACCAGTCGCCCGGGATGGCCGCCCGGTCCTGAGCGCACCCATTCCAACCCGACTCTCCCGCTGATCGCCGGTGACCAGTCGTGCCGTTCAGTCGTCTTGAGATCGACACCGCCGACCATTTGAAGCGGACCCGCGCGGCCCGTGCGGAGCTCCACGCCACCGTGGAACAGTTTTGCCGCGACCGTTTCTGGCTCACGACGGAAGACTCGTTCGCCCCCGGCGTACACGCGCAGCGGCCCGATCTCCTGCGACAGCAGGACGTCCACTGACTCGAACGAGAGGTTCTCTCGTTTGATGTCTTCCGAACGCAACAGGTACTCGTCGCCCAGGTGCGAACTCTGATGGTAGAGCCTGATACGCGTGCTGAAGCCGCTTCTTCGGAACGTCAGTGGCAACCCGACGATGTAGGCCGCGTTGATGAGATCTTTCGATTCTGTGCCGAGATCGAACTGCGCGAAGATGCTCCCCACCACGTCGAGCTGCACGCCTTCGCCGGGCGACGGCCCGCCCCAGCGCACAAGACCGAAGCTGTCCCCGAGTCCGACAGAGCCGATGCTCGTTCCCCTGCCCGACGGATTGTCCAGGGAACGGAACGTGCCGCGCAGGACACTCACGAACGACCGCGGTTCCTTGGGGTCGGCGAGCACCGGACAGAAGATCTGGTCCTGCGGAAAGAGCACCATGCCTTCCGCCTCGGCCTCGTGGACTCCTGCGCCGCACCGTGGCGCGCCGACCGTTTGGGCTTCAGCTGACGGCACCAAGAGGAGTATGGCGACTACGAGGGCGATCGAAACGTGTGTCAGTGGCGCCACGCTGGACTGCTCGGGCCTCGCGTCGACCAGGAATCGCTTGCCATCCTTCGTCACTGAGTACACCGAACAGCCGCTGATTATGGTGTGGCCGCTATGCCTGCGACGAAGGCTTCTGTGTGGAATACACGGTGGTCTTTCCCGCCGCGTCGAACGTCAGCACGTCATACGGCCGGCCGTTCGGTCCCTCCATGCCTGGTGATCCGACTGGCATTCCAGGGACGGCAAGGCCAACGACCACGGGCCGCTGTTTGAGAAGACGCTGCACGTCGGTTGCCGGCACGTGTCCTTCGAGGACATAACCTCCGACAAGAGCGGTGTGGCATGACCGTAGTTGGTTTGGCACGTGGTATTTGGTCTTTATCGCGGCGATGTCGCGTGCGTCCGTCACGGTTGTGACGAAGCCTTGCGCCTTCATGTGCGCCACCCAGAGCGCGCAGCAACCGCACGTCGGGTCTTTGTAGATATCGACTTTCGGTGACTGTTGACCGCGGATTCGGCAGGGCGCCGAAACGACCATCGACATCACGAGCAACATCTTCCTGCGGCTGATTGTTTTCATCGGCAGTCCTCATTCTCCTCGGAGAAGCCCTTCGATTTTGCCACTTATCGGGCGCGAACGGCCAGCCCGCCGCATCAGACGGCGAGCGGCCGTTCCAACACGTTGGCCCCGGCAATCGGCACGCCCTCACACACAGGGCCGGGGGTGCCGCTACTCGCTCGGAACTCCACAGACGTTCACAGGAATGGCTGGAATCGTCGTGAGGTATTCGTAGATCGCGCGAAGGTCGCGGTCGGTCATGCTCTGGTACACAGGCCAGGGCATCACCTCCAGCACGTGCCCGGGACTGTCGGGGTCCTCACCCGTTCGTATGACGTGCCGGAATTGGTTGAATGTCAGGCCGGCGGGCTTCCCGTTTTCAAACGGTGTGATGTCGCGAGACACCGGCGTTCCAGGTCCCGGGGGGCCAAACGGCGTGCCGCCGGCAAGGTAGCAGTTGATGTTGATTTGCTTCGGAGCGCCGAGAAACGCATAGGGATCCTGGGTGAACGGCGGCGCGGTATGACAGTCGTGGCAGCCGCCAACGGCATTCACGAGATAGCTCCCCAGTCCGACGAGCGCCCTGTCCTTGCCTTTGAGGTTCAGCGTGATCCCCTGCGCGCGGGCGTAGTTGAACCCTGCCTGGATCCTCGACGCATCGCCGTCGGGCCCATCATGCCCGTCACGCCCGTCTTCTGCCCCCAGGATCGCCATCCCGAGAGACAGTATGAAGACAGACGCCACGATTCCTACGACAACGTTTGGTTTCATATGTTCAGTCCTCGCGCCCCTTCTCACCGCCGAGCTTCTATCGTGTCGCCGGCACCAATGAGAACGTGGCAACGAGTCCGGTTATACACCCAACCGAGCGGGCGAGGAGAGTGGAGGTGAGTCGCGAGAAATCCGGCTGTGGTCTCGAGAGTCTAATTGAAACCGTGGAACGTCAACGAAGCGACGCGTGCATCGCGCACGTACGTGTGACAGTGAATGCACGTCGACACCAGCGTCGAGTACTCCGCGCCCACCGCGTCCATATCGCGGCGCCGGGCCGCCTCGCGCAATCCGTCGACCGATGACATGAAGAGCATCGCCTGAGCCGTGTAGTCCGGCTTCGGCGGGTTCTGCCACGAGACGATCTCCATCTCGCTGATTCGACTGAGCGCCAGGGCGGCGCGATCGATCTCCTTGTAATCAGCTGTCACGATCGCCTTGAGCAACGACTGCGTGTTCGCGAGCTTCGCGCGCATGACCGCCTGCATGCGGGTATCACCCGAGGCGGATTGGGCGGCCATCGCCAGCAGCGCGAGACCAAGAACAGCGAAACGTCGGAAGGTCACATCGGGCTCCTCTCTCTGATGCAGAGGCCAGAGCCTGGATCAACAACCGTACCGGTCAGACGTTCGAGTGACTGATTCGATTCGCTCGCGGAGGCGGGCGAGAATCGCACGCAGGTGTGCAGGCAAGCGAAAGATCTCGCATCGACCGGCTGAAAATCCGCGTTTCGTCCCGGCCCTACTCTCGTGTGTCGTGGGAGGATGCAGCGTTCGTGATGATTCGTTTGGAACAGATGCTGCTCTGGGATCTGCAACAAGCAAGGCAGGAGGCGATATGCTCAACCGAATCCTCGTTCCAACCGATTTCAGCCCGCCGTCAGATGCGGCGCTCGAGTATGCCCGGATCCTTGCCGCGAAGTTCGGCTCATCCCTGCAGCTCCTCCACGTCATTGACGAACCGAATGCGTCCTCGGCGTTCGTGGCGGACGGATTTGCGCCAAACACTGAAAACATTCGCCAAGGAATGCTCATGCAGGCGCGCGAGCGTCTGGCGCAGGTGATGAAGGTCGCCGAGCGCACGCACATCCATGTGACAGCCGACGCCGTTATCGGCATGCCGGCGTCCGCGATCGTCGACTTCGCGGCGGCGACCGGTACGAGCCTGATTGTCATGGGCACCCACGGGCGGACGGGCCTGGCGCACTTGCTCATGGGAAGCGCTGCTGAACACGTGGTACGCACCGCGCCCTGCCCCGTGCTGACCGTGCGTCAGGTCACGGTGGTCGAGGAGGCCATCGCTGCCGCGACCGGGTACTGTGTGCCGATCCCCGCCTAGCGACATCCGATCAGGGCACGAAAACGACGACGGCGTTCGTCCGCTGCAACAGCTCGGAGGCTATGCGCCCGCGAGGGTCGTGGCCTTCTTACCAGCCAAAAATCAGACGCGCCGAAGCCGTATGCGCCCGGTACGGGCGGTTCAGATTCATCAGGTTGATCAACGCCGGAAAGAACGGGCTGTCGAGCGTCCCGGGCGAGCGGGCGAAATCCTGCGCGTCGTAGCTGTCGTACCAGTACCCGACGCCGACACCGAGCCGTTGTGACAACGAGTACCGGAAGTCGGCAGTCGCACGCTGCATCTTGTTGCGGACCGGCGCCAGTTGCTGGAGTGTTGCGAGCGTGGTGTTCGCGGGCAGCACGTAAAGATAGCGCGCGTTCGCGTGCACGTAGTCGTACGCAAACCGGGCGGCCATGCGCCGGGCAACGTGAGGAAGATCGAGACTGGCCGTCGCGGTATGCACGTCTTCCTTCATGTCGGTCGACCAGTCGCGCGTCGGATCGTCGAACTGCGGCCCCGGGCTCGCCTGGCGTGAGCGCTGCAACGTGCTGTAGTGCTCGAACGAGTACTGGGCGCCAAGGAGCAGCATATCTTCTCGATTCGCGTCGACGCCAAACGAGAACGTGCGCAGGTCGTTGTCCTGCAGGCCGAACACGACACCCGGACGATGTTCCTGGCCGACGCCCGCCGATGCATTGAATCCAAGCGACGACACGGGGACGACCTCCACGAGCGCGGTGAGACGATCGCGGCGCCGATTTGAAATATCGAATTGCCGCAACGACACCTGTTCACCGATATCGCTGAATACCTCCTCGTCCAGCCCCTTCCCCGTCCGCTCGGCGTGCTCATACTGGAGCCGCATCGAGCCCCAGGCGAGGCCGGTGCTGTCGAGCGAGGCGCGAGCAGTGTGCTCGGTGGTTTCCTCGAAATGACGGAACGTCCGGTCGTCATGTTCTCGACCGTAACCGAGGCGCACCGCGGCGAACGTCAGTGGCGAGTACGACGCGTCAAGATCGATGAAGCGCCTGACGTAGCCGAACGGCTCGCTGCCGCCTGTGGCCGACGTCACGATCGTGCTGTCGAGACCCACGTACTGGCTTTCGATGAATCGCGGCGTCCGATTGTCATAGTTGTACGACTTGAACTGCCCGTTCAGCCACAGCTTGGACGTAGGCCTCGACGTGAGGCGGTAATTCATGGCGACGATGCGCGCGTCGGCCTTCGCCGTAGGGCGCGAGAGCGACATGGGGGCGATCGCGCTGTTGATTGTGAACGGCAGCAGCGCCGCATCCTGCAGCCAGCTGCCGACCGACACGTAGCTGAACGCCCGGGTGCGGCCCGGCAGCCCGAGAGAACCCGCCGCGCTCACGGTGTGGGCGGTGCTGTCTGGCCACAGCGCCATCTGCCCTTGCGACGGTAGTCCCGCCGCGTCGGTCGCACGCAGCGGGTTGTCCCAGACCAGCGTCTCGATGTGGTTGTTGAACCACGAGCCGTCGTAGGCCAGGCGAGCCATCGTACGGTCGTTCGACCACTCCGCTGTCGCGTTCACGTCGTTGGTCCGGCGATCGATCGGCACCGCGAGCTCGACCGCATTGCTCTGGCCGAACGCGGCGCCCCACGGCTGCGCACCCGTCCGATTGGTGCTGGTAAACGACGCCCGCAGGTCGAGCCGGGGCGTCGCCCGGTAATCAAGCCGGGCGTCGGCGGTGTCCCTCTGAGATCGCAAATCGAACCGTCGCAGATCCGCCGCAAATATCGACGTCGTCGCCGCGGCGCCCTGAACCGCGGCCTGGAAGGTGTCTGTGAGCCGGAAGACACCGGCCGACGGCGAGGTGTACGGAGTGCGGGTGTCGGTGCTGTAGAAGAACGGCACCTGGTCCCACTGGAAACTCGCCTTCACCTTGCCATACTCGTTGAATCCCGCCGTATAGCGCTGATCGCGGTAACCGGCGTGATCGAGCGCGGCTTTGAACTCCCAGCGCTCTTTGCTTCGCTCGTACCGAGCTCGATCGAGGGTCGGACCGTCGCGCAGGTCCCGGAACCGCTGGAACCGCGCGGGGTCGCCGGAGAGCCCGGTGACGCGCCCTCCGAATTCCGCTTCGCCTGCCGCCGGCGTGGACGCCGCAGCCACGGCGGCCGGGGACGATGGGGACGCGGGGCCCTGGGCCGACCCGGGCGCCGGGATCGCCAGAACGAGGACAGCGAGCACCAGTGCGCGTCGTGTTCGCATGTCTACCTCGTGAACGTTTGACCAGACGGATGGTTCGAGCCGTGAATCTGGGAGTGACAGTTCACGCAGCCGCGATCGACGACGCGAACGCTCTTGGCCCGGATCGACAGGCTGTCGTAGATCGTCGATGGATGCCGGGTCCCGATATGACACCGCTGGCAGAGCATCGGGACCTTTGCCACCAGGAGCCGATCGTTGGTGGAACCGTGCGGATCGTGGCACGTGATGCAGCTCTCCCGTCCCGCAGCGTGCTCGAACAGGAACGGGCCGCGCTTCTCTGTATGGCAGGACACGCAGCTCTCGTTGATCCAGTTGCCGACCTTCAGCAGGCGCACGTTCGTCGATCCGTGCGGCTCGTGGCACGAGGAGCACTCCATCTTGCCCTCGGGCAGCGGCATATGTGCCGCGCGGTGGATTTTCGCCGCCTGCACGCGGTGGCACGTCGCGCAGAGCTCGAGTTCGGTCGTCGCCTTCAAGTGAGCGGTATCCGACTTGGGTGAATGCACGCTGTGACACGTCGTGCAGGCCAGGTTGCGCGCGTCGTGAGGGCTCCCTTGCCATGCCGTGTGGGGCGCCCCCGCATGACACGAGAGACAGACACCATTCACGTCGCGCGGCGCCATCTTGCTGAACTTGCGGATCGATGAGTCGACCGTCGGATCGTCGACGTGCTTCTCGCCGGGGCCGTGGCATGTCTCGCACTGATGCATCGCCGCAGGCGTCCGGGGATCGGCCGCCTTCCCGTGCGGGCTGTTCACATAGCTCTTCTCAACCTCGTCGTGACACGCGATGCACGTGTCGGCGCCGAGATACCCGGCGGTCGGATGCGGATTCGCCGGATCCCTCGGCGTCGCGGCGGCCGGCGCCGGGACGGTCGGGCCCTGCTGCCGCGGCCCTGGTGAAGGCGCCGCGGCGGCGAGGGCCACGACGACAAGCCAGCACGTGCCGAGCGTTGCGAGTAACGTCCGCATCATTTCAACCCCGCCACATACGCGGTCAGCGCCGCCAAATCATCATCGGGAATGTCGAGCGGCTGCATGCCGCTGTCGACCATCTTCGCGGTAGGCATTCTGATCACTCGACTCAACTCGCCGTTCGGGTGCCGGCCGGCCGCTCCGACCAGGGACGGCGCACTGTCGGTCCCATGTCCATCAACCCCGTGACACACGTCGCAGGATTGCGCTTCAAAAATAGTCCGGCCATGCGCGACCAACGGGTTCGAAAGCGCGGCGAGCGCGGCGTTCGTCCCCCTCAGCGACCTGGCTGATTCTTGGGGCTCGAACGGCTGCGACATGAACACGCGCATCGCCTCACGCTGGGCATCCAGTTGACGCGTCACCGCAGGATCGCGGCGATCCTCCGCGTAGCTCGTCATGCCGAGCGCGACCAGCGCCAGCATCAGCGCCGCAAACGATCCGACGGTGAACGGCCGCCGCCACGGACGCCGCTCGCTGCCACGATCCAGGAACGGCAGACCGGCAAACAGGAGCGCAATCAGCAAAGGGATGACAAAGATGCCAATGATCGCGCGCTGGCCCTCCCAGTACTTCAGCCACTGAAACATCGGGACGTAGTACCACTCGGGCCGCGGCAGGAAGCGCGTATCGGCGGCATTGGCCTCGGGGCCAAGCTCCGTCGGCAGCCGCCACGCAAGCGCGCCCAGCGCAAGGATCAGCGCCGCCGTGAACACAGTGTCCATCAACACCTGGCGCGGATAGAACGACGTCGAGGCACGCGTGGTCCGGGTTCGCGGGGGTCCGGCAGCGCCAACTTTGCGGAATAGGAATACGTGCGCGCCAACGAAGGCAAAGATCGTGGCCGGCAGCAGGAAGACGTGTGCAACGAAGAACCTCGAGATCGTCAGGGTGCCGAGCTCGTTGCCGCCACGCACGAACTGCTTGAACCACGATCCGACAAGAGGCATGGCGAAGATGTTCGTGCTGACAGCCGTCGCGAAGTACGCCTTCTGGTCCCACGGCAGCAGGTAGCCCGTGAATGCCATGGCAAGCATCAACGCCATCAGGACACACCCGGACAGCCAGAGCAGCTCCCGGTATTCCTTGTAGGAGCCAAACAGGATCGTCTGCCCGATGTGCAGGATAAGCACGATGATGATCGCGCTCGAGCCGTACACATGAAGGCTGCGCACGAACGAACCGGACGACACCTCCTTGACGATGTACGCGACCGTGGTATGGGCATGGTCTGCGGACGGAACGTAGTAGAGCACCAGGAACACGCCGGTGATCACCTGTGACAGAAACAGGAACAGCAGGCCGGAGCCGAACACGTAGGCAAAGCTGGCGCCGCCCGGAATCGGTTCGTCGAGCGCCTCGCTGAGCAGGCCCCGGATGCCAGTGCGGCGGTCGAGCCAGTCGCCGAGCCGACGCATCACGCGAGCACCTCTTTGGTCGGCACGAGCTGTCGGAAATACTGGTAGCGGATCTTGAGCCGCCCCTCTTCAATCCTCGCGTCGAGTTCATCCATGCCGCGCGGCGGCGGTCCGGATACCAGCGTGCCGTCGACGGCAAAGGTGCCGTTGTGGCATGGACAGACGAACTGTCCTTTTTCGTCGTTCCATGCGATGGAACACCCGAGGTGCGGACAGACGGCCGACAGGACGCGCGTCCGCCCATCGGCGCCTTTCAGGACGTAGACCGCCCTCTCAGACAGGACCTTCCGCCAGCCGTCACGCTGCTCGATCGCGAGCTGTACTTTCAAGGGGACCGTGAGCGCAGAGAAATCACCGGCTGGTCCGGCATCCGACCAGAGCACCTCGGTCGTAGTTCTCCATAGTGGATCGAGAGTGAAACGTGCGAGCGGAATCGCGAGCAGCGCCCCGACCGCAGTCGTGCCGAGCGCGAGCAGGCCGGCAAGAAACGATCGGCGAGGCTGGGGGTCGCGAAGCGTGGTCACGCTGTCGTCGGCCATCGCTGCGCGACTACTTCTTGAGCGTTGCCAGGTAGGCAACGAGGGCGTCCACATCCTCTTTCGAGAAGTCGGTGTACGCCTTCATCGGCGGTTTTCGCGCAATGTTCGCTTTCGCCGCCATGTCAGGGGCATTGGTAATCCACTGGCGGATGTCCGCGGGCGTGAGCTTCGACCCGACACCGTCGAGCGTCGGACCTTTCTTGTTGCCGGCGTCCCCGACCAGGTGGCAGATGCCGCACTTCTTCGCGGCGAAGACCTTCTCTCCATCTGCGGCCACCGATTGCTGCGCGAAAGCCGGGGCGGCAGAGACGCCAAGGGCGGCGATCAGAATGGCAAGTCGAATCATCAATGTCGTCATCTCCCGGCTGGCCGGGGTTACAACAAGCGTGCCGCGCGACTTGCTCAGACAAGATCGACGCCTGCGCGGCGAGCCGCGAAAGATCTCGCGGTGATCAGGAAAATTCCCCGCGGCGCCGCTGAGTTGGCGGGCTATTGGATGGCGTGACAAAGCTCGCAGTCCTGCGAGATCACCTGCCCGTCCTTTGACTTGTGGCTCTCGTCGTGACAGCGAAAGCACCCGGGCGCATCGACGTGTCCCAACTGATTCTCGTAGGTTCCCCACGTGACGCGCATGGCCGGGAAGACGTTCCCTGCCCACACCGCCTGCGCACCCGCGACCGCGCGATCAACTGCCGGGGCCGCGACCTGGCGATCTTTGTAGAACGCCCGCACCCGCGCCGCAATCGCCGTCAGCGCCGCGTCGCGATCCGCGTATTGCGTGCTGACCGCCGCGACCGCCTCGCGTCTGACGAACGGGAGCTCGCGGGGAATCCGGTTCTGCGCGATGGCGGTATCGACTGCCCGCCCGGCGGACGGCTGAAACGTGTGCGCTGGACGATTGTGACAATCGGTGCAGTCCATCGTGCGCCGGACGCCGGACGCAATCACCTGCGGCGAGGTACCCTCGGCCACGTACTCCCTGACGTTGCCCGCCTGATCCGTCAAGCGGACGTACGGGATCGTCTCGCGCTTCTCGTCGGTCGCGATGTATTCGATCCTGTTCGCCAGGTTCATGTGCCAGTGAATGCCTGTTCCCACACCGAGTGCCGGGCTGCCGCCGCCGACGTGCACCTGCATCACCGTCATGCTCTCCGTGTTCTTCTCGTCGTTCCCGTACTCGCGGATCACGCGGAGACGATCGCCGATGAACCTCTCGGGCCAATGGCACTGCTCACACGTCTCCCTCGTCGGGCTGAGGAGCGCGGGTGGCGGCGGGATGGGACGAGGCACGCTGTTGGTCATCACTTCCCACAGTTGCCGGGTCCCGGCGAGCTTCGACTCGACGAGCGGTCCGACGCCCGGCCCGACGTGACACTGCACGCACGCGATCCGCGCGTGAGGCCCGGCCTGGTGCGCCGTGTATTCGGGCTCCATCGGTGTGTGGCACGTGGTCCCGCAGAATTCCGTCGATTCCATATGGTGCACGCCGCCGTACGCGGCAATCGATACGATCAGGACGTTGACGAACGTCAGCGCAAGGACCGAGACGACCAGCGATCGCTGGTGCGGCTCGCGTAGATCGATGACCGGCCACTCCGTCTCGATCCCCCTGGCGCGGCGGCGCGTCGTCCACCATGTGCCGAGCGGGATGAGGAAGAGGCCGACGAGGAACGCAGCCGGAATCGCGATGTAGACAACGAGCCCGATGTACGGATTGTTCAGGTACCCGAGCAACTGTAGCGACAGCATCACGAGGAACGTGAAGGCCGTCGCGGTGGCGATCGCGCCGCCGATCAGGGAGATCGGGTTGCGCGCGGCCGCCGGCAGTCGAAGGGGAATCCGCACGCGCGTCGGATGTTACTTCTTCAACGTCTGAAGATAGGCCACCAGCGAATCAACTTCCTCTTTGGTGAGATTTGGATATGCCTTCATGGCGGGCTTGCGATCGGCCTTGGCCTTGGCCGCCATCGCAGGTGCGTTGGTGATCCACTGCCGGATGTCTGCGCCTGTCAGCTTCGACCCGACCTCGTCGAGCGGGCCTTTCTTGTTGCCCACCGCGCCAACTGCGTGGCACACGGAGCATTTCGAGTCCGTGTAAACCTGTTTACCGCGCACCGCATCCTGGGCGAACGCGTTGCCCGCCGCCACCGCCAGCACAACCATGACGAAAACGATACGCATCATTCGTGAATTATCTTCAGTCATCGCGGTTTCAACAACCCATACACACTAATGTCGCGGCGACACCCTCGACATCCCTGGGCGGGTGACGTCCAGTCGTGCGGGCGAACGCGAGGCTTCGTTGAAGAGTCCCCAGTTTCGCGGCCACCTGCGATCCACGGTGCAAGATCGCGACCTTGGCGTCAGCCATCGACACAGGCGGCATGTGCCTCCAGTGCTGGGCGGACACGCGTCTCTGATGGTGTGCGAGGGGAATTACCCCGGCGCGGTGCGAACTATTCCGCGTCGACGCGCGCGGCGTCGCTGCCCCGTGAATGGTGGCGCCGTGGACCGGTGGTACGGACTCTGCTCCTCACGCGAATGAACATCTGCATCGAGGAGGACCGTCATGTTCAATCGCATCCTTGTTCCAACCGACTTCAGCCCGCCCTCGGACGCGGCGCTGGAGTACGCCAGATCTGTGGCCATGCGCTTCGGCGCATCGCTGCATCTGCTGCACGTCGTCGACGACCCGTATCGCGCCGCGTACGCGACTGAAGTTTACGTGCCGGAGGTCGAGGGATTGCGCGACGACCTAATAGCAGACGCCATAAACAAGCTGAAGGGCCGACTGCAGTCGTCAGATGCACAAGCGCTCGGTGC
>Ga0209515_10005727_pt1 | contig 15955 bp, 10 predicted proteins | sample Subgroupgradi54m_FD_187454 | JGI IMG/M metagenome (GOLD analysis project Ga0209515, IMG submission 187454) | Subsurface groundwater microbial communities from S. Glens Falls, New York, USA - GMW60B uncontaminated upgradient, 5.4 m (SPAdes)... ...
CCCTTCGCTTATCGAGTTTGCGCAACAAGCGGCACGCATGAACAGTAAGGTCGTGGCTCGCGTTGAACAACATGGCCTGTTCAAGCTCTATGAGCACGAGCTATTCGACCTCCCAGGCATCAAGCTGAACTTAGCCTCGACAGAGGGGCAAGACGAGTTGTGGATGTCCATCGCACGGCTTCATGAGGTCCGACCGCCTGAAATCAAGGAGATAGTCCTGCAGCCGTGGATCGAAATGGTCAACAACCCTGCGGACGAGCCAAAACTTCGAGCCGCAATTATGGGTGAGGCGCTTATCGAAGCAGGGACACACCGTTCTTCTGAAAAGATACTCATACTTCCGGGAGAGCGAAAAAAGCCAGCTATTGAGCCACAACAACAGATCCTGTTAGAAGAGTATGAAGAAGCCGATGCAGTCCGGGTGGCCTTCAAAGCATACACAAGCGGTCCTTGGAAGGTCTGGGCAGAAGAAGAAAAACGTCGTCGCAAGACAATTCGACTTTATGGCCAACTCTTCACCTTGCAGCAGCAACTACAGGAAGGTGTCGTCGAGTCACCCGTTGAAATCGCCTGGGGCGTTGGTATGGGCATTTGGACAACAAATTCGACATCGCTTAGTTATCCACTTCTTTCCCGGTTATGCGAACTAGCTCTCAACCCTCTTACAGCGTCAATCGAAGTCAAGCCGCGCGATCTTGAGCCGCAGCTAGAGACCGACTGGTATGCCTCAGTCGACAACCCAGGACTTCGTGCTCTTGAGAAATCTGGAAAAGACTTTTTTAGTAAAGCTACACAAACCTTTTCACCATTCGATCGAGGCACGTTCGAACCCTTGCTTCAAGCAGCTGCTACACATCTTGATCCAAATGGCGTCTATTGGCCCCAGCAAGTGCCAGCCGAAGACAGGTCACTGCCAAAATCTGATGCGAACCTGCGCGTTACTGACACATGGGTTTTATTCGCAAGGCCGCGAACCAACAGTATGTACCTGCAGGACCTTGAAGCGTTTAAAAAGAAGGTCGACGACATTGAAACTATCGACGCTTTCCCAGGCGCAGTTGTAGCGGTAATTAAGGACCCGTCCGACACCAACGAAGATTTGGCTGTACCGAGCTATCGGGGACTTTCTGCAATCTACGGTAGCGCTTCGGGGCCAAGTACGGGTGAAAGCTCCAGCAAGGCTCGTGACCTTTTCTTTCCCATGGCATTTAACGATGAACAGGTTCGCATCGTTCAGTTGCTGGACGTGTCGCATGGGGTCGTAGTTCAGGGGCCACCCGGCACCGGCAAAACACATACCATTGCCAACGTTATCTGCCACTACTTAGCTGATGGCAAGCGAGTGCTCGTTACGTCGATGAAGGACCCAGCCTTGGCGGTGCTGCAGGAAAAGCTTCCGCCCGAAATCCGCCCACTGGCGATTTCGTTGTTGACCAGTGAAGCCGACGGCATGAAGCAATTCGAGTACGCGATTTCAAAGATTGCGTCGGAAGTACAGCGTATCGACCGCGTCGCTGTTGCGCGCGAAATTGGCCAAATCGAGCAGCAAATCGACGGCCTGCATGGGCGTATGTCCATCATCGACCGTAGGGTTAATGATTGGGCTGCTAAAAACCTCTCGCGTATCGAGTTTGATGGCGAGCAGATTGAACCGCAGGATGCAGCCCACGAAGTCGTTGAAGGTGCTGGTTACTTCGAATGGATTCCTGATGCGCTCAGCGTTGAGCCGGAGTTCGCGCCCAAGTTCGTGGATTCGGATGTGATGCGACTGCGAGAAGCACGTCGCATCCTCGGTCAGGATATCGACTACCTCGATGCATCGTTGCCGCAACTAGTAGAATTCCCAGAGTCTCAGCTGCTGCTTCAAGCACATCAGGATTTGTCCCGCTTTGTCATGCTTTCGAAAGAGATTGAAACTGGTCAAGTTCCTGGATTGGCAGACTCAAGTCAAGAAACCATCGCAGCAGCACAAAAACTCGAACAGGACCTCACTCGACTTCGTGACCTGCGAGATCAGGTTCTCTCGGCGCACAAACCGTGGACAGTGTTGATGCGTGAGCGGCTTCGCAAATCGACCTCTGGCGGGGTTCTGGACATCTTCGAGGTGCTTGGACGCGAGCTCAAGGATGCTGAAGAGGACCGCAAAACATTTCTCGCCAAGCCCGTGACGCTTCCGACAGGAATCGATACCGACGTTGAGCTGACCGAGGCGATTCGCAACTTATCCGAAGGTAAGCGGCCATTTGGTTTTTTGGGATTCGTTGTGAAGGGCGAGAAAATCAAGAGGCTTGATGCAATTCAAGTCCTTGGTAGCGCTCCTGCTTCGAATGATGATTGGCAGCACGTTCTGCGGTTCATTGTGCTGCTGAAAAAGTTTCGCGAACTTGCCATGCGTTGGAATAGTCTCGCACCTGAACTGGCAATCGAGATCCTACCAGGTGCCGAACCCAAGCATGGGCTATTGGCCCAGAAACTCTATGCATTGTACGAAAAGGTCAAAACGGTTGTAGTAGTCGAACAATCTGTTACTGAACAAGCACTCAAAGTGCTACCTGGTTGGCAACATGCTCGAGATATCGCGTCCACCGCCTCAGCAATGGAGGAACTCGATAAAGCGTTGCGACATCATTTGACGAAGAATCGTCTTGCGGGTGTGTGGTCAATCAAAGAGCGGTTCCAACAGGTGCTCGATAACCGGAAAGGCCGAGTCATCGAGTCGATTCGAGCATTCTTGAGCAATGAGCTTGGAAATCCGTCGGTCCCTGACACCCAGATGCAGGCATCGTGGTCCGCGCTAATGAACGAGCTATCACGCGTGCACAGCTTGTCGTCTCATTTGGCGACCGTCAGTGAAGTGATCTGCCTTGTCGAAGATTCGGGTGCGCATAAATACGCCGCGTTGTTGAAGCAACCCTTTGTTGGAACGGTCGACATCCTCTTGCCCGACGAGTGGCGAAAATCGTGGCGACTTAAGCGCATGGCTACTCACCTCGAAGCTATTGACGCACAGGAAGAACTCAAGATGCTGTCGCGGAAGCGGCAAGAGGTTGAGAAGGACCTTGCCAAGGCTTATCGGGATGTCGTGACGAAGCGGACGTGGTTAAAGCTCGCCGAAAACGCGACCCCCAGCATTCGAAGCGCGCTAATGGCATATCTCAACGCCATTCAGAAAATCGGCAAGGGAACCGGGAAGCGAGCTGTGCGCTTCCGAAAGGATGCCAAGGTGGCAGCATCGCAGGCCAACGGGGCCGTTCCATGTTGGATTATGCCGCACTATCGAGTGTACGAATCCTTGCCGCCCGAGCTTGGCTGCTTCGATTTGGTCATTATTGATGAGGCGTCGCAATCGGACTTGACTGCGCTGCCGGCGCTGCTTCGCGCGAAAAAAGTGCTCATCGTTGGTGATGACAAACAGGTTTCGCCCGAAGGTGTTGGTCTTGAGGAAGAGAAGATTCGAAGCTTGATGAACCGATTCCTTGGAAACCAAGTGCCCACATACCGTGCACAAATGTCGCCTGAACGTTCGGTTTATGACTTGTTTAAAGTCGTATTCGCAAAGTCTGCGGTCATGCTCAAAGAGCATTTCCGCTGCGTCGGACCGATCATTGAATATTCCAAGCGCGAATTCTACAACCATGAACTGAAACCATTGCGCCTGCCAAAGACCTCCGAACGACTTGATCCACCACTGATAGATATTGTTGTCCAAGATGGATATCGCAATGGAGATACGAATGAAGCCGAGGCGCGCTTCATCGTCAATGAGATTCGACGGATTGTCGAAGACCCCGTAATGGAGAGAAGGACCATTGGGATGGTGTCACTGTTGGGCGGCAAGCAGGCGCTGCGTGTCTGGGAGATGTTGACCGAGGAACTTGGCCCCGAGCTGATGGCGCGGCACAGGATTGCATGTGGCGATGCTCGCACTTTCCAAGGCAAAGAGCGCGATATCATGTTCTTGTCGATGGTAGTTAGCCCCGGCGAGAAGCCCATGGCTTTGACACGGGATACGTTTTCCCAACGGTTCAATGTTGCGGCTTCACGAGCACGAGACCGCATGTACCTAGTGCGTTCGGTTGATCTAGATAACCTCAGCGAAGCCGACCGGCTACGGCGCAGTTTGATTGGACACTTTACGTCACCTTTCGCCCAGGATGAAGGACGAGTCACTAACTTACGCGAACTCTGTGAGTCACCGTTTGAGCGAGAGGTCTACGACATCCTTACTGAGCGGGGATATTGGGTTACTCCACAGGTAAAGGTTGGTGAGTTTCGCATCGACCTCGTAGTCGAAGGCCATAATGATAATCGACTGGCCGTTGAGTGCGATGGCGACCGGTATCACGGCCCGGACCGATGGGACGCAGATATGCGTCGGCAGCGTGTTCTGGAACGAGCAGGCTGGGTATTTTGGAGATGTTTCGCCTCGAACTTCGTTCGGCGACGCCAAGCATTGGTGAGTGATTTATTCCGGATGCTCATGGAACGCGGGATTGAACCAATAGGGGCGGAGAACGCCCCGCGAAGCGTGCATACGGAACAGCGAAGGCTGACGGTTCTTAACTTGGACTTGTAAAAAATGGTGGCGGCAAAATATGAAAATCTGGTGACAGATCTATTTTTCGCCCCTGGCTGCGCATGGCGGTCAGATAAACGAATGGAAAATATACCTGCCACCTTTTCTCCACGCTGATCCTCTCCAGGAGGGGTACATGACAGAGCCAACGATTATCTGTCCGAACTGCAAGACCGAGATCAAACTCACCGAATCGCTCGCGGCGCCGCTGATTGAGTCCACCCGCAAGCAGTTCGAACAGCAACTTGCGCAGAAAGACAGCGACATTGCCAAGCGTGAGCAGGCCATGCGCGAAAAGGAGAAGCAGCTTGCCGATGCCAAAAACAAGCTCGATGAGCAGGTCGCCGGTCAGGTTGAAGAGCAACTGAAAAAGGATCGCGCCCGGATTACGGCGGAGGAGGTAAAGAAGGCCAAACAGGCGGTCGCCACCGATCTGGAACAGAAAGTGCGGGAACTCACCGATCTGCAAGAAGTGCTGAAACAGCGCAATGAAAAACTGGCCGAAGCACAGAATGCACAGGCTGAACTTATCAAGAAGCAGCGCGAACTGGATGACGCCAAACGTGAATTGGAGCTGACGGTTCAAAAACGCATACAGGAGGGCCTTGCGGCTACCCGGCAAGAAGCCAAAAAAGAAGCGGAAGACGAGCTGAACCTCAAGGTAAAGGAAAAAGAACAAACCATCAGCGCAATGCAAAAGCAAATTGAGGAACTTAGACGCAAGTCCGAACAAGGCTCGCAGCAATTGCAGGGCGAAGTGCAAGAGCTGGAGCTTGAAAACCTGTTGCGCACAAAATTTCCTTTCGACATGATCGAGCCAGTACCCAAGGGCGAATATGGCGGGGATGTGCTGCAGCGTGTAGTTGGTGTAGGTGGTCAGGCCAGCGGTACCATTCTGTGGGAGGCCAAGCGCACCAAAAACTGGAGTGATACATGGCTGGTCAAACTGCGGGAAGATCAGCGCACCGCAAAGGCGGAAATTGCCGTGATCGTGAGCCAGGTGTTGCCGAAAGGCGTTGAAACCTTCGAAATGGTGGAGGGCATCTGGGTAACACACCCCCGCGCCGCATTACCCGTGGCTGCCATTTTGCGCCAGTTGCTGCTGGAAATCGCCATGGCAAGGCAGGCTTCCGAAGGCCAGCAAACCAAAACGGAAATGATTTACCAGTACCTCACTGGTCCGCGTTTCCGCCAGCGAGTGGAAGCTATCGTCGAAGCGTTTTCAACCATGCGGGAAGACCTCGACAAAGAGCGGAAAGCCATCATGAAGCAGTGGGCCAAGCGTGAAGAGCAGATTGAGCGCGTGATGGGAGCAACGGTGGGGATGTATGGGGACTTGCAGGGGATTGCGGGCAAGACGTTGCAGGAGATCGAAGGGCTGAGCCTAAAGGCATTGGAGAGTTCCACTGCCGATCAGGAAAAATCTGCCGATGAGTGATCAGAGCTAAGGGGAAACAATTCATGGACCACAGCCAGGACCCACAGAAACAAATAGGTTTTCTTCAGCAATGCTTTTCAAGCAACAAGAAGCCACTAGGGCTATTCATAGGCGCTGGTTGTCCCATGGCGATCAGGCTTGGCGGCGAGAAAAACCCGCCGTTGATACCGGATGTCGCCGGAATTACCAAAGTGGTCCGTGACTCACTTGCTAAATCCGATGAGTACGCTCCGCTTCTGAAAATTGTTGAAGACCACTTCAAGAAAGATGGCCGCAATGACACGAACGTAGAGGACATGTTGAGTCACGTCCGGTCTCTCCGTGCGGTTGCAGGCAACGACGAGGTGCGCGGTCTTTCTGGGGCAAATCTGGACAAACTGGACGAGCGAATCTGCCAAATTATTCACGAGTTGGCGAACAAGTCGCTCCCCAACACCGATACTCCATACCATCGCGTTGCGTCATGGGTGGACGGAGTTGAGCGTGACGTGCCAGTCGAGATATTCACAACAAACTACGACCTGCTAATGGAACAGGCATTAGAAGATCGGCGAGTACCCTACTTCGACGGCTTCGCTGGGGTGCGCAAACCCTTCTTCGACCTTAGAGCCATGGAAGAAGACGCGCTGCCCCCGCGCTGGGCGCGTCTATGGAAACTGCATGGTTCGATCAACTGGTATCAGGCGGAAAAGATTGGCGTGCTTCGCGGTGCGACCAACGAAGCTGGACTCAAGCGAGTGATCCATCCTTCGCATCTGAAGTATGAGGAGAGTAGGCGGATGCCGTATCTCGCGATGATAGACAGGCTCAGGGCGTTCTTGAAAAAGCCTACCTCGACCCTCGTCCTGTGCGGTTATTCCTTCCGTGATGAGCATCTCAATGAGGTTATTGTGCAGGGGCTGCAGAGCACGCAAACCGCAATTGTGTTTGCTCTGCTCTTTGGCAAGATCAGTGAGTACCCCGACGCAGTGAAACTCGCTGTTCAGCGCCAAAATTTAAGCCTTTTGGCTAGGGACGGAGCAGTCATCAGCGGCCGTGTGGCCATGTGGGCTGAGATGGGTGCCGATGCTGCGGCGTCCAGTTCGAGCAAGTGGGTAACGTGGACACCAATTGACGTGGCGAATGCGAGCAGCAAACAGACGGCTCGATTCGCACTGGGGGACTTCGCCATCCTCGGTGAGTTTCTCCATGAACTGATCGGCAATGTTCACCGGCCGGCGGAGACTCTCAATGCCAAATAGGCCAACCTACCTCGGAACCGTTCAAGATGTGCAGGGCGCGAGTATCAGCGTCGCTTTAGATAAGGATACGGTTTCCGGCCTGGCGTTCATTGATGGCCACGGCTACCGCATCGGCCAGATTGGGAGCTTCGTTCGGATATCCATCGGTTTCACGGACTTGTTTGGCATTGTGTCGCAGGTAGGCGCCGGTGCCGTTCCGGAGGCGTTGCTTAAAGCTGAACCGTACGGTTACAGATGGATGAAGGTACAGCTGATTGGCGAGGGTCAGCGAGCAGGTGAGTTTAAACGCGGCATCTCGCAATATCCGACCATTGGTGACGAGGCACACCTCGTTACCGAGCAAGACTTAACCCGAATTTATGGCAGAGCGGATGCCCCAAACTCTGTCCGGGTAGGGAGTCTTGCAAGCTCTGAGTCAATCCCGGCGCTCATTGACATTGACCGCCTAGTGACTCGCCACAGTGCTGTCGTTGGAACAACTGGAGCGGGCAAATCAACGACGGTGGCCAATCTACTTGCTTCGCTCTCGGATCCAGCCAGGTATCCGTCAGCCCGGATTATCATCCTAGACATTCACGGCGAGTACCATACCGCTTTGCGTGACCGGGCGACGATTTTCCGCGTCAATGCTAACGAGGCGCAAGGCGAGAGACCTCTGTGCGTTCCATACTGGGCCTTGAGTTTTGATGAACTTCTGCGCGTGACCCCATTTCGCGAGCTTAAGGACGCCGACCGCGCCGCACTTGTAGAGAAAGTCAAGCAACTGAAACTCGCGTCGATCCAAGCGCAGGCACGCAACGGGGTAACTGCCGACACCATGACAGTGGATACACCGATCCCGTTCAGTATTCATCGGCTCTGGTACGAATTGCACCGCTATGTGTGCTCCACGCACACAGCCCAGAGCGCCAACCAGAGTGATGCTACGGAGGCAATTGAGCAGGATGACCACGGGCAGCTCATTCTTGGCAACATCATGGGCGTGAATTCGCCCAGATATCGTCCGATCACGCAGGGCGGTCCCAATCGTGTTTATCTGAGTGGCGCGCCACTCAACATCCGACGGCAGATACTCGCTATGGAGTCACTCCTGCGTGATACCCGCTATGACTTCCTGTTCCGACCCGGACCGTGGTGCCCTAATGCTGAGTTTGAGAACCTTGATGCCCAACCAGCTCAAGACCTCGATGGCCTCCTAAAATCCTGGGTAGGCGGCGATAAGCCCATCACCATTCTCGACCTTTCCGGCATACCTGTATCAATCTTGATGGACCTTATCGGTGTGCTCATCCGGCTGCTATTCGACGCTCTTTTCTGGGCGCGCCATCTGCCTGAAGGTGGAAGAACAAGGCCTTTGCTGTTCGTTCTTGAGGAAGCCCATGCCTACTTGAACGCTGGGAATGAGGGCGCCGCATCGATCGCGGCTCGCAGAGTCGTCAAAGAAGGCCGCAAGTACGGCATCGGGGCAATGATCGTGAGTCAAAGGCCCGCAGAGATAGATCCGACCATCCTGTCCCAGTGCGGAACGATGTTCGCCATGCGTCTGGCTAACGCCTCGGACCGTTCACACGTAACAAATACAGTAAGCGATAATCTTGAAGGCCTCTTCAATATGCTTCCGGCTCTACGTACCGGCGAGGCGATCATCGTCGGAGAAGCGGTGCAGTTGCCATTGCGCGCTATGATTGATACGCCCGCAAGGAACCGGCGTCCCGACAGCCACGATCCGAAAATCTACGATCCTGATTCGGTCGGTGGATGGAATCGCCCGAAGCAGGTCGAAAATTACATGAAGGTTGTGGAAAGCTGGCGTAGCGAGAACCCGAAGCGCGGAAACAACCCTGGTGGTCAACCATGAACAGAACACCTGTCGTCTCAACTGACGTTGCAGAAATTGGGTATGACGCGGCCACGATGACCCTTGAGGTCGCTTTTCATAAGGGTGGGGTTTATCAGTATTTCGATGTTCCAGAGATCGTGTATCACGAATTCATGGGTGCTGACTCAAAAGGCAAGTTCTTAAATGCAAACATTAAGAAAAACTACCGATACGTGAAGTTGTGAGGCATGGCACACAATGATAAAGCGTATGCCACACTTCGTTTGGTTCAGGACAAACCCATGGGAATGCGGCGTCTGCGCGCCATGATTTCTAAAATGCGAGGATGGCGCTTGGGCTTAGTGTTTCTGCCGTAAAATCGGAAATATTGAGAACATCAGGAATCGTCGCGGCAGAAACAGAGGGCAGTCCTATCCGCATCGACAAATGGCTTTGGGCGGCGAGGTTTTTCAAAACTCGCTCACTGGCCGCTATACCTTGGCCGTGAAGGTGATCGACATCTTCGGCAACGACACCATGATTCTCGTGCCGGTGAACATAGGATGAGACACCGCATCGTCGTCAAAGTCGACCACCGCTTCTCCTTCGTCCGCGAAGCTGAGGCTCAGGTCGACGCCAACCCCACGCGTGTCGAACAACTCCGCCAATCAGTTCTACAGCGGGCTTTTGCGGGAGGGTTGGCAATTGCAGACATCCCCGATTAAGCTTTGCCTGATATGCCAAACGCTCCGACCGTAACAGTAAATCCATCCATCCTCACCTGGGCGCGGGAGGAGAGTGGCTATGCCGTGGACCGTGTTGCCCGGCGCCTCCAGGTAAAGGAAGAGCGGGTTGCGGCGTGGGAGAAAGGGGAGCGCCAGCCCACGCTGCGCCAACTGGAGCAGTTGGCCCGGTTTCTCCATCGGCCATTCAGTGTTTTCTTTTTGCCGCGTCCGCCACAGTTGCCACCACTCGCGGCCGACTATAGGCGTCTGCCTGGTGTGGAGCCCGGACATGAATCCCCGGAATTGCGCCTTGCGCTGCGCCAGATGCTCACGCGGCGGGAGAATGCGCTGAATTTGATGGAAGAGCTGGGAGAACCCGTTCACGAGTTCTCGTTGAATGCCCATCTGCGTGAGGCCGCGATCGTGGTCGGACAACGTCTCCGGAGTGCGATCGGGGTTGATGTCGCAACCCAGATCGGATGGGCCAACGAATGGCAGGCGTGGAACGCATGGCGGGCGGCGGTGGAACAGATCGGTGTCCTTGTTTTCCAGTTTGGGAAGATTCCACTGGAAGAGGTGCGCGGACTCGCATTGCTTCGCATGCCGCTACCGGTGGTTGCTGTTAATGGCAAGGAGTTGCCCGAAGCGAAATCCTTTACGCTGTTTCATGAAGTCGTGCATTTGATGCTTGCCATAGGTCACGAGGAAGCACCGGCGCTCCGTGAGCGCCGTTCTTCGAGCGAATGGGATGACGTTGAGCGGTTCGCGGAAGTTGCCGCTAGCCATGCCTTGGTTCCGGAAGACGCGTTACGAAGCATGATCGAGCAGCTTGGTCTGCATGCAGCAGCATGGACTATCGAAGAAGTCAGAAGGATAGCGCGAAAGTTCAGAATAACTCCGCTCGCGATGGCCACACGTTTGCGGGAGTCCGGCTTCATCAGCTGGGTTCACTACAATCGCTGGCGTTCCGAGTGGCAGTCCTATGTGGCAACCTTGCCGCCGCGTACCGGCGGCTTTGCAACGCCGGTTGGAAAGGCTTTGAATCGCGCAGGTCGACCGTTCGCACGATTGGTATTGGAGGCGCTTGCCGCCAATCGAATTACCTCAGTTGATGCGGCTCGCTATCTCGGTTTGAAGTTTGAGCATTTCGAGAAGCTCCGCGTCCGTCTCTCAGAAGGGCCTGGCCACGCTTTCCCCGATGAGTAATCCAGATCCGATACCGATTTATTCGGTTGATTCGAGCTCGTTCATGGACTGGCAGGCGCGTTTCTATCCCACCGATGTTTTTATGGGGTTGGTCCAAAGGGTTGAGACGCTGATTGCGGACGGACGTTTTCGCGCCCCTGCTCTGGTGCGCGAAGAAATTGAGGCGGTGGGTACAGCGGGATTGATTCAGTGGGTTCAGGACCAGACTGATGTTTTTGTTCCGACAGCGGAAGTTTTGGCCGATGCTCAAACGATCCAGAATCAGTTTCCCGGTTTGCGTGATCCAAAGGCCGAATACGAAGAGGCTGACGCATATGTGATTGCCCTTGCGCGGCTGCGCAGTGGAATCGTTGTAACGCAGGAGACCTCTGCGGCCGAGAAGCGTAATCCGAAACGGACACACTTCATTCCAGATGTTTGTCGCGAGTTGGGTGTTCCGTGTATCAGCTTATTAGGGTTGATACGACGCGAGGGCTGGAGTTTTTAGTGAATACCAGCGCATCGTCCAAATACTATTGAGAACATCAGGAATTGTCGTGGCAGAAACAGAGAGCAGCCATATCCGCATCGACAAATGGCTTTGGGCGGCGAGGTTTTTCAAAACTCGCTCACTGGCCGCGGCGGCGGTAGTGGGCGGCAAGGTGAAAGTGAATGGCGAGCGCGTGAAGGCAGCCAAAGCTATTCGGCTTGACGATGAATTGAGCATCCATGTCGGCCCCTATGAATACGCTGTAAGGGTGCTGGGCTTGTCCGGCCGGCGTGGCCCGGCCCCGGAAGCCGCTTTGCTTTATGCAGAAAGCGCCCAGAGCAAAGCGGCACGGGAAGCACTGGCTGCCCGGCTTTCCGCCGAAAGAATTTATGATTCCCATGAAAAAGGGCGCCCGACTAAAAGAGCGCGGCGTCAGATTATTCGATTTAAAAAAGCACGGGTTGAATGAAACAGAAACCGATAGATGAGTGAACAGTTTGCGGCAGATTTCGCGCTTCCGCATAGACCCCCAATGCCGAGAAAATCCACCCATGCTGTCATTGTGCGCCGAAACAGCGTACAAGGGCGCCCATGAAGATCCCCACAAGACTTGAACCGCTGGTCGAGGACGGTCTCGTCGATGCGGTCATGCGTCAGCTCATGAGCGGCAAGGAGGCCATGGTTTACGTGGTCCGCTGCGGGGAAGATGTCCGCTGCGCGAAGGTTTACAAAGAGGCCAACCATCGCAGCTTCCGCCAAAGCGCTGGTTACACGGAAAGCCGCAAGGTGAAAAACAGCCGGCGCGCCCGCGCCATGGAGAAGGGCGGCCGGTATGGACGCAAAGCACAGGAAGATTCATGGCAAAGCGCGGAGGTGGCCGCCTTGTACCGTCTCGCTGCCGCCGGCGTGCGCGTCCCGCGACCCTATAACTTCGCTGATGGCGTGCTGCTGATGGAACTGGTGACCGACGCCAATGGCAACGCCGCCCCGCGGCTCAGTGAGCTGGTGCTGACGGCAGAGCAGTCGCGCGCGTACCACCGCACACTGATTACGCAGGTCGTGCGCATGCTCTGCGCCGGGGTCATCCACGGCGATTTGTCCGAATATAACGTGCTCGTCGGCAGCGAAGGGCCGGTCATCATCGACTTGCCCCAAGCCATTGACGCCGCGGGCAACAACAACGCCCGCCGTATGTTCGAGCGGGACATCGACAACCTGACCGCCTACTTCGGCCGTTTTGCTCCCGAGCTCCTGTCCACCGACTATGGCATGGAGATATGGTCGCTCTACGAGAATGGCCAGCTACACCCGGAGATCGAGCTGACCGGGCGCTTCGAACGCAGCGAGAAACTGGCGGATGTGGACAGCGTCATGCGCGAAGTCGACGCCGCGTTCAAGGAAGAAGCGGCGCGGCAACGGTACAAGCTGGAAATGGGGCAATAGGACGCCGCTTGATCCTGTAAAAAGGGGATGCCTCACTTTTCATCACCCTTTAAGTTTAGAAAAGCGGCGGGCAACATAGCCTAGGTGCCCCGCTTGATTTACAATCCCGCCCCTCGCGCAAAGCCTTTTGCTGTTTTTCAGGTACCACCATGGAAAAGACTCCTGCCGACGCTGTCGCCACGGTTCGTCATTATTACCAGTCCCTGCCAGCGCGCATGGCCGCCGTGCGGCGTGGTGTGGGTCGTCCGCTGACGGTCGCGGAAAAGATCCTGTTCGCGCACAAGACGGATATGAATGCGGAGCTGCCGGAGCGCGGCCAGACCACGGTGGCGCTGAATCCGGATCGCGTGGCGATGCAGGATGCCACGGCGCAGATGGCGATCCTGCAGTTCATGACCGCGGGCCGCAGCGAGGCGGCGGTGCCGACGACGGTGCATTGCGATCACCTCATCCGCGCCAAGGTCGGCGCGATCAAGGATCTCGAAGTCGCCGAGAGCACGAACAAGGAGGTGTACGACTTCCTCGCCTCGGCGTCGAATAAATACGGCATGGGGTTCTGGAAGCCGGGTTCGGGCATCATCCATCAGGTAATACTCGAGAACTACGCTTTCCCCGGCGGCCTCATCATCGGCACCGATTCGCACACGCCGAACGCCGGCGGTCTCGGCATGCTGGCGATCGGCGTGGGCGGCGCCGACGCCGTGGACGTGATGGTCGGCATGCCGTGGGAACTGCTGTGGCCGAAACTGATCGGCGTGCGGCTGACGGGGAAACTGTCGGGCTGGACCAGCGGCAAGGACGTGATCCTCAAGCTCGCCGGCATGCTGACGGTGGCCGGCGGCACCAACAAGATCATCGAGTACTTCGGTCCGGGGACCGAGTCGCTCTCCTGCACCGCCAAGGCGACCGTGACCAACATGGGTGCGGAGCTCGGTGCGACGACCTCGGTGTTTCCGTTCGACAAGCGCATGGCCGACTATCTGCGCGCGACCGGGCGCGCCGAAGTGGCAAGCCTGGCCGCGAGCCTCGCGGAGCATCTGACGGCCGACGCCGACGTGCTCGCGAACCCCGGCAAACATTACGACCAGGTCGTGGAGATCGATCTGTCTACGCTCGAACCGCACATCGTCGGCCCGCACACGCCCGATCTCGCGCGACCGGTATCGCAGATGGCGTCCGACGTGAAGTCGCACGACTACCCGGCCGGACTCAAGGCGGCGCTGATTGGCAGTTGCACCAATTCTTCTTATGAAGACATCGGCCGTGCCGCGCACGTCGCTCGCCAGGCGAAAGCCAAGGGCTTGCACGCGCTCGTACCGCTCATGGTTACGCCGGGATCGGAGCAGGTGCGCGCGACAATCGAGCGCGACGGACTGCTCGCGGATCTCGAGGCGATCGGCGCCACGGTGCTGGCCAATGCCTGTGGGCCGTGCATCGGCCAGTGGGAGCGCACCGATATTGCCAAGGGCGAGAAGAATTCGATCCTGACTTCCTACAACCGCAACTTCCCCAAACGCAACGACGGCAATCCAAGCACGCTGGCGTTTATCGCCAGTCCCGAGGTGGTCGTGGCTTATGCGCTGACCGGGCGGCTGGATGCGGATCCGATTCATGAAGGCGTGAAGTTCAACGGTGGCGTACTCACGCTCGAGGCGCCGAGCGCCGCGGAATTGCCGGCCAAGGGTTTCGATCCGGGGAGCGACGGCTATGTCGCGCCGGTCGAGAATCCCGCCGCCGGAAAAGTGATGGTTAATCCGAAGAGCGAACGGCTGGCCTTGCTCGCGCCATTCGAGCCGATGGACAAGACCACTGGTTATCAGAACCTGCCGGTGCTGCTCAAGGCGCGCGGCAAATGCACCACCGACCATATTTCTCCGGCGGGTCCGTGGCTCAAGTTCCGTGGCCATCTGGACCGCATCAGCGACAACATGTTTACCGGGGCGGATAACGCCTTCAGCGACAAACCCGGAACCGGCTTCAATGTCCTGACCGGTCAGTCTGGCGAGGAATTGCAGAAAATTGCCCGCGCGTACAAGGCCCAGGGACTGGGCTGGGTGGCGGTGGGCGACATGAATTACGGCGAAGGCAGTTCGCGCGAGCATGCCGCCATGAGTCCCCGTTTCCTCGGCGGCCGGGTGGTACTGACGCGCAGTTTTGCCCGAATTCACGAGACCAATCTCAAGAAACAGGGGGTGCTGCCGCTGACGTTTGCCGATCCGGCCGACTATGATCGCCTCCGCCGGGACGACCGGTTGAGCTTCATCGGGCTCGACAAATTGGCTCCCGGGCAGAAGGTCGAGGCTCGAATAACCCATGCCGACGGCAGTCAGGAGACGTTTTTAGCGCTGCACAGCCTGACCCGGGACCAGATTGCCTGGTTCATGGCCGGGTCGGCGCTCAACTTGATCCGCCGGGGATCGGTCACCGGTCAGTGATTACCGGAAGAGTTTGTGTAAAAAATCAAGGATATCGGTTGACAAGCAAGGCTCAGTCACGCAAAATTTGCGGCTTCATTTTTTCCGGAGGGGTTCCCGAGCGGCCAAAGGGATCAGACTGTAAATCTGACGGCTCTGCCTTCGGTGGTTCGAATCCACCCCCCTCCACCAGGTTGGGGGCGAGATGAACTGCGTGAAGGAAGAAGGACAAGCGGGGTTCATCAATTACAAATACATCCAAGGCGGGTGTAGTTCAATGGTAGAACCTCAGCCTTCCAAGCTGATGATGCGGGTTCGATTCCCGCTACCCGCTCCAGTTCAGGCTGGGCTGTTTTAATCAGCCCATATAGCTCAGTCGGTAGAGCACTTCCTTGGTAAGGAAGAGGTCATCGGTTCGATTCCGATTATGGGCTCCAGAATTTTTTATTGACGAATGGTTTTCGAAGATTACGTTCAACTGACATTGAGATAATTAAAGAGGCATCCCGTGTCCAAGGAAAAATTCGCACGCACCAAACCGCACCTCAACGTCGGCACCATCGGCCACGTCGACCACGGCAAAACCACGCTCACCGCGGCCCTGACCAAGGTCCTGGCCGCCAA
>Ga0209515_10005728_pt1 | contig 15948 bp, 16 predicted proteins | sample Subgroupgradi54m_FD_187454 | JGI IMG/M metagenome (GOLD analysis project Ga0209515, IMG submission 187454) | Subsurface groundwater microbial communities from S. Glens Falls, New York, USA - GMW60B uncontaminated upgradient, 5.4 m (SPAdes)... ...
GCCCTACGGAAGTCTGGATCAACCCACCCAAGCCCCGAGCGACCGAGGAGGCGCTCCGACACTAAACTCGGCAACCGACTGTCTCATTCTCATTGACAGGTTCCGCGGTGTGATGCGCTTTGTGTCGTAGTCTTTGGAGTGCTTTCGCGCAAGGCCGATCAACTCGGCTCGTGGCTGCAGGTTCTGGATCATGTGATCTCCCGTACTCAGTATGACGTAAAGATTAACTCAACCACGCGATGCTTGTGGCAAGAACTTGTTACCCATCTCGGTCGGGTTATCTCTGAAACATTCCAACGTGAATACATTTTGCGAAGCAACGGTGTGTCTGCGTTTGTGACAATGACGGTGCAGCCCCTCCCGCGTAGCGCGTCAGCCGTTTGCGCGACCTCAATTTGCTCCTCACTCGCAAAGCGCTCCTTTGTGTAGTGAGTGAAATATGACGTGCCGTTAAGAGGCGGGTATGGAGGATCCAAGTATACAACATCGCCATCAGCAGCATCGGAGAGGACTTGTTTGTAGTCCGCTAGCGTGATTGTGGCGCGTTTGAGCAAGACGGATGCCGCTTCGAGTTCTCTTTTTCCGGGGATGTTGGGTTCTGGCTTGAAACCATAAGGAACATTGTACTGTCCCTGCCTATTCACCCTGTAGATTCCATTGAACGATGTCTGGTTCAGATAAATGAACCGCGCGGCTTGCAGACTTGCCGATCCTCCCCCGTTGAACTGTTTGCGAACGCGATAGTAGGAGTCCTCTGAATCACGGTGGTGTAATGCGTATAGCTTCTTTACGACATCGGCAGGATGGTTCCGCACAGATGTGAAGGTGTGGATGAGATCCGGGTTGAGGTCTGAGAGAACCGCGTGTTGAGGCGCGTACGCAAGAAACACTGCACCTGCTCCAAGGAATGGCTCGTAGTACGTCGCTTTCGGCGGCAGTGGTGGTAGGCGCGACAGGATCTCTTGGACGAATTTCGTCTTGCCGCCTGCCCAGCGAAGAAATGGCCTTGTTCGCATTGGAATTACTGTCGCTTGATCTGTCATTTCATTCTCGGCCCGAACGTTTGAGCTAACCGGCGTGCTTTAGCGCGTCCGTGTTGAGCGATTTGTTGGGCGGTACGCGACAACGCTGCTGGCTTTCTGGCGCGCCAGATGCTATCCAGCATGCGCCCGCTTAAGTTCATCAATGTCGATCTTCTTCATTTGAAGCATTGCCTGCATAGCTCCCCTCTCTGCCAATATGAGTGAGACAGTGACCCCCAGGCAGTTTAGTGTCGAGGGCGAGCAAGGATTGGAGGCCGATGAACGGCATGGAGATGACCCTGGTCGCGCCGGAGGTGGAGGTGGCGGCGAAGGCGACGCGGCGGCGGTTCGCCGTGGAGTACAAGCGGAAGGTCGTCCGGGAGGCGGACGGCTGTAAGACGCCGGGGGCGGTCGGGGCCCTGCTGCGCCGGGAGGGGCTGTACTCCTCGCACCTGACGGCGTGGCGAGCGGCCCGGGATCGCGGGGAGTTGGCCGGGGCCGCGAAGAAGCGGGGCCCCGTGCCCCAGGGCCCGGATCCGCGCGACAAGCGGATCATTGAGCTGGAGCGGGAGACCACGCGGTGGCAGAAGCGCGCTGAGCGCGCGGAGGCGCTCGTCGAGGTCCAAAAAAAACTGGCGGCCTTGCTGGGGACCCCGCTCGAGGGCGAGACGTCGTGATGGCGACGGTAGCCGACCTCGGGCCCCGGCTCGGCATCGCGCCGACCTGTGCGGCGCTGGGGCTGCCGCGGGCCACCTACTACCGGCGCCGGCGGCCCCAGAGCGCCCCGCCAGCACGGCGTCGCTCGCCCCGGGCCCTCAGCCCCCGGGAGCGGGCCGCGGTCCTCACCGTGCTGCATGAGCCGCGGTTCGTGGACCTCGCGCCCGCCGAGGTCTATGCCACGCTGCTCGACGAAGGGCAGTACCACTGTTCCGAGCGCACGATGTATCGCCTCCTGGCGGAGCACCACGAGGTGCGGGAGCGGCGGAACCAGCTCCGGCATCCCCGCTACGCGGCCCCGGAGCTGCTGGCTCGCCGGCCTAACGAGCTGTGGAGCTGGGACATCACGAAGCTGCTCGGGCCGGCGAAGTGGACCTACTTCGCCCTGTACGTCATGCTCGACGTCTTCAGCCGGTACGTCGTCGGCTGGATGGTGGCCCATGGCGAGCGCGCGGCGCTGGCCGAGCAGTTCATCCACGAGACCTGTGCCCGGCAGGGCATCGGCCGCGACGAGCTCACGATCCACGCCGACCGGGGGTCGGCGATGACCTCCAAGTCCGTCGCCTTCTTGCTGGCGGATCTCGGGGTGACCAAGACCCATGCCCGGCCGCACGTCTCCAACGACAACCCCTTCTCGGAGGCGCAGTTCAAGACGCTGAAGTACCGGCCGGCGTTCCCGGAACGGTTCGGCTCCATCCAGGACGCCCGGGGGCATTGCCACGTGTTCTTCCCCTGGTACAACACCGAACATCATCACACCGGCCTCGGGCTGCTGACACCCTACGACGTGCACCACGGCCTGGCCGAGCAGCGGGTGGCGGCGCGGGCCGTCGTGCTCACCACGGCCTATGCTGCACACCCGGAGCGCTTCCCTGCCGGCCGCCCGGAGCCGCCGGCACGCCCTACGGAAGTCTGGATCAACCCACCCAAGCCCCGAGCGACCGAGGAGGCGCTCCGACACTAAACTCGGCAACCGACTGTCTCATTCTCATTGACAGGTTCCGGAGCTTCAGAGTTCCTGGCTCTTTTATTCCTCATTCCTGCGGGGAAGGGAACCCTTGGAGGAATAGCTTGATGCACCCGTGTAAACACCATGAAGTCTGCGGGTTGTCCGACGAAGCAGGTCTAGAGGAAAGCTTATGCATCCTGCACTCGAAAGACCCCGAAAAAGACAAACAAGCCTTCGCCGCTGCTCTTGACGCGCACTGCAAGAAAAATTCGGGCGATTTTACCCTAGTCGTTTTCCCGGAATATGCTGACTTCCGCGAGGCCATGTTCACTGATGAGGTACACTTCTGGGGGGCCGAGTTCACCAAGGGGGCTGACTTCAGCTGCGCGAAGTTCACCGGGGGGGCGAACTTCCACGATGCCATTTTCACTGAAGTGGCCTACTTCTTTGAGGCCACGTTCGCCAAGGAGGCCAATTTCGGTGAGGCCACGTTCTCTGGGGGGGCCAACTTTAGCGGGGTTACTTTCATCGAAGAGGTCGACTTCGAATGTGCCAAGTTCACCAAGGAGGCCATTTTTAGTTGCGCCATGTTCACCAAGTGGGCCATGCTCGGCGGCGCAATGTTCACCAAGCGGGTGGATTTCGGCGGGGCCACGTTCGCTGGGTTGGCCAACTTTAATGAGACCACGTTCGCCGAGAACGCCAGCTTTTCTGGGGCCAGGTTCAGCAAGAAGGCCAGCTTTTTTGGGGCCAGGTTCAGCAAAGGGGCAGACTTCGAAGGGGCCATTTTCACGGAGTCGGCCAACTTCACGTTAAGTTCCTTCCAAGGGAGAACCGTCTTTGCTGCTCGCCGAAGAGGGACTCGGACTGCCCCAATATTTTGGAGGGCGGAGGTCAAGTTCAGGGAGTTGATTATTGATCCACCAGATGCACTCCGCTTAATAGAGGCAGACCTGCGTAGGTGCCAGTTCCAAGACACCGACCTTCGGAAGGTTCAAATGATCGCTGTGACCTGGCCGAAGATTGGGAGCCGATTAGGGGTCTACGATGAGATCGCCACCATGGAGATTGGTACGGAGCGTCCGTGGGCCAGGATTGAGCAGCTATACCGAGAATTAAAGCAGAACTATGAAGACCGACGCGACTACGAGCGGGCGGGGGACTTCCATTACGGCGAGAAGGAAATGCGACGGCGGAATCCAGAAACGCCTACTGGTGCTCGGTTTCTCCTCACTCTTTACTGGCTATTGAGTGGATACGGTGAACGCTATCTGCGACCACTCATGTGGGCAGGCATACTCTTTGCGGTTTGTACGTTTGGCTATGTTGTGCTGGGCCTCATTCCAAAGGGCGCAGGATCGAGACTGGCCATAACGAATGTCCAGAGCTGGCTGCACGCTGCTCACTACAGTTTTCGGGTCATGACCCTCCTTAGACCTGACGATTTTGTGCCGGTCGGGTACTCCAAGCTCGTCAATACAACTCAAACCATACTAGGACCCATTTTCTTGAGCCTTTTTGCTTTGGCGCTTCGACAGCGGCTTAAGCGATGATGCCCGATACAGGGAAGGTCTGGGCGTCTCTACCCTATTACACCAACAGAAATCATGACCCCGCCATCTAGAGGGAAGTTGTCGCCTTCATGCAGCCTTTACGGCCGGCCATAATCTCACATCTGTCGGAGGCCGCCGATTTCTCGGCTGGCAACTGTCGCGGTCTCAGCCCCCTTCTCTCCTGTGGGAAGCGGAACAGTCATCATGAGCCCCGCGGCTCGAAGAGATGTGTGGCGCACAGCCACGTTGATGAGTCTAGCGATGCTGGGAGGACCGCGACCGGCACAGTTGCCCTAGGATCGACGACCGCCAGTGAACCCATACCTCGATACCCCCCGAATTGAGGGGGGGAAGGAGGCTTGTACAGAGGGTTGACAAAGCTGACGCTCTTAGAGATGGTTGTAATCTACACTGCCATCCCAACCAGCACGGCTCTCAAAAAGAGATTGACCAATCCGGGCAGGACGTGATAGAAAGCTCCCATCAATAGTGGTCCTCATGGGCCCGGCTGACCATAGCGTTTCCTCGAGAGACCCCGGGCATGAGACACCGCGGGCATGCCCCGGCCGGAAGACGGCGGGCTCCGGCGATCCGGGCTGAGAGGTGCTTTGAAGGGCCTAGGTTCGGGCGCCGATAGCCAAGCCGTTCAACATGCGGCATAATCGGCGCGCTCGCTTCACCCAACTGTGAGAGGCCTCATGCAGGATCTGCCGCCCGCAGTCATTGAAAACGTTAGGAACAAGGAGACCGTGTTCTTTGTTGGCTCGGGCTTTTCGCTCTCTGCAGGGTTCCCATCATCCGCTGCCATCGCCTCATTGCTAGTTGGAAAACTACGGGACGACCAGAAATTCGTTGATCCGGTCACAGGATTACAGCTCGACAGGGTGGCAAACCTTTTTGAGACGACCTACGGACGCGGACGCCTCGTATCCGAAGTGGAGTCGTTCCTCAGAACTGCTCCTCAAGATGTCCTCAGCCCTAGCCATCGGCTCCTGGCGAGTCTCGTGAAGCATGGCTTCGTCAGAACGATCGTGACGACAAATTACGACACGCTTATTGAAGATGCGTGTGCTCTTCTCGGTGCGCCAATCAGGGTCGTCGCACACGAGTCGCAGCTCTACTCTGCGGCCGGGGACGCACCGGTGTTGTACAAGATCCACGGTGATTTCTACCATCCCGAGCTTCTCGTCCTGACGCCGTCTGACCTGCAACGCTGGAACCTTCTCCCCGAAACACGTCCCATCGTTGCGCAACTACAGGCAGTGTTCGACAGAAACGCGCTTCTCTTTCTGGGGTATTCTTTATCCGATTTCAACATCCTAGCGCTTCTGTTAGGATCTGACTTTTCCACACGCGGGTCTCCTCGACACAAGCGGCTCGCGGCCGTTTATTCGGAAGATGGTCTCGCAGATACTGCAGCGCGCCTCAGGCAGTACGATGTTGAGGCTTTCCATTGTCCGGATAGCGAAGCGCTACTGCGATCGCTGCTGCTCCGATTGCCTGTTAAGCTCCACATCAAACATCTGCTGTTCAACTATCCGTCTTGGTATCCGGACCAACAGGCGCGCTACGGCGGTATCGAAACGTTTATCGAGTACCTGGAGCGTTATCCTGGCGACTTCGTGCACGAAAAGGTGTCTGTTTTCAGCAGTAAAATGTTGACCGTCGCACCCTCTCGACTCGGAGACACGACCTACCCGACCTACCCAGCCAGCTTTTTCTTCTTCAGGGCCGTTGCCAAGGCAGCATTGGAGACAATCCTGCACGAGCGTAGCCTCGGTCATGCAAGCATGCCCGACGTCATTCACGTGCACTTTCTCGCGTTTGCACCGATGTGCGAAGACGCTGGTGTCCCGACGCTGTGTACCTCGCATAGCTTGCTGTCGTTGGATTTGGCGTTCACCAAAGGACTCTTCGACGGCCACGGCTCGCCGGGAGCACGGCAGGAAGTCGCGGCCGTTTACGGTGCAGAAAGGGCCGCCGCCTCGGCAGCGCGTTTCGTCACGGTCGTGTCTTCGGCCCACGAGGAAGAAGTTCGCCGCATCGGTGCCCGCAGCATTCGCTGTCTCAACGCTCCTTTCGATCCGGGTCAATTTCAGGTGGAGGAGGACCCGCGCACCGCTCGTCAGCGTGCCCGGCTAGCTGACAAGTTCACGATCACGTACGTGGGAAGACCAGATCGTCGGAAGGGTCTCGAGATCCTCATCGCCGCGTGCGAAGAGCTTGCGGCGCGGGATCGGGATTTCCAATTGCTTCTCGTAGGTTACGGATTCAGCCACTGGTCGGGGAAACTCGCGTTCGGTACAGGCCGTTATTGGTTCGATACTTCGAGCTTGGAAAAACGGAACATCCGGGTGGAACTCCGCGAAGCCCACAACTCCGCTTATGCTGGGCTCTTCTACTCGGCTTCAGACATCGTTGTAGTGCCTTCGCTGTACGAGCCGATGGGTTACGTCGTCCTAGAAGCGATGGCGTGTGCCAGACCCGTCGTGGCCGCGCGAGTCGGGGGAATCATTGAAACGATCGTCGACGGAAGCAACGGGATGCTGTTCGAATCAGGTGATGCGCATGAGCTCGCGCAGAAGCTCGTTGCCTTGTATGGCGACCCCGACACTAGAAAACGTCTCGGTCAGCAGGCTCGGAAGGACATCGAAAGACGGCGACCGGTGCAGGATGTCGTTGGCGATTGGCAGGAGCTGTATCGACAAGCCGCGTTTGCATTCGGGGAGTCTTTGTATCCTTCTCGGGATCTGCTACAGACCATTCGGAGCAAGTGTGAACAGGCACATGTGCCAGCGAGCTCCGTTGGGGTGTACGAAGCGGCTGTGTTGGGTTGTGATCTCGCGAAGGACGTCATGGCCGAGCCGGGGAAGATGTTAAGTTTGCGTGAGGGCGTGCCGGTCGATCGCGCGTTAATTCGCGCCATCGCCCTTGAGCTGCAGCGGGCGCTACGCCGCAAAGGAGTGGCAGTGCCGTTTTCGGTCGTCGCTTTGGGCGAGGTCATGAACGATCTCGCTTTAGCGGTTTTGAACCGGGAGTGCGATCAACCCGGTTTGTGTCTTCGTGCGGAGGAGACGAAGAAACGAATGCGCGATTCCTGGTTTCAAGAGGTCATCGGCATGCCGACCTCAGGCTGAACATTAACAACCAAACCGAATGACCTTTCGCACGTGCTGCCGGATCAGGTGACGGAACGTGGCGGCCTTCAGGTCGGGCACGACGAGCGTCTTGACGCGCCCACCACGCTGCCGGAGGCCGACGACAATCGTCTTGCCTGCTGCCCCGCGCCCTCGCTCGCGCTTGCGCCGTCCCCCAAAGTAGGTCTCGTCCACTTCTACCTGCCCACTGAGCTTGCGGAAGGGCGTGTCCGTGGCGACTGCACAGCGCATGCTACGCAGCATCGCCCAGGCGGTCTTGTACGTGACTCCCAGCTCCGCTTGGAGCGCAGTGGCCGGACAGCCCAGCTTCCAGAGGCCGATGGCCAGGATCCACTTACTCAGCGGCGTGCGGGTCTTCTCCAGGAGCGTTCCGGTGGTATCCGAGAACTTGTAGCTGCAGCGTGCGCAAAAGTACTTCCGGATGCCCTGCTCCTGCGTCTTCCAGATTCGCCAATGCCGGCAGCAGGGACACCGTGGTCCCTGCGGCCAACGGATTCGACGGATCAGTCGTACACACGCCCGTTCGCTGGCGAGGTATCGCCGACAGTCGTACAGCCCCATAGAGGCTCCTCCTGGTTACCGGGTGAATAAAGCTGCCCAGTATACCGGGAGGAGTATCCTCTAAGGGGATAATTCCCTAACATTATAGGTCATCCCAGTAATAACACCATAAAGCGTTTTTTAGCCTTTTAATCTTCAGCGTGTCTTCGTAACGGGGCGGTACGCCTCTCCGTTTTTAATCTTCTGATGGAGTCTTCTCCACACCCCGTCCAGGAGAAATCCTCTGGTCAGAAGGCCAATGCTCGGCTTGCCTCGAAACAGGTTCCGCTAGAGAGCTTTCAGGAAGGCGTATGCAATCTCCTGTTTGCAGATGTCGCTGTGGTCCTGGATGACGCTATCGCCGTTCAGGTTGTTGGCGACATGAGATTTGAAGGGATAGTCCGCCCCGACGCCCTGCAAAATCAGGAACTGCGATTTGTCGGTTTTCTGCGCGCCGTTGCGCCCCAGTCCGCCGTAGGGATCATTGGGGCCTCCAAGCGCCGCGGCGATCTGGCCAGCGAGGCGCGAAGCGATCGCGTAAGCGATGCCGACAGCAAGGTCGTGGACGCTATGTGTGATCAAGATCGGCCCGGCGACCTTGGACTGGGCCACGACGTCGCGAAAGAGCCCGTTGTGATTCGGGTCTCCATCGTAGGCGGTGGCCATGCCGTAGTGCGAGTAGGCGCCCTGCAGAAGAATGAGCGTCTGAATGCGCAGCATCGCGGGGCCGTTTGCGGCCGCCGTCACGAGCCGCGCGCCAAAACTGTGCCCGAGCAGATGGCACAGGATTCCCACTGGAACGGCGGCCTGGATCCGCTTTAGCGCAGGATTTAATCCCACTCTCCCGACGACGCTAGCCCGATTTTTCATGATGTAATACGTGGTGTAGTTCAGGATGCGCAGCGCCGCGCCCTTGATGCCGCTCAGCAGCCCACCGAGGCCGGCCGCCGATCCCGCCGCCGGTGCCACGCTGCCACCGCCGAAGCCCACCCCGCTCCCCCCTCCGCTCGGGGGAGGCAGCAGGGGCAGCGCCGGATTGTTCAACTTCTCAAAGAGCTCCTCGGCGCTGGCGCTGAAAAACAGATCCATGCCATCCGGCTCGGCATCGTCCGTGGTCTTGACGGCTTGCCGCAAGCAATCGACCCATGCCTCCCTCGCGGCCACAGTGTCGAGCTGGTTGGCGAGGCCGGCTGCCTTCTGCATCGCTTGTTTTGCGGCGTCGGCGTCGAGCGTGTCCGCGAGTTGCGCATGCTGCTTGGCGAGGGCCGCGCCGGCGTTGCCGTCGTCGATCCCTGCCGCCCCGCCGGGGATCAGGTCGGCGTCCGCAAATTTCTTTGAGGGCCAGAGCACGCCGACGAAAGCGAAGGAGTGGTTTTTCGCCCCCGGCACGTTCCCTTCGTCCACCACGGTTTGCAGCGCGGTGAGGAAGCGGCTGTAGAGGTCGCGCGCCTCGTCCTCATCATTGTTCCAGCCGTGGGAGAAGACCAGGACGTCCGTGATTCCCGCTCCCGCGCCAGACTTCAAAAACTTGATGAGCTGCTGCACCTGATCCGCGCTGACCAGCGAACCGTCCTTGCCGAATTCCAGCTCGTAGTATGGATACCCGGAAACAGTCGCCATGGTAGCCTCCTTAGCAGCCCTGCGTCAGACGGACTGAATGGCCCGCATCAGATCCACCAGTCCAGAACCCTGGAAATTGCGCTCCCGCCCGAGATCAGTCGCGGAGTTCACGAAGATCTTCTTCACCTCTTCGGGCTGGCCCTCGAACTCGGGCCGGATCGAAAGGAAAGCGGCGATCGCGCCCGAGACGTGCGGCGCTGCCATGCTCGTGCCGCTGTCTTCCGTGTACTGAAACGGGCCGAGCCCCGGCGCGGCGTTCTGCGCGTCTTTCAACAGCCGGCCCGCGGCACAGGAGATGATTCGTTCTCCGGGCGCGACGAGGTCCGGCTTGCGCCGCCCGTCCCCCGTGGGCCCTTTCGACGAGAAGTACGAGACACCGTAAAGATGCGGCATATCCCGGTGCGTGGAGCCCACGGTGATGGCCCGCTCGGCGTTTCCCGGATCGTTGATCGTCAGCGCCAGCCCCGCGGCGGAAGTGCCCAGCGCCTTGGTCTGATTCCAGCCATAGCCAGTATTGCCCGCCGCCACTACTACGACCACGCCCGAGCGCACCAGCCGGTCCACAACGCTGCAAAGCGGGCTCTGCCCGGACGCAAACCACTCCGGGTCGAAATCGTACCCCACGCTCAAGTTCACGCCGTGAATCAGGGACTGCCTGCCGTAATCATTGATCTTCAGGATTTCTTCGAGCGCGTCAATCATGAAGGAGGCCAGACCTGTGTTGTTGTCGCGTAGCACTTTCATGCTCACGAGCTTGCACTCGGGGGCGATGCCGGAGATCTCGTTCAGGTCGATCCGCTCGTAGTTGATATTGCCCTTTCGATCGCGCACCCGCGCCACGGCGAAGGGTTGTTGGTTTTTAGAGTTGGGCATCGCTCCGGCAATGATCCCGGCCACGTGCGTGCCGTGGCCTTGGAGATCGTCCTCCGGATCGGCGTTGGGCTCGTCGGTGAAGCTCTGATGCGTCAGGGGAGGATCCAGGTCCAGGTTCCTGTATTTATCAAAGTGGGCGTGGTCCCTGCGGATCCCAGAGTCCAGCACTGCCCAGACGATCCCCTTGCCCCGCGCCGAGAAGGATTTCTGAGCGGCATCGGCCTTCACCGTACCGATCGAGCGATTCAACAGAGGGCCAGTTTCCGAGTCCTCCCAGATGCGGTATATCGCCGCGGCCGGATTCACGGGCTGATGGGGCCCGCGTTGAGTACCCGAGGTTTGCTCCTGGTCCATCTCGACCATTCGCTGAATCAGAATTCCCATCAGATTCCCGAACCAATACGGATGGGTGTCATTTGCCCGGCGGGACCGCAAGCCCCGCCCAGTCTCGACCAGCCCTGCCTTTAGCTGCTCGGTGAGGGCCCTATTATAGAGCTCCAGGATGCGGTTCAGAGCAGCCGCGCGACCGCCCTGAAAGTCGCGGTTGGACTCGATGATTACATTGTAGGGCTTATCGGGATACTTGGTCACTTTCCCGAGCAGCGGCTCGGTGATGACGTTCCGCATCAGGCTCTCCGAGATCCGTTCCTTCAGCTCTTCCAGCGACTTCGGACCCAGCTTATCGTCTGGCATCGCATTGCCTCCCGGTGAGTTTGCGTAATTCCTCGAGCCATCCCGGCGCCTAGCCCGGTGTCACCGCGAACGGAACTTCGCCGGGGTGCCCAGCAAAGGCTTATCAAGCCGTGCGCAAGACAAGCAACATTATGAACGCCCTTTTCCTGTATAGGCAAGATTATTCGATTCGTCAAATCGCTCGTGTCTCAGCAGCAGCCGCAACACGGTGCTCGAAGCTCCTGTGGGAGGGTAAGCCGCAGCCTTTCCAGGCCCCAAAGCGCCGCTCGAAGCTTGACCCGTTTCGGGATCACTTGGGTGGCCACGTGCTGGAGCAGGGCCTTTCGGCGGTGGGGCTTTACCGGCTTTGGTCCAGATCGTCCGCCGCTACCTCCATAGGCCTAAACCCAATCGTTGCAGATAGAAAAGCATCGTTTTGTCCGTGAACCTTTGCTAGCGTGGGGTTGACCCACCACTCACGCTCACGAAGGAGGGACAAAACGATGCAGGCTCAGGTTACCCCGTTGGATGGCAGCAAGGCAATCGGAATCACGTTCACGGACAAACCAGTGACGGCCTTTGGTGGCTTGGCGCTCTTCGTCGCCTTCGCCCAGCGGATCGGCCTCGCCGCGAAGCTTGCCGAGGTGCTTCCGTTCGTCCTGACCTCGCCAAATGCCACGCCGCCCCACCAGATCGTCCTCGCGTTCCTCACGGGCGTCCTCGCCGGGGAGCGCCGCTTCGCCCAGCTCGCGGTCCTGCAGGATGTCCCGATCCGCCAGCTCTTCGGCCTCCACCGGTTCCCGAGCACGGCGACCGTCACCCGCTTCTTTCAACGCTTCACCCCGAAGACGGTCTCTGAGACCTTCGAGCCCGTGGGGTGAGCCGGTCGAAATGCGATGGGTCCAGGTCAAGGGATCAAGCCCTCAAAGATCGTCTACCAGGTAATGCTCGCTGAGTGTAGATTACACCCCCGTAATGTGCTCTGACTCCGAGGACTGTACGGGCGTGGGTGCGGGAGAGGTCCGGGAAAAACCTGATTCGACCTTCGCCCCACTTGGTACGCCAATTGCTCAGGGAGATTCAAGGAGCGTAGGATAGACGCGACCGAGCACCTTAAACGCGATCTGCAAATCCGATAGGACACGTGACGTGAACCCGCCTGACAGGATGTTGATCACCATCCGGGCTCTGACCCGAGCGGACCGCGATGCGGCGCTCGCTGTGATTCGCTCGGGAGCGCAGCGGTACCGGGACTTCCGCCCCCAGGTGGACTTTGGCGACTCGGGCCTGACGGCGGGCCAGTGGGACACCCTCTGCGAGCGGCTCACGTGGTATGGGGCCTTCATCCAGGGAGCACTCGTCGGCGTGATGGCCCTCGAGTACGTACGTGATGTCGCCCTCCTACGCCACGCCTACGTCCTTCCCACCTACCAGCGCCAGAGGATCGCCATGCGCCTCGGGGAGGCCCTCGAGGCCCGCATCCGGGGGATCCGCCGGATCATTGTATGGACCTACGCCGGGAACTATAAGGCTCGGCGGGGCCTGGAGCAAGCCGGGTACACCCTTGTCGCCGACTCGGAGGCTGTCCTCCGGGCCTATCTCTCCCTGCCGGAGGACCGCCTGAAAGCCGCCGTGGCGTACGAGAAGCCCGTCCCCGCCAACCGCCGGCCCCAGGAAGTGCCCGTCTCCTCCACCTAGGTCGAGAACCTCCCGCTCCGGCCACACCTTCCGCCATGGAAGGCCCGTCGAGGGGGTCTGGCTCCACATCGCTCGTAACGGCATGGTGCTTAGGTTCGGGGGTGCAGATTACACCCCCGAAATCGTTTTATTCTAGAAAATATGTCTTGACAGCAAATAACGACAGTACGACACTACTTACAGGACCCGTTGGCACGAGGCAGATTGAAAGACGAGGAGGTTCAGGTCTGCATGGGGCCGGGCGAGGATTGGTGGCCCCGAGGGAGAAATGGCAATGGCACGGCAAGGATTCCGAGGGATAGGGCTGATCGGGCTGGCGGCCGGTCTGCTCTTGGGCAGTGTGACGGTGCTGGACCTCTCGCCGGCGGAGGCGAGGACGGGAGGCGGTCGCGGAGGCTTCGGTGGTGGCTTTCGCGGCAGCTTCCACGGAGGGTTCGGGCCCGGGGTCCAGAGCGGCTTCGGCCATCCCGTGGCGGTCAACCGCGGGTTTGTCGTCAACCGCACCTTCATCACGAACCGGGTCTTCGTGGGGGACCGCGTCTTCGTCCGCCCCTTCCACCGCAACGTGTTTTTCTTTAACGTAGGGATTGGGGGCTTCTCCCCGTTCTACCCCGTGGCGTACCCCTATCCGTACCCGTATTACCCCTCCTCCTCCCCGTGCGGCTACTACGACGCCTATGGGGGCTGGGTCAATGCCCCCTGCCCCCCCTATGCGCCGCCGGGCTGGGCTCCCCCATACTGACCACCGCCATCGGGTGTCTCCGCTCCTCCTGCGCCACCTCCTGAGAGCACCCAGGGAACGCACCCCTCAGGGAACTAGTGAGCCCCCTGGCGTGTTTCCAGCACGGGGGGAACGTCGACCCCCTGCCTTGCGACCTCACGTCGCGGCCGGCTCATAGGAAGTTCAACCTGTGATGTCACGAGCGAGAAGGGTTCCTAGGAGGGTAGCATGAAGCGCATCGTGGCCCTCGTTGCATTGGCGGCGCTCCTCTCAGGCTGCGCGAGCCTGGCGGTCCGCCCCTGTGATTCGCTCGCGGACCGCGACGGGAAGTACGCCGCCCGGTTCTTCCTCGGCATCCTTACCCTCGGCATCTCCGAGGCCGGCGTCCAACAGGAACAGTGGCTGGAGGCCCAGGAAGGGTGGCGGTTCTGCGGGCCGCCAGTGGCCTGGCCAGGCCCTCCGCCTCCCGCCGCGGCCATGCTCCGCACCCCAGGAGTGCTGGTCAATACCACCAGATGGCCCGTCAACGTCTATCTCGACACGGACCCCTCTGCCCCCGGTGTCTTCCCGCTCCTCACGCTCCGGCCCGGAGAGAGCCGTCAGCTCGCGCTGGTCGGTGGCCAGCACCGGATCGTGGCCCAGCCGGTTGCGGAGGCCGCCGGAGCGGCGCCGCCTGCCGGGCGGTACGAGCGCCAGATCCAGATCGCGCCACGGGATCGACATTTTCGTCTGCAGCTTTCCGAGGGCGAGTTCAAGTAGCCACCGGATCCCCGAACAGGCGAGAGCACGACGGTTACGGAAGGAGGAGCCAAGGTGAAAACATCGACGGTGGCTTCGTCGAGTCTGATGTTCATGCTGACCCTGCTACTGGTGGCGCTGCCTCCCGCGTTTGCCCGAGCGGGTGGCAGAGGCGGTGGGGGAGGCGGCGGCGGGAGAGCCGGTGGCGTGGGTGGCGGAGGGGCGAGGGGCGGTGTCCTCGGTGGTGGAAGCCGGGCCCCTGGGTTCCGCGGCTCGATCTTTCCTTCTCGCTTTCACCGGGATGTCTTTATCTTCGGGATCGGCGGGTGGTGGTGGGCTGACCCGTGGTGGTATGGGCCTTACTGGCCTTACTCCTGGGGACCGCCCGGTTACTATCGTTACCCGTACTCCGCGTACTACCCGTACAACGATTACCCCTACGACTCCCCTAGCTTCCAAGGCCCCGACGAGGCCCCGCGAGCGGACGACCCAGGACCGACAGCCCCTCAGCCTCCGCCTAGCACTTCTAGGCCTGATGCCTCCTTGCAGATCGAGGTGACCCCCGACGAGACCGAGATCGTCCTCGATGGGAGACGAGTGGGCCTCGCCAAGGAGTTCCAGGTCCCTCACACAGTCCCGGTCGTCGCCGGGCCCCACGCCCTGGAGCTTCACTGGAGCGGGTTCAGTATCACGGAAACCATCGTGGCCTCGCCGCAAACGACCGTCATCATCAAACGGGACTTGGGGCCAGCATCTTCGCCCGCCCCTCAGCTTTCACCACCGGAAGCGAATCCGCAGCCCCCATACTGAAGAGACCTGGGGAATAGTCATGGACCGTCAGATCACTTCCGTCCCTCTGCGACGTGTTCGCCGGACAGAGACGGTGCCAGGGACGTTTTATTCTGAGCCCGTTTTTGCATGTCGGACACATTGATTTGGCCATTGGACCCTCTCAGAGATCGGATTCTATCTCAGAGGGTACATAGGGTAATCAAGGGCCCTGAGACGTGGCGGAAGATCAATGAGACGATGGGTGACGACCGGTGTACTGACAGCCGTGCGGCCCCTCGTCTGGCTGATGGTTGCCGTTCCCGTTTTTGCCGGGTCGAGTGTTCCGTCGGGCGCGAGGCCGGCTGCTGGCGGTGGGACAGCTCGGTCAATCCCGAGTGAGAGCGCACAGCCCGTTCCATCCGCCTTCCAGGAGGTCACCGCCGCGTTTACGGCCACGCCCACGACTGGAAGCCTTGGGGTGGCTGTAGAGGCCTCGCGCGCCACCTTCTCGACGACGGAGGTGATCGAATTCAACGCCGTGCTCTTCGAGCCCGGCCTAGCAGGGACCACAGCTAACCTACAGCTCTTTGTCTTTGACCCGAGGGGACGGCTGGTGGCTGGCGGTTTCTTTAGTAATGGGGTCACAGCTCCCTCCGATCGGACAGGATTCTTCATCCAGCTAGGCCCGGGATCCGTACCGGTCGGGCGGCTCAAGTGGTTGATGGTAATTTTCGACGCATTCGGGAACGCGTTCGTGACCCCCTTCCAGGCGCTCGAGGTCCAGTGAAAGGTGACCGCATCCCGGTTCACTTTCAGGTGCTCGGTACTGCCCGAACGGTGCGGGCTGCATCCGGGAAAGGAGAGGGGCGGGGATCAGAACTCGAAGTCGCGGAAATTGTGATACGCCAGGCGCCGT
>Ga0209515_10005729_pt1 | contig 15947 bp, 18 predicted proteins | sample Subgroupgradi54m_FD_187454 | JGI IMG/M metagenome (GOLD analysis project Ga0209515, IMG submission 187454) | Subsurface groundwater microbial communities from S. Glens Falls, New York, USA - GMW60B uncontaminated upgradient, 5.4 m (SPAdes)... ...
AAAGGATCGGACCTTCGCGTTCGGTTTGTTCTTCAGCAGGTAGCGGGCGTAGATCTGGCCCTCGGCCTGGTAGCTCAGGTTGAAGCCCAGCGTCCACGGATAGTTCTTCGGGTCGGCCCACTTGGTGGCGCCGCTGGCGAGCAGCAGGTGCGGCACCTTCTTCGCGTTGACGTATTTGTGGATGGCCGTGTTGCCCGGTGTGCCCAGCGTCTGGAACAGCGCCAGCACCTCTTCCTGCTCGACCAGCTTGCGCACCTGCTCGACCGTCTTCGGCGGGCTGTAGCCGTCGTCCAGGCTGATCAGGTTGATCTTGCGGCCGTTGATGCCGCCGACATCGTTGATCATCTTGAAGTAGGCCTGGTGCAGCTTGCCGATGGTGCCGTAGGCCGACGCCGGGCCGCTGTAGGGCATGGTCTGGCCGAGCTTGATCTCGGTGTCGGACACGCCGGGGCCGTACTTCTTCTGTGCCGCGGCCGGGGCGGCGGCCAATGCAAAACCGAGGGCAATAGCGCCTGCCAGCAGGGAATGACGACGAGCGGGACTGAACTTCATGGTGTCTCCTTCGTTTGCCACAAGCACCAGCATTCAACGCGAACGATGCCGCCGAAGCCGACCCGCGAGGATGCGGATGAACCCTGCCACGCCGGTCGGCATGACGTACATGAAACCGATCAGGAAAATACCGTAGATTGCCCACGGCGCGGCCTTGGAAATCTGGTCGGCGACGTTGGGGATGAACTGGATGAAAAGTGCTCCGTAGATCGCACCGCTGATCGACGCCAATCCGCCGATCACGACACCGACGACCAGGCTGATCGACAGGAAGATGCTGAACGAATCGGGCGCGACGAACTGGATCACGATCGCGCCCAAGGCGCCTGCGATGCCGGTGTACATGGCCGACACGCCGAAGGTCATCGACTTGACCATCGCGGTGTTCACACCCATCGCCTGCGCCGCGATCGGCTGGTCGCGTATCGCCACCATCGCGCGCCCGATGCGCCCGCGCAGGATGTTCCAGCCCAGCACGAAGAGCAGCACCAGCCAGGCCAGCACGACGAGGTACAGCCACTGGTCCTGCGACAACGGCAGCCACTCGGGCGGATCGGGCTTGACGATCACGATGCCCATCGCACCGCCGGTCCAGTGCTCGAAGCCCTTGTACTTGAGGATCTGCGGCATCGCGACGCCGAGCGCGAAGGTGGCGAGCGACAGGTACAGGCCGTCGAGGCGCAGCGCCGGCAGGCCGAACAGGAATCCTGCGACGCCGCAGACCGCGCCGGCGGCCGGAACCGTCAGCCAGTAAGGCACGCCGAACTTGTCCATCAGGATCGCCGCGACATACGCACCGATCGCGTAGAACGCGCCATGGCCGAGCGAGATCTGGCCGTTGTAGCCGGTCAGCATGTTCAGGCCGAGCAGCGCGATCGCATAGACCAGCGCGAGCGTGAACTGGAACACCCGGTAGTTGCTGACGACGAAGGGCAGCACGCAGGCAGCGGCGAACAGCAGCGCCAGACCCACCCACTGGGCGCGGCTGATCGGCAGGCGGGTGGGCATCATCGTGTCAGACCCGCGTCACGTGGACCTTGCCGAACAGCCCCGACGGCCGGATCACCAGCACGCCGACGATCAGCACCAGTGCGACGGTCAGCTTGAGCTCGGTGCCGAGGAAGGAGCCGACGACGTTCTCGAGCACGCCGACGATGAAGCCGCCGAGCACCGCGCCGCCCGGGCTGTCGATGCCGCCGAGCAGCGCCGCGGCAAAGGCATACAGCAGGATGCCGGCCATCATGTTCGGCTCGAGGAACACGGTCGGGGCGACCATGATGCCGGCCACCGCGCCGATCGCGCCGGCCAGGCCCCAGCCGAGCGCCAGCATCCAGCCGACCCGGATGCCCACCAGCCGGCTCGACTGCGGGTTCTGCGCCGCCGCGCGCATCGCCAAGCCGAGCGGCGTGAAGCGGAAGAACACGAACAGCAGCACCAGCACCACCAGCGTGATCGCGATCGAGCCGAGCTCGTGCGATGAAACGTAGGAGTTGCCGAACAGCGGGTCGGTCGGGAACGGGCTCGGGAAGGGCTTGATCGTGTAGCTGAAGATCCATCCTGCGAGGCTGTTCAGGATGACCAAGAGGCCAATGAAGACGATGACCACCGACAGGATCGGCGCGTCCTCGACCGGCCGGATCACGATGCGCTCGATCAGCACGCCGAGCACGAAGGCGCCGGCCAGCGTCACGAAAAACGCGGCCCAGTACGGCATGCCGGACTGCATCAGGCTCCAGGCGATGTAGGTCGAGAACATCGCGAGCTCGCCCTGCGCGAAGTTCACCAGATGGGTCGCCTGGTAGATCATCACCAGCGCCAGCGCGACGCTCGCGTAGATGCCGCCGGTGGCGAGGCCGGAGAACACCTGGTGGATCAGGACGTCCATCGTGTTCGCCTCAGAGGGTGAGAGTTCTTCCGCTGTCATCCCGGCGAACGCCGGGATCCACTGGTGATCGATGCGCGCTGGGGCAAGAGTGGATCCCGGCGCGGGCGCAGCCCGGCCTGTCCTGAGCCTGTCGAAGGGCCGGGATGACGCGGTTGGGAGCGATATCTTCTCACCCTCTCAATAGCCCAGGTACGAACGCCGGATGGCTTCGTTGCTGCGTATCGCTTCGGCACTGCCCGAGATCACGACGCGGCCGGTTTCGAGCAGGTAGGCGTTCTGCGCGAGCTTCAGCGCGAGCGCGGCGTTCTGCTCGACCAGCAGCATGCTCATGCCCTCGACCTGGTTGATCTCGCCGAGGATGCCGAACAGCTCCTGCACGATCAACGGCGCGAGACCGAACGAGGGCTCGTCGAGCAGCAGCAGGCGCGGCCGCAGCATCAGCGCGCGCGACACAGCGAGCATCTGCTGCTCGCCGCCCGACAGCGTGCCGGCCTGCTGCTTGCGGCGTTCCTTCAGGCGCGGAAAGTAGCCGTACATGCGCTCGAAGTCGGTCGCCACCTGGACCTTGTCGCGCCGTGTGTACGCGCCCAGCCGCAGGTTCTCTTCGACGCTCAGGTTGACGAAGGTCCCGCGCCCGTCGGGCACATGCGCGACACCCAATCGCACGATGCTTTCGGTGGCGCGGCCGTCGATGCGCTGGCCGTCGAAGTGGACCTCGCCCTGGGTCTTCACCATCGCGCAGACCGCGCGCAAGGTGGTCGTCTTGCCCGCGCCGTTGGCGCCGAGGATGGTCGTGATGCCGCCTTCGTCGACGCTGAAGTCGAGGCCGTGCAGCACCTGGGTCGGGCCGTACTGCGCGTGCAGGCCGCGCACGTCGAGCAGCTTCTTCGCCATCAGCCGTCCGTCCCCAGGTAGGCGCGAATCACTTCGGGGTCGCTCTGCACCTGCGCCGGCGTGCCGTCGGCGATCTTGCGGCCGAAGTCGAGCGCGACGACCTGGTCCGACACCCGCATCACCATGTTCATGTGGTGCTCGACCAGCAAGATCGTGAGCTGCAGCCGCTCGCGCACCTGGCGCAGCAGCTCCATCAACACGCCGACCTCTTCGTGGTTCAGTCCGCCGGCCGGTTCGTCGAGCAGCAAGAGCTTGGGTCGGCTCGCCAGCGCCCGCCCGAGCTCGACCCGTTTCTGGGTGCCGAAGGACAGGTCCATGACCCGGCTTTCCGCGACCGGGCCGAGCTCGAGCAGCTCGATGATCTGGTCGGCGTGTTCGGACAGCACCGCCTCTTCGCGCCCGACCTGCGGCAGCCGCAGCGCGTTCGCGAGAAAGCCGCTGCGGGTGCGGCAATGGCCGCCGAGCATCACGTTCTGCCGCACCGTCATCGTGCGGAACAGCGCCAGGTTCTGGAAGGTGCGCCCGATGCCGAGCTGGGCGATGCCGTGCGGCGGCGTGTCCACGAGCGGGCGGCCCTCGAACAGGATCTCGCCGCTGTCGAAGCGGTACAGGCGCGACAGGCAGTTGAACAGCGTTGTCTTGCCGGCGCCGTTGGGCCCGATCAGGCCGACGATGTGGCCCGCCGTCACCGCGAACGAGACCTTGTCGAGCGCCGTGATGCCGCCGAAGCGCACTGTCACATCGGCGACACGCAGCAGGTCCGCGGCACGATCGGGTGCAGGGATGTTGGGCTCCTCTGTAGACGGTATCCGACCGTAACGCGCAGCGCCGAAATTCAAAGGGGTCATACCCTAGTTGACGGGCAGCGGCGGCCAAGGACAGTTCATGCACGCAGCGAGGACGCCATGCATAGCACGATGATGAGTTCGCCCCTGTCGCTCAACCACCTGCTCGAGCGCGCTGGCCGCCTGTTCGCGGGCAACACGATCGTCTCGCGTCTGCCCGACAAGTCGCTGCGAACCCACAGCTACGGCGAGTACTACCGCCGCGCCCGCGCGCTCGCCGCAGCACTGAAGCGGCTCGGCCTGAAGCCCGGCGAGCGCGTCGCCACGCTGTGCTGGAACCACCATGCGCACCTCGAGTGTTACTTCGGCATCCCGGCCGCAGGTGGCGTGATGCACACGCTGAACCTGCGCCTGTCGCCCGACGAGCTGGGCTGGATCGCCGGCGACGCGGCCGACCGCTTCCTGGTCGTCGACGACGTGCTGCTGCCGCTGTACCGCCAGTTCGCCGACAAACATTCGTTCGAGAAAGTGATCGTGTTCCCGTTCTCCGGCGCGCCGGTCGAAACGCCGTTTGTCGACTACGAACGGCTGCTCGCCGACGCCGACCCCAATCGTTTCGACTACGCGCCGCACGACGAAAACGATGCGGTGGCGATGTGCTACACGTCGGGCACCACGGGGCGCGCCAAGGGCGTCGTCTATTCGCACCGCTCGACGATCCTGCACACGCTGGTCGGCAGCCTCGGCGACTACTGGGGCCTCAAGAGCACCGACAGCGTGCTGCCGGTGACGCCGATGTTCCACGCCAACTGCTGGGGCGTGCCCTACGCCGCGGTGATGATGGGCGTGAAGCTGGTGTTCCCCGGCCCGCACCTGCACCCCGACGACCTGCTCGACCTGATGCAGCTCGAACCGCCGACGCTCGCGCTCGGCGTGCCGACGATCTGGATGGGCGTGATCCAGGCCTTCGATCAGGCGCAGGAGAAGCAGCCCGGCCGCTGGAAGCTGCCGCGCGGCATGCGTTCGCTGGTCGGTGGGGCGGCGGTGCCCGAAGCACTGATACGCGCCTTCGACCGGCACGGCATCTGGCTGCTGCAGGGCTGGGGCATGACCGAGACCTCGCCGCTCGCGACCGTGTCGTACCCGCGCGCCGAGCTGAAGGACGCGAGCGATGCAGAACGTTTCCGGCGCGCCGCGATGGCCGGCGTTCCGGTGCCGCTGGTCGACGTGCGCATTCGTGTCGAAGACGGCGGCGACGCACCGTGGGACGGCAAGACGATGGGCGAGATCCAGGTCCGTGGGCCCTTCATCACCGGCTCGTACCACGGCGTGGCACCGACCCCCGACAAGTTCACCGACGACGGTTGGCTGCGCACCGGTGATGTCGCGACGATCGACGAGTTCGGCTTCGTGCGCATCACCGACCGGACCAAGGACCTGATCAAGTCGGGTGGCGAATGGATATCGTCGGTCGACCTCGAGAACGCCTTGATGGCACATCCGGCGATCGCCGAGGCGGCGGTCATCGCGGTGCCGGATCCGAAGTGGAGCGAACGCCCGCTCGCCTGCATCGTCGTCAAGGCGGGGATGGCGGCGGAGGCGGAGGCGCTGAACGCACATCTGCTGCAGCACGGGTTCGCGAAGTGGCAGCTGCCGGATCGCTATAAGGTGATCGACGCGATCCCGCGCACCTCGACCGGCAAGTTCTGGAAGCTGAAGCTGCGGGAGCGGTTTGCGCGCTGACGCGCAGTCGCTCCCTGCCTGCCGTCAAGGCCTACTTCAGCGCGTCGACGCCGGCTCGCGCGACCTGGGCGTCTTGCGCCGACAGGACGCCGCTGACGCCCACTGCACCGATCATCTTGCCGCCGACGACGATGGGCAGACCACCCTCGATCGGTGTCACGCCGGGCAAACCCAGGATGGCGTTCCGACCACCCGCAATGCCGTCCTCGAACTCTTTCGATGGGCGGCGGTAGGTGGCCGCGGTGCGGGCCTTCTCGATCGCCACGGTGGCGCTGGCGGTCTGGGTGTCGTCGAGCATCTCGTAGTAGACCAGCAAGCCGTGGTTGTCGACCACGGCAATCGCGACGTTCCAGTTGTTCTTCTTCGCCTCGGCGGCCGAGGCGGCCGCGATCTTCTTGGCGGTGTCGAGGTTGATCGCCGTGCCGTAAGGCGGCCTCTGCTGGGCCGCGGCGCCGAACGCGAACAGCGCGACTGTGAGTCCCAAAACGATTCGCGTCATCAACTGGGGAATGTTCACGGTGTGACTCCTGTTGAAATCGGAGCACGATGATAGTGGCGACCGTGACGGGTTCCGCTTGTATCGCTGCCATATTTCCACTATTATCGAATTATGGAAGAGAAGGCCGTCATCAATCCCTGGCCGCGCTCGCCCAGCCCTCCGCAGGCGCCGCCTGCAAGACCTTCTGAAAGGACCCCGTCATGAAGCGCTTCCATGTTCACGTTCACGTCGACGATCTGGCCAGGAACATCGGCTTTTATTCCAAGCTGTTCGCCGCCGAACCGACCCGCGTCGAAGGCGACTATGCGAAGTGGATGCTCGACGACCCGCGCATCAACTTCGCGATCTCGACCCGCGGCAGCGGCACCGGCGTCGACCACCTGGGCCTGCAGACCGACGACCCGGCCGAGCTCGCGCAGATGAAGGCCCAGGCGCAGGCCGCCGACCTGGCCTTGATGGACTCGGGCGAGGTCAGCTGCTGCTACGCGCGCAGCGACAAGTACTGGCTCACCGACCCCCAAGGCGTCGCCTGGGAGCAGTTCCACACGCTGAACAGCATTCCCTTGTTCAGCGACGCTCCGCCTGCATCGGCCGACGCCGGCGCCACCGCGTGCTGCGCGCAACAGGCGCCGCAGGGCACGCCGCTCGGCATTCCGGTCAAGGCCGCAAGCTCGTGCTGCTGAGGCGTGACGGCGTGAAGCGCTTCATCGCCAGGCACCTGTACACGATCGCGGTCGGCGCGAGCCTGGCGGCGTTCCTCACGGCGCGCGAGTTCGGGCTGCCGCTCGAAGCGGTCGTCGTCGCCGCAAGCGTCGTGGTGTTGGTCGCCGCTGCGCTGCTCGAGCGGCTGCTGCCGTTCGAGCCGGCGTGGCGCCGGTCCGACGGCGACACGACGACCGACGCTGCCAGCGCCATCGTTCTGATCGGTCTCGTCGACCCGCTGCTGAAGGCCGCGATGCCGGTGCTCGCCATCGCGGCGCTGCGCGGGGTCGGCACGCCGTGGCGTGCCTTCCCGATCGGATGGCCGTTCATGGCCCAGGTGCTGCTCGCCTTGTTGTGGATCGAGTTCGCCAAGTATTGGTCGCACCGGGCGCACCACCGCAGCCCGGCGCTGTGGTGGCTGCATGCCCTGCACCACGGCAGCCGGCGCCTTTACTGGCTCAACAACTTCCGCTTCCACCCGCTGAACCACGCGATCAACAGCCTGGTCAGCATGCTGCCGCTGTGGCTGGCCGGCACGCCGGCCGAGGTGTTGCTCGGCGTGGCGGCGATCAGCCAGCCGGTGCTGATGCTTCAACACGCGAACCTGGACCTGAGAAGCGGCTGGCTCAATCATGTCTTCAGCACCAACGAAGTCCACCGCTGGCACCACTCGACGCAGCCGCACGAGGCCAACTCGAACTTCGGCAGCGCGCTGATGCTGTGGGACCACGTGTTCGGCACCTTCCGACACGAGGCAGGCCGCCGGCGGCCGGTCGCGGTCGGCCTGTTCGGCAACGGCGGCGGCTACCCCTCCGCCCGCTCCTACCTGCAACAACTGCGCTCGATGTTCAGTCCGGCCTGCTGTTATCCGAATCGATGAGCGCGCAGCCGCGCCGGCTACGGCGAACCGTAGGCCGCCACCGCGCGCGGCGAGGGGTCGGGCTCGACCGGCAGCGCCTCGAAGTCGACGCCGGCATGGAAGCGGGCGTCGGCATCGACGCCGCGAGCTGGCGGCGCGGCGACCGCGCCCGGCGGCGGCATCTCGTCGAGCGCAGGCGAGCCGACAGCGGATCGGAACTGCAGTGCCAGCAGTAGCAGCAGCGTCAGCAGCGCAACAAAGCCGACAGCCGCGGGCCAGAAGCGCTTGAGTGGCGACGGGGTCATGGCATCTCCTTCGGGTGGTCCCTGAAGGAGAGGACGCAGCGCCGGCGCCGAACCGGACACCGGGTTACAGACCCTTTCCGGATCCTGAGTAGCGACGAGCTTCAGCCACAGAAGGTGCACCGTGCGCGCCATGCCCAACCCGGCCGTCATACCGGCGAACGCCGGTATCCACTCGTTCAGCCTCCGCGCGTGGACATGCGCGCGTGGGCCTGCGGGCGGTGGATCCCAGCGTTCGCCGGGATGACGCGGCTGGGCGTGGTTGCTCGCGCGCATCGGGCTGAGCTTCGTCGCCAGGGTGCCGAGCGTTGCCATTCCGTTTCCAGCTTCTCATCGTCGTTTCTCCTTGCGATGCCTTTGAACGCAGAGCAATCGTGGTGCCCGCGACACCCCCGAAATCGGCGGATGCGTAACAACCGCCGCGGGCGTTCACTGGAGTCCGGGACTTTCGGGAAGATGGACATGAGTGGGGGTACTTCGCAGCCAGGCATCGGCTACCAGATCCGGTACCAGTCGCTGTTCCAGCAAGGCCGCGCGCTCGCATTTCCGTGCGACTGCGAGGGCCATGTCGACCTGAACACGCTGACCCCGCGGGCGATGGACAACTACCTGTTCGCCCGTGCGATGGTCGGGCGCGAATTCGCAACACCGTCGGTGTCGGCGCGCGAAGTGAACGGGCCGACGGCACAATCGGGGCGTTGATTTTCCCAGCGCCCTCCATGTCCGACACCGACACGCCGACCCCGACCCAGCCTCCCGCAGCGCCCGCCGCGCCGGCGCCCAACGCCTGCGCGGCGCAGCTCAAGCAATTGTTCCCGGCGCTGTTCGGCGGTGCGCCCAAGCCGATCAAGCTGCGCATCCAGAACGACATCCAGGAGCGCGCGCCGGGCGCGTTCACGAAGAACGAGCTGTCGGCCTTCTTTCGTCGCTACACCGGCAGCACCGCCTACCTGATCGCGGTCACGCGGGCCAAGCAGCGTTTCGACCTCGACGGCGCACCGAGCGGCGAGCTGAGCGAGGAACACCGCAAGATCGCCGCCGACGAGCTGGCGCGCCGCCGCGCCCTGCACGACGAGCGGCGCGAGCTCGAAGAGCAGCAGCGGCGCAACCGCGCGACGCTGCTGCGCGACTTCGAGCGCACGACCCTGACACCGGCCAACTTCTGCGCGCTGAAGGGCATCGGCCTCGAAGAGCTCGACCGTTATCTGGCGGTGGCGCGGCAAGAGGCCGAGGAGCGCGCGCGCAACGCCCCGCCGCCGTTCGAACGCGAGCGGCGGCCCGAGCGGGCGCCGCCGCAGAACCGCCGCCGCTGACGCTTCTCGGGCACGCGGTTTGACCCGGGTGGGGCGGCCCCTACAATGGCGCCCCTTTCCCACTCGCTGCGACGCCCGTGTCCGACCGCCTAGCCGTCCTGCCGCAATACCTGCTGCCCAAGCAGGCCATCACCGCCCTGGCCGGCAAGATCGCCTCGTCGCGCGGCGGCGCGATGACCACCCGCACCATCGCCTGGTTCGTGCGCAAGTACGGCGTGGACATGAGCGAGGCGGCCAACCCCGACATCGCAAGCTACCCGAGCTTCAACGAGTTCTTCACCCGCGCACTGAAACCCGGCGCGCGGCCGCTCGCCCAAGCCGACCTGATCTGCCCGGTCGACGGCGCGATCAGCCAGTTCGGCAGCATCGAGCACGACCAGATCTTCCAGGCCAAGGGGCACCGCTACTCGATCGCCGCGCTGGTCGGCGGACATGCCGAGCTGGCGGCGCGCTTCGAGCACGGCAGCTTCGCCACGCTGTACCTGAGCCCGCGCGACTACCACCGCATCCACATGCCCTGCGACGGCACGCTGACCCGCATGATCCATGTGCCGGGCGACCTGTTCTCGGTCAACCCGACGACGGCGCGCGGCGTGCCCGAGCTGTTCGCCCGCAACGAGCGCGTGGTGTGTGTGTTCGAGACGCCGCGTGGGCCCTTCGTGCTGGTGCTCGTCGGCGCCACCATCGTCGGCAGCATGGCGACGGTATGGCACGGTGTGGTCAACCCGCCGCGGGTCAAGGAGGTGCGGGAGTGGGACTACGCCGCGTCGCCGGTGGAGCTGAAACAAGGCGACGAGATGGGCCGCTTCCTGCTCGGCTCGACGGTGGTGATGCTGTTCCCGCAATCGCCGCTCGCATTCAACCCCGAATGGGCGCCGGCGCGATCGATCCGGCTCGGTGAAGCGATGGCGAACTACTCGGGCATTTCTCCCTCTCCCCCTGGGAGAGGGCAGGGGTGAGGGCTGGGACGCCCCGCCCTCACCCTAACCCTCTCCCAGGGGGAGAGGGGACCAGTCAGGTGCTTTCGCGGACGATCAGGCGGTACCCCAGGTCCACGCTCGCCACCGCCACCGTCTCGTTGCGCATCAGGCTCAACAGCATCTGCGCCGCGCGTTCGCCTATCTCCGTGCGCGGGGTGTGAACGCTGGTCAGCGGCGGCAGCATCTGGTCGCTGCCGGTGAGGTCGTTGAAGCCCGCCACCGCCACCCGATCCGGCACCTTCACGCCGGCCCGCAGCGCCGCCAGCAAGCCACCCTGCGCCAGGTCGTCGTTGCAAAAGAAGATCGCATCGACCTCCGGCCGTGCGCGCAAGACCTGCTCGAACAGCTGCCCCCCCAACGCGAGCGACGAAGGCCGCGGGTCGAGCACTTCGAGCGTCGGGTCATACACACCGGCGGCACGCAGGCAGCGCCGGTAGCCCTCGGCCCGCTGCATCACCCGCGGGTCGAGCTGCGCCGCGACGAAAGCGATGCGCCGGCGCCCGCGTTCGAGCAGGTGCGCGATGACCGCGTGGCACGCATCGGCCTGCGAGAAGCCGACGCAGTGCACGCCGGCCTCGTCGGTCGTCTCCATCAGGTGCACGCAGGGCACCCCGCTGGCGGCGATCAGGCGGCGCGACGCTTCGCTGCGGTCGAAGCCGGTCACCAGCAGACCCGCGGGCCGGTGCGCCATGTAGCTTTGCAGCAGCAGCTCTTCTTCGGCCGGGTCGTAGTGGGTCACGCCGATCAGGGTCTGGAAGCCGGCCGGCAGCAGGCTGCGGTGCACCGCCTCGAGCAGGTCGACGAACAGCGTGTTGGTCAGCATCGGGATCAGCACCGCCACATGCGAGCTGCGGCTCGATGCGAGCGCGCGCGCCGCCGGGTCGGGCACGTAACCGAGGCGATCGGACGCCGCCCGCACCCGCGCGACCAGATCGGCCGCCACCCGCCGTTCGCCGCGCAGCGCGCGCGACACCGTGATCGGGCTCACGCCGGCGGCCCGCGCCACGTCGTCGAGGGTGACGCGGCCGGACGAGCGTGAACTCTTGCGCGAGGGCGAGGTCATGGGCTGCGGGGCTGGTGTTTCGTTCGGCTACCATCCGCTCCACTGCGTGTCACCTGGGGAGGATGAATGAGCAGTGTGCCCGAAGCCAACCGCTACGCGCCGCCGAGCGCGGATGTTCACGACATCGTCGCCGACGAAGAGCAGACCCTGGCCGGGCGCGGCGCGCGCTTCGGCGCGGCCATCATCGACGGTGCGCTCGCCTTCGCCGTCTTCTTGGCGATCGGGTTCTGGTCGCCGGTGGCACGGCTGGTGTCCAGCGGCAGCTGGTCGGCACCGCTCGGTCTGGTCGCCTACGTGGTGGCCGGCCTCGCGGCCTTCGCGCTGATGCACGGCTGGCTGCTCGCCACGCGCGGCCAGACGATAGGCAAGCGGCTGGTCGGCGTGCGCATCGTGCGCAGCGACGGCGAACCGGCATCGCTGCTGCGCCTGCTCGGCCTGCGCTATTTCCTGGGCGGTGTCATCCAATCGATCCCGTTCATCGGCATGGCCTACGCGCTGCTCGACGTGCTGCTGATCTTCCGCGAGTCGCGCCAGTGCCTGCACGACAACATCGCCGACACGATCGTCGTCGTCGCGTGATGGCGTCGGCGCAGCGGCGCTGCCGCCCATGAGTCTTTCGCTCGACACGCTGTACACGGCAGAAACGCCCGAAGGCATCGCGCTGTCACTGCGCCCCGCCGGCGTGGTGGCGCGCTTCTATGCGTTCTTCATCGACCTGCTGGTGCGCAGCGCGGTGCTGGTCGCCGCGTCGATGCTGCTGAGCGTGCTCGGCCACATGGGCGCCGGCATCTTCTGGATATTGTTCTTCGGCCTCGAATGGTTCTACCCGGTCGTGTTCGAGCTGGCGCGCGGCGGCGCCACACCCGGCAAGCGCGCCGTCGGCCTGCAGGTCGTGATGGACAGCGGCCTGCCGGTCACGCCGGCCGCGTCGCTGGTGCGCAACCTGATCCGCGCGGCCGACTTCCTGCCGTTCGGCTATGCCTTCGGTTTCGCGAGCATGCTGATGCGCGCCGACTTCAAGCGCATCGGCGACCTTGCCGCCGCCACGCTGGTCGTCTATTCGAAGCCGGTCAGCCTGCACGGCGCCTTGCCCGATGCGCCGCCCGCCGCGCCGGCACGTGTGCTGTCGCCGCGCGAGCAGGCCGCCGTCATCGCCTGGGCCGGGCGTGCAGCGCGCCTGACCGAAGCGCGGCTCGACGAGCTGGCGCAGCTCGCGGCGCCGGTGCTGGGGCGCTCGGCCGCGTCGCACCCGGACACCACCTTGCGCCTGCTCGGCGTCGCGCAGTGGCTGCTGGGCAAGCGATGACGCCGCTGCAGTTCGAGACCGGCTACAAGCCGCTGTGGGACGAGCTGGACAATGCGCTCGTGCTGATCGAAGGCCAGACAAGGCGCCCCAACAAATGGTCGCGGCGCGAGCCCGCGGCGTTCGACCCGGCCCGCGTCGCGGCGCTGTACCGCGCCACCTGCGAGCACCTGGCGCTGGCGCGCTCGCGCGCCTACCCGGTGCACCTCACCGAGCGGCTCGAAGCGCTGACCCAGCGCGGCCACCAGGTCGTGTACCAGCGGCGCGGCAGCGGCCTGGCGCGCCTGGGTCGCATGTTCCTGGTCGACATTCCGCAGGCGGTGCGTGCGCACCGCGCCTTCATGTGGGTGTCGACGCTGGTGTTCGCGCTGCCGATGCTGGCGATCGGGCTCGTCACCTACTTCGACCCCGGCTTCGTGCTGACCCTCAACGACGTCGACACCGTGCAGCAGTTCGACGACATGTACTCCGCCAGCGCCCACAGCATCGGCCGCACCCGCGGCGCCGCCACCGACTGGGCCATGTTCGGCCACTACATCAAGAACAACATCAGCGTCGGCTTCCAGTGTTTTGCCGGCGGCGTGTTCTTCGGCATCGGCAGCTTGTTCTACCTCGCGTTCAACGGCGCGTTCTCGGGCGCGATCGGCGGTTACCTGACCGCGCGCGGGCACTCCGAGACCTTTTATTCGTTCGTCGTCACGCACGGCGCGTTCGAGCTCACGGCGATCGTCATTTCCGGCGCGGCCGGGCTGTCGCTCGGTTACGCGCTGCTCGCGCCGGGCCGCCACACCCGCTTGCGCGCGCTGCAGCGCGCCGCCGCCGACGCGGTGCTGCTGCTGTACCTGGTGATCGCGATGCTGGTGATCGCCGCCGCACTCGAAGCGTTCTGGTCCTCGTCGCAATGGGTCATGCCGTGGGTCAAATACAGCGTCGGCGGCGCCTGCTGGGTGCTGGTGCTGGCCTACCTCGGCTGGCAAGGTCGGCCGCGGCGGGGCGCGGCGACCGGCGAGGCGGCGCATGCAGATTGACGCACTCGCGCTGGCGCTGCGGCCGCGCTCGATGCCCGAAGCCGCCGACCTCGGCGTGCGCCTGGTGCAGTCGCGCGCGCGCTCGGTGTGGCGCACCTTCACGCCGGTGTTCGTCATCGTGCTCGCGGTCGCGCTGCCCACTGTCGAGATCGCAGGCTGGCTGCCGCTGCTCGTGATCTTCTGGATGAAGCCCTGGCTCGACCGGACGCTGCTGTTCGTGCTGTCGCGCGCGGTGTTCGGCGAAGACACGCACCTGGGCGACCTGTGGCGCGAGCGCTCTGCCGTCTGGCGGGGCCGCTTGCTGAGCACGCTGACACTTCGCCGCCTGTCGCCGTGGCGATCGTTCACACAGGCGGTCTACCAGCTCGAAGGCCAGCGCGGCGCCGCGCTGCGCCAGCGCCGCAAGCAGCTGCTGCGCGCCAAGGGCAACTCGGCGTTCGGCATGCAGATGGTGTTCTTTCTGGTCGAGGCGATCCTCGTCTTCGGGTTGTTCGCGCTGACCTTCTGGTTCGCGCTGCCCGGCAAGGGCAGCGATGTGTTCGACGCAGTGTTCCGCAGCGAATCGGTCAGCACGTCGCTGATCGTCGCCTCGGTCTACGCCGGCGTCGTGCTGGTGCTCGAGCCGTTCTACGTCGCGGCCGGCTTCGCGATGTACCTGAACCGGCGGGTCGAGCTGGAGGCTTGGGACATCGAGCAGGAGTTTCGACGTGCGTTTGTTTAGCGCCGCGCTGCTGTGCCTGGCCTTGTTCGCCGCGTCGCCGGCGCCGGCCGAGCCGATCACGTCCGAACGTGTCAAGAGCGCCGTGCAGGCGGTTCGGGCCGACCCCGACCTGGGCGGCGAGAAGACGGTGCGCCGGCTGCGCTGGAAGGTCGAACAAGACCCCGAAGAGCGCGACCCGCAGGCCGCGCCGCCGGCGCCGTGGCTCATCGAGCTGGTGCGCTGGCTGGCCGAATCGGCACGGGTGCTGATCTGGGTGCTGGGCGCGGCGGCGGTCGGCGTGCTGCTGGTGTTCGTCTGGCGCTGGGCCCGGGTGCGGGCCGACGAAGCGCAGGGCCGCGCCTTCGTCTTGCCCAGCCATGTGCGCGACCTCGACATCCGCCCCGAAAGCCTGCCCGACGACATCGGCGGCGCGGCGCGTGCGATGTGGCTGCGCGGCGAGCAGCGTGCCGCCTTGTCGCTGCTGTACCGCGGCGCCTTGTCGCGCCTGGTGCATGGCCATGCGGTGCCGATCCGCGCCGCAAGCACCGAAGGCGAATGTGTGCAGATCGCGTCGCGCAGCCTGAGCGAGCCGAGCAGCGCGTTCTTCGCCGGCCTGGTCGGCGCCTGGCAGATCGCCGTCTACGGCGCGCGCGCGCCCGAAGCCGACAGTGTGCTCGCGCTGTGCGACCAGTTCGATGCCCGCTTGCCGGCTGCGCTGCCGGAGCGCGCCGCATGAAGCTGACGCCCGAGTTCGGCCTCAAGCTGCTGCTCGCGCTGGTGGTGGCGGCAGTGGCCGCCTGGGTCGTCGCGAACACCGAGTGGGCCGATGTCGACGTGCCCGCGCCGCCGCGCGGCGAGGCTGCACACGACTCGCAATACGCGTTCAAGCAGCTCTTGAAGAAGCTCGGCGCAAAGGTCGTCGCGCCGCCCAACTTCGACCGCCTGCCGCCGCCCGGTGCCACGCTGGTGCTGAGCTCGTCGTACTGGAGCCTGTTTCCGGCCCGCGCCGCGGCCTTGCGCCGATGGGTCGAGACGGGAGGCCATCTGGTGATCGACGACCTGATGCTGGCCGACGACAAGTTGTTCAACTGGATCCCGATCCGCCACGTCACCCGCACCGGCGCCGGCGCCGCTGCGCCCGCTTCGGCGCCACGCAGATTGCCGCCGCCGCCCGAGCCGCGCAGCACCCGCAACTGCCCCGAGCTGATCGAATCCGAAGATCTGCCCGGCGCCTTCGGCGCGCCGCGCAAGTTCAAGATCTGCAACGGCGGCATCCGCACGCTGCGCACCGCGGCGCCGGTGCTGTGGTCGCTCAACGGCGCGCAAGGTGCCGAGTTCG
>Ga0209515_10005730_pt1 | contig 15942 bp, 13 predicted proteins | sample Subgroupgradi54m_FD_187454 | JGI IMG/M metagenome (GOLD analysis project Ga0209515, IMG submission 187454) | Subsurface groundwater microbial communities from S. Glens Falls, New York, USA - GMW60B uncontaminated upgradient, 5.4 m (SPAdes)... ...
GTTTTCTCCGTATCCCCCGTGTGCTCCGTGGTGACAAGCCTTTAATCAAGAGCCCTTTTTATGACAACGCTTGACCATTTTCTCGGCGACGAGATCGACGCACTGCGTGACACCGTGCGTCAGTTCGCGCAAAAAGAAATCGCCCCGCACGCCGCACAGATCGACCGCGACGATTGCTTTCCAATGGATGTATGGAAAAAGCTCGGCGACCTCGGCGTACTGGGCATGACCGCCAGCGAAGAATACGGCGGCGTGGCAATGGGCTATCTCGCCCACATGGTCGCCATGGAAGAAATCTCGCGCGCCTCTGCCAGCGTCGCGCTCAGCTATGGCGCGCATTCGAATCTGTGTGTGAATCAAATTCACCGCAACGGCAATGCCACACAAAAACAAAAGTATCTGCCCAGGCTCATCAGCGGCGACTGGATTGGCGCACTGGCGATGTCGGAAACCGAATCCGGTTCCGATGTCGTGTCGATGCGCCTGCGCGCCGATGACCGTGGCGATCACTATCTTTTGAACGGCAGCAAGATGTGGATCACCAATGGCCCCGATGCCGATGTGCTGGTGGTCTACGCCAAAACCGATGCAACAGCAGAAGCAAACGGCATCACCGCTTTCATCGTCGAAAAAAACTTTGCGGGATTTTCAGTGGCACAGAAACTCGACAAGCTCGGCATGCGCGGCAGCCACACCGGCGAACTGGTGTTTACCGATTGCGTGGTGCCAAAGGAAAACGTGCTGGGCACGGTCGGTGGCGGCGTCAAGGTACTGATGTCCGGCCTCGATTTCGAACGCGCCGTGCTGGCTGCCGGGCCCATCGGCATCATGCAGGCGTGCATGGACGTGGTGCTGCCCTATGTGCACGAACGCAAACAGTTCGGTCAGGCCATCGGCGAATTTCAGTTGATACAGGCCAAGTTGGCCGATATGTACACCACGCTGCAAGCATCGCGCGCACTGTGCTACACCGTCGGCAAAAATCTCGACGCCTGTACGCGCAACAACATCTCTGCGCGCCACTTGCGCAAGGATTGCGCAGCGGTGATTCTGTATTGCGCCGAACGCGCCACGGCAATGGCCGGCGACGCGATCCAGATTCTCGGTGGCAACGGCTACACCAACGACTACGCCACTGGCCGACTATGGCGCGACGCCAAGCTGTACGAAATCGGCGCAGGCACCTCGGAAATTCGACGTATGCTGATCGGACGTGAGTTGTTTAACGAAACGACTTGAACAGGCCCATACCGTGCCCATCATCGAAACAAAAATAAACACCAGCAGCGATGCCTTCCAATCCAGCGCGCAAGCAATGAAAGCGCTGATCGAAGACTTGCAGCAAAAGCTGACGCACATCGCGCAAGGTGGCGGCGATGCTGCGCGGGCCAAGCACACGGGACGCGGCAAATTACTGCCGCGCGAACGTATCGCCGCCCTGCTCGACCCCAACACGCCGTTTCTGGAATTCTCGGCGCTGGCCGCACACGGCATGTATGACGACGCATCACCGGGTGCGGGGATCATCACCGGGCTGGGCCGCGTCAATGGTCAGGAGTGCGTGATCGTCTGCAACGATGCCACGGTCAAGGGCGGCACCTATTACCCGGTGACGGTGAAAAAACATTTGCGCGCGCAAGAGATTGCGCAGGAAAACAATCTGCCCTGCATTTATCTGGTCGATTCCGGTGGCGCCAATCTGCCGAATCAGGATGAAGTGTTTCCCGACCGCGATCACTTCGGCCGCATCTTCTACAACCAGGCCAATATGAGCGCGGCGGGCATTCCGCAAATCGCCGTGGTGATGGGCTCATGCACGGCAGGTGGCGCCTACGTGCCAGCCATGAGCGACGAATCCATCATCGTCAAGAATCAGGGCACGATTTTCCTGGCCGGGCCGCCACTGGTGAAATCCGCCGTCGGCGAAGTGGTCAGCGCGGAAGACCTTGGCGGTGGTGATGTGCACACGCGCCTATCCGGCGTCGCCGATCATCTGGCCGACGACGATACGCATGCCTTGCAGATTGCGCGTCGCATCGTCGGCAACCTGCATCGTCGCAAACCGGATCAACTCGACCTGCGCGCGCCGGTGGCCCCGCGCTATGCCGCGCAAGAGTTGTACGGCATCATCCCCACCGATACGCGGCGGCCGTTCGATGCGCGCGAAATCATCGCGCGCATCGTCGACGATTCCGACTTCGATGAATACAAAGCACGCTACGGCACCAGCCTGATCACCGGTATGGCGCGCATCTGGGGCGTGCCGGTCGGTATCATCGCCAACAACGGCATTCTGTTTTCCGAATCGGCATTGAAAGGCACGCACTTCATCGAGCTGTGCTGCCAGCGCAAAATCCCGCTGGTGTTTTTGCAAAACATCACCGGCTTCATGGTCGGGCGCAAATACGAAAATGAGGGCATCGCCAAACACGGCGCCAAACTGGTCGGCGCCGTGGCATGCGCGCGCGTGCCGAAATTCACCGTCATCGTCGGCGGCAGTTTCGGCGCCGGCAATTACGCCATGTGCGGCCGCGCCTACGGCCCGCGTATGCTGTGGATGTGGCCCAACGCGCGCATCAGCGTGATGGGTGGCGAACAGGCCGCGAGTGTGATGGCGACCATCAAGCGCGACGGCATCGAAGCGAAAGGCGGCACCTGGAGCAAAGAGGAAGAGGAAGCCTTCAAACGGCCGATCCGCAGCCAATACGAAACCGAAGGCCATCCCTATTACGCCAGCGCACGGCTGTGGGATGATGGCATCATTGATCCGATCGATACGAGGCAATGTCTGGGATTGGGCTTGCACGCGAGTTTGAACGCCGTGATTCCAGAAACCAAGTTTGGAATTTTCAGGATGTGAGGCGCGTGTTGTACGTTTGAAGGCTTTCCCTCACCCCAACCCCTCTCCCGGAGGGAGAGGGGCTTTAAATTCCCTTCTCCCGCCGGGAGAAGGTGGCGCGTAGCGCCGGATGAGGGAAACACCCGTACCACTTGCACGCCCCGTAACAAGTGTGAGGAACACCCATGCACAGCGAAGCCCTGCACGTCGAAATCTGTGAACCGATCGCCACGCTGCGGCTGAACCGCCCCGCGGTGCGCAATGCGCTCAACGAAGTCTTGATTACCGATCTAGGCACCGCGATTCGCGCCGTGTCAGAGCAACCGCATGTGCGCATCATTGTGCTGACAGCGCAGGGCGATACGTTTTGCGCGGGCGCCGATCTGGACTGGATGGCGCGCATCGGTGAGCTCGATCAAGCACAAAATCTGGCCGATGCACGTGCCCTGGCCGACATGCTGCATCAATTCGATCAATGCCCCAAGCCCATCATCGCCCGCGTGCAGGGTGATGCCTATGGCGGCGGCATCGGCCTCATCAGCGTGTGCGATATTGCACTGGCCGATGAGAAAGCGCAGTTCGCGCTATCCGAAGTCAAGCTCGGTCTCGTCCCCGCCACCATCGCCCCCTATGTGCTGCGCACCATCGGTGCGCGGCAGATGCGGCGCTATGCCTTGAGCGGCGAAAAATTCTCCGCCATCGAAGCGCAGCGCCTGGGCTTGATTCACGAAGTGTGTTCAACAGAAAATTTCGAGCCAAGGTTTGAGGCCCTCATCAACACCCTGCTGCAAGCCAGCCCGCACGCCATCGCCAGCACCAAGCAATTGATCGGCCAACTCGACAACCACGCCCTCAACGCCAACCTGCGCGAACTCACCGCAGTCGCCATCGCCCAAGCGCGCAACAGCGAAGATGGCCGCGAGGGCGTGGCGGCCTTTCTAGAAAAACGCAAACCACGCTGGGCGAAATAGAAATCAATCGAGTCTGACCCTATTGATCTGGGCGTCACCATCGAGACCCAAAAGGTCCCATCGATCTCGATACTTGTCCTCGGGATCTTTGAACTGACGCAACGGATTGTCATTGTGCTGTTGCCCCTTTCGCCCCGGGGTGGCGAGCCACAGCTTGTGATTTTCGGCGGAGAAGTTCGAGACATCCTCTCGAGGAACCACATAGTACTCGGGAGCATCGAGGTGGTTGAGCCGAACAAACACGAAGAACAGGTTGGTGGCTTCGTTGGACTCAACCTTCTGATTCAACATCCAAGTCTTGCTGCGCCCTTGGACCGCTTTGACCTGAATGCCAACGCTTCGCGTTGCGTTGAGGTTCGACGCGAGGATGTCTATGCCACGCGTGTTGCGAAGCGTCAGCGACGCGATGTAACCGCGGCGGGTCAGCTCTGCGGCGACAAAGTACTCGCCGGCAATTCCAGATAACGCTCCTGAGATTCGCGATGCCATGGTTGTGACGCCTAACGTTTGACATGAGGGGCGGCCGCAAGCAGGCGAAGCCTGATTGTGGACGTCCCCTCGATGGAAGGGTTAGGCGTCGGTGTCGGCATTCAATGTGCCCCGCCAGGAGCGAATGCGCACGCGATCATATTGCGCTTGCGTTGCCCAGTCAGGAACCGCCGCTGGTGCACCTGACTCGAGCTGAGCCGAACCACGCCATTCTTCGCCTTGCCACCAAGAGAACAAAGGGTACCGGAGTCGCATTCTTTTCTCAAGAAAAAAACAGCTCCAATATCTTTCCACTTATTTTGTCCTCTCCACTCGAAGCGCATTGAGGTTGCTTTTACCTTGCTGCAAGGTAGCATTACGGTATGAGTACATCGACCCTCCCCACCAAAGTCACCATCACCGAAGTCGGCCCGCGCGACGGCTTGCAGAATGAGGCGCAGCCGATCTCGACGGCGATCAAGGTTTCGCTGTGCAACCGCTTGCTGGCGGCGGGGGTGCAGAGTCTTGAAGTGACTTCTTTCGTTTCGCCCAAGTGGGTGCCGCAGATGGCCGATGCGGCGGAGGTGATGGCGGGCATCATTCGCTCGCGTGGCGTGCGCTATAGCGTGCTGACGCCGAACATGCAGGGCTTTGTGGGCGCGCTGACCAGTGGCGCGAACGAGATCGTGATCTTTGGCGCGGCCAGCGAAACGTTTTCGCACAAGAACATCAATTGCTCGATTGCCGAATCGATCGACCGTTTCACCCCGGTGGTGCAGGAAGCGCGCCGCAATAATCTGCGCATTCGCGCCGCTGTGAGTTGCGCGCTGGGCTGCCCCTATGAAGGCGCGGTGGCGGTGGAGAAGGTAGCCGAAGTCGTGCAGCGTTTTGCCGATCTGGGTTGCGATGAAATCGGCATCGCCGACACCATTGGTGTCGGCACCGCTGTGCAAGTGCAACGCGTGCTGGAAGCTGCTGCGCGCATCGTGCCGCTGGATCACCTCTCCGGTCATTTCCATGACACCTACGGACAGGCGCTGGCCAATGTCTATGCCAGTCTGCAAATCGGCATTCACCGTTTCGATGCTTCCATCGCCGGACTGGGCGGCTGCCCTTACGCCAAGGGCGCGACTGGCAACGTCGCTACCGAAGACCTGCTCTATCTGCTGCACGGACTGGGCATCGAGACCGGCATCGACCTGAACGCGATGGTCGAGACGGGCCAATGGATCAGCGCGCAACTGGGCCGCAAGTCGAACACGCGTGCAGGGAACGCCATCGCCGCCAGAAACTCAAAATAAAAATGGAAAACAGGAGAAACACATGCCCATCCACCGCCTCAACCACGCTGTCCTCTACGTGCGCAACGCTGAAAAAAGCGCGGCGTTCTATCGCGATGTACTCGGCTTCACTGACGCCTTCCACTATCCCAATGGTTACTTTCTGCGTGCCCCCGATTCCAGCAACGACCACGATATCGCCTTCTTCTCGATCGGCGCAGACGCCGCTCCCTCGCAAGCTGGCAAAGGCATGGTCGGGATGTACCACCTGGCTTGGGAAGTGTCCACCCTTGGCGATCTGCGCGCCTTGCGCGAGCAACTGATCAAGGCAGAGGCGCTCTACGGCGAGACCAATCACGTCACCACCAAAAGCCTGTATGCCCGCGACGCCGATGGGCTGGAATTTGAAATCACCTGGATGGTGCCCCCCGCATTGCTGACAGCGGCTGAGCGCGAGAATCTGCATGAGATGACCCGCCTCGATCTCGAACGCGAAATTGAACGTTTCGGTTCTGAGACGCGCAGTGCAAATACCAGACGGCCTTGAAATCCGAAAACCGATCCGACTGACTCAGCTCTCAAGAAAGGCTCACAGTGCGCGCCCCATCGTCCAGTGTTCAAACGCTCCTGATCATCACGATCGGCGTCTTCCTGCTGCAGTCCATCCTCAGCCCAGCGGCTGTCGCTGCGCTGGCCTTGTGGCCGCTGCATGCCGGTTTCCTGCCGTGGCAGCTGGTCACCTATGCCTTCCTGCATGGCAGCGTCACCCACCTCGCCTTCAACATGTTCGGCCTGTGGATGTTCGGCCGGGAACTGGAATACATGGTGGGTCGCAAGGTTTTCCTGCCGCTCTATTTCGCCAGCATCCTGTCCGCCGCGCTGATGCAACTACTGTTTTCAGCATTGACCGGGACTACCAATCCCACCGTGGGTGCGTCGGGCGGCGTGTTCGGATTGTTGCTCGCCTATGCAATGCTGTTTCCGAATCGCATCATCATGTTGCTGCTGCCACCCATTCCCCTGCCCGCCTGGCTGTTTGTGACCTTGTATGCGGGTGTCGAACTCGCGCTCGGCGTGACGGGAACGCAAGCCGGTGTCGCGCATTTCGCGCATCTGGGCGGCATGCTGGGCGGCTATCTTGTCATTCACCGCTGGCGCCGCCGCAACCGTCGGCACTGAACCGCAATGGATAACATCCCGAGCAACTGTCTGCATACCCGCTGCTGCATTGCCGGCGGCGGCCCCGCCGGCATGATGCTCGGTTTGCTGCTGGCACGCGCCGGGGTCGATGTGATCGTGCTGGAGAAGCACGGCGATTTCTTGCGCGACTTCCGTGGCGACACGGTGCATCCCTCCACCTTGGAAGTCATGCACGAGCTCGGTCTGCTCGATGCATTTCTGACGCGGCCGCATGACAAGGCGCGCATCTTGCGCGTATCCATCGGCGGCACCGCAGTCACGGTCGCCGACTTCTCGCGCCTGAGCACACGCTGCGGCTTCATTGCGATGATGCCGCAGTGGGAGTTTCTTGATTTCCTGCGCGACCAGGCCGTGCTGCGTCCCAACTTTCAACTGATAATGAACGCGCGCATCACCGGACTGATCGAGAACGACCAGCGCGTGCTGGGTGTACGTGTGGAGAGCGCCGCAGAACCGCTGCAAATCACCGCCGACCTGGTGATCGGAGCAGACGGCCGCCACTCCACCGTGCGCGCCGCAGCCGGATTCCAGGTGCGCGATTTGGGCGCGCCAATCGACGTGTTATGGCTACGCCTGCCGGTCGCGCCCGGCGATCCGACCGAGAGCGGCGGACGCATCGACACCGGCCATTTCTTGGCCATGATTCGCCGAACCGATTACTGGCAGTGCGCCTATGTGATTCCCAAAGGCGGCATCGCTGCCATCCAGACACGCGGTCTCGCTGCATTCCGTACCGAACTCAGCCACGCCGCTCCGCTGTTCGCCAACCGGGTGCATACCTTGCAAAGCTGGGATGACATCAAACTGCTCAGCGTCACAGTCGATCGCCTCGAACGCTGGTGGAAACCCGGCTTGCTATGCATCGGCGACGCCGCGCACGCCATGTCACCCGTAGGCGGCGTGGGCATCAACCTCGCGATACAGGACGCCGTAGCCACCGCCAATATCCTGGCCGCCGCACTAGCCAACCCAACCATGGACAGCACAGCACTCACCCCGCACCTCGCACAGGTCGAACGCCGCCGCCTATTCCCAACTCGCGTCACACAAGCCGCACAGCTGGCAATTCAAAACCGATTGCTCGCCCCCATCCTGTCCAGCAAGCAGCACCAGCCGTTATCCATCCCCTGGCCAGTCAAACTATTAAATCGCTGGCCCGCCCTGCGCGTAGTACCCGCCTACGCAGTCGGCATCGGCGTGCGGCCAGAACATGTGCAATCACCGGATGTTGATACTCGGCAGTCAGGATAGTTGAATATCCGAATTACTCTTTATCAACAACCAACCGTTCGGGTTGCAAGCGTCCAAATTCACTCAATAACGCCGTCCCCAACAGTCGCTCTGCGTCATATACACGTACACGTCCGCTAGCATTCGCTTCAATCATCAAGCGCTGCCCCTGAACGAAGCGCGCAGCGTAGGTCTCATCCAGATCAATTCTCGGCAAGCTTTGCAGCAGGTGATCGACCGGGCATAGTAGATTCATGCGTTGCTCTTCCGATGTGTGCTCCAACATCTCCAGCGTCACACCTTGTTCCAACAACAACGGGCCAACTTGCACGCGGCGCAATGCGGTGAGATGCGCGCCGCAGCCAAGCGCCTTGCCAATGTCTTCAGCCAGCACGCGGACGTAGGTGCCTTTACTGCAGCAGACCTGGAATTTGAGCACGTCGCCGTGCAGTTCCAGCAGGTGCAGTGTGTGAATCGTGATGTCGCGCGGTGCGCGCTCCAGTTCGATGCCTTCACGTGCATATTCGTACAGCGGCTTGCCATCGCGTTTGAGGGCGGAGTGCATGGGGGGGATTTGCTGGATCGGGCCGCGCAATTTCTGCAAGGCGCTTTCCACTGCGTCGGCATCTGCGTTGACCGGCAGGCGTTCAATCACTTCGCCTTCGGTATCTCCAGTGGTGGTGGTGACGCCCAGCTGAGCCGTGGCTTCGTAGGTTTTGTCTGCATCGAGCAGGTCGGCGGAAAATTTGGTGGCTTCGCCGAAGCAGATCGGCAGCAGGCCGGTGGCGAAGGGATCGAGAGTGCCGGTGTGGCCGGCTTTTTGTGCAGCGAACAGACGCCGGGCTTTTTGCACAGCGGTGTTACTGGAGAGGTCAACCGGTTTATCCAGCAGGAGTACGCCACTGATCGCTTTGCGCTCGGCACGAGGTTGACCGTTTTTTCTGCCGACCGCCGACTGCCGACCATCCACCGCTTTACTCCTTGGCGCGGGTGGAATTGGCTTCGTCGATCAGCCTGGACATGTCGGCGCCACGGGCGACGGAATTGTCGTGCACGAAGTGTAGTGTCGGCACGGTGTGAATGTGCAAGCGTTTGAACAGATGATTGCGCAGCATGCCGGCGGCATGGTTCAGCCCTTCGACGGCGGCTTTTGCATCGCTGACGAGGGTGGTGAAATAAATCTTGGCGTGCGCGTAGTCGGGCGTGACTTCAACGCTGGTGAGCGTGACCAGGCCGACACGCGGATCACGCAGTTCGCGTGCGATGATTTCCGACAGATCGCGCTGGATCTGATCGGCGACACGCAGGCCGCGGTTGGGGATGGATTTGGAGTGTTTCATTTTGGTTTTTCCCCCTCTCCTTCAAGGGGAGGGTTGGGGTGGGGATGGGTTATAGCCGTGTTTCACTAACCCCATCCCCCTCCTAACCTCCCCCTTGAAGGGGGAGGAATTCATACATTACAGCGTACGCGCAAATTCCTTGACCTCGAAGATTTCCAGCTGGTCGCCTTCGTTGATGTCGTTGAAATTTTTCAGTGACAGGCCGCATTCGAAACCGGCCTTGACTTCCTTGGCGTCGTCCTTGAAGCGCTTGAGCGAGTCGAGTTCGCCGCTCCACAGCACCACGTTATCGCGCAGCAGACGGGCCATCGAATTGCGTTTGACGATGCCGTCCAGCACATAGCAACCGGCAATCGCGCCGATTTTGGAAATACGATAGACCTGACGAATCTCGACCTGACCGATGATTTCTTCCTTGCGTTCCGGCGACAGCATGCCGGACATCGCGGATTTCACTTCATCGACCGCGTCATAGATGATATTGTAGTAACGAATGTCGATGCCGTTGTTCTCGGCCAGCTTGCGTGCCAGTTGATCGGCGCGCACGTTGAAGCCGATGATGACGGCTTGCGATGCGGTGGCGAGGTTGACGTCGGATTCGGAAATGCCGCCCACGGCGCCATGCACCACGTTCACTTTCACCTCGTCGGTGGACAATTTCTGCATCGCATGCGTCAACGCTTCCTGCGAACCCTGGACATCGGACTTGATGATCAGGGTGAGTGTCTTGGCCTGACCTTCGCCCATGTTCTCGAACATGTTTTCGAGTTTGGCGGCTTGCTGTCTGGCCAGCTTCACATCGCGGAATTTTCCTTGACGGAACAGTGCGACTTCACGCGCTTTGCGTTCGTCCATCAACACCATGACTTCTTCACCGGCAGATGGCACTTCCGACAAGCCTTGAATCTCGACTGGAATCGATGGGCCAGCTTCGTTGATTGCCTTGCCGTTTTCATCCAGCATCGCGCGCACGCGACCATAGGCGGAACCGGCCAGCAAGACGTCGCCGCGCTTGAGCGTACCGCTCTGCACCAGCACGGTGGCGACCGGGCCGCGACCTTTGTCGAGACGCGATTCAATCACCAGGCCTTTCGCCGCAGAAGCGACCGGTGCCGTCAATTCCAGCACCTCGGCTTGCAACAATACGTTTTCCAGCAGGGAGTCGATGCCGACGCCGGTTTTTGCGGAGACGGGGATGAACGCGGCGTCGCCACCATATTCTTCCGGCACCACTTGTTGCGCGACCAGTTCCTGCTTGACGCGATCAGGATTGGCTTCGGGTTTATCGATCTTGTTGACCGCCACGACGATCGGCACACCGGCCGCCTTGGCGTGGTGAATCGCTTCGATCGTTTGCGGCATCACACCATCGTCGGCCGCCACCACCAGAATCACGATATCGGTGGCCTTGGCACCACGCGCACGCATGGCGGTAAAGGCTTCGTGGCCCGGCGTGTCGAGAAAGGTAATGATGCCGCGCGGTGTTTCCACGTGGTAGGCACCGATGTGCTGGGTAATGCCACCCGCTTCGCCCGCCGCTACTTTGGTGCGGCGGATGTAATCGAGCAGAGAGGTTTTGCCGTGATCGACGTGGCCCATGATGGTCACCACCGGCGGACGCGGCAGTGCTTCAAACTCTTGCTGGACTGCGCCTTCATCGAGGAAGGCTTCCGGATCGTCGAGTTTGGCAGCAAAGGCCTTGTGACCCATTTCTTCCACCACGATCATCGCGGTTTCCTGGTCCAGCATCTGGTTGATGGTGCACATCTGACCCATCTTCATCAGGGTCTTGACGACCTCTGCACCCTTGACCGACATCTTGTGCGCGAGGTCGGCGACTGTAATGGTTTCCGGGACGTGGACGTCATGCACCATCGGCTCGGTCGGCGCCTGAAAGTTGGTCTCGCCCTGATCGTCATGATGCTTGCGATGGCCTTTCGGGCTGCGCCAACCGCCAGCGCCACCACTGCTGTCACCACGGGTCTTGATGGCGCGACGTTTGCTGGCGTCGTCTTTCCAGGACGAAGACAGATCGCTTTGTTTGACGGCTTTCTTGTCCTTGGTCTTGGCAGCATCGGCCGCAGTGGCCGGTTTTGCGCCGGGTTTGGCGACCGGCTTGTGCAGGGTGCGCTCGGTTTCAGCCGCTTTGCTTGCATCCGCTTTGGCCACGGGCGCGGGTGCGGGCGGTGGCGGCGCCTTGGCGACACGACGCGGCTGCGTCATCATGCGGTTCAGGGCGCTGGCTTCGTCCTCGGCTTTCTGGCGTGCGCGTTGTTGCGCTTCAACTTGTTCCTGCGCTTCCTTGGCGGCTTGCTCGGCAGCGACGGCCTGCTTTTTGGCGGCGGCGCTCTTGCCGGAATCAGCAGCGGCGCGTTTTTCCTGCGCAGTCTGTTCCAGTTCCTTGGCGTGCAGTTGCGCTTGGGCTTCGCGCTGACGTTCCTGCTCGGCGCGCTGTTGTTTTTCCTTCAACTCATTGGCTTGCAACTCGGCCAACTCGGCCTGCTTGCGCGCTTCCGCTTCACGAATGGCGCGCTGCTCGGCGTCCACCACTTGCGCTGGTGCGCCGGGCGTGACTTCGACGACAGCTTCAGCTTCGGGGCCCTCGTTCTTGACGAACACGCGCTTCTTGCGCACTTCCACCTGAATCGTGCGTGCTTTGCCGGTATTGTCGGCCTGCTTGATTTCGCTGGTGCTCTTGCGCGTCAGGGTGATCTTTTTCTTTTCACCGTCCTGCGCGCCATGGGCTTTGCGCAGCGCTGTCAACAACTGCGCCTTGTCCGTTTCGGTCAATGCATCGGTCTCATTGCTTTTGTTCACCCCGGCTGCGCGCAACTGCTCCAGCAGCACAGAGGCCGGCATTTTCAGCTCTGCCGCAAATTCAGCAACGTTGATACTCGACATGCAATATTCCTTTTTTAACCAAATTAAGTGGCATCAAATCAAATGGGGTCAGACTCCATTTAATTGCGACCACTCAACAATTTCTGCCAACAACTCAATGGGGTGAAGTCATCAGTTGACCCCATTTAATTTGATGCCACTTAATAACTCAGTCAAACCAGTGCGCGCGTGCGCGCATGATCAAATCCTTGGCCAGTGCTTCATCGACGCCGGTCATTTCGGTCAGCTCATCCACCGCCAGCTCTGCGAGATCGTCACGTGTGTGCACATTGCCATCGGCCAGCTTGCCAGCGAGCTCACTGGTCATGCCTTCCAAATCGAGCAGATCATCGGAGGCGGATTCCACTTTTTCCTCACGCACAATCGCTTCGGTCAGCAGCGCGTTACGCGCACGATCCCGCAATTCATTGACCGTGTCTTCGTCGAACTCTTCGATCTCGGTCATTTCAGTCATCGGCACGTAGGCGATTTCTTCCATGCTGGTGAATCCTTCACGGATCAGGATGTCGGCGACTTCCTGATCGACATCGAGTTTCTCCATGAAGAGAGCGCGAATGTTGCCCTGTTCCTGCGCGGATTTTTCGGTCGATTCGTCCTGCGTCATGATGTTGATCTGCCAGCCGGTCAACTCCGAGGCCAGACGCACATTCTGACCGCTGCGACCAATCGCCACCGCCAGTTCATTTTCATCCACCACCACATCCATGCAGTGCTTGTCTTCGTCAACCACGATGGAAGAGACATTGGCCGGGGCCAGCGCACCGATCACGAATTGTGCCGGGTCTTCCGACCACAGCACGATATCAACCCGTTCACCCGCCAGTTCCTGCGTCACACCCTGCACGCGCGAACCACGCATACCGACACAGGTGCCGATCGGGTCGATGCGGCGGTCATGCGCCAGCACGGCAATCTTGGCACGCACGCCAGGATCGCGCGAGGCAGATTTTATTTCCAGCAGACCCTGTTCGATCTCCGGCACTTCCAGACCGAACAGTTCGATGATGAATTGCGGCGCCGTCCGCGACAGCAACACCTGCGGGCCGCGCAGGGTGCGATCGACCGCCATGATGTAGGCACGCACACGGTCGCCGACACGCAGGTTTTCCTTCGGAATCATCTGGTCGCGCTTGAGCAATGCTTCGACACGACCGGCCTCAACGATCAGGCCAGCCTTGTCGGCACGTTTGACGGTGCCGGTGAGAATCTTGTCGCCGCGCTCGAGGAAATCGTTGAGCACCTGATCGCGTTCGGCATCACGGATTTTTTGCAGGATCACCTGCTTCGCCGTTTGCGCGCCGATGCGGCCAAAGTCGATCGGCTCCAGCTCTTCTTCGATATGATCGCCGACGGCGATATCGGCAATCTGTTCCTGGGCTTCGTACAGCAGAATCTCGGCGTCGGGCTGTTGCAGGCCGGCCTCATCCGGCACCACCAGCCAGCGGCGGAACGCTTCATGCGCACCGGTTTCGCGGTCGATGGCGACGCGAATATCGACTTCTTCGTTGAAACGTTTTTTCATCGCCGAGGCGATGGCTGATTCCAGCGCGCCAAATACGATCTCTTTATCCACGCTTTTCTCGCGGGACAGGGAATCGACGAGTAACACAATTTCCCGGCTCATTGCTTCTTGCTCCTAAAATCGTACTGCGGCACCAGACGTGCCGCATCCACATCCGCAAATTCAAATTCCAGCACATGGGTCGGCTTCGGCGCCTTCCTGGCTGGCTTACCTTTTTTCGCTGCTGGCGTGGCGCTTTCCAGACCGTCTTCGCTGTACAGCAAGGACATCTGCTGCGCACTTTCTGCTTGCAACACACCGACAAAATTCTTGCGTCCCTGCACCGCCATGCGCAATTTCAATTGCACCTGATGTCCGGAAAAACGCACAAAATCTTCCGCCTTGCGCAGCGGCCGATCCAGGCCCGGAGAAGAAATCTCCAAGCGGCCGTAATCCACTGCTTCCACTTCGAACAGGCGTGTCAGCTGATGACTGACCCGCTCGCAATCCTCAACCTTGATGCCGTCCGCATGATCAATCGTCACCCGCAGCAAACCGCGTGCAGCACGCTCGACATCGACCAATTCATAATCCATGCCGGTGACAGTCGTTTCGATCAACTGATTCAGATCCACCCTGCGCTACCCCTCACTACCGAATACTTGCAATTCAAACAGCAAAAAAAAATGGGCCTTGCCAGCCCATTTCTTGTACGTCGCCGACCCTTTTGCACAGGCCGAACTGACGCTTAAAATTCCTTGTGGCGCGGATTATATCGCAAAATCGCCTCAAAACCAGCGCAAAACAGCCTTCTACCCGGATTGTTGCGCTCACAAGACGGCTCTTCCGGGGGAAGAAACCTACTCGCCGAACGTACGTTTGGTGCGACGACGCGGCGCCGCTGGCGCACGGTTGCCAAAATCGTCCGGGCGCTGCTGCGCGCCCGTCGGCGTGCGTGGGCCGCGCTTGTTCTGGCCGGGCTTGTTCTGTCCAAACTTGCCACCTGGCTTGTTGCCGCGACCAAATTTATTGCCATTCTGATCGCCGTACAACGACGATGTCAGTGCACCCGAATGCGGCTGATACGTGGCCGAAGAGGGGAAGGTGGCCCGACGCGGCTCATGGTGAATGCTGTTGCCATTCACCTCGCCACGTTCGCGATTGCCATTACCGGCGCCGCCTGGACCACTCGTACCACGCCCGCGGCGACCGGTTTTGCCGTCTTCGGATTTTTTGATCGGCATGCCGGCTTTTTCCAGCAGGAGCGCAACCTCCTCGCTCTCCAGCTCGATCGAGCGGCCGCGCTTGAGCATCGACGGCAGACAGACATTGCCAAAACGGGTGCGGATCAAACGGCTCACCGTCAGACCAATCGCTTCAAACATGCGCCGCACTTCGCGGTTGCGCCCTTCGTTGATCACCACGCGATACCAGCGGTTGACACCTTCGCCACCCGCTTCTTCGAGCGCAGTAAAACTGGCCGGGCCATCTTCCAAAGGCACGCCTTCGAGTAATTGTTTTTGCTGTTCGGGGGTCAACTCACCCAGCAGGCGTACGGCGTACTCACGCTCCATGCCATAACGTGGGTGCATCATGCGGTTGGCCAAATCGCCTGAGTTGGTGAAAATCAGCAAACCTTCGGTATTGAAATCGAGACGACCAATCGCCACCCAGCGTGCGCCCTTGAGCATGGGAATACTCTGGAACACGGTCGGACGACCTTCGGGATCATCCTGCGAAACGATTTCGCCGGTCGGCTTGTGATACAGCATGACGCGTGGCGGACGCTGCACGACTTTGCGTTGCAGCAGCTTGCCATTGATGCGCACCTGATCGGTAGCGGCGACACGTTGACCGGTATGCGCCGGCTCGCCATTGACGGAGACACGGCCGGCGATGATCAATTCTTCCATGTCGCGGCGCGAACCGACACCCGCATCGGCCAAGACCTTGTGCAGCTTGGGCGCTTCGTCTGCGCTTTCAAAAGTACGTGAGCGAAAACCGCCGCCTTTGGCTTTGACTGGATTTACGCCCTGGATACGTTCGGTTTTTTGCATGAAACCCGGCAGCATTTCGCCGTCATCGCCGGATACAAATGCGCCGGGGGTGGCCGCACCGGCATTTGCTGCATCGTTGGGCGGACGCGGGTTACGGCGGCGCGTCAGATGACTGCGCACACCGCGCGGGCGATTGGCATTGTTGGCAGCGTTGA
>Ga0209515_10005731_pt1 | contig 15940 bp, 17 predicted proteins | sample Subgroupgradi54m_FD_187454 | JGI IMG/M metagenome (GOLD analysis project Ga0209515, IMG submission 187454) | Subsurface groundwater microbial communities from S. Glens Falls, New York, USA - GMW60B uncontaminated upgradient, 5.4 m (SPAdes)... ...
CCGCTCGCGCCCTTTCTCATTGTCGGACTCCTGGTCGTCTATCTCACGGGCGTTGATGTTACCGGCTTAACCCTTCTGCTTCAATGATTGAACATCGGAAAAGTGGTTTTGCGCTCGTTGAACTTCTGCTCGCCATCGCGCTCTTCGGGCTCATCTCGGGCTTCTTGGTCCTCATCTATCAGAAGATGGGCGACCGACTCTTTCTCACCGCAACGGCGTATGATGTCGGACTTTCATTTCGCGAGACACAGAGCTACGGGGTGAGCGTCAAGCAGAATGCGGCGGGCGGATTTGAGAGCGGGTACGGGTTGCACTTTGAGACGGGGAGCGCCACCTCGTTCGTGCGCTTCGCCGACGCGCCGGTCGGCGGGCAGTATCTGTATCTCTATGACCCTGCGGAAGCAATCGGCACGCTGCGCATTGAGCGCGGGAACCGCATCCAAAAGTTTTGCGGCATCCTCGCTGACGGCAACAATACCGAGCAATGCACGCTCTCTTTTCTTGATGTCGTCTTCGTTCGTCCCAACCCCGATGCGTTCATCCGCACCAACAAAAGCGATACGGAGACATACAAGGCGGCGCGAATCTATATCGCCTCTCCGACAGGCGACACGCGCTGCGTTGAGGTGGTGAATACGGGACAGATTTCTATAAAAACGATATGTCCATAATTGGAAATTGGAAATTGAAGATTGGAAATCATCAAGGTGGCTTCACCTTGATAGAGATGCTCGTCGCCATCGCGCTCTTCGCGATTATTATGGTAATGGCCGTCGGGAGCTTGCTCTCTATCGTTGACGCCAACCGAGAGGCGCAGGCGAAGAAGACCGTCGTCAATAATCTGCACTTCGCGCTAGAAAATATGACGCGCAACATCCGCACGGGGCACAATTTTCATTGTGATATTGAAGTGGGCGACATTTCGGAGCCGCGCGGCTGCGCGAGTACGCCCGCCACCTCGTTTGCCTTTCTCGGAAGCAACGGAAAACGAATTGAATATCGGCAGAACGGCGCGGCGATTGAACGGCTCGTTTCGGGAGATGCCGACTTTATCGGCATTACCGCTCCCGAAGTTACGGTCAATCAACTGCGCTTCTTCGTCAGCGGTGCCAAGGGTGCGGGTCAGCCGCGCGTTCTTATCGTTCTTGACGGCGTGATGCAGGGGAAGGCGCGTCTGCCGAGCGTCTTTAATATAGAGACACTGGTCTCGCAGAGGTTATTGGGTATTTAAGTATGAAAAAAAACGGTTTTACTATTGTAGAGACGATGGTGGCGGTCGCGGTACTGCTCATCATCATCGCCGCGCCGCTCACGCTCGCCGAACGCGCGCTCGCGTCGGCGGACGCGGCACGGCAAGAAATCACCGCCGTCTATCTCGCGCAGGAAGCGATAGAGTTCGTGAGGAATCTGCGCGACACCAACACGCTCGCGAAGGTCGCGTGGCTCACGGGACTTGATGCCTGCGAAGATGCGGCGGGGTGCGGCATTGACCCGACCGCAGAATCGCCGAGCAATCAGATATTTGTCTGCAACGCCCTCCTCTCTACCTGTACGCTCCAGATAAATAAAGGCGACCCCACCACCAACCCTTTTTCGGGACTCTATGGACATCAGCGAGTCGGTTCTGATTGGGTCAAGACCGAATATACCCGTAGTGTCGCGCTGGTTGAATCGGCAGACGGCAAAGAAGCGAAGGTAACGGTAACGGTCGGCTGGACCGCTGGCGGATTCGGAGCGCGCACCATTTCGGTCTCTACTAATTTAATGCACTGGTATGTCGCACCCTAACTCTATAAAAAAAAGGCCTGCCCGCCGAAGAGGCGGGTTTACGCTACTCTTCGCGGTTCTCATTGGGTCGCTGCTCTTTACGCTCGGGCTCGCCATCGGCAACATTGCGCTCAAAGAGGTCGTGCTCTCTTCCGCCGGCAAGCAATCCGAGAAGGCGTTCTTCTCTGCCGATGCCGGAACCGAGTGCGCGCTCTATTGGGACATACAGAAAAACGCCTTTCCCGACCGAAACGGCCGAAGCCCAACGATAATTGATTGTGCGGGAACTCCGATAACGCCGACGGTCTCGGTCGCGAATTCGCAGAGCGCGACCACAGCGTTTGAACTCAAGAAGGACTCATTCTGTGCCGAAGTACAGGTGACGAAGACGAGCGCGCCGACCGCCACGACGCTCATAGAGTCGCGCGGTCGCAGCGACTGCGACTCGGGCGAGAACCCCGCGCGCGTTGAACGCGCGCTCCGCGTAACCTATTGAGTATGAATCACAAGATCATTTCCAAAGAGACAAAAGACCGGGTGGAGAAATTGCGAAAGACGATTGAGCATCATCGGTATCTCTATCATGTCTTGGACAAGCCAGAGATTTCGGAGGCGGCGCTTGATTCGTTGAAGCGCGAACTGATGCAGATTGAGACCGACCATCCCGAACTCGTCACTCCCGACTCGCCGACACAACGGGTAGCGGGGAAGCCGCTTCCCGAGTTTAAGAAAGTCCGGCATACGGTAACGCAATGGTCTTTTAATGACGCCTTTACCCCCGAAGAGATGCGCGAGTTTGATGAGCGGGTCAAACGGTTTCTCAAGAGCGCGACCGGGAAAGACGAAACGCCGTCGTACACCTGCGAGCACAAGATTGACGGGCTCAAGGTCGTTCTGGAATATGAAAGGGGGTTGCTCACACGCGCGGCGACGCGCGGCGACGGCGTGGTCGGTGAGGAGGTGACGCAGAATGTGAAGACGATTGAGTCGGTTCCGCTCTCCCTTCTGAAGCCGGTCTCGGTAATTGTGGAAGGCGAGGTCTGGATGCCGAAGTCGCGCCTCGCCGCGCTCAATCGCGAACGAAAGAAACGAGGCGAAGAACCGTTTGCGAATCCGCGCAATGTCGCCGCGGGCTCCATCCGCCAGCTTGACCCGAAGGTCGCGGCGGAGCGCAAACTAGAGGTCTTTGTCTATGACCTCGCGCGTTCTCTCGAGCCACTTCCCGCAACTCAACAGGCAGAGCTTGAATACCTGCGCGCGCTCGGATTCAAGGTGAATCGTCATTTTGCGCACTGCAAGACGATAGAAGAAGTGATTCTGTACTGGCGAGAATGGGAGAAGAAGATAGGCAAAGAGGACTATCTCGCGGATGGTATTGTTGTCAAGATTGACGAACGCGCCTTTCAGGAGGCGCTCGGCTACACCGGCAAGGCGCCGCGCTGGGGCATCGCCTTCAAGTTCGCGGCCACGCAGGCGACGACGGTGGTAGAGCATATTGCGTTTCAGATAGGGAGAACGGGCGTCATCACCCCCGTCGCGCATCTGAAGCCCGTGCTCCTTTCGGGGTCGGTCATCTCGCGCGCGACGCTCCATAACGAAGACGAGATAGCGCGGCTTGGGCTTCGCATTGGCGATACGGTGGTGCTTGAAAAAGCGGGTGATGTCATTCCCGCCATTCGCTCGGTCGTCCTCGGGATGCGGCCGAAGAGTGCGAAGCCATTTATCTGGCCCACACGGATTTTGGAATGCGGCGGGCATGGCGCGATTGAGCGCGTCCCCGGCGAGGCGGCGTGGCGATGCGTCAATAAAGAATCATTCGCCCAGCATCGGCGGCGGCTCTACCACTTCGCCGGCAAGCACGGCTTTGATATCAAGCACTTGGGACCGAAGAACATTGACGCGCTGCTCGCCGCGAACCTCATTGCCGAATGCGAGGATATTTTCTCGCTCCAGCGCGGCGACCTGCTTGCGCTCCCGCGCTTTGCCAAGACCTCGGTTGATAACTTGCTCGCGGCGATTGAGAAGGCGCGCGCCGTCACTCTGTCGCGCCTTCTCGTCTCGCTCTCCATTCCCACTGTGGGCGAAGAGACCGCCGAAGAACTCGCGGCGCATTTCGGAACCATTGACGCCTTGCGGAAGGCGCGGCGCGAAGAACTTGACGCGCTTCCGAATATCGGAGCGGTGATGGCAGCTTCGGTCGCGGATTGGTTTTCGGACAAAAAGAATCAGGCGCTCCTTGACCGTTTGCTCACACAGGTGCGGGTGGCGCGCCCCGCTCTGCGGGGCGCGCAAGGAACTCTCTCGGGCAAGAATTTCGTTCTAACCGGCACACTGGGGAGTATGAGCCGCGACGAAGCGAAAGCGAAGATAAAAGCGCTCGGCGGGAAAGTCGCCGAGTCGGTCTCGCGCACCACCAGTTTTGTGGTGGGGGGCGCGGACGCGGGGTCAAAGTTAGAAAGAGCAAAAGCACTCGGCGTAACGGTCTTGAGTGAAAAAGAGTTTTTAGCAAAATTGTGATAGCATACTTTTTATGATTTCGCCGATTGAGATAGACAAACTCGCCGCACTCGCGCGGATTCAACTGAGTGTCGAGGAGAAGAAGAAACTGCAAAAAGATATAGGCGCGATTTTGGAGTATGTGAAGCAGGTGCAGAATATCTCTCCTGCGCGCGGAGGTATTGATAATAAAGGAGGGATAAATAATGTGTTCCGCGAAGATGTGAGTCCGCACGAGAGCGGCATCTTTACCGAGACGCTCCTCGCCGCCGCTCCCGCGCGCGAAGGGCAGTATATAAAAGTGAAGAAGATTTTATGATTGACCTCACGATGCTCACGATTACAAAAGCTCACGACGCTCTGGTACAGGGAGCGTTTTCTGCACGCGAACTTGCCGAGGTGTATCTGAAAGAGATTGAGAAAGAGAACCCGAGAATCAACGCCTATCTTGAAGTTTTTGATGATGTGCGCGAACAGGCGGAGGCGGCAGACAAAAAGATTCAAGCAGGGAAGGCGTCGCTTCTCACGGGCATTCCGCTCGCCATCAAAGACACTATCTTGATTGAAGGTCGGCGCGTTGGTGCCGCGTCAAAAATACTTGAAGGATATATCGCGCCATATGATGCGACGGCGATTAAGAAATTAAAAGTTGCGGGCGCGGTGTTTCTCGGACGCACGAACTGCGACGAGTTCGCGATGGGCAGTTCTACCGAGAACTCCGCCTATGGCGTTACGAAGAATCCGCACGACACAAACCGAGTTGCCGGTGGCTCGAGTGGTGGGTCTGCCGCGGCGGTCGCGGCGCATCTCGCGCTCGGCGCGCTCGGCTCTGACACGGGCGGTTCTATCCGCCAGCCCGCGGCGTTCTGCGGCGTCGTTGGGTTCAAGCCGACCTATGGCGCCGTCTCGCGCTCAGGCCTTATCGCGATGAGTTCGTCGCTTGACTGCATCGGACCGCTTGGGCAGACGGTTGCTGATGCCGAGATTTTATTTCAGGAAATACAAGGGAAGGACCCGCTGGACAGCACCTCGGTTGAAACGAAAAGTGAAAAGCAAAAAGTGAAGAAGTTTGTTATCGGAGTCCCGAAGATGATTGCGGTGGCAGAGGGACTGGCGAAAGAAGTGCGCGAGAACTTTGAGATGGCGCTCGCGCTCTTGAAAAAGAGCGGATGCGAGGTGCGGGAGATTGCACTACCGTCGCTTTCCTACGCGCTCGCCGCCTATTATGTGATTATGCCCGCCGAGGTCTCTACCAATCTCGCGCGTTTTGACGGCGTGAAGTACGGTCTGCATCTCTCGGGCGCGAACCTGCTTGACGATTACCAGAAGACGCGCGGGGCAGGGTTCGGCGAAGAGGCGCGCCGCCGCATTCTCCTCGGCACCTTCGTGCTCTCAAGCGGCTACTACGACGCCTATTATGGCAAGGCGGCGGCGGCGCGCCGTTCTATTCAAGATGAACTCGCGCGCGTCTTCGCGTCGGGGATTGATATGATTGCGACGCCGACGACGCCGACCCCGGCGTTTAAGATTGGCGCAAAGACGAACAACCCGCTCGCAATGTATCTCGGGGATGTATTCACCGTAACGGCAAACATTGCGGGGATTCCGGCAATCTCGGTTCCATCGGGCAAGACAAAGTCCGGACTTCCCCTCGGTCTTCAACTGATGGCGGCGGCAGGGAACGACCACGCTCTCTTTGAGGCGGGGAAGCGGTTTGAGACCGCCCGCGCATAAGGTACAATAGAAGCAATGTCGCTTATCAACTTTGATTATATCTTCGGGCATCTCTTTGCCCTCTTCACGGCGCAGTTCTGGTTTGAGTTGCCGGGGCGCATCTTCGCGCTCGCCGATTTTCTGCGTCCGTACTCTACCGTTCTCTCGCTCTTGTTCTTGACCGGCATTGTCTACTGCTTCTTGCGCATTGAGCAGATTACCGAGGTGACGAAACATCATGATATCGTCCCCGAAGGCGCAGGGCAGAATGTGAAAGGGGCGGCAGGCGAGACGAGTCCGATTGAGGCGCGTTGGCAGAAGATTGAGAAGCATCTTGATTCGGGCAGAGAGAGCGACTGGCGGCTCGCCATTATTGAGGCGGATGTCTTGCTGGACGAGATGATGACGAATATGGGCTATCGCGGCGACTCGCTCGGAGAAAAGTTGAAGGGAGTTGAGAAGAGCGACTTCACGACGATTGCGCAAGCGTGGGAGGCACATACGGTGCGCAACAAAATTGCGCACGAGGGCGCCGCGTTCGCACTCGGGGAGCGCGAAGCGCGGCGCATCGTCGCGCTCTACGAAGAGGTCTTCCGCGAGTTTCGGTATATTTGAAAGACACAGAAGCTACACGGAACAAGAACACGGAACTGACGCGAAACCTCTCCTTCAACGGCTCACATAGAAGCTAAGTGAGCCGTTATTTTGGCATGTAATTTTTGCCAAAGAAACAGCCGACTCGTGAGAGCCGGCTGTGTGTTGGCCGCCTCTATGACGAGACGTCCAACTCGAGGAACAAGCGGAAGCGTTGCCATAAGCCGTCCGGCATTCGTAAGTTCTCCATTTGTCGGCGAGATTGCATCCAATGTAACCAGCTCATCTTTTGCCTGATTCAAAGTTTTCTCATCAGGTTTATCGACAAACTCGAATACAGCCGGACTTTCGACTCCTATGGCCTTCAGGTAGAGCATCACGGTGTCCAATTTCCGCCGAAGAATTTCAGGCTTGGTATAAGGAAGTCGGAGTTTGAAGGACGTTTCAGGATAAAGCCTGTAGCACGTCCCTTCCGACACCCTTCCGACTCGGCCGCTTCGTTGTATGCACCCGCTTTGTGAGTGGGGCACAATGGCAAGGCTTTCGATTCCTGTATCAGAACAGTAGTCAACTTCCTTGATGAGACCGCTATCCACGACAAACTGTACGGAGGGTAGCGTGAGAGATGTTTCAGCGATATTGGTGGCGACGATTACCTTCCGCATCCCGGGGAACTCCTGAAAGATGCGATGGTATTCCGTGGCCTCCATATCCTTGTGGAATGGCAGAGTTACAATCCGTCCGCCTCCAAGACTCCAGATTTCGGCGATAACCGCTTCAATGCTGTCACGTCCAGGCATGAATGCCAGAATGTCGCCCTCTGTCGTCTCTTTGATAATCATCATGACTTTCTTCGCCACCGCGCGCACAACCCATTCTACTCGAGGGAGAGTTCGTCGGTGATACGAAATGGTAACAGGAAACTGTCTGCCTGGAACGGTGATAATCGGAGCACCTCCGAAGTATTTCGACAAGGCTTCGGCATCAAGTGTAGCCGAGGCAATGACAACCCGAAGGTCATTCCTGATTCGCACAGCTCGTTTTGCGAGACCAAGGAGAAGGTCGACTTCCAAGCTCCGCTCATGTGCTTCATCAATAATTACCGCGCTGTATCGCTCAAACAAGGAACCGGAGAACATCTCCCGAAGGAGTATGCCGTTGGTTACAAATTTGATTGATGTTCCGGAGACACTGACGTTATCGAAGCGGACATGGTATCCCACACGTTCCCCAAGTTCCGAACCGATGAGCGAGGCGACATATTCTGCTGTCGCAATCGCCGCGGCACGCCGAGGCTCTGCAACGACGATAGGAGCTCTTCGGGATAATCCCATTTCATGGAGGATTACTGGAAGTTGCGAAGTCTTTCCGCACCCAGTTTCCCCCGTAACGATGACTACTTTGTTTTCTTGAACTGCACTGACGATTTCCGCTTTCTTTGCAATGATTGGCAAGTCCATATCATCCTTTCAGGTTGTTCGTCACCTTAACTGTAAAGGTGCGTTATTCTGGGTGTTTTTTCAGAATAGTGTCCGAAATATCAATAGCATAGAATGACTAATTCGGCAACCAAAAAACCTCGCCCCGCTTTTCCATTACTGCAAAAAATTAGACAGCAAAAACACGCGCGCATTCTTAAGAAAAAATGCCTGCCCGCCGAAGCCGCTTCGGCGGAGGCAGGGAAAAGATTCGCTCTCTCCGATACGAGTTTTATTCGGGTTGCGGGGCCGGGAATCGCACCCGGAATCTCAAGGTTATGAGCCTTGCGAGTTACTGTTACTCCACCCCGCAAGGTCATACTATCTTCTTTCTCCTCGTTAGACAAGGTGTTTTGGAAAACCGAACTTGATATAGTATAGTGAGCGAACGCCGGTGTAGTTCAACAGTAGAACGAGGGACTCATAAACCCTAAAAAATGGTGCGACTCCATTCACCGGCATCGGAATCACTAGACAATACTCAGACACTTCAGTCAAGGATTTCTGTATGCCTAAAAACCCCTCATTGTGGGCATCTTTTGCCCCTCCTTCTTGCCTAATCGTGAGGTTTGTTTCGGGACAATTTTTGTCGGTCTGCGTTGTCTCCCTTTTGATATAATAAGAGGGCAATCAAGGCGGCGCGAAACCGTGCAGATTGCCGTTAGTAACCCGTATAATCTTTACTAAGGTATGAAAATTAAACTGGTGCCACCGACACCGAAGATGGTTCCTCCGAAGATGACGGGCAAACACTGCGCCAAGTGCGGCAATCCCGCCTGCGCCGGCTGCGGCGGCCCGCAGAAGTAACCTACTCTTTGCAGAGTGAGCAACCCCCGCCTTCGGCGGGGTTTGTTTTTACCCGAAAAATCTGTTATCTTTTTTTGTAGTGCGCCCGTAGCTCAGCTGGCTAGAGCGCTCCCCTGTCACGGGAGAGGTCGCCGGTTCAAGTCCGGTCGGGCGCGCCAAGAGGGACTGAGGGAGGCGAAAGCCTCCTTTCGTCTTTGTGGGGACTCACTATTCTCCAGTTCCAACGCTTTAATTTGAGCAAGTATGGCTGGGTATTGATTGATGATCGGCTTGAGCCAGAGCTGATAAATTTAAATACCAGTTATATAGCGGACAGTATCAAGACTTAGATTAGAATAGGGTGGTGCGTCTTTCATCCCTGAGGTAAGATTTTTTGTACACAAAAACCAAAGAGGTGTTTTTAATGGTATAAGTTGGTTTTACGAAAGAAATAAACCTTGTGTAGTTAAATCAAACTCTGGCGAAGGAGGATGGGGTGTTCTCTTTATGCGACCACAAAAATATCCCACCAGACACGCACTTTATGAATGGCTTCGCCGGGAATTTAGACAAGATTCAATTTGGCAAAAAGGTCCTTATGTCGTAGAGGAATTCGTAATCTCTGATAACAGTATAGAACATTCACCTTCACTCGAAGTCTTTGTGGACAAGAAAAGACACACGATTACCTATACTTGCAATCAGATGGTCGACCAAGAAGGAAGATTTATTGGTGTACTCATGGGTAAGAATTGCATCAAGGAGAACATAGAAATGAGAATTCGGAAAATCGGAAACATCATCGGTAAACGATATGCTGAGTTGGGCTATCGTGGATTTTTCGACATTGACTTTATTACTTCTACAGATGGTAAGCCGTATCCGATTGAAACCAATACACGAAGAACAGGCGGCACTCATGTCTTTGATTTTGTTCATTATATGTTTGGTTCAAATTGGCATAAAAAAGTCGTAGCACTCTCCTCAGATTCTTTTAAATACGGAAATAGGATTCTCTCTGCAAAGAATATATTACGCAAGATTGAGTCTGTGCGATTTCCTATGGATAATAAAAAGGAAGGTGTTATAATTGCTGCACTCTCATATAATAAACCTGTTTTCGGCTTTATCATAGTCGGACAAAACAAGAAAAAAGCTTTTGGGATTTACACGAAACTAAATAAGATTTTCTCACACTAAAATGAAACCAATAATGCTCAATGTAAAGCCATTTCAGGAGACATTGCACGCCGATATGTGCGGTCCCGCGACTCTTAAAATTATCTTTGATTACTACGGAGTCAGTAAAGAAGAAAAAGAACTTGCCCAGTTGACGGGGATAGTGAAGGGCATTGGTATTGATGATGCGGCTATAGAAAAAGCTGCGAAATCTCTTGGTTTTAAAACCGAAATAAAAAACGAAGCGACATTTGAAGACATTGAAGAATGGCTTAAGAGGGGCGTGCCGGTTATTGTTGACTGGTTTACGAAAGGTCGACCTGACTATGACGATTCCGAAGTTGCCGATGGACACTACTCAGCGGTCATCGGTCTCGATGATAAATATATTTATCTGCAGGACCCTGAGATAGGAGGCGTCAGAAAACTTGACCGCGATGACTTTATGCGGGTTTGGTTTGATTTTAAGGGTGTATACCTAAAATTAGACGAGCTTATTGTGCGCCAACTTATCGCGATATATAAATAAAAAATGACTCCGATCCCAGGATCAAGAGTCATTTAGTTAGTGTCTTCAATTCTTTTCGCGACTTTGTAATTCACCTCGTACGAGTGTGCTATACGAAAGCGTTTGAGAAGTGCGAGCCCTATTGCTTTAGCTTGTTTCTCTACCTTTTTCAAGTGATGGCTGTCGCTAGCGATGAACTTACAGCCAGAGCAACATTCCGATACTCTTATTTCAAGATCTCCGTCATTCGTTATATACACATGTGCTGGCCACCAAAAGCATTCAGTGGGTTTGATGCCGAGCGTATGCAATTCACACAATTCGTCCTTGTTAAGGAACTGACACCGTGTTCTCTGGTCGTAAAGTAGGAAATCTCCATGATCGGAGATCCTTGAGGAAAACTCCCTAAGTGCTTCTGAATTTCCTGCCAAGTATTCAATAATTGCTTGATACTCTTGTCTTGGTAGGAAAACATATCCATCCTTACAACACCAGGTATTTGCTTCCCGACAAGAAGAAGCAAGGCGGTCGTTATCATTGCTTTTTTTATACATATCTATCACTATTTAACAAAAAGAGACACCGATTGTCAAATACATTAGGTAAGGTGAGCTAATGTGTACACAAGATCACGGTAACCTGGATAGACCCACCTCCGCCTAAGAGAGATAAAGAACAGTCCCTATCGCGAAAGGATTCAGGGGATCGGCTGTAGTTGGGGGATAAAGATATGGCCTTCATATTCACGAATTGCCGTTCCAACAGCATTCACTAAGGCGCACCATAGTAGAATTTGGAGTATCAATTAGCTGTTTAAGCGTGTAAATATGGGCTGTTTTTGTGGTTCCAAATGTCGAATAGTCGTATAAAACGCCTTCTGGAAAAATCATCTCTTGAAACTTGATCTTGTCGGTCAGTTTTACCTCGTACCAAAGCTTGTAAATGTTGACCATAAAGTACAGGCAATAGTTGACGCAGGTTTCCACATCAAACTCCTCGATTTGTAAGTCGTTTCTGTTTAATCGGAGTACGGTTATTTTTTCTTTGATTCGGTCTAGCTCCTCTTTGGCCGTCTCGCTGTCAAAGACATTTTGTTTGGTTAGCTCAACGACTCTCACTTTCTCCTCCTCGACTTTCTGGATATTCCGGTCGATGGTGGCTATGTCGGTATTGAGTTCAGTATGCTTGCCCTCCCAATAATCGATGATTAGACCTCTGAACATACCCATTTCCTCTTTCTTGGGAGCAAGTCGGGTAAGAAATTCCATGAAATGTTCCTCGAACACTTCTTTCTTGACGCTTTTCTTGTGGCACTTGGCACAGTGGTAATAGGCATAGCGTCCACCCAGCTGGCCTCGTGACCAGCTTCCGGTAAACCTGCCACCGCAATGATCTAAATGGCTAAAATAGCTGTTTCCGTAATGATACAAAAGTGTACTATTTCGGAAACGCATAGCAAAAGTCTTGGTTTTGCTGGTCTTTGAGTATCTCCCCCTACGGGTCAATTGCATCATCTTTTTGTGCCAAGTCGTAATACACATACCCTTATTGCACTTTTTGTTGATATCTGGTAACATAGAAATACATATTTCAACTTAGAAAACCCCCACACCAAACAGGTGTTTGGTGTGGGGGTAAACAAGTAAAACTATGGCAAACAAAGCACAGCAAAATCAGTTTATAGCAGGCACCCACAAGAAGCACTTCTGGGGCAAAGACTACGAATACCAGAGTTTTTTGCCGTCCCCAGTCAATCGCCCTTATGAATGGCAGGACAAAAGAATCCCAGTCCTCTTAGAAGAAGCGATCAGACTTGTCGGTGAATTGAATGCCTACTCTATCCTTGTGCCGGATGTAGATTTTTTCATTCAAATGCATGTGCGTAACGAAGCAGTGAAATCGAGTCGTATTGAAGGTACTCGCACCGGCATGGATGAAGCCGTCCTACCGGAGGAAGAAATTTCCCCAGAAAAAAGAGACGATTGGACCGAGGTGCAAAATTATATCAAGGCAATGAATACAAGCATTGCTCGCCTTAGTGAACTCCCAATCTCAATGAGACTTTTGCAAGGAGCTCATAAAATTCTGTTGTCTGGTGTTCGTGGCGAACACAAGCAACCGGGAGAAGTTCGTACCGGACAAAATTGGATTGGCGGTACAAGCATTCAGACGGCCGCCTTCATTCCACCTCATCCCGAAGACATGGGAGAGGCCTTAAAAGACCTTGAGTTTTTTTGGCACAACAAAGGATTGAATATGCCCCACCTGATTAAGATGGCCATCTCACATTATCAGTTTGAGACTATCCACCCTTTCAATGACGGCAACGGAAGAATTGGTCGTATGCTCATCGGGCTTCATCTTATTGAACTTGGAATTCTACGAAAACCAACGCTCTACCTCTCGGACTTCTTTGAAAGAAACAAAGGGGCATATTATGACGCACTTACCTTTGTGCGTGAGCGGAACGATTTGGATCAATGGGTTGTCTTTTTTCTCTCGGCAGTCATTGAGACAGCTAAAAAAGGCACGGACACATTCGAGAAGATTATTGATCTACGCGCTCGCTACGAGAAACAAATTCTGGAGCTTGGCCGTCGGGCAAAACTGGCTCATAAACTTTTATTGCAATCATTCTCTATGCCTGCATTTAAGGTTTCTGATGCTTCCAAATATCTTAATGCCTCAAACACAGCGACCAACACTCTTGTCGGCGAGATGGAACGTATCGGCATTCTTAAAGAGATAACCGGTTTTTCTCGTAACCGGATTTTCGTCCTGCACGAATATCTGGACCTCTTCAAGAGATAAAACATTTATGCCAAAGGAAATCGCCAACAAAACTAAAGAGGAGACTTACTACAAATGCACTCATTGTGGAGATGAGATTTTTTGGAATACCCATAAAAAATTCACCTACTGCAAGTGCAAAAAAATCTGGATTGATAGTTGTGAGGATTACATTCGGATTGGTGGCAAAGAGGAAGACCGTAAGGTGATCAAAAAGTAATTTATAAGTTAAAATAACTAAAATATGAAAAACATTTTCAAACAAAATTCGGTAAAAGTAGTCGTCTTTGGGGTTTTGATAATCGCCGGATTTTTAATATACTCCCACTCTTCAAAAAATTCTCCTGTTGTAAAAGGTACACAAGCGTTGGCGATTGAAAGTAAGGGCTTGGCAGAATTTAACGCAGAAAACGACACGGTCAATACCGTTACCTCTCAAGATAAAAAATTGGCAGAAGAAATGATGCCGATTTTTAAGGAAATGGGCGACGGAAAAGATAATGCGAAAAATAATGATGCTGTCGTAGCACTCGGCAAAATTATTGGAAAATATAAAGAATATTCAGACGCTTATCTTTTGCGAGCTACCATTTCCGTTTTAGTTGGCGACACAGATTATCAAAAAATATTATCTGATATTGATAACGCAATTAAATTCCATTCCTCAACTAAATATACAAGTGCTTACGACTCAACTAACGGAATGTATAGCTTGAGAACAAAAGTAGATATTCTTTCTGGCAATTATCAGCAAGCAGTAAATGATTTAGAAACCGCAATTAAAATTGACCCAACTAAAATGGGTGATGTTTTCAACACGGGCGGAGTAAAAGCTGAAGATGATTCAAATCCTACGGCGTTGCAAAAGAAAGATATAGATTTACTCATTGCAAAATATCCTGATGACCATCGGGTTTACATGTACAAAGGACTTTTCTATAACTCTTTTTCTACTTACAACGAGCAGTATTACAGTCCAACAATTGATAGTTTGAAGCAGGCACAAAAAATTAACCCTACTTCAGCTCTAGTAAATTATTTTTTGGGTACTGTATATGAAAAACAGGCATTCTGGTCTAAAGCCGCCGCATCTGATGTTTCAGATATTACAGGGGCTAGTGGTGGTTATAAAGTGAAAACTAATGGAATTGCACTTCAATATTTTCACGAAGCTGTTACGCTTGACTCTAAATTTGCAGAAGCCTATTACCAAGCCGCCTCTTCACTTTATAATTTGAAAGGATATGCAGAAGCGATTCCGTTTTATGACAGAGCGATAGAACTCGATCCAAATAACTTTGCAGCTCTTAATGACAGAGCTTTAGCAAAAACATATACGAATGATTACTACGGAGCTATAAGTGATTTTTCGCAAGCAATTACCCTCAAGAAAGCAAAGACGAATTCATCGCTAGACAACACTTACGAAAATCGCGCTTCCGCATATATCAAAACTACAAATTATGAAAGTGCAATTGAGGATTACAACAGAGCGATAGGATTAAAATTTGCATCGCAAGTATTTCTGATGAGTATTCCGCAAATTAGGGCATTATACCCAGAGTTCAAGGATATATCAGACCAAGATTTGCTTGAGGGTTTGCGCCAAAAATATTTCTCTAATATGACTTCGGTAGATTTTATTGGAAATTATCAGCACGATACCGTAAACAAAAACGAGGATAAAAAACCATTCAAAGATTTTATTCTAGGCGATTTATACACCAGTCGTGGTGATGCATATGTATTAGCAGGAAACTTCAAGAACGCTTCGAAAGATTACGCTCGCGCAGTTTACGAAGGTTCAACATCTATTCTTGATCGGTGGAGACCAATATCAACAACTTCTGGTACTGAATATTTGCTTGACTCCCAAACACTCGATTTCAGTCAAGGAAACATTGTCTCTTTGTGGGCAGAAATCTTGAACACTAACGACCAGAGTTATTTCAAATCAAATTTTCAGATTAACTGTTCAGAGAAAAAAATAAAATCACTTTCCGCCACAAACTACAATTCCATGGGGAATGTTGTAGGCAACATCCCAGCACAAGATTGGCAAAGCATAGTGCCAGAAACTATTGGTGAAGTTTTGTACAATGGTATGTGTAGCAAATAATTCTAGACTGCTAAGCATGTAAGTCTATTTTGAAAAGTGGTACAATATTATTAATCAATTTATAAATAATTAATCGCCAGCTATTTTATTGGATCGAAAGACAATAAAGCGACTGGTTCAATATGAATATGAAAATATTATATAAACTCAGTTCGTTTTTATTAGTTTTCTCTCTTGTCATGCTGCCGACCGCACCGGCTTTTGCCCAGCTTGGTGGTGTCACGCCTCCGCCGGTTGAAACGCCTCCCGCACCTCCAGTAGCGCCAACCCCACCTCCTACTGAACCAGTTGTGCAAATTGTCACTCCTCCGGCAGATACGACCGCACCGGCAATCTCCGGCGTTGCAAATTTATCTCTTGGTATTAACGACGGAACGATTGTTTGGACGACCGACGAGCTCGCGGTCTCGCATCTTGAATATGGCACGACTGAAAGTTATGGCACACAGGCAACGCTTGATGCCACCGCACTTCTTGCTCACACCGCAGTTCTCTTGGGACTGACTCCAA
>Ga0209515_10005732_pt1 | contig 15934 bp, 17 predicted proteins | sample Subgroupgradi54m_FD_187454 | JGI IMG/M metagenome (GOLD analysis project Ga0209515, IMG submission 187454) | Subsurface groundwater microbial communities from S. Glens Falls, New York, USA - GMW60B uncontaminated upgradient, 5.4 m (SPAdes)... ...
CGCGCGATTGCGCTTGCCCATCGACTCTGTCCCCTCTCCAAAAAATTTGATTGATAAACTCTCAAGCTACAAACAGGTGATTGACGTGGGAAACAGCGTGACCATTATCGAGGACCTGCTCACCGTCCTTCCACAACTGATCCAAAAACGCGGTACCGGTATTTTTCATGTCGTCAATCCGGGCGTTCTCCGTTATCGCGACCTGATCGCCCTGTATCGAGAATATGTTGACCCGCAACACACCTGCGAATGGATCGGGGATGAAGAATTGGCGACGCGAGGACTCACCGCTAAGAATCGCTCAACCGGGATCCTGCAATCCACGCGTCTGCAGGAACTCGGCATCACCATGCGTCCGATCGACGTGGCCTTGCGAGACACCATGCAAAAATATGCGGCCGCCAAACACAACGCTCGAGAATCGAATCCGCGGCCGTACCATTTTTTAAAAACACGCCAACCGACGATGCGCGGGGTGATTGCGGCCGGCGGCATGGGTACGCGTCTCGCTCCCCTCACGCATTACACCAACAAACACCTTTTGCCCGTGTATAACCGGCCCATGCTTTTGTATCCGCTACAAACGCTCTTGGACGCGGACATTCGAGATATCGTGCTTATCACCGGCCCGGAATACGCACACCAGTTCATGAAGCTTCTGGGTTCCGGATCCAGATACGGATGCCGCCTCACCTATCGCATTCAAGACGAAGCCGGTGGCATCGCGCAAGCCTTGAGTTTGGCAGAGGATTTTATTGACCATGATAATTGTACCGTGATTTTGGGTGACAATATTTTTGAAGAAAATTTTCGTGCGCCGATTGTGGATTTCCAATCCGGTGCCATGACTTTTTACAAGGACGTACCCGATCCGGAACGTTTTGGTGTGGTGGAAGTTGATATTCTCGGCAACGTCATTTCCATCGAAGAAAAACCGGAAAAACCAAAATCAAACTTTGCCCAAGTGGGACTGTATATTTATGAACCGAGCGTTTTTGAGGTGGTGCACAGCCTCAAACCCTCCCATCGCGGCCAGTTGGAGATCGTCGATGTGAACAATCATTACTTACAAGAAAAAAAATTGGTCGCAAAACAGGTCAAAGGTTTCTGGTCTGATGCCGGGACATTTTCCAGCATGCGCCGCGCCAATGAATTTTTTGCCACCAAGGATGGTTTAACGTAACATGTCCTCATGTTCGGAATTTTATTCTCGATCCTTGGCACCTTATTTGGAGAAACCTCTTCCTCGATCGGCAAATCCGCTGTCAAACACCGGTACGAGAGCGTGTATGCCATGGGATTTTTAGATGCTCTGTGGGGAGCGGGATTTTTCTTGATCATCCTCATCTTTTTTCATCACGTTCCTCTCGCTCTATTTCCGGCATGGAAAACGCTTGGCATACGCATCGTGTTTGAAATCATTCAAGCCTACGTAGCGGTCATGGGAGTGGTTAAAGCGGAACGCAGCACCTTCGGGTTCATCCGCACCGGCACCATTCCTCTACTGCTTCTGGTAGATTTGTTTCTGGGATATACCATCGGCCCTGTGCAAATCGTAGGAATGATCGTAATCTGTGGTGCGCTCTTGTTTTTATTCATGAACCACGGATTAAAAGGTGGCGGCTTGGGCTATGTGATGGCGGCCACGGTCAACGCGGTCATCACCATCTCACTATTCAAATACAATATTTCTCATGGCAACGATCTCGTCCTGGAACAATTTTTTATTTATGGTGTGCTGGTCGTCTTTTTTTACATCACCAGTCGTCGCTTGGGCAAAGAACACCCATTTTCCCTACTCAAAAAACCGCTACTCTCCTTTCAGTCGATGACCGACGGTATCGGTGGAATCTTCGGCAGCTTTTCCTATCAATTCGCACCGGCCTCGGTGATTATTGCTGCCACCCGCGCCTCCAGTATCCTCTGGTCAGTCATTTTCGGACGCGCATACTTCCATGAAAAACAATTGAAATTGAAAAGCATTGCTTTGCTCGCCTGCGTCATCGGCATCATCCTGCTCGCTCTCCCGAAATAAATCTTGGTGGATTAAACCGAATCTTCTTTCTTCTCAAGTTTGAGACACACGGAGTTGATACAGTAGCGTTTTTTTGTTGAGGTGGGTCCGTCATCAAACATGTGACCCAAATGCGCGCCGCAACGGCCGCAAGTGACTTCGACTCGTTTCATCCCCTGACTGATATCCTCGTGATATTGAATGCGCTCCGGATCCACAGGCGAATCAAAACTCGGCCAGCCCGTACCGGAATTAAATTTCGTGTCCGATGAAAACAGTTCATTGCCACATGCGCTGCAGCGATACACACCCTTGTCTTTGGTCGCAAAATATTCGCCTGTAAAAGGCGCTTCTGTTCCTTTCTCGCGCATTACATGATACTGCTCGGGCGTGAGTTTTTCATGCCACTCGGCTTCAGTTTTTGGTATCGAGGAATCCATAACTCAAATCATCATAAACAAAAAAACCCGCACCATCAAGAGGCGCGGGATCGACGAAGAGATCGAAAGAACTCATCTACAGCGCCCAACAATTCTCCGAGCGAGGCGCAGCTACCATTACGACGAATGGACCTGTCCTCCTTGAATGCCACGTGACGATAGTCCGCGCAGAATTCTCCCAGCGGCTTTATTCCACAACCACCGTTTCTGGGAGCTTGCACGAAAACTGATTCGCTCGTGGGCAGGCTTTCCAGTGCACCGTCCCAAGGTACGAGCTCCAAATCACGATCGAACGTGTTCAGATAGGCGAACAGCCGAGGCGAGGACTGTCTCGCATCGGTGAGATTCCCATCACCCCGAAAAACGTACATTCTTGGCATCGCTCCCTCCTCTCGTGAGTTCGTAAAAATAGTGTGGAGAAAAATAGGCTTGTTGTCAATATGAAAACCATACGCTCCAGCTTGACCTTGGGGTTTGATTTCTCTATGCTGTGCCCACCCCTTTCCGGGATCGTCTAATGGTAGTCACGCCAAAGGCGGATCCACCTCAGGTGGAGACTACTGCCTCTGGAGCAGTGTATCTTGGTTCTGAGCCGGGGGCTCATTCGCCTCTGGCGAAGAATCCAAGTTCCGTATTGATATGTATTTCACCTATGTCCTAATCAGTATTTCCCACGGCACAAGGTATGTCGGATCCAGTGATAACGTCGACAAGCGTCTCGCAGAGCACAATGCAGGTCGTTGTCGCTATACCTCTGGACGTAGGCCATGGAAACTTGTATATTCAGAATCTCATGAGAGCCGATCAGGGGCGATGAAACGCGAAAAATTCTTCAAGTCTGGACAAGGAAGAAAATGGCTCGATGAACATTCAAAATAATAAAAACTGGAAGGTAAGAGATTAGAAACATTTATGTTTTCCTTTCCGGGATCGTCTAATGGTAGGACTACTGCCTCTGGAGCAGTGTATCTTGGTTCGAATCCAAGTCCCGGAGCCACGTAAAAGCCACGCTTTCAAGGTGTGGTTTTTTCGTTGTGGCTCACGTGGCAGGCCATCAAAGATCGCCTTTAAAAGAGGCGATCTTTGTTTGACCCAAGTGGGAAGATCGAACCTACTTTGAAGAATATTGATATTGAGTTATCCTTAGTCATGAAAAAATATGTCCGAACGTAGAAATGAAGTTCCATTTGCGGGTCTTTCACCTACCGGCAAAAAAGGTAAGTATTTCGAACTAAAACGATTGGCACAAGAGCCAGATGTCGTCGTCAAGGAAGCTAGAACGAAATGGGGATTCTTTGATACAGAAGGAGTGCATCCGTTGAATGATTTGGAACGGATTAAGGCGGATCTCGCCATTGTAAAAGATAACTTCGCTGAATTTATACCAGAAACAAATTTAGTTGTTGGTAAGAATGAAAAAGGAAAGAAGGTTGTTTATATTGTTCAGCACAAGATTCATGGACAGGAATTGAAAAAGATTAAAGGCAATGAAAAAGTGAAAGCCGAACTAAGGTCGTTCTTAGATAGAGTCATACAAACATACATAAAGAATTTATTTTATCTCAAAGATTCCAAAGAGCCGCAATCCGTTTTTCCAGACGTTAAAGGTTGGAATTTTATTGTTGGCAGAAATAAAAAAGTCGGTGAGCAGGAAGACCGACTCTACTTTGTAGATACGTATCCCGTGGAGGGTGCTTCAGTTCAAGATTTTGTTGAACGGTATATCTCACAGATCGTCAAACCAACTTTTCCAAGTGAGTACTGGTCGTTAATAGATGAGTTCAGATTGAAAGCCGCCAAACAAATCAGAGAATATCTTAAGGAACATAATGCTGAAATTCCAACGATGAAGTGATGCTTCTTGTGAGCGAGGCTGCTGGTCAAAATGTTTCTCTTTAGTTAAATATTCTTTTAACCAGCAAGAACAAAAGGATTTTTCATAAACCAAGTTCTAACCCGCTCCACCGTTCGGAGCCACCAAAAAACCACCAATGAAACGGGTGGTTTTTTGATATCTGTTTTGAAATTATTTCTTTACCTCATCGGCTATCTTTTTAATCCATTTTTTTGCATCCTCACTTTCCAATTCATAATATAATTTTCCTTTCCTTCCTCTTTTTTCAATAAGGGCGACGTGGCCGGGAATATGCTTATTCAAAAGACCGAACCGTTTTTCGCTCATTTGCGCCCACCATAATCCAGATTCACCGGCTGCGTCAAGAATTTCTTTTTTTACATAAACCTCGTGCTTCACTCCATCAACCTCTACCACCAAGATATAATTTGCTGGAAAAACCATGCGGTATGTTCCGGATCCTCCCGCTACTTCATACCCTCCCCTCGCTCTTGCACCATGCAGACTTGCATCGTTATCTGTCTTCCATGGTTTTGCATAATCGTGAACCACGTCAGATCCCCCGCGCTCCCACTCAAAAGAAATCACTTTCCCTAATACGACTTTCTCTGCTTCAACCAAGGCTTCATCTTCGCTGAGCGCTGTCTGTCGAACGAAGTCGCCTCCTTCGGTTGGTTTGTACAGGGATTTAAATCTATCTGGAATATCTTCAAATCGTTTATGCGATCGCGGATCACGCGCTTTTTTATCGCTTGCGATCGCTTCATGACGGGTTTGTTTTTTTCCTCCTGGTTCAAATGGATTTGCCATATTGAATGTTATGATAGCAATTAAGTACTCGCGACGCTAGATCATGGTGGGACAGAATCAAAAAACTCGCCTGTGACGGCGAGTTTTTTATTTTCTGAATTTTATTGTTGTGTTCCGGAGGTCGCCGGTGGAACTGTTGGAGCCGCTTTTTGTTTCTCCATCATGCGTTGCTTGTCCGTCATCTTGCCATCTTTTCCTACGGTCGCATCCGGCGCCGGTTGGACGAGACAAAGCGAGCGCAGTTCTTGAATGGCTTTTTCCATCATCTCTAAATGTGCGGCGACACGTGCCGCATCACTTCTCATGGCACTATTTTCCCGAAGAACTTTTCCGGTTTCCATATCCGACTTGGCTTGCACCGCAGAAAACGCAATGGCACCGGTCAAAACGACGGACAACCCGACCACAATCGCCGCAGCCCAGATATTTGTGACCGCGCGCGCCGTATGAAACATGTGATGGTCGGTGATGCGTGAGGTCTGACCTACGTAGCGCACGCGACAATCAGCACCGCAGCCGCTATGACCGCAGGTTGACCCGCCATTCCCCACACCGCTCGGAATCGGTGTAGCACCGTCTGACATTGACGCCATCGCCCGTCGTCGCACACCGGACTTTTTGGTTTTTGTGTTGCCCATCATACAAAGAACTAAGAAAAAAGATTTAAGATGAAAAAAGTATAGCACACTTATCCACCTGTCAACAATCTCTTTTTCGCAGAGGGATTGTGCGCCCAATCCCTCTGCACTCTAAAGGCGCCCCTAGTCTGCGCTCCTCGGGGCACTAAGTCTCGCTCAGCCTTGCGAAGTGAACTCCTCTTCGCCCAATCAGGGCATAGCAGCCTTGGCTCATCGTCAGACACCACTTCGCATACGACACCGGCTTCGCTCACTAAGCGCCCTTGCGGTGCTCGACAGGGGGTTCGATCGAATCTGAAAGTCCCCCTGATAAGGCAAAGCTGAGTTTAGCTCTGGGGATTGAGGGGGTTTCCGGTCGACAAAACAAAAGCGATCCGTTCATTCGGACCGCTTTCTCTACCACCTACTTCTCTACTTTCTACTTTCTCCATCAGAATCCCATCCCTCCCCCCATCCCCCCATGGTCATGTCCGCCGCCAGGCGCCTCTTCCTTTTTTGGTTTTTCAGTGATCACGCATTCGGTTGTGAGGAAAAGCGCGGCGACGGATGTCGCATTCTGCAAAGCAAAACGCGTGACTTTTGTTGGATCGATGATCCCGGCCTGAACCAAATCTTCATAGCGATCCAGTTCCGCGTTGTATCCTTGTGCGCCCGACAATTTCTTCACTTCTTCGACGACGACTGATCCGTCCTTCCCGGCATTGCTCGCGATGATGCGCAACGGTTCTTCCATGGCCTTGCGAAGGATGCGGATGCCGATCAATTCTTCTCCTTCAAGAGCGAGCGTGTCCAAAACCTTCATGGCGCGTAGGAGTGCCACCCCGCCTCCAGGCACGATCCCCTCTTCCACCGCCGCCTTGGTCGCGGCAATAGCATCTTCGATGCGATGCTTTTTTTCTTTCATTTCAACTTCTGTCGCAGCTCCCACTTTGATCACGCCAATCCCACCGGAAAGTTTGGCCAAGCGTTCCTGCAACTTTTCGCGATCAAATTGCGAATCCGTATTTTCCAACTGCTTCTTAATGGCCGAGGCGCGTGCCTCGATCTGATCTTTCTCACCCTTGCCATCTACGAACGTAGTGAAATCTTTGGTCGCGATCACTTTGCGTGCTCCGCCCAGATCGTTCAGCTCGATGGATTCAAGCTTACGTCCCAAATCTTCGGTGATGAACGTCGCGCCGGTCACGGCCGCAATGTCCTGCAACATCTCCTTGCGACGATCGCCAAACCCCGGAGCTTTTACGGCCAAGGCGCTAAAAATCCCACGCAACTTGTTCACGACGAGGGTCGCAAGCGCTTCCCCATCCACATCATCCGCAATAATCACCAGCTCCTTTTTCCCGGCCTTCAAAACCTTTTCCAAAATCGGCACCAAATCCTGCACCGAAGAAATCTTTTTATCCGTCACCAAAATAAACGGATCATTGTAATCAGCTTCCATCCGATCTTGATTCGTTATCATGTATGGCGACGCATATCCTTTATCGATGCGCATCCCCTGAACCACCTCTTTATCAATGCCGAATGACTGGGATTCCTCAACCGTGATAACGCCGTTCTGACCCATTTGATGAACCATCTCGGCAATGGTCTTGCCGATCTCGCGCTCATTCGCACTGATGGAGGCCACATGTTCGATCTTGTCGCCCGTCACAGGCTGCGAAACTTTGTCGCGCAATTCCTTGACCACGGCTTCGAGCGCCTTTTCCATGCCGCGCTTAACGGCCAGCGGATTTGCCCCGGCCGTGATATTTTTCAATCCCTCGTGAATCATGGCCTGCGCCAAAACCGTAGCCGTCGTCGTGCCATCACCGGTCGCATCATTGGTTTTGGAAGCCACTTCTTTCACGAGCTCGGCTCCCACATTTTCCTGCTTATCCTCAAGTTCGATTTCCTTGGCCACCGTCACACCGTCTTTGGTGATCGTTGGCGAACCATAGCCATGATCAATCACGACACTGCGTCCCTTAGGACCCAACGTCACCTTAACGGCATTGGCGAGTTTATCCACCCCGCGCTTCATCATCTGACGAGCCTCTTCGTTGAAAATAATAACTTTGGACATAAATATTTTAATGTTCTGGTGATTTAATGTTTTTAAGATTCAACCACCGCCATCACATCTGATTCGGAAAGGACGAGATATTCCACCTCATCAACCTTCACCTCATCAGGCGAATATTTTTTAAACACCACCTTATCACCCACCTTTACATTCATGGGCGCGCGCGAACCGTTTTCGAGCAGCTTACCAGGACCCACGGCAATAATCTCCCCCTGCTCCGGCCGCTCCTTATCAACCGTATCAGGCAGGATAATCCCGCCTTTGCTTTTTTCTTCTTTTGACAGCGCTTTTACGATCACACGATCACCGAGAGGACGTAACTTCATAGAAAAGAATCAGGAATGATGAATAAAGAATGATGAATTTTGAGGTTAGCATTCTCAGTAGGAGAGTGCTAAACCAGGTGTCCAACACATTGCCAAAAATGAGGCAGACTGTCAAGAGGTTTTTGGATGGAATAAAAAAAGGCGCTCTTGGAAGAGGCCTTGGCCGTAGAGAAAGAGCGTCAGACAAGCAGCGCCATGGCGCTCCACAGGTGGGCGTTGGCCCAGCCACGATCGCGGATCTCGCGCAGTAGGGATCGAGACACCCAGGCGTAATCATCACGCCCCTGATCCTCGGGCAGTGCCAAGACCGCACTCTCGAGAGCCTCGCGTTCTTGGGACTTGACAACCAAGAGGCCCTGGTGGTTGAAGGAGTGAAGGTACCGGCCACCCTCCTTGGGAGCGGTGACAGTCTTGAGTTTGAGGGAGAAACTTCCGGGGGCCACCTCGGGCGTCATCTGCACCACGAACGAGGCGAGCGGCACTTTGCCAGGATTGCTCGTCAGGTTGCCATGCGAGGCCTGAAAACTCGGCGCGACGAGCACGTGTGAGTTCATGGGCGCATCAACGCTCCCAATGTTATACCCCATGTTGCCAGGCTCTGCGATCATGCGCACGAGTGCATAGTACGTTGTGACCACGTCGTGGGTGAACAAGGCGACAAAACCCGGACCCCTCTCCTCGAGCATGGGCTGCTCCCAACCGCTCACTTCAGGACCGGACGTCGTCACCGATACACCGACCACATCGAAAAAGGATGAATCGATGCGCTTAAAAACAGCGCCAAAAGGCCCGAGATCGAACCGCCATCCCGCCAGCCTGAGGTGATCCAGCGCGACTGACCCAACTTCCATCTTGGCTGCCCGAGCGCGCTCAGCCAGGAACGGCTCAAAACCATCCATATTCCTGAAAACCGGCAAACGAGAGTCCATCAGTCACCTCCTCCATCGGTTTTTACCGTGTGATCTTTTTAAACGATTTTACGTTCAATGTCAAACCCAAGGATGAAAAATGTAGCGACTAAAGCAACGAGAGTTCTGCCGCTCCAAAGAGACCAAAGATAATGATCGAGAAGGGAGAGGATGAGAATGATTATAAAAGGAATGAATGCCATCGGGGATAACTCCCTCCATCTCCCTCTTTCCAAAAGAGGGAGTGTCAGAAGGATCAATCCAAAAACCCCCACCAAACCAATCTCATTCAAAATCAAAAGTGGAACAAAATGTGGGATGATTTGTGATTGCAGAGCGTAGGCTGTGGCTCCTGGGCCGACACCAATCAAAGGATGTTGAAGAAACAGTGACCATCCTTGTTGAAAAGAAAGTTGACGTTCACTGATAGATTTTTGCTCCAAATGTTCCCCTGTCACCACACGACTCATCACGAGGTGACGTTGAGAAAAGAGGGTGAGGCTGGCGGCAAGAAAAATAATGATGATAGAAAACAAAAATTGTTTTGTCATCCTCGGGCGAGTAGCGGCGAGACCCGGGGATCCATCGGATGGATTCCCCCGATAGCCATCGTGGGAATGACAAAAAATAATCATGAGCATCAAACCGACCAAGGCCGCGAGCCAGGCGGCGCGGGAAAACGTCAGCACCAAAGCAATGTTACTAACCACCGCTATAGCGTTCCATAGTAACATCTCGCTTTTTCGACTTGCAGTGCAGGCGAGCCAAAAAACAAGAGGTAATGCCACAGCCAACCATCCGCCGAAAATATTCGGATGTGGAAATCCGCCGTAGGCGCGCAAGACTCGTTCTCCGTGATACGCAATCACCGCCACGCCTTGCGTGAGCGGGTTTTGACTTGCCATGCCCAACCATTTTGATCCGATGACCATCTGTGTTGCGCTTTCATAGAAAGCGAGCAAGACGTGAGGGATGAGTGAGATGACGAACCATGTGGCGAGTGAACGTCGATCAACCCGGAACTGACGCAAAGCCCAGACAAAACCGATAAGAATCAAAATCTCCAACCACCATTGAATGGTTGCGTGGGGGAAGATCGAAAATAAGGAGGGAAGCGCACAGAGAACAAAACCAAGAAACAGCCATCGTTTCTGTCGTAGGGGCACGGCATGCCGTGCCCCTACGACGACCGCCACACCAATCACGAACAACATCACCACCCACGAAACATAAAACGACAACCGTCCTTGCTCCCACGGATATCCGCCAATCATCGGCGTGCTCGCAAACCAACGAACCTGCCAAGGCAACAAAAGAATGGCAAAACGCCACAAAAAATCTGTAACCTGTAATCTGTAACCTGTAACCTCACGGTTCAATTCCATAGGTTCGACACTTAGCTTGATAGGCGTCGCGATATGAAGTGCGTCCATCTTCCACATGAAACTTGAGTACGTGGTCATTGACGACCACACGCGTATCAACATTCATGAGTGATCGCATGTCTTTTGGAAACGCCTTTGACTGTAATCGCCGCGCCAGAGATTCGATGCGCGAACAGGTCGGAATTCTATATTCTATATTCGATATTCGATATTCTTGATTGACGATCCATGGCTTAGCAAAAGGATAGCGCGTAGTGATGGAAGTATTGGCGTTCCACAGGTCTGATGATACCCCATCATCATACAAAGGCAGTAGCGACAAAAACCAGTGACGAAAATATACATCGCTTTCGATTTGCAAAGTGGAAAGATCAAGGGCGGTGTCATCCACAAAAAAAGATAGACACACAGCATCTTGCGTGGACTCGTGCGGACGGGGTCGCGCATTGAGCCATTTGAATGGCAGCGCCGCCCACCCGCGCGTCTGCCAAAGTGTGCCGCGTCGCGTCACCACAAAAAAATCGAGATCGCCGGCGTCGCGTGCGTGCGCGAGAGCGGTCGTATTGCACAATGCGACAAACCGCACCCCGGAAAGCCGCGCAAGCCATCGGGCCACTTGCCGCGCGCGTTTGATTTTACGCGGAAACAAGGCCTCGCGTTTTTCATGCTCTTCAATCAACGCCTCACGTCCGGGAAAAATCACGCGACCCCGCTTCTCAATCAATACGCCTTGGTGACACAGTGACTGAAAAGCGTTATCGCTCGCCGACAATTCAATCCGCGTCGGCGCATAGCCCCACACATCATGAAAACAGAGGGCGCGAATCAAATCTTGTTGCAAAACATCCATAACCGAAACCTACCCTTCCTTCATGAGACCCGCAGTTGGGATGGCTTGTTTGGCTTGAGTCAGCTGCGTCGCTCCAATTTTTACCGCGCCATCGGCAATCACCACTTTGGAGGGAGAGAGTTCGATAATCGCATCCCAGGCAACGATCATTTCATCAGCGATCAGCCCGGAAACAAGTCCACGGCTTTTTACTCGCATGGCGACTAAACGCCCCGTGGCATCATCCAAATCAAAACTCGTGACTTTCCCCACACGTTCTCCGGAACGGGTTTCGACCGGGACGCCAACCATGTCTTTCGTATTAAGTGCCATATTTATGAATCAATCACACTTCCCCCAAAAGCTTTCAAAATATTGCCAACCATATCCGTAGAGCGCTCCTCGCGCTTAGCCTCGTCCTCTCTCACCATCCCCTCGATGATCAGCCCGGGATCCTCCAAAACCTGTCGCATGCACGCCTCTACGATCGTACGATGTTTGTGATCGGATAAAATCTTATCGCGATGAAAAGCATACTGAAATCGGATGACCACGGTGTGGCCGCGCACCTCTTCCGGTTGACTGATTTTTAAAATAAAAGGAATGGAATGATTTTGCTCGTCCACGGCACGCACAATCGCGTTCCACTTGGAACGAACAGTATCGAGATCTAAGACAAGTAGGCTCGTAGGAGGTAGGCTGGTAGGTGGGCTGGTGGGTTGAGTCTCATGAACGGTCTTTAAAACCTCGTTCTCGATTCTCAATTCTCGATCCTCAATTCTCGATCCCTGCTTCCTGCTTCCTGCTTCCTGCTTCTGCCCACTATGCTTCAACATTCCATTTGCGACGACGGTGCCGGCGAGCTGCAACGCAAACAATGGATCCACTCCTGCTTTTACATCTCGCCGACGTTCGAATAACAACAACGCCAGATCATTAAGTTCGGCCGGTGAAAATTTTGTCGTAGACACATCCGGTTGACCGGAAGCAACAAGCATCCTGCGCACGATCAATACTAAATCATCGAACAACGGTAAAAGCGGAATACCCTCGTCAAACAATCGCTGTGCCTCTACCAATGCGGCCGGATGATTGCGATCAGCCCAAAGCTCCAAAAGCGCCTCGGCAAGCGGGAGATGACTCGGCGGAATCACCAAGCCAGCGACATCCATGGTGATAGTTGATTCGCCCAGCGATCCCAATTGGCCAAGCAATGTCTCCGCATCACGTACGCAACCTTCTGATCGAGAGACGATGAGATCCGTGACATCATCGGCGATCTTCCATCCTTCAAGTTTAGCCAGTTCTTTGACTCGAGCTGCCAATTCTTGATCGGCAATCCGTCGAAATTCAAAACGCTGACAACGCGAGACAATGGTCGCCGGAACTTTGTGCCACTCGGTCGTGGCTAAAATAAAAAATGCGTATGCCGGAGGTTCTTCCAACGTTTTCAAAAGCGCATTCCAGGATGCCGTAGACAGCATGTGCGCCTCATCCAAAACATAAATTTTTCTTTTCCCGATGTTGGGCGCAAAACGCGCGTGTTCGATGATTGCTTCACGCACCGTATCAACTCCGGTGTGCGTGGCCGCATCGAGTTCGATCAAATCAAGCCAGCGTCCTTCGTTCGCAGCCTGACAATGAGCGCACACATTACACGGCTCGCCATCATTTGGTTTCTCGCAATTCAACGCCTTGGCAAACACCCGCGCCGTGGTCGTTTTGCCAACCCCACGAGGACCGGAGAAAAGATACGCATGTCCCAAAACATTGGTTGCCACTTCCTTACGCAACGTCTCCGTCACATGACGCTGACCCGTAATTTCGGCAAATGTTTTCGGACGATATTTTTGACTCAAAGAGGGCATAAAACTTCATGAATCATGTCCCGCAAACGGGATCCCGTCAAACACCTTAAATTTTATTCAAAATAGGTGTCTTTCTCCGCATCTTTCCCGTAGATAGGTGGCGATTGGATCGAGAGAAAAATCAGCGGAGCATGAACCGTACGAAATCCGTGCCAAGTCTTAGGGGGAATCATGATCACGTCTCCTTTATGGATCTTCTGCTCCTTCCCATTTAAATACACAAAGCCGCTTCCTTCGATAATAAAAATCCTGATCTTTGGCCGCAGGTGATAATGCGGTTGCAAGGTTTTCTGTTTTGCCATTCTCACAACATCAACCCCAACATTTCCAAACTCAACACCTTTTAGGAGACGGTAAATCCTTGACGTGTTGCCGTACGTTTTTTCATGCCAAAAACTCGTCAATTTGCGTATTTCTGGTTTCTGCATATACTTCTCTATTATGAAGTATCTCCCTCGCTCGATCATTAAAGATTGGTATATCCAAGAATATAACAAAGCTGATGAATTTTCAATCTACGGACAACCTCCACACCCGTTGATGCGTTTTTTTAAGCTTCTCCATGAGAGAAAAACAAAAAATGCCCTTGAACTTGGTTGTGGCGATGGACGAAATCTCATTGAGCTTGCACGAGTGGGCATTGATGCGACCGGTATTGATTTTGCGGGAAAAGACGCCGCCAACCTTCGCGCTGATCAACAAAAACAAAAAATAAAATTTATTGAAGCCAATCTCGAGTCATACAACTTTTCCGATCAAGCTTATGATGCGATCATCTGTTCCGAGGTCATGCATCTTCTTACGGGAGAAATAAATCAAAGAATTTTCCAAGAGATAGAACAGGCCTCTCATTCTGGAACTATGATTTATATCAGCATCCTTTCAAATCTTAAAAGAAAACTTAGGGATACGGGGGAAGAATTTGGATATGAAAGAGAACCAAATTATTCATCGAAGGAAGCGCACAACCTTCTTAATAAAAATTTTTCCTATTGGAATATAGTCGATCAGGGTGAGTTTCATGATGAACAGGATTGGCCACTCAATCCTGCATTTCATTCAATTTCTCCCTATCACTGGAGCGGTGATTACGTTTATATCATCGCTGAAAAGCCTTGATAGTCTTTTCTCGCTACTCGAAGGCCTGGAGGTAAGGGGAGTTGCACCCCTGGGATCTCGGATGATAGGCCAGACCCCGTACTACACTACCCCCAGGCTTTATGATGATAACATATCCACAAGGTAACATTTTTGACAAAAATTAAGAATTGTGGTATTTTATTTTTTGATAGGCCAGACCCGTACTGCATGGGATCGCCATGCAAAAGCCCCCCCGATATATATCGGGGGGCTTTGATTATCAAGCTATAACAAAATCTACCCTTCCATCTTAATAATATTTTCAATCGCGGCCCAATGTGAGGGGGTATGGTGCGGGACAAAAATCACAACTTCATCCCCCGGCTCGCCGTGGAAAAATGAGACGGAGGCCGGCAACACGCGATACTTGGAACCGTTGGCGGCTACAGCCCAGCCTTGCGATTGGTCATCAAAAGTTAAAATACCTATCAAGCGCTGTCGGTCGATCGGTCCTTTTTGTTTGAAGACGAACCGTCCGGCGTCCGTGATCGTCAAGCGCAGCAAATCACCTTCGACCAACTTCGATTTTGACGCGTAGTTTGACGGAACCATATACACGCGCCCATCCTCTCCCACCATGTGCTCCCCATCAAACACGCCATCAATACTTTTCCCAAACGTGGCAGAAGCCATCATCGGTTGGTCCTCACTGCCTCGACGCTCTAAAAGAGCTTCCAGATCTACGGATGACGCGCCGTCATCAAGCAAATGTTCCAAAGAATCCAACCGCTCTCGTAAATCATTGATAATGCGACGAGCAATTAGCCATCTTGAATTTTCTTTTTGTTGTTGATCTTCTTCCACAACCTCCTCATCCACGAAAAGATTCGGTGAATCAGTGAGCATATTTTTTCCCGCGAAACGGGATCCCCCGTAGCTCTTGCGTAGGGGGATATTTTTGTTTTTATTTTAAGGCCCCCTTTAGTTTAACGAAAAGGTATCGTATCCGCAATACTTTCTTCTCCCGCTCCCTCGGTTGCCATTGAACGACGCTCCGTAATCTCCGCTTCTACCAATTCTCGCTTCCGGCCATAGGTATAGCGAGACAGTTCTCGAATCGTGTTCGCCAAATCTTTATTTTCCGGACGCGGCGGCATGACCGGCTTCATATTAAACGGTCGGGAAGCGGTATTATCAATCAAAATTTTTGCATTGCAGGTAAATGCTTCCACATTCACCAAATCATATTCGCTGAACACTGGCGCATATTCTTTGACCAAAAACTCCGCATCTTCCGGCCCAATGCGGAAGGAACACATGGAACCAACGTTCCCGAAGATCGCATCTCGAATGGCCGAGTCCTTGCTCGCGCCCTGCACCAGTTGGCCGATAAATTGGTGTGCGATCACCAAATTCAAACCATATTTTCTCGCTTCAGACAAAATCACGGAAATTGAATCGGTCAAAAAATTCTGGAACTCATCAATGTACAAATAAAAATCTTTACGATCCTTTGGATCCATGTCCCCTCGAGCCAAAGCGCCATCCAAAATTTTACCCACAATAATCATGCCTAAAAGATAAGCATTTAAATCGCCGATCTTGCCCTTGGACAAGCGCACGAGAATAATTTTTTGACTGTTCATGGCGTCAAAAAAATTAAACGCACTCTTTTGTTGGCCAATGATCGGTCGCATGTAATCGTTATAGATAAAG
>Ga0209515_10005734_pt1 | contig 15932 bp, 18 predicted proteins | sample Subgroupgradi54m_FD_187454 | JGI IMG/M metagenome (GOLD analysis project Ga0209515, IMG submission 187454) | Subsurface groundwater microbial communities from S. Glens Falls, New York, USA - GMW60B uncontaminated upgradient, 5.4 m (SPAdes)... ...
GCCGCCGGTGAAATAGAACCGCGCAGCACCCAGCTCGCTCATTTCGTTGATCAAGCGCGTGAGCTGCTCCGTGGGCAACCCGCGATCGCCCGACGGTGAGGAGCTGACCAAGCAATGCGTGCACGTCAGATTGCAGGAGTTATTCGTGTGGAGCCAGCATTCCGAGAGCTGCGTCGGTTGAAGATACGCCGCGCGCCCCAGATACGCCGGACGGCTGATCGGCGTCGGGCTGGCCAATCCGACCCGCAGCACATCCTGGGCAAACGCAAACACATGCAGCCACGCCTTGGGCACATCCACCTGATACGCGTTGGCATAGCGATGCATCACCTCGCCCAGCGGAAGGGATTCGGAGAACCACTCCAGCAATTTCGCGCCGCGCGCTTCCGTCGCCACCCAATGCGGACCTTCGGGATCCACGATAAACCAGAGATCGTCCTCGTGCCACCGGAACAAGGAAGGCACATGCATCACGGTAGCGTGCGTCAACTCCATGCCGTCTTCTCCGCTGAAGTTATCGAATCACCCAGGCCAACCCGGCGGCCAATGCCGCGGCCAGCGGCAGCGTCGCCACCCACGACAACAGGATCGTGCGAACCGTTCCCCATTGCGCGCTCTTGGTGGAGGCCCCGATCCCGAACAAACTGCCGCAGGACACATGCGTCGTGGACACCGGCAACCCGAATCTGGACGCCATCGTCACCAATCCGGCCGTCACAAGGTTCGCGGTAAATCCTTGGCCGTGGTTCATCGTCGTGATGCGCTCGCTCATCGTCCTCGCGACTTTCTTGGCGTTGAGCACTCCGCCGACGGCCATCGCCGCGCCGACGGCCATCATGCTCGTCGGCAGCGAGAGACCAAACCCGCCAGCCGCCACCAGCAGCGCGACAATCTTCGGGGTATCGTTCAGCCCGCGCGCCAGACTCACCGCGCCGGCCGAGACATAATGCAGGCGATCCAGAATCCATTGTGAATCGATGCCGATGATCGAGCCGTGATACCGCTCTACACACGCGCTGAGCTGGCCGGCGGAAATGCGCAGGCCGCTCGATTGCAGCACCGCCGTGCCATCCGCTTGCACCCGGATCGGTTCGAGCGCGCCACCGTCAATGCACACGCACATTTGCCGTTCAATTCCCAGACTGGTGCGCGCCCATCGCAGCAGCGGATACAGCATGGTGGTAATCGCAAAACTCAGCACCGGGCTCACGGCCAGCGGCAGAAAGAACGTTTGGCCGAGTTTACCGAAATTGACCGCCCCGGCTTTGACCAGTCCGGCGCCGACTAACGCGCCGGTCAAGGCATGCGTGGTGGAAATCGGCAGCCCGGTCAGCGTGGCGATCAACACCGTCACGGCAGCGCCCAGCCCCACCGCCAGCAAAAACATCGGCTCATGCGTCAGCGCATCCGGCACGAGTCCTTTGCCGCTGAACGCCTTCACCAATCCCCCGGAGAGCAACACCGCCGCGCACGAACCGGCCAGCGTGGTGATCGTCGCCCACCAGAGCGCCTTGCGATAATTCGTCGTGCCGCTGCCGAACAGCGTTGCCACGCCTTTAAAATTATCATTGGCCCCGTTGGTATAGGCCAAGAACAACACGGCAAGCGCCACGAAGAGCAGCATGTGTTCTCCTCCCCAATGGTTATTGACTTGACGGTGCCGCGTTTTGCAACGGCGGAACCTGTGTAGATTGCCCGTTCAAGGTCCAGTCGTAGTCGAGGAATTTTAACACAAATTTCCGCTCCCGTACGGCTTGCACGATATACGGGTCGAGAGTGGATTGGAAGGCCGCCACGAATTTTTCGGGGGTGAGTTTCGTGAAGAGGCGCGTGTCGGGAAAGAAATCTCTGGCATACCAATCAAAGATCTTTGACACCCACAACGTGTCGCCCTCCAACCGCAAGCCGGTGGTCGGATGGCGGAAGAATTGCGTGAGCTGTTCGGCCAACTGCGCGTCGAGCCGTTCCGGCACATAGGCCTCGTCGCGGATCGGCGGACAGCTGGCGGAGGCGCACACCACGGCGACATGGATCCGCCAGTCGCCCAAGGCGCGGCCCTTCGCTTCGATCTCATTGACGGTCAGCGATTGCCCGCCGATCTGATAGCGAATCCCATCGAAAAATCCTTTCACATCGCGGACGGATCGAATGGGCAGGTGATCCAGCACGCCCGTGAACACCGAGGCGTTGTACGCATTGATCCAAAACGCCAACTGGGCGTTTTTCGAGGGCAGCTGCGCGGGGTCGATGGTGGCGAGTGATGCGAGATAGGCGTTAAGGACGGCGCGATCAGTTTTCACCCCAGCGTAATTAACCAATCCACCGCGAACGTACCGATGCAGCAATGCATCCCACGGCGCATGATCCACCGCCGGCTCCGCCGCAAGGGATGTCATGCCAATAAATATGGAACTTACCAACACCCACAGGCTAGGACCGTGAAACCTAAGGGGGCCAATCCTGCGAGCTCCCCTCGTCGCATCGCTCCGGATTCCCCAGCGAGGAATCCATCGCTCCGCGCCGGCGCTCGCCAAGCTTAACAAGCCACATGGACCGTGCTGCTCGCACCGGCGAGGTGCGCCTCGTGGACTCTCCGGCTTGGCCCTCACTAAAATCACTCGCGGCCGATGCGAAGTGAGGCTTGTGGCGGAGGAGTTCCTGAGCAGCACGTCCGGATTTTCGAGCGGGCACGGTGTCCGAGCGACGCGAGGACGAGCGAGAAAATACGCCGAGCGAAGCCGCGCCTCGCTGGGGCGCGGCGAGCGATGCTGCGAAGGAAGCTCCGCAGCCACAAGCGAAACGTATGGCCACAAAGTCATCGTTTGATGGCAAGAATCGCGCGGAGGACTCGCTTGACCCATGGCTTGAGTTTGGTTTGTAGGTGGGTGTTGGCGAGGCGTTTGATGACTTCGGCTTGCGTCGGATACGGATAAATGGGGCCGGCCAGCGTTGAGAGGCCTTTGCCCATCGTCATCGCCAACGTGAAATAGCTCAACAGATCGCCGGCGTGTGCTGCGACGACCGTCGCGCCAAGCATCTGATCGGTGCCGGTTTTCAGATGCACCCGCACAAATCCCTCGTCTTCCCCGTCGAGGACGGCCCGGTCGTTCTCGCGCAGCGGCACAGTGAGCGTCGTCACCGGATACCCGCGCTCCTTGGCCTGCTGTTCATACAAACCGACGTGGGCGATTTCCGGATCGGTGTAGGTGCACCACGGAACGATCAGGCGGCTCATGCGATTGCGTCCCCAGAACAGCGCGTTGATCATCGCCATGCGGCCCAAGGCGTTTGCGGTGTGCGTAAACTTAAACGGCGCGCTGATGTCCCCGGCCGCAAACACGCGCGCATTGGTCGTCTGCAGACGGTCATTCACCGTGACCCCGGTTTTCTCGTAGGCGACACCGGCGGCTTCTAGATTCAACCCTTCAAGATTCGGCGCCCGGCCTGCCGAAATCAGAATCGCGTCACACGTGATCTGCGTCGTCCGCCCGCTGGATTCCACCGTCACAGCCTTCTCGTCCCCGCGCCGTTCCACGCGCTGCGTCTTGGCGCTGAGCACCAACTGAATGCCTTCGCGCACAAACGCCTGCTGGATGATCGCGGCCGCGTCCGCGTCTTCGCGATTCAAGATGTGGCCGGCGTTGTGGATGACGATCACGTCGCTGCCAAACCGCCGGAAAGTCTGCGCCATCTCACAGCCGATCGGCCCGCCCCCGATAATGACCAGACGCCTGGGCTGCGCGGTCAGCTCGAAGAGCGTTTCATTCGTCAGATAGCCGGCCTCTTTTAGGCCTGGAATCGGCGGCACGTCGGCCCGCCCGCCGGTGGCAATCACCGCTTTCTTAAAGCGCAGGCGCGCACCGTTGATCCCACCACCTGCCACCCCGCCAGAGGCGGATCGTTCTACGAACGACGGCCCATTGGGCCGAGTGGCAAGTGGTGGGATGACCTCCACGCCCTCAGGCGAGACAAACCGCCCATCTCCCAAGAACACGTCAACGCCGGCTTTGGCGAGATGCTCGACGGAATCGGCGGGACTGATCTGCGCCCGCAACCGGCGCATGCGTTCCATCACCGCCGGAAAATCCACACTGGTGCCTGCAGGGACCCGAATTCCATAGACCCCGGCGCGTTGCACATGCGCGGCGACGCGGCTAGCGCTGATGAGACCTTTGGAGGGCACGCACCCTGAGATGAGACAATCTCCGCCGGTGAATTTTCGCTCGATGAGCGCGACTGTTCCGCCGACTGCCGCGCAGCCGCCGGCCGCGGTCAACCCGGCAGTGCCAGCCCCAAGCACCACCAGATCATACAGCGGCTTCGGAGTCGGATTGACCCAATCAGGAGGATGGGTATGACGCAGTAGGAGGCGATTATGTTCGTCATCCGGCAATAGACGCGGGGCGTCCTTGCCCGTGACTGCCGTCTCCGCTGCGGGATGCGTCATGAGTTCGCTGAAGCCTTCGTGTGGCGGGTGGTCCAGGCGCGTTGGGCCACCATGAGTCCAACGATCAACACAATCGCAAGGGCCAATTTCCAAATTTGTTTCGGATCGGTGAGCGAATAGCCCAAATACACAAACGCAAAACAGCCGGGCATCATACCCAAGAAACTCGCCAGCGCATACGGCACAAACCCCACCCGCGAAAACCCCAACCCGTAATTCTGCACATCAAACGGCAGATTGGGAATCAACCGAATCAACAACACGGCTTTGAACCCGTTCGCGGCCAATTTCTCATCGAGGGCAGCCACCTTACCTTTGAGGAGTTTCGCCACGGTCTCGCGGCCCAGCAGCCGGGCGACGGCAAACTCGCTGCAGGCCCGAGCGGTCGCGCCGCATAACGCCGCCGCCGTGCCCCATAGCGGTCCAAACGCCAAACCGCCGGCCAGCGTCATGAGACTCGCGGGCAGCGGCACGATCGGCTGCGCATACGCCGCCAGATACACCAGCGGCGCCCACATCCCGAAGGACACCACAAACACCCGCACGCGATCAGGAGTCAATTTGGAAAAATCGATGCCGAGCGCTTTCACGCCCCAGCCAATCCCAACTACCACCAGCGCGAACGCACCGAGTTTCAGCCACTGTGATGCTTTCATCATTTGATTAGTCGATTCAAATAATCAAACCTTACGTTGCATTGCGGCCTTGAGGCGTTGCTTCGCTTCCGAGGAAAGTGTCGGAAGCGCGACGGCCGGTGTTCCCCCAAGCTGCCCAGCGTAGGCGCGCAACGTCGCGCGGAGCACGCGCAGCTGACGCTGATACCGCCGGCACAAGAGGCACATCCGCACATGCAGAAAGACGGCCATCCATCGCATCGGCGCCAGCGGATGGTCCAACGACTCGGAAAGCGCCTGCGCAATATGTGCGCATGGCGGCATCAAGCGGCCCAGCCATTTGCCAAGCCCCGCAACCACGCCTGTCCAGAAGTTCACGAACATGCGCCTCATCGTGATGACGGCTGGTCAAACCACCGCCGCTCCAAACACTTCCGCAACTGCGCTCGGGCTCGATGCAGCATGATCCATACATTAGTCGGCGTCACGCCCAAAACCTGACAGATCTGCTTGGTGGACACATCATCCAACTCGCGCAACACAAACGCGTGGGCAAGCCTGGGGGAGAGCCCGGCGAGGCACTGGTCAAGCACGGCGAGGAACTCTTGCTGTTGAAGCAACAGACGCGGATTGGCATCCCAGGCATGCGGATCGGCGTCACCGATCTTCCAGCGGCCCTGCTCGTCAAATTGCTCGTCTGGTTCCGCCGCCAGCGAATCCAGCAGCGTTGTGGCCTGTTCGCGGCTGGCCCGGCGCAGCGCATCGATGAGTTTATGCTTTAAGATCCCCACCAACCAGGTGCGTTCCGATGACTGTTCCTGAAAACGCTGGGAAGATTGCAGGGCGGCCAGGAAGGTCTCCTGTACCACATCCTCCGCCAAGGAGGGATTCCGCAGACGGGCCACGGCATACCGGAATAACACGTCTCCATATTGCTCAACCCACGTCTGGGGATCAGAAAGTGGCATCACTCATTGTAGCGATTCAGACGCCTGGCGGTAGCTATCGTAACGATAGCGATGCCAGGCGCTGCCAGCGTGCAGGCCTGGCATCATCCGCAGGGGAACCCCCTCCCCATGTCCTGCTATAGCAAATGTTATAGCAAAGTCTCGTGGGTGTCTAGAGTTTGTCCAACTCGCGCAGCTGGATTTTCTCGACGAGCGTGTTCCAGGCTTCTTTCGTCAGGCGCACGAGGTTGCCCTCCTCACCAATGCAGACCTCATCCTTGGAAACATCGAGGATCACCTCGGGACACGCCCCGCATGCCGGACACAGCGAGACTCGAATCGGCTCTTTCATCTTGCTCCACCTCCTCTCTGAGTGATTAAAGCCGTGGCTTCCTGTACGGCTTTTGCAACATTCCCCAGACAGCACGAGCCCTGCGGATTGGTCAGTTCGCAGTAGCAGTTGCCGGCCTTGACTTGCGCCTTGATCTGGTCGATGACGCTACTCTTTCCAGTGGCTTCGATCTCGGCTCGAATCTTCTGCGGTGTCCAGCCAAAACAGTAGCAGACTGGCGCCGTGGGATCTTGTGGTGCCTTGAGACCTACGCGAACACCCAGGTCGTCCTTTTGAAACAGCGTCTCGCCTTCGCGGAAGTACGCGACATCGCAGGTGGCCGTGCGACAGAAACAGAACTTTTTCTGTGGCGGAATCCTTGGACGAGCCTCCGGTTTGAGCAGAGCGCCCAGGGTGATGCGCGTGACGGGTTTACCCAGGGCGCCACACCCCGGGCAGCTCGTCGGCCCACACGCCGTTGGCGGATGGAGCTCGCAGCACCGATCCACTGGAGAAGTCGGTGTCATCGTTCCCTCGGTGGCGTGGCGTGATAGCCGGTCTTGTTGATGGCAGCGATCAGATCATCCAGACTGACCCTGGCGGGATCGTAACGCACGTAGGCCACACCCTCATTCACCTTCGCCTCGGCGCTCTGAACCCCGGGTAGTCGCTTGAGGCTCGATGCCACCGTCAGCTCGCAGGTAAAACACGTCATGCCTTCCACGGGGATTGCGACCGAGCGCAGACTCCTGCTCAGGGTCGTTGCGCTTGGCGCTGGCGACATGTGACGCTGGCTGGCATACGTAGAGAGGTTAAGCCCCACGAAGAGGGCGACGACGGCGGAGGCAAGGCTCAAGGCCGTCCGGGTCGTGTGGCCCCGTGCCATCTCGCAGGACGCAGCCGTGCAGCGGGCGACCTCCTTGAGGTAGCTGCGCCAGGCGTAGGCCAACAGCGCGATGGCCGTACCGATGAACCACCAGTGGTAGCGCCCCAACACCGCTCCGAAGCCCAGGCTCCCCAGCCCCAACAGGACCAGGAGAACGGGGCCGAGGCAGCACACGGAGGCCACCAGGGCCGAAAGCATGCCCACGCGATCCGATTTCATCCTGTCTTCCGTCGTTGGACTGGCTGCCGGTCAATCGTGGGACAGACGGCCTTGCCGTGGGGCCTGAAGCGAGGCGGGCAACCGCTTCGTCTGGCCTGGATGATCCGCCGTGTAATAAGATGCAGATCGGCGATCTTTCGGTTCAGCTCCTGCAGGCGGAGCTTCAACAGGTGCTGCACATGGCCGCAGGGACACCGGCCCCGATCTGCCAAGTCGAGGATCTCCTTGATCTCCTGAAGCCGAAGCCCAAGGTTCTGGGCTTTCTTAATGAACTGGAGCCGATCGACGGTCTCCGGGGCGTAGAGACGGTACCGGGAGACGGTGCGTGCGGGCTTCGGAAGCAACCCGACCTCCTCATAGTACCGGATCGTCTTGATCGGCACGCTGGCTTGCTTGGCGAGGGCACCAATGAAGGCTTGACTCATCTCGCCTCAAGTATAAACCATCCAGTTAGCTGGAGAGTCAAGGATCTTTTCGGGCGCTCGAGCGGGATACCGCGTGAGGTGATTGTGCGGATGTCGTGCTCCCCAACAGCCGGGGGGAGGCGAAGGTTACTTTAACGTTTCCGTCGTCACGACTTCGCTGCTGCTCGAGGCGACGGTGGCGTAGGACGCCAACTGTTCCCATGTTTGTTTGCCGATCACGCCATCCGGTTTCAACCCGTGGGCTTGCTGAAATTGCCGGATCGCCTCTTGCGTGTGCGAGCCAATCCTGCCGTCGATGGGGCCCGTGTAAAACCCGGCATTCTTGAGGGCCAATTGAATTTCTTTTTTGTTGGGCTTCGCAATCGGAGAGGTCGCCGGAGCGACGGCAATCGTCACCGCCGAGGCCTCACCAGCACTCAAGGGCGCGCTCGCCGCACTCGTGTCCGGCGCGCTGGGCACAGCGGCGTTCTGTTGAAGACTCGCGCGCTCAAGCTGACTCACCCGCTGATCCAAGAGACTCACATCTGATTGCAACCGATTGACCGCCTGCACGTCCCCCTTGCCCGCACAGCCGCTACCCACCACCCCACTGACCACCAGCACCGTCCACATGCCGATCCGTTGCATCGACCACCTCCACGACGTCAGGTTATTGTCTGCAAAAGTAGTATACCAAAGCGCGCGACGACGGCAAGAGTCGCTTGCGACTTTGCTGTTCAATGTGCATGCGACTTCGGATGCGAACCCTCAAACACATGCGCGGGCTCCAACTGAAACGTCGTATGCGTCACCTTGAACTCATTCGCCAGCAGTTTGTTGAGTTCGTCAATGATCCGCGGCCCCTGGGCCAGATCGTGCACCAAGACATGGCCGCTCATCGCTTCCAGCCCAGTGGTGATGGTCCACACGTGCAAATCATGCACCTGATGTACGCCCTTGACGCGGTGCATCGCCCTGAGGATGCGCGTCTGGTCCAAATGCGCGGGCGTGGCTTCCAGCAGCACGTTGACCGACTGCGCGATCAGCACCCAGGAGCTGATCGCGATCAACAGGCCGATGAACAAACTCGCCAGCGGATCCGCCACCGTCCACCCTTTCAACGCAATGCACAACCCGGCCACAATCACGCCGCACGATCCCAACGCGTCGCCCCACACATGCAGCCACGCGGCCTGCACGTTTAAATTGCGGCTCCCCGCGCGCAAGAGGATGCGCCCGCTGGCCACATTCGCTAGCAACCCGAGTACGGCCACGACGAGCATCGGCCCGGTCAACACGTGGTGCGGATGCGCCAGGCGCTGTATGGCGCGGACATAAATCCAGGCCACCATCAACCAGAGCGCGACGCCGTTGATGAGGGCTGCGAGAATTTCGGTGCGATAGTAGCCATAGGTTTTTTCCGGCGTGGCGGGCTTGGCGGTGATCCATGCCGCGAACAGACTCAAACTGAGTGCGAGCGAATCGGTGAGCATATGGCCCGCATCGGCCAACAACGCCAAGCTGCGAGTGAGATAGGCCGCAACGAACTCCACCACCATGAAGCTCAGCGTGATGCCAAGTGCCAGCGCAAGTTCCCGCTGGCCGGTGGCTCCTGCACGCTGATGCGGGTGGATGCTCATGGCCGGTGGACGCGGATCATGACGAGGGCGCGAGAGACTTCAACTGTTCGAGCAATTCTTCGGGGGTGACAAACCCGTTGACGCGCAGGTCGGACCGCTCTTGGCCGTGCGCGTCAAACACGAGAACGGTGGGCACGCCGTACACGTCGTACTTATTCAGCAGGGCCTCGGCCTCCGGCGGCAAATCGCGCGTGGCATCGATCCGCAGCGTCACAAATTGCGACAAGCGCGCAATCACTTTCGGATGGCGGAAGGTCACGTGATCCAATTCCACACACGGGACGCACCAATCCGCGTACACATCGATAAGCACGGGCCGCTGCTGCTGTGTAGCGTCGGCCAGCTTCGCCGGCTGATATGGTTGCCAGGGAATGGACGGCCCTGCCTGTCCTGAGCGCGCCGGCACCAGCGCCAAGGCCGCCCCCACGCAGGCGATGCCCACCACGCGGCGCATCCACAGCAAGCGTCCCTTCAATCGGCTCGGCTCAAGCCAGCCCAGATACACGCCGGCGCCGATGCCTCCTGCGACCATGAGCCAGCGAAACACGCCGGCCTCGACCAACGGACGCACAAAATACAACGCCAACCCCAAGAGCACAATACCCAACGCTTTTTTAATCCACACCATCCACACGCCCGCTTTCGGCAATTGCGACACTCGATTCGCCCACACCCCTAAGACCAGATACGGTAACCCCATGCCAATTCCCATCACCAAAAATAATCCAAACCCCAACACCGGATCCGCCAACCGGCTCACAAATGTGAGCAGCCCCAGCACAAACGGGCCGATGCAGGGCGCGGCGACCACGCCAACCGCCAATCCCATTCCAACCGCGCCAAGCCATCCGAGTTTGGCTTCGCCCAGCCGTTGCAAAAGCCGCGCCGGCGGGCGCAATTCATACACGCCAAACAAACTCAACGCCAGCGCCACGATCAACACCGCGACTCCCACCAAGACAATCGGCTGCTGCAGCCATGAGCCCAACAGCGCGCCAGTTTTGGCAGCCGCCATTCCCAGAGCGGCGTACATCACGGCGATGCCGAAGACATAACAGACGCCCAGCCACACCGCGTAGCCGATCCGGCCGCTGGCCTGCCCGCTGAAAAACGCCACGGTCACGGGAATCATTGGATAGACGCAGGGAGTGAGATTTAACGCTAACCCGGAGACAAACGCCGCCACAAACCACAAGATTTTGGCGTGACTGGCGAAGAGTTGATCAAACATCAAACGCAAAAATGGGGACGGTTCTCATTTTTCCCACTCGTGAAATGGAGAACCGTCCCCCTTTTATCGTCCCGCATCATCAAAACGAATATTTGAGCAGCTTGCCGCCTTGAGGCGGTTCGTTGGGCGTGCCGTCGTCTTTATACCGGAAGAAACTGGTTGTACGCTCGAGTGATTTGACGGAGCCATCCACCAACCCGAACCACACCCCGGAAATCGGATCGTGCTGGCGGCTTTCCTTAACGGCTTGCTTCAGCGGTTCGGCCCACAGAAACGCGAACATCGCCACGTCTCCCGGCAATTGATCCAACCGCCGCTCGACGGCAAACGCGGCCGGAGCCGATCCGATGACGCACACACACAACATGAGAGCAGTGACGATCTGGCGCATAGCGGCCTCCTTCTATAGAGCTATTGTACCTCCGAGCCCAGCGCAGATGCAATGGGTCTAACACATTCCGCGACGGCGGAACCACTGCAGCGCGCGGCCAACCGCGTCTTCGATCGGCGTGTGCGGCAGGCCCAATTCACGAACCGCCTTGGAGCCATCGAGCCATTGGCGTTGGCGCGCGGCATGCACGGTGTCGCGGTGGAGCAGCGGCTCGGTTCGCGTCACCCACGCCAGCGCCTCGCTGATCACCGCCGCGGTCCAGGCGGCTCCATATGGAATACGCCAGCGCGGCGGCGGCACGCCAGCAGCGTGCGCGATGATTGCGGCCATTTCCTGCAACGTGAGATTGCGCGTCGTCAGCAGATAACGCTCCCCCGCGCGTCCGCGCTGCGCGGCGCGCACCTGCCCGATGCCGACATCGCCAGTGTAAATGGCGCCGAACTGATGATGCACATACACCGGCAGCCGATGCTTCGCATACGCCAGGATGAGCTGTCCTGAAAACGGATGCGCGTCGTACTCGCCAAGACAAATGCTCGGGTTCACGATCACCACCGGCAAACCGGCGCGCGCAGCGCCGAGCACTTCGTGTTCCATCGCGATTTTCACGGTGGCATAGAGCGGCCGCCATGCCCGCAAGGGCCAGACCTCCGCATCCGCTTCTGTCGCTGGCCGATCCTGAAGACGCCGAATGGTGGCAGCACTACTGGTGAAGACGATGCGCGAGAGTTTTGCGCGCTGCAGGACATCCAGCGTGCGGCGGATGGAGTCCAGGCCCTCGCGAATCGCCGCGCACCGATTCGCCCCGAACCGCGGATAGTAGCCGGCAGCATGAAACACCCATTCGCAATCGCGCAGCGCGTTGGCGAGATCGTCGGCGCGTCGCACATCCACCTGTACGCGCTCAACCGGCAACCCGTCCAACACGGAGAGATACTGTTCACGACGATACGCCGCGCGCACCGGATAGCCCTCGGCCAGCAGCGCGCGGACGACGTGAGCGCCGATATGACCCGTCGCGCCTAAGACCAACGCGCGCGGGTTAGACGTCTTCGCACACGAGTCTGTTAGTGCGGCAGATCTCAGCGTAGCGTGTGGCGCTATCGCGCACGCGGCGGGCTTGGGTGGCGTAGTCGACTTCAATGAGGCCAAACCGCGGGCCGTACCCATCAGCCCATTCGAAATTATCCAACAGCGACCAATAGAGGTAGCCCATCACCGGCAGGCCTTCTTGCAGCGCCTGTCCGACCACCGCCAGATGCCGCAAGATGAACCGCTCGCGCTGCCGATCATCCGTCGTGCAAATCCCGTTTTCGGTGATAAGAATCGGCTTGCCGTATGGTTTGGCCCAGCGCAGCACCGTCAGCAGCGTCGGCGGATGCACATCCCATTCCAGAAAATTTCGCTCGGTCACTTCGCGGTGATGGCGCGTGCTGCAGCGAATGCCCGGCCATCCGCCGGATGTCGGCACAAACCGCATGAACACGCGTCCGTAAAAATTCATGCCGATGATATCCAGCGTGTCGTGGGCGTCGGGCAGGCGCACCGGCGGGCGTCCCGGCAGGCGCAGGCGGCCGTCCATGACCGCTTCCAGAAACTGATGGTTGTAGACCCGCGTGCTCACCCGCGCGATGAACTGATCGACGGGATGCCACCAGCGGCACGGCGTAAACGGCTGCGCGTGCATCGCGATGGTCACTTGCGCGGGCCAACCATGTTGTGTCGCCACGCGATGAATCTCATGATAGGCCGCCACATGCGCCCGCACCAGATGTTCGAGTGCTTGCATCGCTTGGCCGAGATCATGCGCGCCCGGCGGCCCGGTGCCGTCGAGATAATGCATCCACATGTAGACCAGCGGCTCGTTGATCGTCAGCCAGATGCGCACCTGCGAGCCCAATTCCTCAACGACGTGATGCACGAAGCGCGTGAAATAGTCGACTACTTTTGGATTCGTCCAGCCGCCTTGATCGGCCAGCCAGATCGGATTGGTATAATGATGCAGCGTGACGACCGGCTCAAGGCCGCGCTCGCGCAGCGCCGCCAGCACGTCGCGATAATGCGCGATGGCCTGCGGATCAAACTCGCCTTCGCGCAGCTCGATGCGGCTCCACTCGATAGAAAACCGGTGGGCATTGTGATGGAGGGATTTGGCGAGATCGAAATCGTCGCGGAACCGGTGATACTGATCGCAGGCCGCACCCGAGGGGGTTTTAACGCGGCCGGCCTGTTCCCACGCCCACCAATCGTTGTTGGTGTTATGCCCTTCAACTTGATGCGCGGACGTCGCGGTGCCCCACAGAAATCCCTGCGGAAAAACAACTTCAGACATCAGACCTCAGATAACAGACTTCAGTAAGATCGCGGAAGAAGATTAACTTGTCCTCTTGGACCTAGTACGAATGATCCTCTATCCTCGCCTTTTCTTGGTGACATCCCGTGCTTCAGCGATGGTCTTGCTTGTTAGTAAGAGGTCCAGCATCGCCCACACGCGTCCACTAGGATAGATGTTGCCCGTTTCTACCTCACGAGCTGGGATGATTGGTTTGCCAAGCGTGTAGATCAGGTGCGGGGGGATCGTGCCACGCCTGATCTCAGGAATCTCCTGATCCAGGTTCTCTACGACCTTCCAGGCATCCACATGGTGGATGCTCTGTAGACGGCCTTCGTACCGGAAGCCGAGGTAGTTGGGCGGAGTTTTCGGCCATCCTGATCCGCCAAGTGGGTGGAAGTAGCGGCGCTTCTTCGTAACGATGTCCCGCGAGGAAATCTGCGACCACGTGGGTCGGCCTGCCCTAAGCGCAACTACATAAACAAGGTTCGATTCCTGATCTTGCATCCGCACGATCCTCCGTAGATAGGTACGTAGCTGACCGAGCAGATGCCGCTCAGCATGCGTGCCAGAACGCCCCTCAGTCAACCCCGCAACCTCCTTCCAACTCAGATACGCCACCGCGACTCCCTCGATGGTGCGCGGGAGGTGAAGTCTGGCGTACTCGGCTGAACATTCCGCCATCACCACGACTGTTTGGGTGGATCGCCTGAGCCGATCCAGGCGGCGCGTATAGCGAAACAACTGGGCTTCAGAGGGAAGTTGCCACCCCCGCTTAGCTTCGATGATCACATGCAGAGATGGTCCGAATACTTCCACATCGGTCACGCCACCGTTCTGCTTAAAATCTTGGAGAGAAATCTTGGCAACGCTTCCGGGCGGACGAGTGATGAGGACGACTCTTAGGAGGGCACTCAGAAAACTTGGACTCTGCGCCAGAGTCCAGCCAATGCTGTAGGTAATATCATTTTCATCTGCACCGAGAAGCTCAAAGATGCTTTCGATGCGCCGATTGTGAAGATGTAACTCTGGCGTATGACTAGAGGAACCTCCTGTCATAACTCGATTCACAACTCGGTCCTCCAGCTATCAGAAAAATGAGTACCGGTTCTTTTTTATTGAAGTCTGCGTTACGAGACGCGCCACTTGGGGGCGGTGGCCACGCGCGCTTTGCCGGTGAGAATGCGGCAGACCTCGCGCGCCAACGTCGGATGCGCCATCACCGACTGCGGCCCGGTGAAGGTCGGCTTGCCGGCAAAATTCAGCGCGACGTGGCCAGTGTGTCTGGCGACGGCGGCAAACGGAACCAAATCCCAAATTTTCAGCCCGTGATCGATCACCGCGTCGGCCTTGCCGCGGAAGAGCCACAAATAATTAAAGCAATCCCCGTACGCCCGCTCCAAATAACAGGCGTGCGTGATGCGCTCGAATCCTTTGGCGTAGCGCGTGCCCAGCCACCACTTGCTGCCGCCGTGAAAAATCACCGAGTCCGACAGCGATGGCGGCGCGGCGGCGCGGCGGATGCGGATGACGCGGCCGTCGATCTGCTCAAACGGCGCGACGCCGCGCCCGACGCCAAGAAACGTTTTGAACATCGGATACCAGCACGCGCCGAGGACGGGCTTGCCCTGCTCCACGCGGCCGATCAACATCCCCCACGAGAGCAGCCCGCGCGAAAACGCGCGCGTGCCATCGACCGGATCCAGCGTCCAAAAACTTTTGCTGCCGGGATTGGAAGCGCCGAACTCCTCACCCACGATATCATCGTCGGGAAAATCACGGCCCAGGTCGTGGCGCAGGAGTTCTTCGATGGTGCGATCGGCAATCGTCACCGGCGAGCGGTCGGCTTTTTGCTCGACACGCACGCCCGCGTTGAAATATTTGAGGGCGACGCGCTGATATTGCAGGAGTTTGGCCTGGGCCCACGCTAAGCGTTCATCGCGGATGCGCATGGCGTTAGCGAGCGGCCTGTTGAGCGCGGATGAGATTCAAGGCCGAGCCGGCTTTGAACCAGCGGATCTGCTCGTCGGTGAGCGAGTGCTGAGTGGACAGCGTCTCCGTGGTCCCGTTGTGGCGATGGACCATCACCGTCACCGACTTGCCGGGGGCCAGCTGCTGCAATCCCGTGATGCTCACGCGATCATCGGCGAGAATCTTATCGTAATCGGCGGGATTCGTGAACGTCAGCGGTAAAATTCCCTGCTTTTTAAGATTCGTTTCGTGCAGCCGCGCAAACCGTTTGGCGATCACCGCCTTGCAGTTGAGATATTTTGGAGACATCGCGGCATGCTCGCGGCTGGACCCTTCGCCGTAGTTGTCATCGCCGATCGCGACCCACCCGATCCCCTCGGCCTTGTAGTGCCTGGCCACCTGCGCAATCGGCCCTTCCTGCTTGGTGAGCTGATCGATCGCGGTGCCCGCTTTCCCAGTAAAGACGTTCTCTGCCGCAATAAACATGTTGTCGCTGATCTTGTCCAAATGGCCGCGGTA
>Ga0209515_10005738_pt1 | contig 15927 bp, 12 predicted proteins | sample Subgroupgradi54m_FD_187454 | JGI IMG/M metagenome (GOLD analysis project Ga0209515, IMG submission 187454) | Subsurface groundwater microbial communities from S. Glens Falls, New York, USA - GMW60B uncontaminated upgradient, 5.4 m (SPAdes)... ...
AGCGGCTAAACCGACCACAAGGCTGTTGGCCGCGACAGTCATGGGCTTGCCTGTAAGAGGATTGCCCACGATGTCGCCTACAGCTACGTCTTGGTTGGCGGCGAAATCTTTGATGAAACCAGTTGCTGCTCCTAATACACTAACCGCAGGTTCATCCGTGGAGTAGTCGATCGTGGCAGTTGCCTGGTATCCAGCGACCATGTATTGGTCGGTATCGGCCACAATGGCCATGTGGCGGGTTTTACCTGCCATCAATTCATAGTCTTCCGTGAACCGACGTCGGTAAGTGGTATTGACTGTAGAAGCAGCGCCTGTAGCACTCGCTGTTCCACCGCTCACCAAGGTCAAAGGACCCTGAACGGTTCCACCGGTATCTTTATCCACTACGCGGAGGTTTTTAAGATAAGAATAAGGATTCAATTCGGTGAAAGTACCAGCAGTCGTCGTATTCACAGTGGCAGCACTGTTAAAGGTAATACTGACATTCGCCACAATGGCGGTAACACGACCGTAGTAAGTGGTTGAACCGACAGCGTATTGAATCATGTCTCCAGGGGTAAAGTCGGTTGTGCTAGCAACGAGAACCGTGAATGTGCTGTTCCCATTATCGGTTGCTGCAGCTGTTGCGGCTTCTGTGCCTGGGATGGTTCCAGCCCAGTCCGGAGTATTGGTTCCGTCACTCAGGCTGATGGTGACGCTGGCATCTTTGACCGTGAGGTCGCGATCCGTGGTGATCGAGTAGTCTAGGAGGCTGATATTGGTGACGTTTTGGGCAACCTGGCGAGCCGCAGGACCATTATCGGTAATGGTGACCTTGCCTCCCTTAAGGGTAGTGCGAGCAATATTTGCCGTGTTATAGGTGCTGTTGGTAATACCGGCGCCTGAGCCGTATTGCTGGTCAATAGCGACGATGTCGCTGGTTTCATCCAGGTACAGCTGGAGGGTATCGGTGGCTTTGCCGCCATCGAGATCGCAGTGTACGTAGAAGTTTTTGACCTGGCCTTTGGGGATCACAAACGGAGTGTCGAACACGAACGAGATGCGTTCGCGGTCATCAAAGGCGGCGGTTGTCGCCACGACGTCGTTGCCGCGGAGCAGTTTGCAGTTAGTCATGCGGCTCGAAGCAAATGTGCCATTCTGCGTGATCGAAATATTGTGGACAGCGATATCATTGGTGGCGCCGGCCTGAGCACGGAACGTGGAAACTTCACAGTTCGTGGCTCCAATCAAGCATTGGGAAATCGCCGTACCGCTTGTCAAAGTCAATGTGTTGACTGCAACGGAACCAATGGTGACGGTATTGCCAGCCACCGGAAAGTCGCCCGCAACCGATTGCGCGGTGCTGGTGACATTACTGGCGGAAGCCAGGTAGAAGTAATGCTGATTGTTGGTACCGGTGGTTGCCACATGACCCACCAAACGAAGGGTGGTTGTGGTACCCGCGTCCACCTTTATGTTAACAGGGAAGGTGACGACGTTGGTGTCGTTATTCACCGTGCGGCTGGTGGTCAGACGCTTGAGTCCGTTATATAAGAAGAGTTCAGCCCAGTCGCCGGACGTACCCACACCGCCGCGGGTGAAGGAGAAGTTCGAAATCGTGACATCGCTGTCGGCCGCGGTAAAGTCAAAAGCAGCGAGTTCCACGTTGGTAGCGGAGAGAGGAACAGTGGAAGAACGGGAGGTGTGGTCATTCAGCGAAACTTCCAGGGCGCCTTTAGCAAGCACAGGAGGAGTGGTGGTAGTGGCGCCGGTTGTAGCGCCGGTTGTTGCACCCGTGGTCGCAGCAGCAGCAGCGCCAGCGCGGACAACAGGAGATTGGGAGTTGACGACGAGTTTGGCCACCTGAGCACGGGTGACAGGGTCGGCGGGGCCGAACATGCCGCTGGCGTAACCATCCAAAATGGATTGGTTATAAGCGGTGGTGACGTAGTTGTAGAACCAAGCGGAGCTGGCCACATCGGAGAAAGTTCCGGCGGGGGTCAAGGTTGTCGGGACGTTGAAAGCATTGACCAGAATTTTAGTGGCCTGGGCGCGGTTGACCGTGTCCGAAGGACCAAATTTGCCGGTCAAACTGCCGGCGGCATCGGTATAACCTGCCACAATGCCGAGCTGGACGCCAGCTTCTACGTAATCGTAGAACCAGGCGTTCGCGGGGACATCATCAAAGGTGGGGGTGGCGGGGGCTTTGTAGCCGGCCAATCCATCGACAGCTGTGACGACAATTTTTACCAATTCTGCGCGATTGAGCACATCATTGGGGCGGAAGGTGTCTGAAACATCAAACACTCCCTGATCAACGAGTTTTTCGATGTAATCGAAAGCCCAGTGATTGGTGGGCACATCGTTGAAGGTCTGAGCGATCGCTACCGACGCGTTTCCTGCGAGCAGGGTAAAGGTCGCGACGACGGCGAAAATTCGCTTAAATTTGTTAAGGATATTCATTTGAATAAAGTTAGAATTAATAAATTGATAGTCTGAAAAGTTTTTAAAGTTTGTAATCGAGAATAGAGGAACGAGCCACGGGAGATTCTTCATCCGCCTGCGGCGGATTCAGAATGACACGCGGTTATCAATTAGGTTTGAAGGGCCAATGAATACTTGGACTCACTTCCCTTCCCTCTGGTGTTAAAGACCATAACATCCCGAACGCAAGCATGAGCTCCAAACGTATTTACTTTGGAACTCTTGTCTACGATCGTTAGAAAAATGGCTTAATTTAGACGTAAAACCGCTTTCGATAAGGCGCTGAAAAAAATTTTATCGAAGTTATTGTAGTGGATCGCCCCGTGGGGTGTCAAATAAGAATGAAAGAGGAGCTTTATGGACACCGCATTTTAGCCAAAGAGCGAAATAAGCGATTTTACTGTCTTTTTAAACTGGATTTTGGACAATTTGTTGCACATTTCGACTTGCCTAAAATAAAAAATATAGTTTTATAGCCATTAATATTTTGATTTTGATTTCCGGGGCAAACCCCCTATAATGCCGCTGCGGGGTAGAGCAGTCTGGTAGCTCGTCGGGCTCATAACCCGGAGGTCGTTGGTTCAAATCCAACCCCCGCAACCACCCACATCAACTCTTGGTGGGTTCTTGGAGGGGGCTGGGGACCTGGGGGATCGGCTCGGGGGAGGGATTTCCTAGAGAAAGGGTTTGTCCAAAAAAGTATTCCCACCACTGAGTAGGTTTAGAGAGTAAAAGAATGTCACGAGTGGTTTTAGCCGCCAACGTGCGGGACGATCCTTTGACGATGTTCTGCTCCCCCTGGGGGATCACGATGAGCTTTTCACCGGGATCTAGCAGATTCAAATTTTCTTTGGCATAGCGGTCTTTGTATTCGGGAGAGGAGAAGTAGGCGACATCCTCTGGTTTTTGCTGAGCCAATTGGGCCAGCTCATCGATCCCGCTCTGAAAATCTTCAATATGCTTTTGGAGTTTATAATCTTTGTAGATTTGGGTGGCCAGAGCGAAAAAGATGTAAAAAAACACCAGAAATCCGCCGATGATAATGAGCTGGGCGGTGAAGGGTTTTGGCTGAGGCATGATTTGTTGGGTCATAACGTTTATAGTATATTAGGAACTCCTTTTCAATAGGTTCATGAACAGACAGTGTGTCCACTTCATCGGGATTGGGGGCAGCGGGATCAGCGCCCTGGCTCTCCTTTATATAGCGCAGGGCAAAACAGTGACGGGATCCGATGTGGCGGAATCGGTTTTTTCCCTGGAGGTGCAGGCGGCGGGCGGGCGGGTGACACTTGGACACCATGGCGACAATGTGCCGGAGGGGGTGGGTTTGGTGGTATTTAGTGAAGCGATTGATAAGGCGACGAACCCGGAATATGTGGTTGCCCAGCAACGGGGAATCAAAACCATGAGTTACTTTGAAGCCCTGGGTGAATTTTCGAAAACCAAAAAAACCATTGTGGTGACGGGCACGCATGGCAAAACCACCACCACAGCCATGCTGGGGGAGGCGCTGATCGCGGCGGGAGTGGACCCCACCGTGATTGTGGGTACGCGCGTGCCGAGTTTCACTCAATGTCATTCTGAGCCTCGAAGAGGCGAAGAATCTCCCAAATCACCGAGTTACTCGAAACTTAGACATGGGGGAGATTCTTCGTCCGCCTCCGGCAGAACTCAGAATGACACAAGAGGAAGCAACCTATATATAGGTAAAAGCGAATGGTTTGTGGTGGAAGGCTGCGAATACCGGCGTTCGTTCCTGAATTTCCACCCGTTCGGCGTGGTGATGCTGAATTGCGAGGCGGAACATTTGGATTATTATAAGGATGAGGAAGATTATCGGAATGCGTTTAGGGAATTGATGATGAAGATCCCTACATGTCATTCCCGCGCAGGCGGGAATCTGGGCTCAGATTCCCTTTTACAAGGGAATGACAAAGGGGGGTTTTTGGTAATTAATGGAAAGGATAAAAATCTGAATCAGGTGGCCGAAGAATTCCGCGGCCATCTGATACGAGTGGATGAGGCGGTGGGACTACAGCTGACCGTGCCGGGGAAATTTAATGAGTGGAATGCGGCCTGCGCTCTTGCGGCGGCAATGCAGGTGGGGGCTGAGGAAGGAGTTACGCGTCGTGCGCTGGAAGCCTACTGTGGATCGGGACGACGGATGGAGGTGAAGGGAGAAGCGAAAGGGATGACGCTGGTGGACGACTACGGCCATCATCCGACGGAAGTGCGCCTGACTTTGGAAGCCCTGAAGCAAAAGTACCCGGGGCGACGGCTGATTTGCGTGTTCCAACCGCACCAGTACTCTCGGACGCATCAATTGCTGGACCAGTTCAAAACGTCTTTCGGAGCCGCGGATTATGTGATTATTCCCAACATATATGAGGCGCGGGACAGCGCGGAGGATAAAATGAAAATTAGCGCGGAATCGCTGGTGGCGGCCATCGGCGAAAAACACCCTCATGTGGAATGGGGACGGGATTTTGCAACTACCCAGACGCGGCTTAAAGATCTGCTTAAACCTGGCGACGTGCTGGTGACCATGGGTGCGGGAGATATTGGAACTTTTGCAGAACAAGTACTTGACAATATTTTCTTTTAATGTTATTATGAAACGTTAACAACCTAAATTCCCACGACACTATGGCCAATACCAACGACATCTACCAGCAAATTTTCAACCTCCTGAATAAGAGCCAGAAAATTCTGCTCTTCACGCATGCTCATGCGGATGCGGACGGGTTGGGGGCGATGATTTCAATGCATTCGGTGTTGAAAGAGCTTGGAAAAGACGTGACCGCGGTCACCAGCGACCCCGCTCCGGAGAATTTGGATTTTTTGCCGGCGATGGACATTGTGCAAAACTCGCTGTCCTCCATCAAGGATTTCATCATCACCCTGGATTGCAGTATGACAGCGGTGAATAAAATCAAATATAATCTGGAAGGGAATCGGGTGAACATCATCATTTCCCCGAAAAACGGCAGTTTCAATCCCCAAAATGTGACGTTTGCACAGGGCGGGGAAGACCATTACGACCTTTTGATGACTTTTGACACGGGGAACTTGGAGCATTTGGGCGCGATTTACGAGCAGAATACCGAAATGTTCTTTAAAACTCCGCTGATCAACATCGACCACCATGCCAGCAACACGGATTTTGGACAGGTGAATTTGGTGGACGTGGTTTCGGCCGCCACCACGGAAGTGCTGTTGGGGTTGCTGAAGGAGATGGAAAAGAAATACAGCAAAAAATTGATCACGGCCGACATTGCGACCCTGCTTTTGGCCGGACTGATTACGGACACGGGGAGCTTTCAGCACGCGAATACCTCGCCCAAGGCCATGGAAACCGCAGCCGAGCTGATGGATTACGGGGCGCGCCAGCAGGAGATCATCAAGAATATTTATAAGACTAAAAAATTGAGCACGCTAAAGTTGTGGGGCATTGTGCTCAGTAAAGTGCAGGTGGATCCGGTGTACCGGATGGTGTGGTCGGCCGTGGGACGGGAGGATTTAAAGGAGGCGGGAGCGGCTTCGGAAGAAACGGGCAGTATTATTGACGATTTATTGAGCAACGCGCCGGGCGCCGAAGTGATCATGCTGATTAAGCACAATGACGATGGGATAGTGAGCGTGAGCATGCGCTCGACAAATAATGCCACGGACGTGGGCAAACTGTGCACGGAGATGGGAGGCGGGGGACATATCCGCGCCGCGGGATTCAAGGTGAAAGACGGACGGACATTTGAACAGGTGACGAGCGATGTGGTAACCCGAGTAAGGGAGTTCCAGGCCAAACGCCTGAATATCCACCCGGAGGATTTGGAACGGGCGCAATCCGCCGCGACTAACGCCAAACCAATGCCGAAACTGCCGTTGGGAGATAGAAAACCCAGCGGAACGCCTAGCGGAAAAGAAACGGTGCTGGAATTTAAAGTAAAACCGGAAGCGCCGCGAACGCCAATGCCAGCACCGACTCCAAAACCCCAGCTGAAACCAGAATCAACTAAATCATCCCCGGCACCTCAAAAACCCAAGACCGCACCAAAACAGGAGGCAGTTAAACCGAAAAATAAACCAGCAGTGGCTCAAGTGGCTCCGGCGATGCAAGCGCCGAGTGCACCCAAACCTTCGACGCCTCTGACGTCGCCGGTTGCGCCGGCTCCCTCTGTACCTGTTGCGCCGAAAGTGCCAGCACCCACTGCGTCTCCTGCGCCATCCACTCCTCCTGTTGCCCCGCCACTACCGCCGGTAACACCGCCTATGGCGCCACCAGTGCCGAAACCTCAACCAAAAACAGATGCTTCACCCGATGTGCCGGATTGGCTGAAAGCGGAGTAAACAAAATAATTTATAACCTAATTTTTATATTTATGTCCTCCAATCGTACCCCCTCAGACGGCCACGCTGCGCCCCCCCCTCGCCTGCGGAAGCCCCTGTCATTCGAATGCCAGAAGACAAAAGAGCTTTGCTTTTAACAAAATTAGGAGAATATGAAGCTCGTTTAACCCGTTACGAAACTGAAGAAGCTTTAGCACCCCCAGATAAGAATGCAGGTTTTAGATCACCCGAAGAAGGAATAAAAATAGCCCTTGAAAGAAAAATAGGCACCCTTTATAAAATCGCCATTGTTGCAGCTCTTCTAAAAACCGGTGTAGTGAATACGTGGGAATTGAGTCGTGAATTAGCTGAAAAATATGGATTTTATGAAGTGGAACGATTTAATAATGCCTGTGGAGTCGTTAACGCATACTGCAAAGGAAATGATGCGGCGCTTATACCCGCTGCAAAATGAGAATCACCAGACAGGGTAGGCAGGCCATTTTTCACACTTTCTAAAAGCGTTCCCTTTGGATGACAATTCCTGCTAAAAAGGGACAGGCAAAATTGACATACTATTTGCAATTGAGTACAACAATCGATCGGAATTCATTCCGGAATAAATCCCCGGGAATGGCAATTTAAAGTGTCCCTTTTTGTACCAAAACAGGGTGAAAAGGGAACACTTTTAGAAAGTGCTGATTGGTGGCGTCCACCTGAACTACAGCGGGTGCTTGTCCTCCCTCCTCAACCCCAAATAAACTTCACAGTCCTCCTGGACGTATGCCTTAAGCAATTGAATGATCAAGGCAGGTCACTCCCGCCCTTAGACCATGGGTTACACCGGAGTATTCTCCACAGGCCTTTAAGACTACCGCGGACGAGACCAAACTTTTCCAAGGAGAGCCGCATGTACTCGGAACAGCTTGGCGTGAATTTGCAGTGCCCGCCGGGGAAAAAGCGTTTGCCCCACCCGCTGTGATCGGGCGAGAGGGTCCGCTGGTACACGCGAATAAGCCCTGTGGCCAAATCCCGGGGGAAATTCCAAAGAACCTTCATTACGGCTGGGAGAGGAAGTTGAGCGGATTGTATTTGACGCCGTTGATCCGGACTTCAAAGTGCACGTGAGGGCCGCTGGAGTGGCCGGTGGATCCCATCCAGGCGATGGTTTGGCCTTTTTCGACATATTGGCCCTCCGATACGTAGAGTTTTTCCGCGTGACCGTACAGGGTTTGCATGCCGTTACCGTGGTCGAGAATGATGTAATTGCCGTAACCGCCATCCCAGCCGTATTTGGCCAGAACGACCTTGCCGGACGCGGCGGCGTAAATGGGCCCGCGAGCCCGATTGGCAATATCCACGGCATAATGCCCGCGGTGGAATTTTTGGGTTATTCGAGCCGCCGTAAGCGTGGGCCACAGCATTTTACCTCCAGCGACGAAGGCGCTCCCCGGGGGAAGGGCCGGGGCATTCCCTCCGCCTTTAAAGCTGGGGATGGGCAACGCCCTGGTGGCGCCCGGGATGATGAGGAGGGTGTCGGCCACCAACGATTGATCTTCCAGCTGATTTTGTTTGACGATGATTTTGGAGTCGATCTTGTATTTTTTGGCGATGCTGGCCACCGTTTCACCCTTCTTCACCAAGTGGGAGACTCCATCGACCGGGAGGATTTTAAGCGTGATACCGGTTTTGACCTGATTGGGATTCCACAAGTCATTTTCCCACATGACTGTTTCTTTTTTGAGCCCAAAACGTTCGGCGATAGACGACAGTGTGTCGCCTGGTTCCACCGAGTAGGCAAAAACTTCATTGAAGCTCGTGCGGTCGCTCTCGGCGGTTTCCAGGGATGGTTTCAGCAAAAATCCATCTTCCGTCATCACCGTGGCCAAAGCGGAATTGGGATCTTGCTCCGTTACATTCAACTCTTCTAGACCCCCCACTGCAGAACCTTCGGTATTCTGATAAAAAGGAAGAAAAGGCGTGATGAGTAAAAAGGCGGCAGTCAGGGTGACCACCTTGATCCCGATTTGGGAAAGCACCCCAGCGCTTCCATCCAGGCAAAGGGAATGTTTGACGTTGAGGATGCCCCGGGAAACAAAATTCCCCGCTCGTGGAGCCTCGGGCTGATGGAGCTTGAGTTTGGCGTGTCGGGCCAGCCGAGCCTGTGTATTAGCGGACGTTGTGGGTGCGATAGAGAGCACAGATAAAATGTAAACCCCCACTCTGCCAGGTACTCTTGGAGAACACGTAATTAATTGCCCCTATTGTACTCTTTCCCGCCTTGTTGCCAAATCATTTTTATTGACAGATTACCAAAAAAAGTTTCTAAAAGCCCAGTCCATTAAGCTCTTATTTTCCTGAAATCGGTCGGGACTGTCGAGGACGATGGCGAGAATGTTCTGCCCGGCGGGCCCCTGGGCCCAATTGATGATGCTTTCCCCAGCCGCGTCGGTGGTGCCGGTTTTGACCCCGATGACGTTGAGGTAGCCCCCCAAAAGCTGATCCGTGTTTTTGAAGGAGTGGTGGATTTGGCCATCCACGGAACTGATGTCGGCTTCGGGCAACCGGACGATGGCGCGGAAGGCGCGATGGCGCATGGCCTGTTTGGTGAGTAGGGCTAAGTCGTAGGCCGTGGAGTAATGGCCTTCCTCATCCAGACCGATGGGGTTTTGGAAGCGGGTGTGTTCCAAATGGAGAAGCGTGGCTTTTTGATTCATCGCCTCCACAAAGGCTGGCACGGAGTCGCTGTGGAATTTGGCCAACGCCAGGGCCGCATCCCCGCCGGAGCGGATGAGGAGGCCCATGAGCAAATTCCCGACGGTGATTTTTTCATTTTTCTGCAAACCGATTTTCACCCCGGCCAAAGTATTATAATTGTCATTGATCGTAACCACTTCATCGAGCGAATGGGATTCCAGGATAATGACTGCGGTCATGATTTTGGTCAGGCTGGCCATCGCCAGGGGGATCTGGCTGTTTTTTTCATACAAAATAAGACCGGTGTCCGCATCCATCACTAGGCCCGCCTTGGCCTGGAGCACAGGAGCGACGGCGTCGTGCTGTTTTTGCGGAATGGGATCCAGCTCTAAAAGCGCGACCGGATTAAAATCGTGGACCGGAGAAATGGGAGCCCCGCTTAGCGGGGCGCTGACACTGGCCAGGAGGAGCAGACTCAACAAACCGCGTAGCATAACAAAGGGGATTTACTGCGCGCAGGGGGCACGCCTGGGGCAGTATATTACTTTTTCTTTGACCCGTAAATCAATGTAGCTTAAGTCTTCTTTGTTCAATTCCGCGGGTTCATAAATGGTTTTGAGTTTGTCGAGTTGCTCTTTAAAGTCCTTTTCCAGGGTCAACCATAGGGTGACGTTTCTTTCAATTTTGATGTGTAATTCGCGAGCGATGGGCAGGACTTCCACCCCCAGGACTTTGAGGTTGAGACTGCTACCCAAATACTGCAACGTGTCCCGGAGATACTGCATGGCGGCTGGAGGAATGATTTGCTGGCGGTCTTCAATCGGTTGGGTAAGGCCTTTTACAACAATGGTTATCAACTCGAGATTTTCTTCCTGATCAAAGATCGCCTGCCCGACCTGGTTGAGCAGGGATTTTTGTTCGACCGGAGGGGGGCCTTCCGGTTTTTTGATAGGCTTAGGCGTTAACGCAAAGGCTGCTTCCAGCGCCGCCTGCTGTTCCAGGAGAGTGGGGGGCGTTGTTTCGGCAGGCTTTTCCTGCGCGGGGGGCAAAACATAATAGGCCTTGAGGTTGGCCACGATCGGGTAACTGGTGAGACTGATGATTATGGTGCCCGGCATCTTTTTTTGGACATTCACCGATTGGAATTCGGGAAATTGATCCTGAATGGTTTTGGCGATGAGGCTTTTGGGAAAAAAAAGAATGTTTTTGCCCAGCGTTCCCTTGAGCGCGTTTTCGATGGCGGCGCTATCGATGTTGAAATCGCCCCGTATGACGTCGATGTTTCGGATGGCAAAATAGGACGATGAGGCCAAAATCAGCAGGAACACTGCACCTAACAAGGCAATGACCAACGCGCGCATTCGGTTCTGCAGTAATTCAGAGAGGATTTTGCGGAGATCCACCCGTGGAACACGTCGTTCGTTCGCCAGCCCCCGTCGACGGCGCGGCCGCGTGTACCAGCGGGAGGTGGTGGGGATGTAGAGCCGATTGGGTTTTTTGCGGAAGAACATTGCTGAGTATTAGATTAGCATAAGCCTATTTCAGGCACGTTTATCTCGTCCAGTCCGCCTTAGGCGGAACTGCACTAACGTTCGGCCTCGCGACTCCGATGGGGCATCGGAGACCATGCTCGCGAGGCCTCTCGATTGCCTTCAACAGGCTTATGCTAATCCACTAGCTTATGCTAATCCACTACATGATAGAGGGGTTTTGTTTCTGAATCTCTTGGACGTGCTGAAGGACGGAGATTTGGAGACGCAGTTTTTCAAAATCCTCCTGCGGCATGGCGGCTGAACCCACTAGGCCGTATTGGAGTTGGGTGCTTTTGAGGTTGAGGAGATAGACGATCACCGCGCTCAAGCCGACGACTCCGACCGCCGCAATGATTTTGAGATCCAGATACAAAAGCAGGTTAAACAGCGCGTGCACCAGGGCGGCCACAAAAAAGCCCTGGGTGATGGAGACGGATTGGAAAATGGATTTTTTGCGCACTCCCAAAAGCGCCCGCAGGGACGCGAGCGTGCTGTACTGGCTTTTTTCGATTTCATAATTGGCCACAATGGGCTTGGCAAAAAGCGAAAGGCCGTAAAAATAACCCAGCAGACCCGAGGCGCACACGTGGAGCAGGGTGGTGAACAGGGATCGGAAAATGAAAATGGTGGTTAGCGCATCGCTGGCCTGATTATTCACAAAAAAGAGCGTGTTTTCGACAAAGGCAAATGCCAGGCCAACGTACAAGGTGTTCACGATGGCGCTCACCACGGAGTTGAGGCGCTTGTAGACCAGGAAAGGATTGATGAGATATTTAAAATATTCTTCCAGTACCGCAAAAAGCATGGCGCTCCCCGCCAGGGAGAGGAGAAAATCGGTTTTAAAAGCGAATCCAAAAACCAGTTCGATAGCCAAAAAAATAAGAAAGAAAATCACGAGCGGAGTAAGGTGGTATGCCTTTTTAGCCACGGCCTTAAAATTCTGCGCCCACGGCAAACGGTAAATGAGTTTGAGAGCGGCAGACTGGATGAGGGCGAAAATAAAAATGAAAAGCGTGATGAAAAACAAAGTGAGAACCAGCTCAACGACGGAGACCAGCATGGAGATATCGCTTACGCCCAAAAAATCAGCCACCGTTGCGGTGGCATAATTCAAAAAATACTGGTGGAAAAGAAAGACGGGCGCGATGGAAAGCAGGCCTAGGAGAAAAATTTTAACGATTTCCGCCGCGGGTTGTCGGCGCGGATTTTTACTGTAAAAATAAACACCCCAGAGAACAATGGGAATGGTGGTGACCAGGATGACAAACGGAATATACATTTAATACTTGTTTAATTTTTATAATTATGTTACAATTTAACGATGGCCTAAAAACGGCCAGATATAATTTAACACAAAAACCAATATGGTTAATGCATTTACCCACGTGGCCAAGCATAAAACGGGCTACCTTATTTTCGCGATCATCGCCGCCATGCTCGGCGTGAGCGCCTGGTCGTATGGCCGGATTCCGGATTTTGAAGCGCTGAAGCTCGCCGGACAAACCGGCGCTGCCGCAACCACCATCCAGGTGGTTTCACCGAATGGAGGGGAAGTTTTCCAGGCCGGGGGTTCCATGGCCATCCGATGGGATATGGGGCCGTTGAGTTTACCCCGGGGAGCCTCTGCGCCGACCGCGGATATTTATTTGCGAACTGCCGGGCCCAATAGCGGCATTGTTTCGGGCCGGACGATTGTGCTACCCCGGAAAAACGCGGTTGAAGTGGCGCGGAATGTGAAGGGAAATTCTTTTGCTTATACCATCCGCCCGGATCTGACGGGAGACTGGAAAGTGGCAGTCTTGAATGAACGCCTGCAGGCCATGGATGAAAGCGATGGGACAGTGAGGATTAACCAGCCGACACCCCCACCCGCGCCAGCATCGGCGCCAGCTTCTGCTCCAACTCCTGCGCCGCCTGCACCAGCACCGGCTTCTCCTTCAACGCCGACTCCTGCGCCCACACCTGTTCCTGCTCCAGTTCCTGCAACTGGATCGTTGCCTGATTTAATCATCAGCAGTGTGACCCTAAGTCTTGCAGATGATTATCACTTGGATTGGAACAATATGGTAGTAAGCAATATTGGAGCACGGGCTTACACTCAATTGGCTGAACCACATCTTTCTTTCCGAATTCAACCCATCGACAGCCGGGGCAATGTAGTAGTGGGCACTTATTTTGCTGGTGAACCATTTAGTTGTTCTGCTCCTTCTTTTGCTGCATGCACGAGAAATTTCTCGATTGTTGCCCCGGAAGGACACCTTACTGACATGTTAGGGGGTCATTTTGCGCTTACAGCGGCAGACTATGAGGCCTGGAGGACGGCAGGTGTGACTGGATTTCGATTAACTATCGATGACTACAATATTGTCACAGAATCTAATGAAACCAATAACACGTTTGATGTGTCGGTTACCATCCCGGCCGCCAGACCAGTCGCCTCTCTTTTGATCACTCGTGTCGATTCTGGGGCGAGTTGCACGGTTGAACCGGGTGGTTTAAGACAGGTGGCGCGTTATCGTTTACGAGCCACAGGCGAAGGCATGCAATTGCGGCGAGCGACCATCATCAATGATTTAGCGGGAGCTTTTGATGCCCCTACCGATACGCGAGCGGTGCATGACGCCTGGCTGATTGATGATACCGGACGCGATTGGGGCAGGGATCTTGTGAGTGGAAATGCAAACGTTCCTGCTGTGGTTGATCTTCCGGTAGATACCGATGTGTTCCTAAATTTAAACGCCACCGTAGCAAGCGCTGCTGAATATGGCCCCGGGTTAAATGGCCAGATTTTCCGTTTGGGTATTCAGGAAACCGTAGGTACACCAAATCTTTTAGAAGCCAGAGGGGCAACGTCAGGCACTATTTATACCATAGGAAATGGAGTGACGGTGGTGAATGGAACACCGGGGGTTTGTACCGTGACAGCACCGGTCACCGCTACTGGCACTTTAACCATAGAGCAAGGTTCTTTTAGTGTTTTAAGTAATGGTAACCCGATTTTACTGAATTTAACTGGGACTGTGACAGGAGAAGCAATTCATTTGTCCCGATTACATTTTACGGTGGAATCCCACTTTAATTCTCCATCAGATGGTGTAGGGCCTTATCAACTTTATATCAATGGTGTTTTCGGCCCCACCTCAGCCACTCCAGATTTCACTTTAAGTGATGTTACTTTACCCGTTGGCGGACCTTATCTGATCCAACTGCATGGAAATGTGAGTGGAGCGAATGTAACTGGCGAGTATGTCCGCACCACACTGAATGCAGGTGATGTTGGGGTGATTGGCAGTGTTTCTGGATCGACCATTACGCCTAGCGGAAGCTTCCCTTTCACCCAAAGCGTGGAATATTAAACTGAATTGGTTTAAAAACCCCTTGTCCTTCACCGGATGAGGGGTTTTTTATTAAACTTCCTCTTTCGGGGCTAATTTAGTTATGTTATAATGTACATATGAGTACATTTAAAAGTAACATAACGGCCAAAAGGATGACCTTGTTGGCTACTAAAGGCGAAATGATCCTTCACGCGAATGACCTTGCGCTTTTGTGGGGAATTTTGGACCGCAATACGCTGAGAGTGACTTTAAAAAGATATGTTGACCATCAATTATTATATCGAATTCACCGAGGGCTTTATTCCCTTGTGCCAGTCGCTGAAATGGATCCTTTTCTGCTGGGGAGAAAAATCCTGCATCGGTTTTGCTACGTGAGCATGGAAACGGTTTTAAGCCAGGAGGGAATTATTTTCCAAATCGTTGAACCTCTGACTTTTATCAGCGGAAAATCCAAACAGTTCTTGGTTGAAGGACACCGGTACATCAGCCGACAGCTGACAGATCGTTTTTTGTTCAACCCGGCGGGAATCGCCATGCGCGGATCGATTTTGTGGGCCTCTGCCGAACGAGCCGTTGCCGATATGCTTTATTTTAATCCGCGTTATTATTTTGACCGTCCGATTGATTGGTCTAAAGTAAAAGCAATGCAGAAACAGGTTGGATATCCTTTAACCCCGGAACGTTATGATTCTGCCTAACCCAAAAGACGCGGTCCATCGGGCATGGCTTTACCGTATTCTTGCCGCTTTTGCCGATGATTCCTTTTTGATGACCATGCTTCATTTTAAAGGGGGAACCTGTGCCGCGATGAGGGAGCTCATTGATCGTTTTTCAGTCGATCTTGATTTTGACCTGATGGATCCGGAACAGGCAAAGCCAGTGCAAAAACACATGGAGAAAATTTTCAGTCAACTGGGGCTGGAAATCAAAGACCAAAGCAAGATTGCTCCGCAGTATTTTCTAAAATATCCGAATAAGCCCGGGGAACGCAATACGGTTCAGATTGATGTTGCCTTTCCCCCTTTGAAGAGTAATCGATATGAGAACGTCCATCTGATTGAAATTGACCGCCTGATGCCATGCCAGTCCATTCCGACGATGTTTGCCAATAAATTGGCGACGCCGCTGGAACGGTTTAAAAAATCCCATTCGATTGCCGGACGGGATCTGTATGATATCCATGCGTTTTTTCTGAAAGGGTTTTCTTTTGATGAAGCGGTGATTTTTGAAAAAACCGGTCTCGGGGTTACTGCTTTCATGAAAAAACTTAAAAAATTCATCGTGCAACATGTCGCTCAAATCCATATCGATCATGATCTAAATGTTCTTTTGCCCGTCCAACAGTTTCAGCGGATTCGTGGTAATCTTAAAAATGAAACTTTGATGTTTTTAAGTCAATTCTATTCATGAGAAAATCCGCTTATGCCTGATTTTTCCAACATCACCATCCGCGAAGGGCTGTGGGAAGAGTTACGAGCCGATAAGCGCCCGCATGTGCATTTGGTGATGATTGCCACCAAGCCGGACATTATCAAGCAGGCGCCGTTGTATTTGGAGCTGAAGCGGCGGGG
>Ga0209515_10005739_pt1 | contig 15925 bp, 15 predicted proteins | sample Subgroupgradi54m_FD_187454 | JGI IMG/M metagenome (GOLD analysis project Ga0209515, IMG submission 187454) | Subsurface groundwater microbial communities from S. Glens Falls, New York, USA - GMW60B uncontaminated upgradient, 5.4 m (SPAdes)... ...
CCCCCGCCATAGGCGGGGGATTTTTATGCGTTTGTCGAGAGACTTTGCAAATCCACAAATTTTTTGTACGAACCATTATTTTTCATCAATTCAGTATGGCTGCCTATTTCAGCGATACCATCTTTATCCATAACAATAATTTTGTCTGAATTTTTGATGGTACTTAATCGATGCGCGATAATGAATGTTGTTTTCCCTTGTTTGAGATTGTGTAGTGCTTCTTGTATATGCTTTTCTGATTCTGAATCCAAAGCCGATGTTACCTCGTCTAAAATAAGAATTCTGGTATTTTTATTTCTGGCAAACGCTCTCGCAATCGCAATGCGCTGGCGCTGGCCAGTGGAAACTTTGACACCCCGCTCCCCAACCACTTGGTCGTAACCGCCTTTAAATTTAGGGCCAGTAATAAATTCGTGCGCGTAGGCGTCCGAAGATGCTTCTTCGATAGCACTGTTGTCGTGCAAAATGCTTAAGTTGCCGTACGCAATATTAAGGCGAACACTATCGTTGAATAAATTTACATCTTGCGGCACCAATGCTATTTGAGAACGCAAAGATTTAAGATTCCATGTTCTGATATCTTTTCCATCAATAAGAATAGAGCCAGATTCAGGTTCGTAGTAGCGGGAAATTAAATCCGCGAGCGTAGTTTTTCCAACTCCAGATTTCCCCACCAATGCCACAGTTTCTCCGGGGTTTACTGTAAAATTAAGATTCTTAAACACATGCCGATTTTCATCTTCGGGGTCGCCTTTGTAGGCAAAAGATACATCTTTGAATTCAATGCGGCCTATCATTTCGTAATCATTTCCGGATTCGTAATCCTCCTCCGTGAGTTCTTCAAATTTTGCTGTTCGTTCAAGTGCCACGGTAGATTCTTGGACCAGCCGCCAATTATGAGAGAGCTGGCCAAACGGTTTGTAAACCAGATTTAAATAAAAAGAAAATGAAATAAGAATTCCGGAATCAATGGCGCCGATTCGCAAAAGCCATACGCCCAATGAAAGCGTGAGCACTGCCCCAAGGCCAAAAATTACGTGCCCCCTCATTTTTAATTCTGTTCGTATTTCTTCTATTTCTTTTTCTTTTTTGTATGGTGCGCTATATGCGCGCTCAATGCGCTCCATCTCAAATTCTTCGGTGGTATTGCCCTTGATCGTCTTTATATTATTGATTATGTCCCACATATATCCCCAGCATTCTTCCCACATTTTTCGCACTTCACGCGCTTTCGCCAAAATCAGTTTTGTTTTTGAACGCATCGCAAAAATATAAAGAATCACGGTTCCCAAAAGTAGCAGTCCAAGCAATAGGTTGAGATATATTGATACGCTCAAACAAATGACGGCACTGATGAAATGTGGCACGGAAGAAAAAACAACATCGCGGATATCCCGTTCCAGATATTCGACACTGCGATCTAACCGTTGCACAATTTTACCGAGCCTTTGATCGGCTAAAAACGACATCGGCAGTTTGATAAAATGCTGCATATTTTTTACGAATAATTTTCCTGAAGCATCCCATCCTACATGCGCTCCGTTTTTATCGCTATATCTCGTTGTCCAGTTATAAAACTGGTCAAAAAAAATCCAAACGATACACATAGCTACCAGCAAAGATATTAATGTTTTGGGATCAGTGGCATCTCTTACCATCTTTCCAAAAATTAAAGGAACAATCGCGCCTAACGCGGCTCCGGCCATTGAGATCAAAAAAATTCTTAGAACTTTCTTTTTATGCTCCCATAAATAACCCCAGCCTAGTTCCAAGCCCTTGTTCTTGAATAAGTTCACGTTTTCTCCTCCTATTATTTTATTATTTCAACGAACAAACAAGCTAAAACTACTATAAAATATAGTATAGATTATGTCAATAGAAACGAGTTTTGAGCCGATGGTCGGGATTGAACCGACGACCTACTCCTTACCATGGAGTTGCTCTACCACTGAGCTACATCGGCACTAGAAAGTGCGCTACTTTTTTTATGGATAAACGCACCAGCGGTTAGTCTCGTTATTCCAGGTACTATATTTTAATTGGGCCAATTCAGTAAGAAAAATTAAAACGTAAGGATGTGCTGGACCAGCAAGATTGCAATCACCCATTGAATAATTTTAGAATTTTCTGTTTTCTGGCGCGGTGGGCGCCATTCATTTGAAAATTTTACCCCAAAATCATTGCTCATATAAAATAGTATAGCATAATTTTCCTGCCTGGTGCTGTAATTATACAATTTCAAGTTTTTCTTTGGCGGCATTCAATCCAAGAATTCGCAAAGCGAATACAAAAATATTATATGAAAAATATTGAGATAAATCAAAAAGAAGAAACCCACCAGAGGTCTTGCGACATGGTGGGTTCTGACCGAGCACGAAGCTCGGCGGTTGAGATCGGCCTAGCGCAGCTCGACACGCCACCCGATCATGTTGGTGACTCGGATGGGCTCGACCCGGCCATCGGTGGTGAACTGGAGTCCACCAGGATGAGACGGATTGATCCGCATCGAGACGCCCGACCGAGTGTCCTCTACGAAGAGCTCGCCAGACGGGTTTGTGTAAACCCGCAGGTAGCCACACTTGTAGTGGATCGGGAACTGGTCGCTCCCGTGCTTGAACCTCGTCTCTGCCGTTGCGGTCTGTGCCATGTGGCACCTCCTTTCATGGTTGGGAGTGTAGCATATCTGTATTATTCTGTCAAGCCCAAACAAAAAATCAGCATTTCTGCTGTTTTAGTGGCTTAACTCTTATGGATTCTTGGATTAAAAAATTTTTTTCCCCCAAAATTAAAATATGGTTCGAATAACGCTAGGCCTAGTTATATTTATACTTAATTTTTCTAAAACTGTCTTGCAACTGCACTTTGAGTTGTTCGTGACCCTTGCCGCCTTTCAGGAATATCTCACGACGCTTAGCGTCGCGGGAATGCAAATATGATTCATAATATATGAGCTTAATTGGTCGGCGATTTTTCGTTGCTAACACAAAGCCACGATTATGCTTTTCTAATCTCTTTTTTATATCAGGAGTTGAACCAATATACAACTTGCCGTCTTTTTCGCTTAGCAAAATATAAACGTAATACATATTTAATTGATGTTAGAGTGTCTGCTGTGGGACGCTCAGCGTCCCGTGAACAACGCTTAGCGTTGTGCGGAGAGAAGGATTCGAACCTTCGGAGCCCTTCCGGGCGGTGGATTTACAGTCCACTGCAATTGTCCACTCTGCCATCTCCGCAAAAATGAGACTTTTAAAGAATATCAAAAAGATTGCAAAAACAAAAGGTCGCTGCTTGAGGTGAGGCTTACTTTGCGACAGTTATTTTAATTTTTTTTGCTTTTTTGAGCGCGATAAGTTTTTTAGTTTCAATAGTAAACGCTCCATTTTTTAATCCCACTTGAACCGCGTCCCCATTTTTAATCCCGCCCGCCACCATGCTTTGAGCTAAAGGATTTAAAATCTTCGTCTGGATTATTCTTCGCAACGGCCGTGCTCCATAATTGGGATTATATCCTTCTTTTCCCAACGCATCTTCCGCCTCTCGACTGATATCAATGGTGATATTTCGGGAAGCTAACCGCTCGGTCAGGCGGGCAATTTGAATTTTAGCTATTTTTTTAATTGCTTCTTGGTTCAAAGAATCAAAAATAATAACTTCGTCCAATCGGTTTAAAAATTCCGGGCGAAAATGCTGTTCCAGCGCCGCTTGGATTTTTGATTTTAATTCATTTTCTTTTTCTTTTGAATTTTCGGTCTCCCCCGCCACAAATCCTAAACTTTCCATTTGGCGTACAAATTCACCTCCGATATTTGAGGTCATGATCACCACGATGTTTTTAAAATTGATATGCCGGCCTTTCGCATCCGTTAATTGGCCGTTGTCTAAAATCTGAAGCATGATGTTAAAAACTTCCGGATGCGCTTTTTCTATTTCATCAAATAGCAAAACCGCATAGGGCCGGTGTTTGATAATTTCGGTCAAATTTCCTCCTTCTTCATAGCCGACATATCCCGGAGGAGATCCAATAAATTTAGAAACGGCATGGCGCTCCATGTATTCCGACATATCAACGCGAACCAAGGATTTTTCATCATTGAATAAAAATTCAGCTAATGCTAAAGCTAATTCTGTTTTTCCGACTCCCGTCGGCCCTAAAAACATAAACGATCCAATGGGTCTTTTCTCATCGGCAATTCCGGCGCGCGACCGCCGAATAGCATCTGAAATTTTTGAAATCGCTTCATTTTGGCCAATAACTCTTTTGTTGAGCACTTCTTCCATGCGAAGCAATTTTTTGGCTTCCGCTTCCAGCATCCTCGTGATGGGAATGCTCGTCCACCGAGAAACAATATCAGCAATGTCTTCCTCGGTAATTTCTTCTTTCAGCATGCGTTTTACTCCTTGTAGTTTTTTTAATTTTCCTTCTTGGCCAAATAATTTTTTTTCTGTTTCCGGAATTCTGCCATAGCGAATCTCCGCTACTTTGGTGAAATCTCCCCGGCGTTCAGCGACGTCTGATTCTTGCCGCAAAATATCCAAATCTTTTTTAAGTTGGCGAAGAGTATCTATCGTTTCTTTTTCATTTTTCCAGCGAAGCTCGAGCCCCGAGGTTTGTTCTTTCAGATTTTCTACCGTTTGCTGTATTTTTTTAATTTTTTGTTTCGCTTCTGCTCCTTCTTCTTTTTTAAGCGCTTCGCGTTCTATTTCAAGGCGCATAATTTCGCGATGCGCTCGTTCCAAATCCTCCGGCATGCTGTCTATTTGAAGACGAAGGGATGAAGCCGCTTCATCAATAAGATCAATTGCTTTATCTGGCAAAAATCTGTCGGTAATATAGCGAGAAGATAAATTTACCGCCGCTAAAATTGCGGAATCAGTAATTTTAATTCCATGGTGAAGTTCGTATTTGCTTTTAATTCCGCGAAGCATAGAAATAGTATCTTCCGGAGAAGGTTCCTCCACATGCACCGGCTGAAAACGTCGAGCCAGTGCCGCATCTTTTTCGATATATTTTTGATATTCTTTAAGCGTGGTCGCGCCGATGGCATGCAATTCTCCTCGAGCTAACGCCGGTTTTAACATATTGGAAGCGTCAATGGCGCCTTCTGCGGCACCCGCGCCCACCAAAGTATGCAATTCATCAATAAAAAGCAAAAACTTCCCGGAAGACCGTTCAAGCTCTTTCATGACTGCTTTTAACCGTTCTTCAAATTCCCCCCGATATTTTGTGCCTGCAACCAAGGAACCCAAATCCAAAGAAATTAATTCTTTGTTTTTTAAAATTTCAGGAACGTCTCTGGAAACAATTCTTTGGGCAAGGCCTTCGACGATCGCGGTTTTTCCAACTCCCGCCTCCCCAATCAACACCGGATTATTTTTTGTGCGCCGGGAAAGCACCTGCATGACGCGCCGAATCTCTTCATCTCTGCCAATAACCGGATCCAGCTTGTCTTCTCTTGCCAATTTAGTTAAATTTCTCGCGTATTTTTCCAAAGCTTGATATTTATTTTCCGGCTCGGTGTCAGTCACTCGCTGAAAGCCGCGAATATCGGCTAAGGCGCGAAGCACCATTTCTTTATGCAAAGAAAAACGAACCAAGAGATCACGGGCCTTTGAGGGAGCCTCTAAGATTCCCAAAAAAAGATGCTCTGTCGAAATAAAATCATCTTTCAAAAAAGCGGCTGCCCTATGAGCCTCTTCCAAAATCCGCGCAAGCTCCGGAGTTAAATAAATTTGCTGAAGCGGTGAAAGTACGTTTGATTTTAGGGCGTTATCCAACTCTCCGAGTATCAAATCAACCAAATGAGTTTGATCAATTTCGAGTTTATCGAGAAGCGAAGGCACTAAACCATCTTCCTGGAGAACTAACGCGGCCAAAAGATGCGACGCGTCTATTTGATTCGCACCTCGTTCGATTGCAAGCTCGTGCGCCTTTTTTAAGGCTTCCTGCGCTTTGATGGTAAATTGTGAAAATGGAGGCATATACGAAATATATTATATCATTGTTCCTTTCGTTCTTCAAGGGTTACATTTACGGTCAGTTCTTTGCTGGCGCGTAAAATTTTGAGCGCCACTTTATCGCCAACTCGATGCGATTGGATTAATTTGTTTAATGAGTTGTCCGCGGTAATTTTAGTTCCATTGAATTCTAAAATAGTATCCCCCTCTTTAATCCCCGCGCGGCTCGCGGGAGAATTTAAAACAATGGCATCTTCATTATTTTGGCCGGGAGAAACCAAGGCCCCATACTCAACCGATAATTTATTTTTTTCTTTAACACTCGGCGTCACCAAAACATACCGCACGCCAATGTAGGGGTAGACAATTTTTCCCGACGCCCGTACATCATCAATGCTTCTTTTAATTTGATTAATTGGAATTGAAAATCCAATGCTGTCCGCGCCTTGTGCCATCGCAGTATTTAAGCCAACAATTTCTCCTTTCAGATTAAGAAGCGGGCCTCCAGAATTTCCGGGGTTGATAGCCGCATCCGTTTGAATTACTTCTGAAAGCTCTTCCGGCCCAAAATTCGCTCCGGAAGCGGTAATGGTTCTTCTCAAACCCGAGATCACTCCAATAGAGACCGTATTTTGAAATTCTCCCAAAGCATTGCCTATTACAATTGCAGTTTGCCCGATTTTGACAGAGTTTGAATCACCCAGGGGAATAAACGAAAAATTCGAACCATCTATTTTTAAAATTGCCATGTCATTTAACGGATCGCGCGCGAGCACTTTTGCAGGCATTTTTTTTCCATTATTCATGATGACCGTGTATTCTGCGTCTTTATCTTCGACGACGTGCCGATTGGTCACCATGAGTCCGTCGGATGAAATTAAAAATCCGGAACCCGCCGAAACCTGTTTTTTTTCAATGCCCTTTTGCCGATATTGCGGCACCTTCAGATCAGGAAAAAAATCTTTAAACAAATCATTTTCCGGAAATGGATTGATAAAATATTGTTCGACAATGGGCACGTCTTTGCTGGCGACGACGCTCACCACCGCGGGCGAAACACGACTTGCAATATCTTCAATCAAGGCGTCGCGCGAAAGCGCCGCGACTTCCAATTGCGCGGTTTCATCTTTTTTTAATGGCTCGGGAGTAAGCACTGCCTGTGATCGCTCGATGACCCGTTGAATGGTTTGCGTAATTGGCTGCGGATTCTGAGAAACCAAAGCAACCGTCACGATACCAGTGACGAGCGCGGTCACAAAACTTACTAAAAGAACCAGCAATATGAATTGATGTTTGGTCATATTTTCCATTAATTAATATTATATTTCTCAATTTGTAAATTCACAAAATCCCAATCGATGTTTTTGAAAAAAGCTTCGATATACGCTTTTCGACCGGTGGCGTAATCAATAAAATACGCGTGTTCATAAACATCCATAATCATCAGCGCCACCATATTCCACACGCCACCTTGGTTATGCGAATCACACAAAATATTTTTTAATTTCTTTTCATCAAGATCGTACCCCAATACCACCCATCCGCGCGCGGAAAGCCCCATTGCCTTGAATTCTTTTTCCCAATTTTCATAAGACCCAAAGTCGCGATCAATGAGCGCATGAATTGCACTCATTGATCCCGAGCTCTGCGAGGGACTACCGCGGGCAACCATATTCTCAAAATATCCTTCGTGAAGCTTAACTCCATTTAAAGCAAACGTTTCTTCCATTTTCAACGCTCGCAAATCGCTAAACGTTGCATTCGCTGTGGCTAAGTCAACATTTTTTAATTTTTCTTCTATTTCCTCGATTTTTCTTACATAACCGGCATACAAAATATCATGATGTTCTTTTAATTGTTTCTCTGACAAACCTTCTAATTCGCTATATTTTAATGGTTTTACTTCTCTGGGCATAATTGCTCTGTTTTTCTGAAATAATTATGTGCGGTTTTAATGGTAATCGGCGAGACAACGCGAAGCCATTCGACAACGCCTGGCAATTTTTCTAGCACATATTCTAGATCTTCTTTTTTGGTGCTTCTTCCTAAGGTAAATCGAATAGAGCTATGCGCAAATTCATAGGGCTTACCCAATGCCAAAATAACATGCGACGGCTCCAAAGACTCCGAAGTGCACGCGGATCCTGTTCCGCATGCGATTCCCAAAGAATCCAAATACAAGAGCAGTGCCTCGCCCTCGATACCCAAAATAGAAACATTGATGTTATTGGGAAGGCGTCTCTCGGCATCTCCATTTAAAACTACACGGGGAACTCTGCGCATCATTTCTGAAATAAAATAATCCCGTAGTTCAGTCAGGCGTTTTGATTCGGTATTCTTTTCTTCTTGGGCAATTTTCAATGCTTTGCTTAACCCGGCAATCAAAGGAATATTTTCCGTGCCAGATCGCATCCGTAATTCTTGGCCGCCGCCCACCATCTGCGGTTTAATTTTTACTCCGGATCGTTTATACAAAAATCCGATTCCTTTTGGCCCGTATATTTTTGAACCGTTTATGGACATTAAATCCACACCCAAGTTTTGGACGTTCAAATCCAGATATCCAGCCGCTTGGCAGGCATCGGTGTGAAAATATGTTTTATGTGAGCGGCCAGCCGCATTATTTTCATTAAATTCTTTGATGATTTTTCCAATTTTTGCAATTGGTTGAATGGTGCCGATTTCGTTATTTGCATACATAATGCTTACTAAAATTGTTTCGGAACGAAGTGCTTTTTTAACATCTTCAGGATTTATTATGCCATTATTTCCAACTTCGAGGTAAGTAACTTCAAAGCCCCCCTTCTCCAACAGCTCGCAAGGGCCGAGCACAGCGCGATGTTCGAATCTGGTGGTGATAATGTGTGGCCGAGCGATAGCCGGGAAAACATCCGATGTTTTTGGGAATTCAACATCGGATGTTGAGGAGGCTGTCGCTCGTCGCGCCGTACCAAAAATCGCCAAATTGTCTGACTCGGTTCCTCCCGAAGTAAAAATAATTTCATCGGGACGCGCGCCGATAGTGTGGGCAATTTCTTTCCGAGCAGCGTCCATCGCCTCTTTCGCAGTTCTTCCTTCGCGGTATAGTCCCCCCGCGTTCCCAAAATTTTCATACCAAAAAGGATCCATCGCTTCTGTAACGCGTTGGTCCATGGGAGTTGCCGCGGCATGGTCTAAATAAATACGTTTCATGTCGCTTTATGGTACTAAAGAAATTACCCCGTGTAAACAGGGATAATTTAATCATTCTTTGTAAAAATTTTGATTCCCCGCTTCCAAACAATGAACGCTCTTTGCCAATCTAAAATAGTACTAAAATAATGAAGCGATATAAAATGTTTCAAAACCCACGGCAAAAAACCTGCAAGATGAAACCCATGAGATTCAAATAAGGCATATTTTTTTCCCAAGGGCACCACAAGTCCGGCAAAGTGGGGTTTGTATGGTACAAGCGGCTTTTTTAAAATTAATCGTTTTATATTTTCGGCAACAAATTTTGCTTCTCGAAGCGCGACAGATGCCGTCATCGGCATGGGGCGGCCCGTTTTTTCATCCATGCAATACGTTATGTCTCCCAATCCGAAAACAGTTTTATACGGCATCATGCGAAGAAACGAATCAACCGCGACGCATGAAGCTTTTTCCAATTTTACTCCCGCAAGAGTCTTTGCCAAATCATTCGCGCGGGCTCCGCCTGTCCAAATTAAAAGATCGAAAGGCGCCATGTTGCCATCTTGTAAAATTATTTTTTTGTCCTCCACCGATTTAATGGGAAAATTAAGCAATACCTTTACGCCCAAAGATAATAATCTTTTTTTTGCCGCTTCTTGGGTCGATATCGTCGCTCCATTCAATAGATTCGCGGAAGCCTCCACAATCGTGCATTCTGAGTAATATTCCGGCCGGCCATGAATTTTTGAAAGTAATTTCATAAAACCAACGAGTTCTCCGGCAAATTCACATCCGGAAAACCCTCCGCCGCCCACGAAAATTTTTATCAAGTGATTTTTGGGGGAGTTTGCAAATAATTCGTCAATGGCATTCCGTACCGCGAGCGCGTCAGTAAAATTTTTGAGCGGCAAAGCATGTTCGATGAGTCCCGGAATATTAAAATAATTTATCTCTGAACCAACTCCGATGACCAAAAGGTCATATGGTTTATTTTCATGATTTTTTAATGCAATTTCTTTTTTTTCAAAATCTATCTTTACTACTTCGTCTTTCAAAACCGTAACCGCGAGATCGTTTAAAAATATATCGTCGAAGGGAATGGATGCGGTCGACATCAATTCGTGAAAATATATCTTCAGATGCCCGAATGTTTCTGGAATATGCGCGGTAGCTACTTCATAGAGATCCGGATAAAACGTATGATAGCTATTTTTATCAATCAACGTAATATGCAAATCCCGCCCCCGCTTTGAAAGAATTTTCGCCACCCGTATCCCGCCAAATCCCCCGCCGATGATTGCTATCTCATGGATCATTTTTTTATTATACAACAGAAATATGGAACGCGCTTCGCGCGTCCCATATTTGGGCTTCTAAAAAACCTTTGAGTTCTGTCTTGGAGCCGGAGAGAGGAGTCGAACCCCCAACCTTCGCTTTACAAAAGCGCTGCTCTGCCATTGAGCTACTCCGGCTTATGCCCGTTGCCATTGCCATTTCGTTCAGAAATGCCGCGGATGCCGTGGGTAAGGCGAAAAAGAAAATTTTCAATTTTTAAAACTTTAATCCGTACCCAACGAAGTTGTTTTTCTGCTAAAAGCAAAAGCTGGCTATGCATGCGAGCATACCAAAAAGCAATTAATTTCTTTTTGGAACTCTCCATAAAAAGCGCCAAATTAAAACGAGCAATGGCTTCTCTATTCCGCAATGCAATCGTTCCTATTCCGCTTGCGCTTAATATAAAAATAATTAAATAGACAATCATAATTCGTAACGCGTAAATCGGGCAACTTCTATTTTTTCTCCGAAGTGCGCAATGGCCCGCTGAATTAATTCTTCAATGGTCACCGCGGGATCTTTTACAAACGGCTGGGAGAGAAGAGAAACGTCCCGAAAGTGAGCTTCTAATTTCCCGGCAAGTATTTTTTTGGTCATCTCGGCAGATTTTCCCAAACTACCCGCTTCTTCAGAAAATAATCTTCGCGCTTCTTCCCTCGCTTCTTCTGATATATGATTTTGGCTTACGTACAATGGCTTTATTCCAGCGATATGCAACGCGATATCATGAGCGAGTTTTTGAAATTCTTCATTGCGAGCTACAAAATCTGTTTCGCATTTTAATTCCAAAAGCACTCCTACTTTTTTATTGCCGTGAATATAACAATCCACCATGCCCGCGCCCGCGGTTCTGTCGCTTTTTTTGACTGCCAGCGCCTCGGATGATTTTTTCAAAAGCGACATCGCTTTATCCATGTCTCCCCCGGTTTCCTCAAGAACTTTTTTACAAAGCAAAATGGAGCTGCCGGTAAGCTCGCGTAAACGTTTTACGATATCAGTTGATATGGCCATCGTATTATTTTAATTTTCAGAAGGTATAGGAACCAATTTTTCCTTGGTACCGTTTTTGTAAGCGACGGCAAGCCTTTCTAAAATAAGTTTGATGACGGAGCTCGCATTGTCATTCGCGGGTATGGGATAGGCAATGCCTCTGGGATCGCAATCGCTATTTAAAATAGAGATGATAGGAATTTTTTTTCGGCGAGCCTCGGAAACGGCTGTTTTTTCTTCCCGTGGATCAACGATAAAAATCGCCGCAGGCAATGATTTTAAGCCGCGTATTCCGCTAAACATGCGGAGTAATTTTCGCAATTCAACCAATTTTTGCATTTTTTCTTTCTTCACATACCGATCCAGTTCGCCATGTTCGGCTTCGTATTCTAATGTTTCAAGATACTTAAGGCGCGCTTCGATTATTTTTAAATTAGTAAGCGTCCCGCCTAGCCAGCGTTCGGTAACATACGGCATGAGAATGCTTTTTGCAGCCTCCGCGATATATTCTTTCGCAGAAGGCTTGGTGCCGACAAAGAGGACTGTTTTTCCTTCCATACCCAGCTTGTGTAAAAACAACTCGGCCTCTTTCATTTTTTCTTCTGTTCGTTCGAGGTCAAAAATTTGGATGTTGTTTCGCACTCCGAATACAAATTCTTTCATTTTTGGATGCTGCCTGGATTTTGAATACCCCAAATACGCTCCAGCCTGAAAAAGGGCTTCTATATTGGGATTTACTGCCTTCGGAGCGGCGGTAATATCTGTGTGTACTGGCATACACGCTAGTCTAGCAAAAAAAAAAATAATTTGCAAATGTATACCGTATCGGCTATACTGGCATCTATGAAAATAGATATTCATCCTCCCTACTATGCATCAAAAATTTCATGCGCCTGTGGCGTAGTTTTTAGCATTGGCGCAACAAAAGCAAAAATGGAAGTGGAAATTTGTTCACAATGCCACCCTTTTTATACGGGCAAGGAAAAGCTCATCGATGCGGCCGGCCGAGTTGAGAAATTTAGAACAAGATTAACCAAAAAACAAAACAAAACTAAAACAAAAGATGGACACAGAACTCAAAAAAAAAGTTGATGCAGCAATAACAGAGTATGATGCTCTGGAATTAGACGTGGCTGAAAGCTTTAAGTGGCCGAAAGATAAAATAATAAAATTTGGAGAGCTTTCAAAAATAAAAGTTTTATTTGAAGAATACCAAAAAGTTGATCCCGCTCGGAAACAAGAAATCGAGCGCAAATTCAAAGAAATTTTTGAAGAAAAAAATTCATTGCACAATAAAAATTCGGCTATTTTAGAAATTAGAGCCGGCGCTGGCGGAGATGAAGCGGCGCTTTTTGCCGCGGATTTATTGCGGATGTATAAAGCCTACGCAGAAAAAAATGGCTGGTCATTCGCCTTAATTGACGAATCAAAAAATGATGTGGGCGGATACAAAGAAGTGGTGGGAGAACTCAAAGGAAAAAATATATATGATTTATTGAAATACGAATCAGGAGTGCATCGAATCCAGCGAATACCGGCCACGGAAAAATCCGGCAGAATTCACACCTCCACTGCATCGGTGGCCATATTGCCCGTGGCAGAAGAAAAAGACCTCGAAATTAAAGATTCCGATATCGAAGTTTCTTTTTCTCGCGCAGGCGGCCCCGGGGGACAAAATGTAAATAAAGTTGAAACGGCAGTACGGATTCTTCACAAACCAACGGGGCTTGTGATTTCTTCCCGAGAAGAACGGTCGCAACTTAAAAATCGCGAGCGCGCGATGCAAATTTTGCGTTCAAAATTACTTGATGAAAAAATAAGAAAAGAGGAAGAAGCGCTTAAAAGAGAACGAAACGAACAAATCGGCACCGCCGATCGATCAGAGAAAATCCGCACGTATAATTTTCTCCAAGATCGCGTAACCGATCATCGAATCCAGGAATCGTGGCACAATATTCAAAATATCATGAACGGCAACATTGATCCGATCATCGATGCGTTCAAAAAATAATATTGTCGAACTACTCACGATTGTAGGTTTGTGCGCGTTTACTTCAAATGTCAAACATCGGAGGTTTGACATTTAGAAACTTTTCGCCATTTTTGGCAGATTTTTGATCTGCGCTAAAAAGCCTTATAAAATAAGGCTTTTATCGTTGCGCTAAGAGTAGATTAATTTGGTCTTGGTATTTTGAGGCAATTGCCATAACATCATCGCCATAAAAACGATACGCTTTTTTCTTCCAACGGGATCCCGCGAGATATTTCATAGCGGCCTTCCATTCAGTATCATTATTTCCGGAAATAGCACCATTATCAGTTAAAAGAAGCGCCGCTGCCACAAAAGCATCCTTCGGATCCCAGGGAGACGGCGGGTTGTGACCGGTAATTTTTGTAATCCTGTCTTTAAAAAGCTGCCACGTTGTCGGAATAAACTGCGCGGGACCCATAGCACCGCCGCAGTATCCATACCATATTTTTTTTGAAACGGGCATCAAATCCGGAGATACCCCAAGCTCCGCAGTAATTTGTAAAAATGCGCTTCGTTGTTTCGCGCACCGCCTATCAGCGAGATCAACTTGCCAATTCCCCTTCCCCACATTTTCTCCCAGATTAGATTCTTCAGTGATAACGCCGAGCAAAAATGCGGGGCGAATTCCGGTAGTTTTTTCTGCTATTGCGGCGTATTCCATTGCTTTTTCAAATGAAATGGCGGCGGAACCATTCAACAAAAAAAGTTGGCTTCTAATCAGCGCCGCGCTTTTTTGATTTTCTTTTAAAATTTTCTGATATTCAGATTCTTTGCCTTTTGTTGTTTTTAAAATCGTCTGTTTTTCTTTTTCATTGGCTTCCAATTTTGTTTTTTCCAATTGTTGAATCGCCCGCAACTCTGTCTCTTCGGATTTTTTATCTTCTAAATCATTCCGTGCTTTTTCTTCTTCGTCTTTTAACGTCGTGTACTTATTTAAAGATACATGGAGCGAACCCTGCAGTTTATTCAAAGATTCGAGCTCTCCGAAAAACTGCGAAAGATCATCATACATAACCGCAAGTTCCACCGCAGATAACTTGTCGTTATCGCTGACTTTTCGCAAAAATTCGCCCAAAGATTTCTGCGCATCGCTGATCTGGCCCTGGAGTTGCGTAATGTTTTTAGATTTTTGATTAATTTCTGTTCCTAATTCTTGAATAGCCAGCGTGCGGGCGCGAATGGCAATTTTTGCGGAAGAAATTTGTGCATTAAAAATATCTATGTTACGTTTCAGCGTTTCCCCCTCTTTTTGTTTTTCTAAAACTAAATTTTGATATTGATCGATCTGCTGTTCGTACGCTTTGAGTTGTTGTTCCAATTCCGCTCGGCGAGAACTTACCAGCGAAGGATCAAATTCCGCATGGGATACGAGCGGTAGGGTAAAAAAAACAAATAGAAAATAAGCCCACATGACTATAGTATAACAATTATTTGGCTTCTTCGGAATTCTCTTCAAGAGCTTCGGCTTTTTCTTTTTTGCCTACCACCTCAATGCTTTCGAGAGACGGCGCTTCGGATTCAGTTTTTATTTCTTCCTCCGATCGAGGCGGCTCTACTTTGATGATAATTTCATCAGAACCGTCTAATTTTTTAACACTCGCGGGAACCACAACATCTTTAACCGCTATAGAATCGTTCATTTCCTTGAGGACCGATATGTCTATTGAAATTGAATGAGGCAAATCTTTTGGCAAAGACTCAATGGTAAGCTCGTGCATCACTTTTACTAAAATACCGCCTCTACGCACCGCATCAGATTCGCCGATAAATTCAAGCGAGACCGCAACTTTAATTTCTTTTTCCATATCTACCAAATAAAAATCGGCGTGTATAGGATTATTTTTGAGAGGGTCTAAAACAACGTCTTGTATCAAAACGTTTTTTTTCTCTTTTCCTAATTCTAACGTTACGATTGAGGATTCTCCGGCAGATTTCCAAAGTTTTATAAAATCAATTTCCTTGACGCTGATTGGTTCTGTTTTTTTGCCTTTTCCGTACAGAACCGCAGGCAAAAACCCCTTGTGCCGTAAGGTTCTTACTTTTTTGCCTAAAATATCGCGATGCAGAGCGACAATAGATTGCATGGCAGTATCGTAGCACAGATAATTATTTAATCAAATTCAGGGGAGTTCTGCCCTCGAGAGCCGCGATGATATTTTCGGCGGCAAGGCATGACATGGCATTGCGTGTCTCTTCGGTTGCTGAAGCAATGTGCGGCGTCAAAATAATGTTCTCTAATCGTTTTAATTCAGGGGTTATTGCAGGTTCAAATTCAAATACATCAATAGCGGCACCGCGGATTTCGCCATTCGATAAACTCGCGGCCAGCGCTTTTTCATCAACAATCGGCCCGCGGGAAGTATTAATCAAGTATGCCGTTTTTTTCATCAGTTTCAAACGCGCTTCATTCATGAGATGGTGTGTTGAGGGAAGCAATGG
>Ga0209515_10005740_pt1 | contig 15925 bp, 13 predicted proteins | sample Subgroupgradi54m_FD_187454 | JGI IMG/M metagenome (GOLD analysis project Ga0209515, IMG submission 187454) | Subsurface groundwater microbial communities from S. Glens Falls, New York, USA - GMW60B uncontaminated upgradient, 5.4 m (SPAdes)... ...
TGTTGTCGAAACTCAAAACCATAGAAGGATGAGCTCTATAGGGATAACTTCCTACACCGATTTCCAAAATTACGCCAGGCCTCACTTTTTCCATAGCTCGCTATTATAACACGGTTTTCCAAATTCTGAGGCTCTTGTGTGGTTTGAGCAGATACCTGCTTAAAATACATATATGCCAATATTGACTCAGTTTGATCTAAAAATTCCTAGTTGACAAAGCTATATATTAACCTGTATAGTATGCAAACTATCTCTAAAAAAGATGAGGCAGTTTCCCCTCAAAAGGAAATTGCGCAACTACTCGCAAGAGTAGAGGCAGGAAAGGCCTCCGCAAGGAGGTTTTTTCTTGGGAAAAACGCTGTGGTAGAATATCGGTATGATTCCAATTTCGGATTCAATAAGATCAAGAGGATTTCCAATAACAAACGTTCTATTAATTGTTTAGCTTAGCTTTGCTAAACGCAACATTTATGTTATACTAGCCTCAATTGGTGATCGTAGCTCAATGGTTAGAGCACTAGGTTGTGGACCTAGTGGTTGCCGGTTCGAATCCGGTCGATCACCCACATAATGAAAAAAAACAAAAGCTTCCTAAAAGCTCTTTTTTTTGTTTTAGTAGTCTTACTTCTAGTAAGATTCATTTCTGTAAAGATAGCTTCTGTAGAAGAAAATAAAATAAAGTCTCCCCTATCTTTGAGCTCAAAGCCAACATCCTCACCAACTATTAAACCCACCCCAACTCCAATTCCTACACCTACTCCGGTTCCCACGCCTGCGCCCACACCCGTTCCTGCAGGATATTGTTTGAATGTACCTGTTTTGTTTTACCACCACGTTCAGCCTCAAGCAGACGCAATTACTAATAAGCAAACAGCACAGTCTGTAGATGCAGGCGTATTTGACCAGCAAATGGCTTATTTAAACCAGAAAGGTTATACAACAATCTCAGCTTCTGATTTGGTAAATGCCTTGAAAAACCATACTGGAGTTCCTGCAAACAGTGTAGTTGTAACTTTGGATGACGGCTATGCGGATCAATACGGACATGCTTTCCCTATAGCAAGAAAATACAACATAAAACTCAGTCTTCTAATTGCTTCGGGGCTTGTTAATAATTCAGGTTTTATGAACTGGGGGCAGATCGGTGAAATTAAAAATTCGGGAGGTTATATTGTTAACCACACTTGGTCACATTTTTCTTTGCCTGCAGGATCGGTCGAGAAGATGAAATACGAAATCGAAACTGCAAAATCGCAGATAGAGAGTTTTACGGGACAAAAATCTGATGTTTTCGGGTATCCATATGGGAGCTTTAGCGACTTGTCCATAAAAGTTTTGCGGGACGAGGGATATATTGGAGCTTTTTCGACCTTGCCGGGAACGACCCAGTGCGACTCTTTTATAATGACACTTCATAGAACCCGAATCGGCAACGGTTCGCTCTCTTCTTACGGTTTTTAAGCAAAGCTTGCGACCTTCGGTCTAAAACACTTTCATTCTTCAAGCTAAAGTTGACCCAGTTTGTTATCTTGTTTTTTTCGTACTTTATTCTACTATTATTTTGTGAGGATAATTCTGCATATTGATTTTGATTCGTTTTTTGCAAGCGTTGAGCAGCAATATAAAACCTATTTACGAGGAAAACCTGTTGGAGTTACAGCAACCAATGGAAGAACCTGCATTATTGCCTCTAGCCGTGAAGCAAAACAATTAGGAATAAAAACCGGAGACAGAACCTGGGAATCGCTTCCAAAATGTCCTGACCTTATTTTGGTTTCTGCAGATTTTAATAAATATTATGAAATTTCCAAGAAATTCCTAAATATTGCGAAGGACTTTTCTCCCCTGGTTGAACTTTTCTCGATAGACGAAGCTTTTATCGATATAACAGAAACAGAACATTTGTTTGGCGGAGTTAAGAATGTTATTCAAAAGATTAAAGACCGGGTTAAAAATGAAATTGGAGAATATATTACGGTTTCTATTGGAATTTCCCATAACAAACTTTTGGCAAAACTTGCATCAGGCCTTGCAAAACCCGCCCGCCTCGCAAGCGAGAGCGTTGCGGGCAGGCCAAATGGAGTTTTTGAAATAAATAACAAAAATATCGAAGAAGTTTTAAGAAATGCAAAACTTACGGATTTTTGTGGAATTGGAGAAAGAATCGAAAAAAGACTTAACATGCTAGGGGTTTACACAGCTTTAGATCTTCAGGAAACTCAAGAAAATTTACTTATTGAAGAGTTTGGTAAAGTTGAAGCGCATTTTTTAAAAAATCTATCGCAAGGTTTTGATGATAGTCCTCTTGTTTCATATGCTCAGGAACCGGAAGTAAAATCAATAGGAAGAAATTACTGTTTACCAAAGAATGAATATAATAAAAAAGTAGTTTTACAAAATATCTATGAACTTTGTGAAGAAATCGCAATAAGACTTAGAGCGCTTAATAAATTAGGCAGAACAGTGTCTTTATTTTTGGGAGGATTTGAAGATGTAGGTCGAAGAAAAACAATTTCGGAATTTATGGACGGCGGGGCTCAAATCTTCGAGATTTGTCAGTCAATTTTAAACGAAGATCAATATTTTTTTAAAAACAATAGATACTATACAAGACAAATTAATATCTCTGTTTCGTCTTTGGAAGATTCAGCAAAAATTACGATTTCATTATTTGAACAAACCAAAAAGAACAAGGTAGTTTCTACTATAGATAGAATAAACGAAAAATTTGGGGATCATACTATTCGGAATGGTTTTTTATTATACTCCGATAAGCTTACAACAATGCCTAATGGATATATGGCGGATAACTTTGAAAGAACTAGACTTGCATTAGAAGTAGCTATTCTTGATCAGAAATAGTTATTCTAGATTAGAAATAAAAGAATGACCTCTTAAGACCTTTTTTCTTAAAAACAACGAATTCATAATCTTGATAAACCAAAAAATAATTATTATCTCTTGTAAGTTTATTAATAATGCTTCTATTGGTTTTTTCCAACGGAATATTAAAAGATTTACTGCTATAAAGCACAATAACATCTGCTTCGTTGACTCCTAAAGGAAGAGTGTAAATTTTTTGTCTGCGAGAAAGATGCGAACCCACCTCGTTTGTTGCTGCCACACTGTATCTTTTGGGAATTCTTTGTATAAAGTTATCGATTAACTTTTCATTTTCTAATGGTTCCGTGAACATTGCTACGTTCGGGTTTTTGGAACCGATAAGCGGTCCAAAATTATACGTCGATATTAACGTACTGAGCAAAAGAAAAACCACATAAAAGTTTAAAGGAAGCCTTGGAGTTACCCTTACTAAAAATCTTACTGAATATATTGTCGCAATAAATAAAAAAGGAGTTATTGATGCGGAGTACTGGTAATAAATTTTATGCAACTGAGAATTATTGCTAAGAAGGTCTATTAGAAGTGAGGGCATAGAAAAAATCAAATAAGCAGGAGCAAAAATCGGTAAAAATCCAAGCGGTTGAAAAAGTTGCTGAAGATAAATCAACTGGTCTTTCTGAAAAATTGTTGAAAGGGTTTTAACAGGAGATGTAATTATACTCGTCACTATTTTTGTGGGGGTATCACCGAAATCAGAATAATAAGACAGTGCAAAATGTTGTGAGCCGGCAAATTTGGGAATTACTGTCCATACCAGTACCACAAATAATAGCGCTGAAATCAGAGAAATCATTAATCCTAAAAGTTTCTTTCTGTCGAAAATTATCATATAAATTCCGAAAAGAGAATCTATAATCCATATATTTTCTTTACATAACCCTGCAAGAATTAAAAATAAGATAAGAAGAAAGTAACGTTTTTTTATCAAAAAATAAAATGAGGCGAGAAGAAACGTTGTTGCCAAAACAACCGGGTGGAAATCGTATAAATTGGAGTACTGCAGAGCAGGATTTAAAAGAAAGCATATAGCAAAGATAAGAGCTGCGCTTTTTTTTCTTAAAACTTCTTTGGAAATCATGTAAATAAAGCCAGCTCCCACGCAGACAACAGCAGTCTGGAGTAAAAGAAGCATTTTTGGATTTGACCAAAGCAGATATAGCGGAGAAATTAGAATTAAGATAAAATCCGCGTGAAAAGCCAACCTCGAAATAGTATCTGTGCCGTTGGGGTCCGTAAGTTGAAAAACTCTGCCGTGTATTGTATTCCAAGATGTCTGGTCCATATTTCCTAAATCAAAACGGCCGGTAAAAAAAGCGTCGTACTTTAAAAATGATGCTGTTGTAAAATAAATAAAATAGAGAAGAACACATAAAAAAAGCAAGCTTTCTTCTTTGTGTGAGGATAAAAAAGAATATACCTTGGTTATCAATTTACTTTTAGTTGTATAAATAATCCACGAAAAAAACAAAAATATTATTTCGGAAACAACAAATATAGCTCTTGAGAAAATTGATATAAAGATCGCTGAAGGCAAAGGCATAATTTTAGATAAAACTATAGTTATTACACCTTCTCTAACTCCAAGACCCATTGGTGTAATAATCGATAAATAACCAATCAAAAGGGCAAAAACAAAAAATCCGGAAAACCCTAGAAAATAATAGGGATCTAGAAAATATATTGAGGCACCAGCAAAATATGTTCCGATTCCAAAACATAACAGTGATAATGACGAAATAAGTACTGAATACAAAACATTTAATGGCTTAAAGTTTGGGAAAATTTGTTTGCCTATTAATTTCTTATTAAACACAAATCCCAATACAAGCGAAATAATAAATAAAACTATCAACGGCTGCGAAAAAATAGAATATTTAAAGCTTGGCAAAGATAAATTGGTGAACAAAAAATTAAGGGAAAGAAGAGAAACCAAAAATCCAGAAATTGTTATGAATTGGCTTTCATAAAAAAGTGACTTAAATATTGTTTTATTATCAATCCCCTGCTTGTTGAACAAAAACATTCTTCCTAAAAATGACCAGATATTGCCAGGCGCGTATCTTTTTAGTTCTGAAAAACTCCATAGAAACAGGAGGTTTTTTAATGTAAGCTTATGTCCTTTTTGTTTTAAAATTTCCTGCCAAAGGACTCCGCGTAAGAAAAAATAGAATTGAAAAAAAATGAAAGATAAAATTAAAACCGGTACGTTGACGTTTTTAACTTTTGAAATTGCATCAAAAGACGTTGGAATAAATTTAAGAAGAAAAATTATGGAAATGACGGAAATTGGCCAGCCGATTAAAAATTTGGCAATATCAAATATCTTAGATCTCACGATAAGATAGTATTATATCGAAGGTAGGATGTTAATTCCAGCATTTCCATGTGGAGTATTTTTCTCGAATTGGTTTTGAGCCTAAGATGTTGTGCTCCGCCTGATGGAGGACGTTAGAATTTATATGTCCACCCTGGTTGCCACTTAAAAGGAGAGATAAGTAATTCTTCTAATGATTTATTATTAACTGTGGATTCAATTCCATATTGCGTTGCTCTGTGTCCTATGATCATAACTCGTTTATTGTCATATTTTGCTTTTAATTCATCTAAAAACTCATTCATTCTTTTATTTGTTTGTTCATAACTTTCTCCATTTGGAAAAGGAGTAGAAATATACTTAATTCTCATTGGTTCAACTTCTTCTTTTGGATGTTGTGTTAAATCTCCATAATCACACTCTCGTAATCTTGCGTCTTGAATTATTGGAAATCTATTACCAAAAGCTATTTCTGCAGTTTTATATGCTCGTTGCAAATCAGAACAGAAGATTGCATCAAAATGGTCATCCACGTATCTTTTCCCCAATTCACTTGCTTGCTGTAGTCCTAAAGGAGAAAGTTCTATATCATTGTGTCCTGAAGAAAGATTATTCTCGTTATCAAGCGATGTCGCATGAGCTTCAAAGATAATATTTATCACGAATTGATTATATCAGAAGTATTTTTGAGGCTAATTATGCAGCTCCGAGGAATGGAGTCGAACCTAAGATATTTTAAAGGATACTAGTAAAAAAAATTAAATTCGTGTGGGCCGTAAAGGAGTCGAAACCTTTTGTAAAGAGATTAGTAGTTTTGTTTGGAAATATTGTGTAACTATTTTTATACCCCTATTTTCCATACCCCTTTTTCTCTAAACGCAGAAATGGTTTGACGCTTAGCAGCATTTAGAAGCGTCTGAATAGATCTTCCATCCGTTTTTGCATATTTGACAACAGGAATTATATTCATGCTTTTAAGATACGCAATTCTTTTGTGAAGAGATTCGGAAAGAGCAAGAGCAATAATTTTTTCCATATGCTTCATATCTTTATTATCTCTGTAAATGCCAAAAGACTTGTAGTACTCCTTTTTCCCCTTGTTTCTAATAACAATGCCAGGGAAGCCAATTTGTTGCAGCTGAAGATTAATTAAGACTCTTCCTATTCTTCCATTTCCATCTACAAAAGGATGGATATTTTCAAAATCGAGGTGGAATTTGGCTATTTTCTCAATAAAATACTTATTATGGTTACTTTTGTATTCAATCAAAATTTCTCCGATAACCTTTTCAATATGTTCGGGTGGAAGGGCAATGAAACTCCCTACTCTAACGTATTCGTCTTTTTCCCTAAAACGTCCAGCAATTTTATCTTCAATATTTCCAATAAGCATTTCATGGAAAAACAAAATCGTTTCCTTGTTTACATCCAGTTCATGGAGTTTTGAGCGGATATATTCAATAATTCTGGCCAGATTTTTTGCTTCAAATATCTCCCGGACAGATATATTTTTCGATACGTCCATTTCCAAGAGAATATCTTCCGTTTCTTTAAGCGTTAGGGCAGAATTTTCTATAGCATTTGAGTTAAAAACTAATTCAGGAATTTCAGCCTCGTCTATTATTTGAAGAAGAGAAGATTTGTCAATTTTTAGTCGCTCGTATTCCTCCTTTAGTTCTTGAATATGATTTTTTACGCTTTGTGGAACAGCCATAAGTGAATTGTACCATATTAACGGTATTTTGTCAATATAACGTGAATTTAGCTAATTATTAACTGAAATTCACGATTTTATGCGAGCGGCTTCGAATATCCACGAAGTGAATTGACCCACAGCCTTAATTTTTGATGTTTTTCATATTCTATAATCCTGGTGCTGCAGGCACAGCCGGGGCCGCGGGTTGTTCTGCGGGTTTGTTTTCTATAGCAGGGGCCTGAACAGTTGGAGCCTGCGGAGCGGGTGCAGCGGGAGCTGATTGAACCGGTGCGACTTGGTCGGGGGCTGCAACAGGAGTTGTGTTAACCGGTTGAGCTGTTGTAGTTACTGACACAGAGGCTTCGGTGGCAACAGTAACGGCAGGAATTTGCTGTGCGGGAACCTCCTGCTTAATCTGTTGAATTTCTTGTTGAATCGGTTGCGGTAAAGTTTGCTCAATAGGTGATGGATTACTAACAGGAGCTGAAAAAATTTCTCGTTGAGTCTGCACAACAGCTGCAGTAAGTTGTGATTGGTCAGACTTTGCTTGCTGTTCTATTGTTTTAGTTTTTTGCTCAACTGCCTGCGTAAACTGTGTTCCGCCAACAGCAGAGACAGCTGCGGCTATTGTTGGATTTTCCTGGATTTGGGCAACATTCATTTGAAATGTTACAGGATCACTTACTTGCGTAATCAAATGATTTTCTATGATTGTAACTTGTGTAGTAATCGCAGCGTCAATTTTTACCCGATCACTTACTGGAACTTCATTCTTAAGCTTAATCAATACCGCCAGAGTATCTGGAGTGAGATTTAGTGTTTCTGCGGCTAGCTGACTCACATTAGTTTGTGCTGAGACAGACGTTGCAGTAGTTATTTTTGAAACAGAAGTAGGTTCGGTAACAACTGAGGTATTTGTAGATACGGATATTTGGAATTCAGGTTTTGAAACATTTGCAACAAAAGTATCAACAATTTTTGTTTCCGCTTGTTTGGCGACTGCTATTACTTCGGGTTGTACGTCTGAAGAACGACTCAGCGCATTTGCTAGATCTTGGGCGACCTTTACATCAACAACATCTGGGATAGGATTATGAGTGAAAAAGTCTGTCTTTGCTAGCTCTTGAGGTTTGTCTTTATATGTATCAATAATATTTTGTTCAATAGCAGCTTTTATATCTTCCACCTTTTGGACAACCGGTAAGACCCCTACCACCCCCGCGTTTTTTGGAGGCGCAATTTCTGCTTCGATTTGGGTAACTGCTTTAAGATCCTGTGGCGTATTTCCAATTACTTGATCGGCGAATGTATTTTGCATATTTGCATCAGGTATTTCCGATATTCTTTCTTTTAAATTTTCCGCTGTCTTATCTTTTAACCCTTCTGCCAAAAGAATTGTTTGCGGATTTTTAAAATCATCTTTTATTACGTCTAGTGCTTCAAATTGCCTCACGGGATTACCTGTTGCGACCTCTACATACGATGAAACTTCTTGAGCTCGAATTTCTGCGGGTTGAGAGAGAAGTATTTTCTCAAGGCTAGTTGCAATACTTGCTTCACCGGTTTGCAAAATCTTCTGTGCTGATTGTGGCTGCGTTCTGGCAATCTCATTGAGAAGCTCGATCGCTTTTATATCACCAGCAATACTTGTAATCGCAGAATTCGTATTCGAAGTGGCAGTATTCTTAAGTTTGTCAGTAAGCTTCTGTACGTTGTTGTCAGTTACCGCAAGAAGCGTATCGACTCCGTCTTTGAGTATATCTTGCCTTATTTTTTCTACAGCAACATATGCATCTCCATGAATATTGTTCTCAATTGAGGAAATAACAGTTTGTCGGATCACACCGTCATTAATAACTTTCGTCACTAATTGGTCAACTTTTTCAGGCTCAGTTTGTTCTACTTTTTTAACTTTGTCTACATTTTGCTTGAGAATATCAAAATCCTTTTTGATAGAATCCAAGGTTTTTATAGCGATATCTGTAGATGATGTGCTTTGACTTTTTTCAATTAATTTTGCTGCTTCGATTGTTTTCTCATTGTCAATCTTTATCAGCTCCTCAGCTTTTTGAACTGGATCCGTGGTTAAAAGAATTGGAATTTCTCTTATAATATTTTTAAGAAAATACAAGGGATTATCAGGTAAAATAAGAGGTACAGATACACCCAGATTTTTTGCTTCAACACTTATATCAAGTTTCGTAAGATTAGATTGTTGTTTAAGTTTAATTTCTTCTTTTGCCGCAGTAACCAGCGCATCTTGTACGTTACTGGGTAGCGAGGCGAATTTGGGAAGTTTTACTTCAGCTGGAGTTGTCAGCTGCGGAATATTTTTTGTCGGTAGTTGGTCTTTAAGTGTGGCTATTTCTTGTTGGACTGAAGTAGGCAACTCTTTTTCAAGATTAGTTGTATTCTTGGTGAGGAAAATTTCCTGAACAATTTGCTGCATTTTTTCATAGAGAGCTTGCTGAACTTTCAGATTTTGCTTATCTATTATTTTTCCCTTCTGCGCTAAACTGGTAAAGAAATTTTGACCAGCATAATTTTGCATAACCTGTTTTACTTGAGGATTATCCGCAATAAATTGCTGGTATTTTCCAAAAACCTCCGGATCATTGACTTGTGAAAGCAAATGGTTTACTAAGATAACACTTGTTGCCCTTTGCGCAAGAGCGATTTTTGCCTTATCCTGATCTGGCAACTCCTGTTTTATCCCTTCTAAAACCGAAATTGCTTGCGGTGCAGGCAAAAGAATTCTGACATCGGCATTGGCAGGAACCGGGTTATAGATTAATTTTGACTGAGTAAGAAAACTACTTTTGGAGATATTTGCTACAAAATTTTGTAGAGTTTTTTGTTTTATATCTCTAACTGTTTGTTTTATATCAGCACTCACCTTTGAAGAACCATTTAGTACTGAATCAACCTCACTAATTAAAACAACATCAAGTAAATCCGAGTTAACGTCTTTGGTGGGAAAACTATTTAACAAAACACTCTTATCTTTGCCAAAAATGGGGATTGAAGCTTCTTGGGCCCTTTGGGCAAGCCCAGCAATTCTTCGTTTTTTGGCCTCATCGCGGCCTGCGTCAATATCCATCTTCATTTGAATTAGAATTTTAATGTCTTGCGGATTTGTTAGCGTACTGGCATTAAATTGATCTTCTAACTGTGGCGTATCAAGCTCTGAAATTCTACCTTCTAACTTTTTAAGGCTTAACTCTTTTAGACTATCAACGCTCAAAATAAGATCTCTATCTGAGAGAAAATTTTGCATTCTATTGAAGGACTGTACTTGGTTTAAAGGGTTGCCGTAAGAGTATTTAATATAATTCTGAAGCTTTCTATTTCTTACATCGGGCGGTAAGGAAAGCATTCTTTTTTCAAATTGAGTTGCCAGTTCTTTTTCTAATCCTCCTAGTTTAACTTTTGTCTCCGGTTTCAAGCCATTTTCTAGGTCGGAGAGAATTTCAATAGCTTTTAGTTCTGCAAAGTCACTGCCAACGATTTTCGTCACCTCTTTGATTCCAATGTTATTAACAACTTCTAAATTAGGAGCATTGTTAAGAGAATCTTGAGCTCCCTTGTTTAAATACGTTTCCCGAGCCCCATCAATTTTTAAGTACGATCCTATTGGCAGTTGGTCCTCTACTTTTTGAATAGTAAGCTGAAGTCTATTGTATTGCTGAATAAGGGTGGTCAAAACTTCCCGATCAGCTTGAGCTTTCGGATCAGATACAATCTGCCCTGTTTCCTGGCCAATCGTTTTAATAAGATTAACTGCTTGGTCGACTGCTTTGTCTGATTTATCGTTTCCGATAAGTGTTTCTAATTCCTGTATTTGTCTATCAATGATTCTTAATCTTATCTTGGCTTTATCAATAGGATTAATGGTGAGTAGCTCTTGAACAGCAGTCACCAATGGTTGAGCTACCCCACCCTGGGAAGCTTGGGGTAAGCTATTGTTGGCTGTAGTTGGTAAATTAGCATTTGCTTGTTCTTGTTTTATTTCTTGACCGGCGAGATTTTGGATAGCAGATTGAACATTTGCAGATAAAATAGTTGAGGATGAAATAATTGGCTTTGGTTTAGTAAGTTGATCTACTAATGCGTGAACTGGTGCTTGAGCAAAAGATACTCCGACAAATAAAAGAAAAAGAACAAGTGCTGAGAGCACAATAAGCTTTATAGTTAGGATTCTAATAAATTTACCCCAGAAAACCGCAGCTTTTCTTTTATGATGATGTTCCGGGTTTTTGGACGAAGAATCGTTGAAGAGTGAGTTGAAGAACTTTTTAATTTTCATAGGCAGAATAATCTCTGCCTAGATAAATTATGGTAAATTTTTCTAACGCGTGCAATAGGCAATATAATCAACTTTGCGTCGTATGATTGTGGGTATACGACGTTTTTTGAGGCTAAAATGTTTTATTCGCCGTCACGGAGTCGAACCAGTTTTATTGATAGTGATCGTTGATATCAACTATCTCTGCTATATCTGAACCAATCAGAATAAAAATAACACGATATTTTCGATCTATGCGGAATGAATAAATCTTGAGATGTTTAGGTTCTAGTCTCTCTGTATTGAGAGAGGGGTGTTTAGGGTTATTTTCAAAGATTTTAAGCTGCTTATTAAATTTTTTAGTAAGAGTATGTCGAGTAAGATACTTTTGAAGGTCTTTACGTAATGATTTAACCTTCATATCGAGAGGATTTTGCTAGTCCTCTAGTTACGCTCTCAATAAATTCCTCACTATATTTTCCCGTTCTGGCTAATTCCATTTTAACTTGGGCTAAAGGAGTTTTTTCAAAAGTCTCAAATTCCAGTTCGTGAGCAAAATACCGTCTCAGTAAACTCCTAATAAATTCAGAACGAGTTGCAAAACCTTCTTTTTTTGCTTCATCATCTACTCTTTGGGTAATCTGGCTTGGGAGTGAAATAGTTATGGTAGACATATTAAGAATATTTAACAATATTTCTTAATTTTTGTCAAGCATCAATTTTACTTTGTGAACCAGAGCGGCACAGCCAGGGCATTAAACTTAATCGAGTCTACAATATTTTTCAACCTTGATTTACCAACGCTACTAAGCAAGTTTTACATTTTTTGCACTTTGTCCTCTTTCACCATCTACAACGTCAAATGTTACATTTGCTCCTTCTTGAAGTTCATCAAAAGTAACACCGACCAAATCATTAGAGTGAAAAAAAAGATCTTTGGCTTCTCCTTCGCGAGAAATAAATCCAAATCCCCTATCAGTCTTTGTTTTAATTGTTCCGTTCATAGTATTTTATTTTGTCTCCTTTCATTTATATTATATAAGTTCTGGCGAAAATTATCTAACTTGGTTCCGCCTGATGGACTCGAACCAAATTTAGCCTCAGTGTTCCAGAAAATTCGTGACTGCGATAGTTTTATGGAACTTTTTGAAGCTAGAAAATTTTGTGAGCGAGACCTCTCTTAAATGGAACTCGCTACAAGAGCATTTTATAAGGATTTACAATACTTTTCAGAGGTTTCAAATAACCATATTATCCTAAAGTATCAGAAGCGGAAGGCGGTACAGTGGTAAGTTTATGAATATATTCCCTTGGATTAACAAGATCTTCTATAGTTTGAGGAGGATTTAGGAGTACAAAAACCATAGCCAGTTGCCTTTTAAAGTTCATTTTTCTTAATTCGTGTATGGCTTCATTAACAAAGTAGTGTCCTATTCTATAAATCATTTCCAACGAAGATATTGAAAATGTTGATTGATCATCTACGATTCCGTATAGCACTGCTTTAGATCTTTCTATCAAATCTTTTTCTTCTATAGCTTCTTCGGTTAATGGTACCAACAGTATAGTAGCTCGTTCTGTAAGGGTTTTACGATGGAGTCGATAGGAAGCATCAGGATCATTAAATACATCTCGGTCAGCATCTAAAGCTACTGTCTCCCAACTGCCCCATTCTGCCATACCTTCATCCAGAGCTTTATAAGAAATATTTTTAATTAATGTATTTCTGTCTGATACTTGAATCAATCTTTCTACTAAGTCTGGATTTATTCCATGATTATAGCTATGTAGATTTTCGTGATAAATTGTCTGAACATTTATAATATCCTGTACCTCTTTCCCTCCTCTACCCTTTTCATAAAAAAATGCATGATATCTAGGTTCGTACCATGCTTTATGCATTGGACTTCCTCTTAAGACGTCAGTTAAAGTCTTAATCTGGTCATTTACAGCATCTCTTGAATGACGATATAGAACAAACCTATTTCTAAAACCGAGAAAAACTTTATGAGGCTTATTTGGAAAAGTAACTCCAAGCGTTCTTTCTAAATGGTCTGCTTCTACGTTTTCCTCAGTCTTTATGCCTCTCGGTAAATCTCTATTTTCTGCTGTCATGGGAAGAAGTCTAACAAAGAAGTTAATAGATGTCAAACTATAGGTCTCAGTGAGCTTTTACCCTCTTAAGTGGAACTCACTCAATGACCATTTTATCAGAATTTATAATACTTTTCAGAGGTTTAATGTAATAGTTCTCCAATATTCAAGTTAAAGATAAAAAGAAAATAACTTCTAGCTTAATAAACCAAATCCTCCAGTAGCACCTCGTCTAGAAATAGTGTTAATTAAAACTCCCCTATATACAGCAGAAGTCGCTAAATATGAAAGTTTTGCAGCCCCAGATAGTAATGTCAATTGTTGCCAAGGATAATCCACATTATGGGGAATTAACATATAACCCATTTTGAAATCAACTGTTTCACTATATGAGTCTCGTAAACTCGGCTCCAATGCACATCCGCTTGAAGGATATTCAAAAGATATTAAGTTAGGAGGACTCATATTCGGCAAAAAATCATTTCCTGTAACATAATCGCGATCTCCAAACATTCTTTTATAACTCTCTAGCATTGTGCTACTAATTGCTCCTTCTGTTTTTCCATTCATATTTTCACTAAGCCAAATACTTAAAACAGGCTTAACATCAGCATAAATACCACTCCTTGCAGGCATCCTTTGGCACGGTGATAATTGGACAAGAAGCATTTGTAAAGTTTCAGAAGAAACTTCTCCTTGAAATTTGTTTAATCGACTAAATAGAAGTTGTAACGTGGCTGAAGTTAAATATTGTCCTTCATGATCAAGAGCGCCCCCTGCACTTATCGGTAATGGGCATTTTAATGTAACCCAGTTAGGATCTGCATTTTCATCGGTTTGAATTCTCGGACCAAATCCCCATTCTCTATCCGCGGAATAAGGGATGAATGGTTCACGTAACTTATGATAAGCTTTGTACCATTCTGCATCCGAAGGATCAATTTGGGAAAAAGAAGAAACTGCACTTTTATGCACGTTTACATCAATTATCCCTTTTCCTGCGTCTAGGTGATACCATGCGGGTTGGTCTGTATTAAACCTTTCTCTCATTCGGGCATTATATCAAAAGAGGTTAAATTATCAAATAGCTTGATTTAACAGTATAAACTCTTTGTGAGCCGTACAGGAGTCGAACCTGTAACCTATTCCTTAAGAGGGAATTGCTCTACCGGTTGAGCTAACGGCCCAGTTTCCAAATATTATACTTAATAGTATAATTGATAACAAGCGCCTGTAGCTCAACGGATAGAGCACTTCGCTTCGGACGAAGGGGTTGGGGGTTCGATTCCTCTCAGGCGCGCCCTTTTCCTTTTATCCAAGGGGCGTTTTTGAGAAATTCTCCGTATAAGTCTTCTTCTATTGTAATCTTCCATTCGTCGAGCTCTTTTTTTGTTGGGTTATGATTTACAAATTTTACCATAGGCAAGTCCCCTATTACAGCCAAAGGTTTTTGTTCGTTTGACTCCCCCATTTCTAAAATTGCTGCTGACGCAAGATTGTCCATAACACTCACTGTTGTATATTCGAGCTTTCTACCATATATATCAGGCTTTCCTATAAAACTTTCAAGACCTCGAAATCCGCTATATCCCAAGGCAATTCCTGTTACCCCCCAGCGCATTGGAGTAGTTTTACTGTCAGTCAGGATAACGCCAATATATTTTCTCTCAAATTTTTTACAAAGGTATTCCCTTATTTTGTTTGCTGAGGCTTGAAGATCTTTAGGCCATAAAATGTAATATCCATTTCCATTTGATTCGTCTATACCGGCTGCTGCTGCTAGAATATTTCTTGTTACTGTAAGCGTGACGTTATAAGGGTTTGTATATCTTGGGATGTAGTACTGAGCTTCTGATGCAATAAGCTTGTCCTTATCCACAGTCCCTTCTTTTACAACTCTCCCTTCGCATGTTGCCACTACCTTTGAACTTATTGCAACAATGTCTCTTTCATTAAGTTTTGGCAAATACTTATCGAGAATTTTAAAAAAATTATCTCCTGGCTTAATTTTTGAAGTTTTATATGCTTTTACAATCATTGTGAAAGAAATTTAGTAAGTTCAAAAGAAGTCCTGTGGATTTCGGAAAGACCGTATTTCCTGAGAGCTTCTTGGTGAGCTTTAGTACCATAACCCTTATTCCTAGCAAACTTGTAGTGGTGATAAGTCTTTGAAAATCCCCTCATTAAACTGTCTCTATGGACTTTTGCGATTATTGAAGCCGCTGCTATAGATATGGACTTACAATCACCGTCAACTATTGCTTCATGTCTTTTTAATCCCTGAATTCTTAGGCCATCACAGAGAATAAAGAACTCATTATTTCTTAGCTTTGATGATATTTTAGAAGCAACATTTTTTATTGCTACTCTATTTGCAAAACCTATTCCATATTTATTTATAATTTCTATTCCTATCTCATCGACAGCCCAGAAAAGAGCATGTTTTTTAATTGATTTTGCGAGTCTCCTGCGTTCTTTAGCTTTTAATAACTTGGAGTCGTTTATATCCTTCAAGAAATTAAATTTCTTTGTTATCCTTGTTGTGACCGGAAAAACAACAGCCCCTGCAACAATCGGTCCGGCAAATGCTCCACGGCCAACTTCATCTATCCCAATGATGTATTTTACTTTT
>Ga0209515_10005741_pt1 | contig 15924 bp, 23 predicted proteins | sample Subgroupgradi54m_FD_187454 | JGI IMG/M metagenome (GOLD analysis project Ga0209515, IMG submission 187454) | Subsurface groundwater microbial communities from S. Glens Falls, New York, USA - GMW60B uncontaminated upgradient, 5.4 m (SPAdes)... ...
AGACTTCAAAACAAGCCGTTGATCCAACCAGTGGAATGACGCACCAAAAGTAACGAGTTTAAATATCCCAAACTGATCAATCTTATCAAGATCTTCCGCCCGAGACAGCATCCAATGAATATTCTTTATTTGATACTTACGAGCGAGTTTTTTGCCCTCACGAATCATATCTCCATCCGGTTCGATCGCCACGATTTCTCGCACATGCGACGCGAGTTGAATCGCGAGCTGCCCCGTTCCGCTGCCAATATCCAAGACTCGATCCTTCTTCGTCAATCGAAAAATTTTGACGATCTCTTTTATTTCCTGATCCGGATAAAAAGACCGATATCGTGCGTAGTAATATGCCGCACTTTTAAAAATATCTGGAGCGATCATACAAAAAATTTTTCATCTCTTATGTCTCCTCTGCCGTGGCACATGAAATGGCAACGACAAAATTTTGTGAGGTGATGGCGCATGACGCGTTAAAAAAATCGCGACGATCCAGGTCACAAAAATGAGAAGCGCGCCGCTCGCAATCGTCCAAGAAGGACCCAGAAATTCAAAAAGAAATCCCGCCGCCACCGGACCGACGGTCCAACCCGCGTCTTGTGCCAGACTGATCGCTCCGGAAATCAACCCATCTTCCGTGTGCTCTTTATCCAAATGGTGAAGCCAGGCCCACAAGGAAATGCTGGACATTTCGTCTCCGGTCGTGGCCAAAAATCCAAAAACAAGAAACAGGTATCCAAAATGAAATCCAAGAAGGAGCGCCATCACCGCAAAGAGCAACAATCCAAAAAAGACCAACCATTGTTTGCTCCAACGATCCGTGAGTCGTCCGATAAAAAATCCTACGACGAGCACGGACAGATCAAACATGGCCAGCCCAAAGCTCAATGTCCCACTCTGTGCCATGTGAGCAATGAGGAGTGGAACCACAAACCATACAATGCCATAAAAAGCCGCGCTGCTGAATCCGGACAGAAGTAAAAGCGTGCTGGCCGGATTGAGTTTTTTTATCACGAGAAATAAATGTGGAAGAAACTGTCGACGAACATAGTAGGCTTGGTGGGCAACTTTTTGTTCGTCATGCACGGACCCACGTTCAGAGGGGGTATACATGAGCGCGATAAAACCTCCAAACAAAATCACCGCCACGATCACGCCTAATATGGGGGGAGAAAAATGAATGACCATGGCAAGCACCCCCATGCCGACGACAATGCCTCCTGACTCAACCATATCTCGCATGGCCATAAATTGACCGGCAAATTTTTTCGGAGACATGGTGAGAACGTACGCATCAATCCCAGGGCTACAAAATAGCCATCCCACGGCAGAACAGACGAGGCTCACAAAATAGGTCCAAGGATGAAGTCCGAACAAAAAAGAGAGGGCGCCGACTCCAAAAACGGCGATGCCTAATTTTAAAAGCTTGACATATCCAAACCGATCCAACAGATATCCTGTCGGAACATCAAGAATGATTTGCACGAACGCCGAGCCGCCGATCAATACTCCGACCAACCAAATGGGAAAAATCCGTTCGCCGAGCGTAGGCAGGAGCGTGTAGTGCAATCCCCCACCGAATTTAAAAAGAAATGCAAAAATCCACAGCGGAAATAAAAAGAGAAAAACACGCCAGTAGCGCATAAGACAACTTTTGAATGATAGCACAAATCACACCAACGCCGTTTGTCCAACCGGATGCGCGAGTCGCAACTGATCTGTGGGAATCTCAACTATTAAACTCACGGGACAATGATCTGATCCGAAGACTTCTGGATGAATCGTGTGATCGAGGACGAGGTCTCGATATTCCGTTCCCAATAACGTGTAATCAAAACGAATGCCCTGTTCAGGTTGTCGATTGGTTATGCCCGCGTGCCACCAAGTACTGATGATCGACGTGCCCGCGCGCTCGCGCATGGGATCGAACAGTTGACAGGTATCGAGGAGCTCCTGAAAACCGTGGCGCTCTTCATCCGTGCAGCCGCGAATGCCACTCGGATGCGATACGCCGCGACTGTCGAGCGCCGTATGCGCCACGTTTAAATCTCCGGCAATGATGAGCGGTTTGTCCGCGCGCTTTGCAACGTGATGGCTAAGCTCCTCGAGCCACGCGCGTTTTATCAAAAATTTCGGCGTGCCTTCGGTGGCGTTCGGCCCATACAACGAGGTAACGCGAAAAGATCCATAATCAACCGTGAGCGCCCTGCCCTCAAGATCTGACGCGCCATTCAATCCGTATTCGATGTTCGTCGGTTCAAAGCGTGAAAGAATTGCTACGCCCGAATACCCGGGGCGAACAGCCGGATGCCAAATCGCGCGATGCTCCGGAAACAAAGATTCCAATGGATGCAAATGCTTCAATTCCGCCCGCACCTCCTGCAAACACACAATATCGGGCGATGTTTTCTCAAGCCATTCCGAAAATCCTTTTCGCAAAGCCGAACGCAGACTGTTGACATTCCAAGTGATGATACGGAGGGACATAACTCGGCCGCAGTTATTCATATTAAAAATTATTAAGTATCTTACTAGCCAACATTGTGACCAATTATTCAAAGTAAGCTAGATCAGCAACAAGCCTCTTTTTGCAAAAATCAATACAACGTTGGTTATTATCACGTTCGTAATAACCAAGATTCTCGAGACCAAAATAAATTTTCCATAAAAACAATTTTTTCTCAAAATCAGAACCAAAAATACCTTTTTCCATATAACCCGCTTTCAGCGCTTCAAGAGGATATTGGTCTGACGCAAAAAAGTCCCAATAAGCAAAATCTTTGATGGGATCGCCGCCTGAGGCTCTCTCAAAATCGATAATTCCAGTGATTTTGTCGCCTTCAATCAATATATGCTTAGCTAAATAGTCCCCGTGAACTAAACGAGGTTCTATGGCTGGATATTTGGCTCTTTCTGCGCGCAAAATTTCCAAAGCTCTTAATATGATTTTTGGATCTAAAGATACCTTAGTCGCCACTTCGAGCATCCGACTCTCTTGTATGTCTTTGTTATCCAGAGTATCAGCAAACGATTTGTCCTTTCCTTTTCCTTGGGCGTTGAGGTCTCCAAAACCATTCGTTCTGACTGAGTGAATTTTTGCCAAAACCTGACCTGCTTTTTGGATTAAGTCTTCAAACTCAACTCGGTTTTCGGGTTTGCGTAAATCAGGCAATTCATTCATCGGAATTCCTGGAAGTTTATTTTCCACAGAAATCGATAAATGTCGTCCTTCACGAACTAAGCTTTCCAAATGTAGAACAGTCGGTACGGGAACACCCGCTTTGGCACAAGCCTCTAGCGCCCATTTTTCTCTTTGAAATGTCTGTTCCCCGTGCTCACTATGGGAAATACGAATAATAATCTCTTGTCCGTCTTCTGTTTTTACTCCATGAACCTCATTCGATTCACCTTTAACGATGCGGTCTTTGCCAGATATGGGTGAGCCCGTTGCTTTAATTACAGCCGCCTCAATAATTTCATGGGGCGTATGAAATAAGCGTCTGTGTTTATCTTCAATAAACGCTTTATAATCGGTGGGCTTTGGTTCTTGGTTTGTCATAAAAAATCATGAGGATGAAAGAATCAGGAAGGATCAGGCGTCAAAAGGAATGCCCGTCTTTTACCTAGCTTAAGCGACTCTAACCGCTTATAGTCTTCATGGGAAATTGTCTGCTCTTTGTCAGTACAAATGCAAACCACCGATGAAGGAGAAAGGAGGCTTAAAATATTTTTCAAAAAAATCTGTGTGAGATTCTCTTCGTCAGAATGTCCTTGCCAGTGAGTCAATTGACCATAGGGTAAATCAGCAATCACGATATCCACTTTGATATTATCAAGATTCGGATCAACATCTTTTAAGATGTTGGAAACAAAACACTGCGTGCGAACAGGACGGCTTGTTTTTGCAATTTTCATCTCTAATCTTTGCGCACTCTCCAAAGCCTCTTCATGAGAATTTTTTCCATAGGTGGCCTTCATGTATTCAAGCTCTGTGATTCTAGCCTCTAAGCCTTTCTTTGATAGTAATGATAAATTTTTGGTCGCTAAAGCGACCATTGCTTGATTAATGTCTGAGGCGAAGATAGTTTTAATTTCCTCGCCGTGCATAAATCCTAAAACGGTCAAAAGATATCCCGAGCCGCAAAAAGGATCGTAAACGGTGTATGGCGGGTGATTCCCTTGGAGTTTTAATCTCGCAACAGTACGCTGAAATAGTTCGGTTGCTAACCGAACAGGGAATGCAGTGGCTCCAGGTGCCGCGTATAGCACTCGTCCACCTGAGTAGTCTTCATAGATGTCTTTCTCGACAACGAATTTATATTTTTGTGGCATGTTTCTGTTTGAACTCCCTTAAATCTTTTTCATCATCAAACCAAATAATTGTCCAATATTTATCAAAACCTTCTTTCATATATGCTGCATACCTATGGTTCCCATCTTTAATGCTCAAACCATCCTCGGTGAACTGCGCAATGATAGGAGCCAACGCCCCGCCTTCTCTAATATGCGAGACAATGGCGTCGACCCGCTTATCCCAAGTGGCTTGTGGTTCGTGATATTTTATGTCGACTTCTGGGCCACAACATCTAATAAGTTCGTTGAGTGGGAATTGAACGGGGCCGTACCAATATCGCTTTGCTTTTTTGAGACCATAAGCTAAGGCAATATTTTTTCCCTCTCCTCTCAAGAATGAATCCATCCATTCTTCCAGAGTGCCTTGATGGGCGGATTGAATCGCTCCCTGAGGAGAAAAATCTTTCATACCAGTTTGATCAGCTCCGCGATTCGATCAAGCTCATCGCGCTTGGCGAGCGGTACTTTGCTCTCGCTAAAATGAATCGTGCTGTCTTCAAGAAACGCAAAAGCCTTCGACGTGATTTCATCCGGCTCATGTAATGGAATAATTAAAAAGTGAGCATGCGCTACGCCGAAGCCATGAACAACATATCCAACACGCAGAGGCTTCAATACAGTCAGGATATTCCGTGCAATTTTTTGAGCGACGGTTAAAATATGTCTTGCAAGCTCATCTGAGATGTCCGTAAAGTGATCAATGTGTTCTTTTGGAACGACCATACACTCTCCGGGATGAACTGGATGAATGCCCATGAATGCAAGCACTCTTTCATCTTCATAGACTTTACTCGACTCCGCATGCCCTTCGACGATGGAGCAGAAAATACACTTTTTTTGTTCCATAACAGTTATTATAATATAATAACTGTAGCTATGACAAATGTAAATCCCGTTTTATGTGTTGCTCAATCACGTCTGGAGATTGCAGACCATCAATCGTCATCAAATGATGGAATAAATTTTTGTTTTTTTGATAGGAAGCGTCCAGCGCCTCAAGCCACTTTCGATTCATCGCGACATCATCCACGGCTTGATGTTCGCCGGAAGCGGCATGACGAGCGAGCGCCACACTCACAGGAATTTCAAAATAAATGGAAGTATCAACTTTTTTTGCAAACCGAGCAAAACAAATTTTGAGCGCCTGACATTCATCCACGCTGATCTCTCCAAATCCATAATGTACATCCGCCCAAACAGCAACATCATTAAATCCTCGATCAATCAAAAGATAATCGTGATCGGGCAAGTACTTATAATATTCATCAATGGCCATGCTGAAAAAAACCAAAGCGTATGCAAAGCCTTCTGACGGCGGGGTTTTGATACGTTCGGCGCGCTCCCGATCAGTCACCACCGCAACCTTCAAATTTTTTCCTTCGAGATGCTCTCGCAATCTTTCAATCTGAGTTGTCTTACCAGCGCGCGGCATGCCCAAAAATTCAATAGTTCTCATAAATTGAATTGTGCCGAGAAACAGACAAACTGACAATCCCCCACCTTGACGCACCAATCAAAGTAATGCTAAAAAAGCCTCATCAAACTTGATCCCTTCGGCAGGGTGAGCCGATGTTCTTTTCAGGAGGAGATGATGGCGGATCTGACGATCGATCCTGATGTGGTGCCTATTTTCGACTTCGATGGCACCTGTACGACACCGAAGGATGGTGCCCGTGAGGCATTCATCGACGCCCATCAAGCCGGATTGGCGAAACTTCTCGGCCAGCCGCCCGAGTGGGCCCTCGTGCGATACGCGGCTGCACGAGAGAAGATCGTCGCCAACCCGGACGAATATGGCTGGAGGATCAGGGGGAAGATCGTTGCTTCGGCCCTGGCGGACGCGTTCGTGGAAGCGCAGACCTGTGCCCAACTCATCCTCGAGGAATTGGGCGAGGATCTGACGGCCTGGGCCGAACGGATGAACGATCTGTACCAGGCTCACTACCTGAAGTACGAGATGGACTTCCGCCCGGAGATGCTCGAAGCGTTCAACATGCTCCGGAGTCACGAAGTCCCCTTCTACATCGTCACGAATTCCGATCCCGTGAAGGTACAGAAGCGACTGGGGGTACTCGGAGACGATGCGGCATGGATTGGTCCTCTGGTCCTCGGACATGCCAAGAAGTTCGACTGGACCGATGGACCGGAGTCCATCCGAGAAGAGATGTTCTTTCCGGGACTGCGGCGTCCGGTTCAGCTGCGCAAGCAACACTACCACGACGTGCTCACCCGCATCATGAAAACCCACGCCATCTCTTGGGACAAGCTCCTGGTCATCGGAGACAACGCCGAACTCGACGACGCCATGCCGGTCGAGTGCGGCGCTGACGGCTGTCTCATCCTCGGACCGGACACTCCGCCCTACGAGAAGCACTGGGCCGAGGAACATCCGCGCGTCCGTCTCATCACCGATCTACGCCAGGCGTTCGCCGCGTAACCCGTTCTTTCCGGAAACTAAGGACCCTACCACGACTGTGGTAGTTTTTTTTGACAACCCGCACCATTCTTGTTGATATGGGCGTGCCCGAGACGGGCTTGGAGAATTTCATGGAAAAAATCCTGGCGCTCATGCTCCGTCTTGAGGGGCTGAAACGAACGGTAAGGACCGGCTGGAATTTGGAATTTCCGGCTGATCATCACCTGAAGCTCAAGGCACGAAAGGTCAAAGACGCGGAAAGCGTGGCAGATCACAGCTGGAGCCTCGCGATGTTCGCGCTCGCCGTAGCAGAACCGCTCAATCTCGACACGCTCAAGATCGTGTGGATGGCTCTCGTTCACGATGTGGCCGAGCTCGTGACGCTCGACATCGTCACCGCAACGCTCGATGAAGCGGAGCGGATTCGAGTGGAGAGTGAAAAGAGGGTGCTGGAAGATGCGGCCATGCGTGAGATCTTTCTCCCCATGGGTAAATGGGGCCAACACTGTTACGAACTCTGGCTGGAATTCGAAGACCAGACCTCTCCCGAAGCGCGCGTCCTCAAGCAACTCGACAAGCTCGAAGCTTGCATTCAATCGCTCCTCTATCGTGAGCAGAGCCAACAAGTCGAACCCGAGGAGTTCTTCGCCCACTCGGATGAGTTCCTCAAGCATCCGGACTTTATCGCGATGATGGCGCTCTTGCGAGCACGCGCCGCAGGCTGACTCTCAAGCCGCATCTCTGCATGCGGTTTTTTTTATTCTCTCTTGGGATCAATACTCCGCAGCTCTGCTGCATCCATCTCTCTGTCATTGCGAGGAGGAGTCCATGACGACGAAGCAATCTCTCCGCAGCCTAGGAGATTGCCGCGCTCCGTATGACTTCGCTCGCAATGACAAGAGCTTGATACCCCGTCAGCTTGCTGCGGGGTTGTTCATTCAACGGAAGCAACCCATTTTCAAAAATATATCCAAGCTTTAGTAACGCCAATAACATTTTGGACACTCCCAATATTCTGTCTTCGTGTACGGTTTTGGTTCAACCTTAAATACTTTCATCATCAATCCATGGATCGTGACGGACCGCGTACCGGATTTCATCGCTTTTCGCATCTCTGTTTTGTGATACATGGGCATGCGACCGAAAAAATGACCGCCGCGATACTTTTTGTTGGAATAAACAATAACGTGGATCTTTTTTCCACAGAGAGAGCACATTCGATCCAAGTGCGAAATTTTTGTCTTTGATGTTTGTTTCATTATTTTTTTAAAAACATTTTCGGAAATGATGTTCCAATGTCATCAACACCTATACCAGTGAGGCGCTGGCCGGTTTCCGTATCATCCACGCGATACGCGTACACCTTTGCTCCGAGCTGGTGGATGTCGTTCACCATAGACTTGGTGATGACGGTCGATCGCAATCCAACATATTCAAGAGAAACGATCTTGATCAAGTCCAAAACGGACTGATCAAATTCCCTCACCAAATACAGCACGCGAATGGAAGGATTAATTCTCTTTATTTCCTTTATAAGTTCGATATCAAAAGAAGAAACGATGACGTGGGACAAGATATTATCCTTGGTGACCAATTCGTTGACTTTCGCCGGCGTTCCATCGGCCTTTAGCTCAATCTGTAAATCTATTTTTCCCTTACACAAATCAATAACTTCTTGCAACGTTGGAATTTTTTGTTGTGGTGCGCATTCCAGCGTCTTGAGTTCGGCGAGCGTGAGACCGTCCACACGTCCGTGCCCGTTGGTCGTGCGACTCACTTCCGCATCATGCATGACGATCGCTTCGCCGTCTTTTGAAAGCCTGACATCCAATTCCGTGCGATCACACCCGATATCGATCGCGGTTTGAAATGATAAAAGCGTATTTTCCGGAGCATAGCCTTCCGCACCTCGATGACCAACGATTTTCATCATAACGGAACCGCTACTTTCCCCTTTTCGTGTCCAAACTCCACGCTCCCCCACCTGCAGCTGAAAAATAAAGCCAGACAAAACAGTAAAGAACGGCGTCAGTTCCTTGATTGAGAACCGGCCAAAAACCCTGCGGCGCGTGGCCGATGAAATAGGCGACGGCCATTTCGCCCGCCAAAATAAAAGCGACTGGTCGTGTGAACAAACCAAGGAAGAGCAGACCGCCGCCGAACACCTCAAGAATGCCAGCGATCCCCACCAAGGACATAAATGGCGCCGTACCCCCACCCGGCATGATGGCGGCAGGAAATCCGAACAGCTTGGCGGTTCCAACCTGGATAAAAAGAAACGCGGCAATAATTCGGAGGACGCTTAATAAATATGGCGAACAAGATGACCACTTCGCAGCGAGGTTTGAGTTTGTCATAAAAAAATTAGTTTTTAATTACCAAAAAAGTTTAACACAAAAGCCGTCTTTCTACGACGGTATTTGCGATTCCTTCATCCTATTGACAAAGAGGGAAAAACCTGCGAAGAATGTAGCTACACAGATTTGGAGGGAGGTGTTCTTTGAGAAAAAGAAGGCGCAAACAACCACAGGTTCGCGAAGTGTCCCGTCGTCCTCCATCGATTCTGGCGATCGCCGCGAGCGTGATCGCCATGCTGATCATCGGTCTTGTACTGTGGAGTGGAAAACCCCAAAGCACTCCTCGAGTCGCGAAGATGACGAGGGTGGTGGAGCAGCCTCTCGGATGGCCGATCGCCGACCACATCCTGACTTTCCGTAGCCGGTATCAACAGGACCTGCAGTTGGATCATCTGCCGGACTGGAACCTCTTCACGCGAGAGTACTTCCTCTCTTTGGCAGCCCGTCGTGAGGCGATCAAGGTATGGGCGCTCGATAGTCCTTCCAAGCCCGAGATCCTATTCATGGGCCAAATGCATGTGAACCTGGCAGGCGGCAACACACCCGAGAGCCAACGAAGGGTCGAACAGTTCCAAACAGCCCTATTCGAACGCCTCAAGCTGAAGGCGGGGGGTGTATCCACGATCGTGATCGAGCAATCTGGAACCGATGAGGTACTGACGCCCGAAGTATTTCTCAAAATCTCTCGAAGAGCTTTTCACGATCTCGGTGTTGATGTGCCTGACGAAGCGATCCTGAAGATGATGCATGAGGATCGCCAAGCCGCAACTCGGGCGATCATCGAGCTCTCGACTCCCGTTATCTGTGGCGAGGAGTGGCCAAACCGCATGCAATCAGCCCTGATGATGCGCCCCGCGAATCCCACAGATGAAAAACGCCGAACGGCAACAGAGCACTTTGTCCAAGCATTCTCCGCGCTTCGCTCGGAAATAATCCTCATCCGTACCCTCGAGTACCTTCGAAAAACGGACACAATAAAAGCGATCATTATCCAAGGCGAGTGGCATCGTGCCGACATCGAGCGTCTCGTACCCGAGTATCACATCGCCCTTACGACCGAATTCCCGGAATAACTCTTCTGCCCCGCCTCTCACGAGTAGCGGGGCTTTTTTATTATCAAAATAACCGCCTTAACGAAGCAAATTTTCTTTTTTAATTTTTGTCCAACTTTTTATTTCTCTCTCCCGTTTTCGTGCGTCGCTTTCATTTTTACACATTTCCTTTCTCATGAGCGCTACCGGTCGTCTCGAGCGAGTATATTTTGCCCCGTCACCCAAGTTATGTTTTAAAATCCTTTGCTCAACATCAAGCGTAATCCCAACATAGAGCGAATCATCTGCGCATCGAACGATGTAGACATACCATTTTTTCATGGCGAACGCCTGGAGTTAACTACTTCGTGAATACAAAAAGAGCAGAAAAAACGCTACAAACATAATCAGAAATAAAATTCCCAGCGTTGAGATGAGCAGCGTCAACGCTTCTTTCTTTTTGCCATCCAAGTACCAAAGTATCGGTCGGCCCAAAATCAACAAACCCGTACACGCCGCCGAGAAAACCAAAAGAAGAAGCATGGCAATGGGAATGAGCACGGTCTTTGGTGATCCGGGCTGAAACAGCTGCGGGGCGTAAAACAAGAATGACGCGACTGCCGCGATATAAAGAGTCGTCGCCAAAGCATGAAGCGCAGCAAGCTTGGTGATAGTGTTATTCATACGTTAAAACAATAGCAACGATCCCGCGTCATGGCAAAAAAATTCGCAAGAGAATCCTACTTGCCCAGTAGTTTTGTGTTTTGCGGTTTCTTGAGGCCCGCCTGCCGGCGAGGCAGGTAATTCTTCTTTGATACAACCGTGCGTCCAAGTTGTTTTTCCAGTTCTTTTCTTGCAACGGCCGCTACGTTTCCGCCGGTCTTTGCATCGTCTTTGAGGGCGGACAAACCCTTTGAATCCTTGGTGTGGTGGATCTCCTTCGTGGAGCGTTCGCCGAGCATAGTGAAGATCAGCTCGGTTTGGTCGCCAACTCTGGATTTTCAATCTCCTGCACGCGTTCATAGCCAACTTTAGCCAACCAGCGCTTGAACGGTTCAGCTTTTGGCGATGGGATGGATTGGATGATGCGGAATATTCCTTCGGTATTGGCACAGTCGGTTTCACGCATTTTTCCGTCTGGAGCTGGCAGTTTCAACCCGTGACAAAATGTCACGACTTCATTTCCTTCCTCACCAAGCCTTTGTTTAAGCTTTCTCCAATAAGCTCCAGCATCGGGACTGTTGGTTAAAGCTTGCACGATGTCCACAACCGAAAACCACCACTCACCCATGTTTATCATTTTCCTAATTCTTTTACCCTTAAACAGGGCGCTGTGGGTTGATATTGATTCATTCATGCCTCCATTGTTCTATTTTTGTTCTATTCTGTCAATAGCAAAATGTGGATAAAAATCAGAAAGGGACTTGACCCCGTATCGTGATATCATAGCGCAAGAAAATATTATGTCCTCATTCTATTCCCGCTCCATTTTGCCTCGGCGCATGGATGCGACCATGAGCGCAGAGAGATTCCAAAAATTCAGACGCCCCACATTAGCCGATGCTCGGGGGAAAATTCTTGAAATTGGGTTTGGCTCCGGAATCAATTTACCGGAATATCCTAAAACCGTTGATGCAATCACCGCGCTTGATCCAAGTCCCGAACTCTACAAATTGGCGCACCAGAGAATTCAAGATTCAAAAATGAACGTACGGTTTGTGTTGGGAACAGCTGAGCACATGCCGTTCGATAGCGACTCGTTCGATACCGTTGTGAGCACGTGGACGCTTTGCAGTATTCCGGATGTGGATCGGGCGCTGGAAGAAATTTTTCGCGTTCTCAAACCTGACGGAATATTTTTATTTATCGAGCATGGGTTAAGTCGTTCCAACTTTTTTCAGCACGTGCAGCACTTCTTGACCCCTCTCTTCAAACGCGTGAGCGGGGGCTGTCATCTGGATCGAGACATCCGCTCTTTGATTCAACGGTCTGGGTTTGAATGTGTGTGTCAGGACTTTCCTTCTACCGGATTTGCGCATGAACTTGTTCATATGTATCAGGGAAAAGGAGTCAAGCCGTGAAAGACTGAACGAAAACGAAGAAATCAGAACTTGCGGGATAGCTTGGCGATCTTCTCTTCAAAGTTTTTTCCGGTATCCACCACGGTGAAGCCGGCGTGGTTAGCAAGTTTCGCGATATAGCGGCTCTTTGTTTGCACCATGGCCGCAACTTTTTTGAGGAGCTCCGTATTCTGTTTTTTTATCGCGCCATTGAGCCAATCATGCTCCGACTTGTTAAGCGAAAAGCCATCAATTATTTCTTTCTTGTCCGTTTTTACCAGGTAGACCAATCGAATCTCATCCCAATAAGATTTATTTTTTAATTGCTGAACAAGGTCTGGCATCAAATGCACGCCTTCAATAATGTAAGACTGTTTACATTCGATAAAGTCCTCGATCATCACCTGAACGCTTGGCCAGACCGATTTTGACTCCGTAATTTCAGCGCGCAAGAGGACGCTCGGTGGATTTTGATTCACGTCTGTATATGGTTCAGCCGCGCGCTGTAACTTGCTATACGGAAACTTTTTATCCCGTAGATTCTTAGGTGTGGATACGAATACCATCTGACGAATCGTATCCGTCGAAATCCAAGAACAGTTCTTTTGCGTTGCCAGACGCCGCGAAAGAATCGTCTTCCCACAACGCGGCGCACCGCCAATGAGATAAATCATGCAAAAAGCCTAACACAAAAGCCGTCTTGCGACGACTCTAGTGCTCGCAGGCCATAGTAGACGATTTTAGAACTTTGGATTGGGCAAATACGCATCGTGAGCTTTGTATTTTTCCATCAGTAGCCATTCGTGTTTTTGGACAGCAATTCGCATCTTCCAGTTCCTTGCTTCGCGTATAATATGGTCATAATGAAAGTTTTTAAGCTCTGCATGTTATCCACCGAAACATCATAAAGCTAAATTTAGGCTAAACAAAGCCATTATTATAGAGCTTGACAGTACCGTAAAGCTATTCTAATATAGCAAGTGTGCTATGTTTAGAACCATTCCAATTTGCCCACACTTTTATGCCAGAAATAAAGCCGTACACAAGTACTAGCGGACGACCATACGTATACGATGACATCGAGAAAATAGCAAAGACTGATCCCGAGTCGGCGGTCGCGATCACGGATGATCTGGACATGTTGCAACGCGATCCACTTGCAAAACTTTTAACAGCAAAGGTCGTCAAGCAACTCAAAGGCAAAAGATATAAAGCTCTTTATGAACTAATATCCGAATGTAAAAACTTTGGCTATCGAATTTTCTTCTCAATCGCTGGATCAACTTATTGGCTACTCCATTCTTTCAAAAAGAAAGGAAATAGGACGCCAACCAAAGAACTCGAAACAGCAAAAAATAGAAGTGACGACCTAAAAAACCAAAAATAAAAAAATAATAATTTTTTACCCACCCAACCATATGAGCCTAAACGAACTCAAGGAGCGACTACTCAAAAACCCACGTTTTCAAAAGGCTTACTTCAAGCGCGATCTTGCATATGCAGTTTCTCGAATGTTGATCGAAGCTAGAGTCCAAAAAGGTTTTACCCAAGAAAAATTAGCCTCCGCAATCGGAACTACTCAATCAAGCATCGCAAGAGCTGAACGAAGCAAACACGCGGTAAGTTTCGATTTTCTCGAAAAAATAGCCAAGGCATACAAGACCTACGTCATACCTCCCCGATTTGCGTTCATGGATAAAATCATGGCCGTAGAATTAAGGAATCCAACAATCATAGCCCAACCAAACAGTAGCCCTACCGTCGCGCAAGACACAGTATCGCGCCGAATAGAAGGTGCTTTTTCTTTGGCTTTCATTGGAGACACCTCTCCTCAAATGGAAACCTATACCACTGTCCAACCCGCACGAGAGCTCGTACACGCGAAGTAACAACTCAACATACCTATGAACCCAATCCAATACATCCGAACAATCCTCTGCACAAAAGCTATAACCGATTCCTCTACAGGTAGCATGAGCCTGATAGAACTCGTTGAAGGAATGACCATCCAAGCCCAAGAGCCATTACCCGAAGACAAGCCAAACAATTTTGCATTTGGTTTTGACATTGTTACTTTCTGGAAAAGAGATAAAGGTGAGGATGATCGAAAGATTGATGTAAAAATAGACATCATCGATCCAAAAGGGGCAACGCTAAACAGTTTCGATGCGAATTTCAGCTTTCCCTCGGACAAGTTGAATATGCGTTTCGTAGTCAAAATATTTGGTTTTGCCGTAACCATCGCTGGAATTTACAAGCTTCGATTGACCTGTAAAGAACAAAGCGAAACAGAATATAAACCTGTCGATGAGATACCCTACACAATCACGCTCAATGTATTACAGAAATAACCATTCCTTATTCGATACCAATTTATCAGACCAAAAATATGTAGTGCGTCTAATTCACAAAAATAAATCGCCTGCTTGTAACAGGCGACCTACAGCGATAAGCCCATGAGAGCCATCACGCACTGGGATTATATAACGGGTGCTAGGAATCTAGCAATCGCTACATAATCCCAAAAACTCTGTATCGGACTTCCGCGCAGAGTTTTATGTTGTCCGATGATGCCAATCTGTTGGCACAAAAGTATCTCATAGAAGAACTAGGGATACCCGCAGAGGCGGTCAACGATACAGGTAAAAACCTGATCGGGTTTTATGAAACCCTCTACAAGATCGACCAGCGCATCAGGACAGAAAAACAACTCGCCACAAATTTATGATTGATTCCATCGCTCTCAAAATCAAAGACTTCACGCTGTACTCCGACGAGTACTTTTCAAAATCCAAGAAGCAGGAGTTTAAGGGCAAGTTCGGCCTCATTGGTTGCCACTGGACGCGCTTCACGGATTATCCTAGCAGGGTCAAAAAAGAAGGTCGGTATTTTCCGCAGGTGAGCATTTTGTATGATCGACGCATCATCAAAGGTACAGGTGGTAAGTTTACTGACGAGAAGCATGTACTCGTCCAAGTCTCGCTCCCAAAATTGATCTACGGCATAAGCATTTTTGACATCGACGCAAGGTTCATTCCGCTGATCGTTGCACGTCTCAAAGAGATGCTCGCAGAAATTAAAATCGGCGTGTCCGAAGAAGCTATATTGATCGCCATCGTCCACCGTGTCGACTACTCCAAGATACTCAAAATCAGCCCAAGCTACGGTAGTACCGCCTCGATCATCCGTGCTTTATCCGAGCATGATCGCAAACAGTCATCGGACTTCAACAAGGTCAACTTCCATCACGGAAAGGATGGGTTCTACCTCAAGTTCTATAATTCATCTCAAGGTTTTGTGATCTATGACAAGTTCGAGGAAATTTGTGCCAATGGCTCAACGCTCGTCGAACGTGAAATCAAACAACACTACTCGCAAGGCAAGTTCCGACGGGGAGCTCTCCGCATGGAGCTATCTTTGCAACTGAAGCAGACCGTTGAGGCAACATTACGAAAATTTTATCCAAATAAGAAAAAAGATTTTACACTTGGGGACGCATTACGAACGGACATCTCCCAAGCACTGCTCTTGCGGACGTTCGAGCAAATCTATATTCAAGGCTACGGTGGACTCGTGTACTTGGGTGGGCTTAAAGATGCCGAGCTGTACAACGTGATACAAGCCAACGTGCGGGGCTTTAGCCAACGGGGAGCAATCTATCTACTTGCACACCGTGTCCGTACGCTTGGTCTCAAAAAGACGATTGACGAACT
>Ga0209515_10005742_pt1 | contig 15922 bp, 15 predicted proteins | sample Subgroupgradi54m_FD_187454 | JGI IMG/M metagenome (GOLD analysis project Ga0209515, IMG submission 187454) | Subsurface groundwater microbial communities from S. Glens Falls, New York, USA - GMW60B uncontaminated upgradient, 5.4 m (SPAdes)... ...
ACATAACTATAAAACAATAGTGAAGTATTTTGACTCATGGGATAAGGCTTTAAGCTCTTCGGGATTACAAACAATACCAATTCAAACTAAAAAATTATTTAAAAGAATTACAGACGATGAACTTTTTGAAAATCTTAAAGAGATATGGATTAGGCTAGGAAAACAACCAAAAGATTATCAAATTGCCAAACCTTTTTCAAAATATTCAATTGGCACATATGAAAGACGGTTTGGAGGTTTCAGAAAAGCCCTTAAGTCTTTCATTGAATATGTGTCTTCTGAAACTAGAAAAGATGCTGAAGAATCCCCGGATAAAACTACTGAATTCATTAGTTCGAAAAAAACAGAAGAAGAAAAAACTATAGAAATAAAATCGGTAACCGCCCATCGACATAAAACAAAAAGAGAGGTTAATTGGCGATGGAAGTTTCTTGTTATGAAAAGAGATAATTTTAAATGCAGATATTGTGGTCGATCTCCAGCAACTCATCAAAATATTGTTTTGAATATCGATCATATCAAATCTTGGGAAAATGGTGGCGAAACTATTCTTGAGAATCTCCAAACGCTTTGTTCCATCTGTAATATAGGGAAAAGCAATCTGGAATAATGGTTCGATATCAATCATGGCAGTCCACTAATCTTCAATAATGCACCTTTGACAGCCAGAAACCGCTTTGCTATACTGGCTTCCTTAAAATAAAAAAGAGGTTTGAAAAATGTTGTCTTTAAGCTCGACAAAAATTTTAAAAGAAATCGTAAGCACCATCATTGATTCGGTTCATCCTGAAAAAATAATCCTGTTTGGTTCTCGGGCTAGAAAAGATCATAGTGAACACAGTGATTATGATCTCATGGTGATAAAACGTGGATTGAAAAACGAAAGAAAAATCTCTCGACGTATATATAGAGCCTTATTTGACCAAAAAATAAGCCGTGCGGTAGATATTATTGTTGTAGATAAAGATAAATTGCGAATTCAAATGAAGAATCCATATTTGATTTACTCGTGGGCGTTAAAAGAAGGGAAAGTCCTTTATGGCTAAAGAGGACTATGAAATTTGGTTGTGGGATTGTTGCGAAATGATCTTTTTCCGTCATTCTGAGCGGAGCGAAGAATCTCTGCTCGATGAGATTCTTCGTCGCTATGCTCCTCAGAATGACGCAGATCGGCATTTTGTAACAATTCCGTTATTATAACAGGGACAGATAAATGATCGACGCAATCGAGAAGAAAATAGAAGACCTGGAATTTAAGCTCCGCCAACTCCGGGGGTTTCTTTGACCTTCCTAAAAAAATAGAATCCATTCAAACGATCCAAGAGCAGATGAACCAGCCGACATTCTGGGATGATTCTGCGCACTCCAACAAACTCATGCGGGAATTAAAAGTTTTAAAATCCATTGTGGAACCTTTTGAAAAATTTTCCAAGCGATTGTCCGATGTAAGGGAATTGACGCAGATTTCGCAGGACGAACCGGAATTTGTCCGTCAGATCGAAGATGAGTTGAATTCTTTGGAAAAAGAAATCCACGCCATTGAAATCCAGGCCATTCTTGGTGGACAGTTTGATCGCAATAACGCCATTTTAAGCATTAACGCCGGCGCTGGCGGGACCGAATCCTGCGACTGGGCGCAAATGCTCCTTCGGATGTACACCCGTTTCGCGGACAACAAAAATTTTAAACTGAAAGTTTTGGATATCCTCTCCGGCGAGGAAGCCGGCATCAAGAATGTGACTTTACGGATGGAAGGCGACATGGCCTACGGGCTTTTGAAAAGTGAAAAAGGCGTTCATCGCCTGGTTCGAATTTCTCCTTTTGATTCCAACAAAAGACGGCACACCTCTTTTGCCTCCGTGGATGTGATCCCCGAAATCGAAGATGATATTGTTGTTGAGATTAATCCGGATGATTTAAGGATTGATGTCTTCCGCTCCTCGGGACCCGGCGGGCAGAGTGTCAACACAACCGATTCGGCGGTGCGCATCACGCATTTGCCGACGGGAATTGTGGTGCAGTGCCAGAACGAACGATCTCAGCTGCAAAATCGTCAGAGTTCGATGAAAGTCCTGCGCGCCAAGCTTTATGAACTTAAACAAAAAGAACAAGACGAGCGCATGGCCAAAGAACACGGCCAGAAACAAAAGATTGAATGGGGTTCGCAGATCCGTTCCTATGTCATGCAGCCTTATTTGATGGTCAAAGACCACCGCACCGATGTCGAAACCGCGCAAGTTCAGAAAGTGATGGATGGAGAGATTGACCAATTTATTGAAGCGTTTTTGAAGATGAAACCATAAAAACCATGCTCGATTTCATTCTCCGCACACCTTTTATCCAAAGCGCCCAAAAATTTATTGATCGGCTGAAGCCCAAGGTGCAGGTGCATCTGCATCAAGATCTGCCTCTTCCTTCGGTAGGTACGATCAAGCGGATGAGCACGACCGTTGTTAAGATCAATGCTTTAGAACCCGTGATCAGCCAGTTTTCCGATGAACAGTTGCGTTCCAAAACGATGGAGTTTAAAACGAAAATCAAAGAAGCTTTAAAACAGCCGGAAAGTGAAGTCCAAAAGATCAAAGATTTGCTTCGTGAATCGAGCGATACCGAAGAACAAGACCAGCTGCTCAGTGAATTAACCAATGCCCAAACGGATCTTAAAAAAATTAAGAAAGGTATTTTAGATTTCATTTTGCCCGAGGCCTTCGCCGTTGTCCGCGAGACGGGAAAAAGAGTTTTGTCCATGCGCCATTTCGATGTGCAGTTGATCGGCGGAATGGTTTTGCACGAAGGCTCAATCGCCGAGATGTCAACCGGCGAAGGAAAAACTTTGGTCGCGACACTTCCGGCTTATCTTAATGCGTTAACCGGCGCCGGCGTACACGTTGTGACCGTCAATGATTATCTGGCCAAGCGCGACCGGGCATGGATGGGGCCGATCTATGAATTTTTGGGATTATCCGTTGGAGTCATTCAGCACGACATGGATTCCAGCGAACGTCAGCAGGCGTATGGCTGCGATATTTCTTACGGAACCAATAACGAATTCGGTTTCGATTACCTGCGCGACAACATGGTGAATTTTAAAGAAGAGATGGTGCAGCGCGGGCATCATTTCGCCATCGTCGATGAGGTGGACAGTATCTTGATTGACGAGGCCCGCACCCCGCTCATTATTTCCGGCCCGGCCGAGGAATCAACCGACAAATATTACAAGGCCAATGAGATCGCTAAACAGCTCAAAGGCCGCCGGGTGACCGAATCTGAAGTGATCGACGCCAAATACAAAAACGAAGATCTTTCCATTGGGTTTGATTATATCGCGGATGAAAAGGCCAAGTCCGTTTCTTTGACCGAGGACGGAGAAAAAAAGACGGCCCGGTTATTCGGCGTGGAGAATTTACACGAGATGGAAACCATCGAATACCGTCATCATATTCTGCAGTCCTTGAAGGCCAGAGAATTTTTTCATCTGGACGTGGAATATGTGATCCGCGATGGGAAGGTGGTGATCGTGGATGAATTCACCGGCCGCATGATGTCCGGCCGCCGGTGGTCGGACGGGCTGCATCAGGCGGTGGAAGCCAAGGAAGGAATTAAGATTGAAAGAGAAAACCAGACGCTGGCCACGATTACTTTTCAAAATTATTTCAGGATGTACGAAAAGCTCAGCGGCATGACCGGCACCGCCTACACCGAGGCCAACGAATTTAAACAGATTTATAACCTCGAATGCGTCGCGATTCCAACCAACCAGCCATTGCAGCGGACCAATCACGCGGATTGCATTTACAAAACAGCCCAAGAAAAATACAAAGCCGTCGTCGAAGAAATTGCCGAGCTTAACAAAAAAGGCCAGCCGGTTTTGGTGGGAACCATTTCCATCGAAAAATCCGAGCTCTTGTCCAGAATGCTCAAGGCCCGCGGAATTCCTCACCAAGTTTTGAATGCCAAATATCATGACTTGGAAGCGCACATCATTGCTCAGGCCGGACGATACAAAGGCGTGACGATTGCGACCAACATGGCCGGCCGCGGAACCGACATCATGCTGGGCGGCAACGCCGAGCATTTGGCTAAAAATTTGATGGAACAGAAACTCAAAGAATCCCAAGGAAAGTCACAAGAGATTCCTTTAGAAGATTTACTTCCAAAATTTATCAAACAATTCAAAGAACAATGTGAGATGGAACACAAACAAGTGGTGGAGGTCGGGGGCTTGCATGTTCTTGGGACCGAACGCCACGAATCCCGTCGGATTGACAATCAGCTGCGCGGACGTTCCGGCCGTCAGGGGGATCCCGGTTCCTCGCGGTTTTATGTATCACTCGAGGACGATTTGATGCGGCTTTTTGCCTCGGATCGGATCAAGATGATGATGGATAAACTCGGAATGGAAGAAGATCAGGTGATCGAACATCCCTGGGTCACGGGCGCCCTTGAGATTGCCCAAAAAAGAGTAGAGGCTTTTAATTTTGAAATCCGCAAACACCTTTTGGAATACGACAACGTCATGAATAAACAAAGGGAGGCGATTTATAGTTTGCGTCAGGCGATTTTGGAATCCGATCAAGTCAAAGACCGCATCCTTCGCGCCATCGAAGAAACCGTTGAACGAAACGTTGAGCAGAGTTTCACAACTACGAACGAAGAAACCGGCTGGGATATCGACGGCTTGTTGGTCTATCTAAAAATAAAATTCGATTTTGAACTAAATCTTCCTAAAGATCAGCTCCTCCAAAGTTCTAAGGAAGACTTAAAAGAACTTGTTTTAAAAGGAGTCATTTCTTTATACGAGAAGAAAGAACAGGAAATTCCCGCCGAACATCTGAGGCATTTGGAAAAGATTTTTATGCTGCACACCATCGACGCCAAATGGAAAGATCATCTCTATTCGATGGATCAACTGAAAGAGGGCGTGGGGTTACGATCTTTTGCTCAACGTGATCCTTTGATTGAATTCAAACGCGAAGGCTTCGCGATGTTTTCCGAGATGTATGAATCGATCAATCAGGAAGCGGCTGAAACGATTTTTAAAATCCAACCCATGGCCAATCAGGAAAAACCTAAAGGGGTTTTTAGTTCTTTGCCTCAAAAGTTTGTGCACAATGAATTTTCGGGGTTATCTTCCGCCGTTGCGTCAATGCCTCAGCCCGTTGAGGAACCGAGACTCACCGAAAAAGACCAACCTGCCCCGGTTGCAACCTACCACAAAGAAGGCCCCAAAGTGGGCCGTAACGATCCTTGCCCCTGCGGCAGCGGTAAAAAATATAAAAAATGTTGCGGGAAGTGAATTTAAATACATTCCAATTAACCAGGGTGTCATTGCGAGGAGTACTTTTTACGACGAAGCAATCTCTAAACTTTAAAAGATTGCTTCGCTCCCTGCGGTCGCTCGCAATGACACGCATTCGAGACTTATGAATATCCTGTTGTGCCTTTCTAGCGCTTTTCTTTTAATCCTTTCTTTTCCCCTAACAGAATTTTCCTTCCTGATTTGGATCGCTTTAATCCCATTTTTTTTAGCTTTAGACGGTCGTCGTGGATGGGCGGGTTTTGGGATCGGCTATGCGGTTGGGCTTTTATTTTTTGGCACAACGCTTTTTTGGTTTATTCATGTGACTCTGGCCGGTGCCATTCTTTTGAACGCGTATCTGGCGGTTTACTTCGCGGTCTTCGGGTTTTGTTATTGTTGGTTTTCGAAAAGGAGTGTTGCCTTCAAATTATTTTTGTATCCGAGTCTGTGGACGGCGTTGGAATATGTAAGAGGTCATTTGTTGACGGGATTTGGGTGGGTGTGCCTGGGGCAGTCGCAGTATAAAAATTTATCAATGATTCAAATAGCGGATATAACGGGGATGCTGGGGGTTTCTTTTTTAATTGTGATGGTGAATGTTTTGTTGAAAGAATGGGTGGTGTGCTGGCTAAAAAAAATCCGAGAATCCCAACGAGAAATTATCCGTTTGTCTTTTGTTGTGGCGGCAATTTTGTTCCTGACTTTAGGGTACGGTGTTTTACGCCCTAAACAAATTCATCTTTCCTCCGGTGGAAGGATCGCGGTTGTTCAGGGAAATATTCCTCAGTCGCAAAAATGGCAGCGGTCTCGCTGGCCGGATATCATGCAAAAATATTCGATCCTGACCCGTCAGACCGTTTCCTTAAAACCTGATCTGATCATCTGGCCGGAGACTTCTTTCCCTGGATTCATCTGGGAGGCGCCTGAGCTTTTTGAGGATTTAAAAAATGTTGTGGGCGGCATTCAAATTCCGCTTCTACTCGGAATCGTCACGCAGGTGAATGAAAAATATTTTAACTCCGCCTTTTTATTATCGAAAGAAGGGGAAGTCGTTCAGGAGCACAACAAACTGCATCTGGTTCCATTCGGAGAATATGTTCCTTTGCGGCATGTGTTTCCGTTTTTGGCTGATCTTGTCCCGATTGGAGATTTTTCTTCCGGCGAGCGGTATACCATTTTTTCTGTTCCTGGAGGTGATCTAAAAAGTTCTAAAAGTCTGTCATTCCCGAATGCTTTAGTCGGGAATCCCCAACAAATGCATTTGGGAACAGGTCCAGATGAAGCTATAATTGGACCCCCAACGACCAAAGGAAGTTCCCGGTATGAGGGGACAAAAACATTCGGGGGTGACAATTTGAAGAGACAAAAAAGATTGTCATTTGCTGTTTTGATCTGTTTTGAAGATACGGTACCGGAACTTTCCAGAAAGTTTACAGAAAATGGGGCGGAATTCTTAGTCAATATAACCAACGACGCATGGTTTTTGGATACACCAGCCCCTTTTATGCATTTACAGGCAGCGGCTTTCCGGGCTGTTGAAAATCGAAGGAGTTTGATCCGCGCCGCCAATACGGGGGTGAGTTGTTTCATTGATCCTTTAGGCAGGATTTCCCAGCCCGTTCAAGACGATAAGAAAAAAATGACATTTGTCGACGGATTCGTCGCGGCAGATGTCCAGTTGACCCAGGCAAAAACCTTCTACACAAAATTTGGAGATATTTTTACATATCTTTGTTTTGGATGTATACTATGGGGCGTTGGGAAGCAAATAAAAAATAAAATCACCATTCAAAGGGAGGAAGATAAGGTGCCTGGTCAAAATAAAAAAATTTTGGTCATTGATGATGACAAGGGATTTCTTAAAATGATTCGGGTGAGTTTGATTAACCACGGTTTTGATGTCTTGACCGCAGATACAGGCGAAAAAGGAATACAGTTAGCCCAAAAAAAGAGTCCTGATTTAATCGTACTCGATGTACTGCTTCCGGGGATCAAAGGAAGAGAAGTTTGTGTGAAATTGAAAAAGGATAAGACGACCAGTTCCATCCCTGTTATGTTTTTAACGGCGAAGGATTCGCCGGATGATGTGAAGGCGGAAATGGAAGCTGGCGCCGTCACGCATCTCACCAAACCGGTGGATGTTAAGAAATTAATTTTAGAGATTAAACACATTTTGAATTTATAGCCCGTGATGATCTGGCAGGATAAATTGAAAACCTTTAAACGGGCGATGGCGCGTAATGGGTTGTATTTTTCGACGTGGTTGTTAAATAAATTTTCTTACACCATTGTTCGCTCTTTGACACAGGTTTTTATTGCCGTGGGATTTCGCTGTACCCTGCGGCAAAGAAAAATCGCGCTGGAAAGTTTGAACATTGCCTTTGGTCAAGAGAAGTCTGTGCAGGAGATTGATGTTGTTATTCGGGACTGTTTTGAGAATTTAGGCCGTGGGATGATTGAGCTCATCTACTTTATGGAACATCCGAAGATGATTTCACAGCGCGTTTTTTTTGAGGGGAAAGAATTTTTGGATGAGGCCTTTAAATCCGGAAGGGGAGTCATCGCGGTGAGCGCGCATTTTGGGAATTTCCCTTTGATGCTTTTAAGATTTGCCCGGGAAGGTTATAAAACAAACGCCATTATCCGTCCCGCCAGGGATCAAGAGATTGAAAAAAAATTTTTTAAGCAAAGAAGCAAATTAGGTTTAAACACTATTTACAGCCAGCCCCGGCGGGAATGTGTTGAGACATCGTTAAAGGTGCTGCGCCAGAATGAACTGTTGTTTATTCCCTTGGATCAAAATTTTGGAAACGGCGGCGGCGTTTTCGTCGATTTCTTCGGCCAGAAGGCCGCCACCGCTACGGGCCCGGTCGTTTTTGCGATGCGCACTAAAGCGCCGATTGTACCGATGTTTGTGATCAGGCAAAAAGACGATACGCATAAAATCATGATCGAGCCGCCGCTTAAGCTGGAAGAACTGACGGATGATAAAGAAATGATCCAGCGCAATACCGCAAAGATCACGCAGGTCATTGAACGATACATCCGGCAATATCCGCAGGAATGGAGCTGGATGCACCGTCGCTGGAAGAGCCGTCCTGGGGTAAATAACCAATAAGATATGCCTAAAAAAATTTTATTATTTTTAGCTGGAAGTATCCTTCTCATTGTGGGAATGACTCTCATTTTGAAAAATTGGGATGCGGTGGTCATGGTGTTTAGAGCGGTTGCGGGAATGATTTTGGCGGTCGGCGGGCTGGTGATTTTAAGCTTTATCAATGATGAGAAAAATTAAACTCATCATTTTCGATCTGGATGGAACCCTGATGAATGCTTATCCAGCGGTTGAGGCGAGCGTGAATTTTACTTTAAAAAAGTTAGGGCTACCGATTCAGAACAAAGATAAGATTCGCCGCGCGGTCGGATGGGGGGACAGGGAACTTCTTACTCAGTTTGTCGGAGAACGAAAGGTTGAACAGGCTTTAAAAATTTATCGAACACATCATGCGCAAGCCTTAAAAACCGGCACACGATTTCTGCCCGGGGCAAAACAATTGATTGGTGATTTGAAACGAAAGAAGTATCAACTGGCGGTGGCCAGCAACCGTCCGATAAAATTTTCCCTCATTGCCTTGAAGTATTTAAAGATCAAAAAATATTTTGATTATATCCTGTGCGCGGATAAACTAAAGCACGGTAAACCTCATCCACAGATATTGATTCAAATATTGAAGAGATTGAAAGTCAAGCCGCAGGAGGCTCTTTACGTTGGTGATATGACGATCGATGTCCAAACCGGACACCGCGCCGGGGTTAAAACGGTGGCGGTTCTGACGGGATCCTGCAGCTTGAGTGAAATTAAACCGCTTCACCCGTTTCGAATTATAAAGAAGATTTCCCAGCTTCCCACGATTCTCGATGGATTTATAAACGTAAAAGGAGAACATCATGAGTAAACGAAAAAGACGAGGCAAATTAAACTGGCGGTCTAAAAAAGCCAACCATGGCAAGGCCCCTAATCGTGGTCATTAATAACAGGAGAAGATAAGATGAACCGACGGGTCGTTCATACAAATGTTTTAGTTTTTAGTTTATTTCTCGGAGTTCTTGTTGCTTTTAATGGCTGCGCATATCTTGTGGTCGGCGGGATAGGAGCTGTCGGGGGTTATGCCGTCAGCTCGGACACGGTTCAAGGAACGATCGAACGAGATAATAAAGAAGTATGGGATGCTGCTTCAACGGTTGTGAACATTATGGGAAAACTTAATAAAGAAAGCGAAGAGGGCGGCAGACTCGAGGCCATTGTCAATGGGGCCCGCGTGACGATTGGGATCACCCAGTTTACGCCTAAACTTGTTAAGTTGACGGTCAAAGCGCGGAAATCCTTTTTCCCAAATATGTCCACCGCGCAAAGTGTTTATATGAAGATCATCGGCTATTTAGGAAAATGAGGAATCGGAAATGTTTCGATTCCGCTCATCATTTCCGATTCCTCATCCTGAGCATCGCTCCGAGGCGGAGCCGAGGAGCGAAGTCGAAGGATCCTAAAACATCATGCTCAGCACAAATAATCTAAGTTTACGCTTTGGTAAGCGAATTCTGTTTGAAGATGTCACCATTAAATTTACTCCCGGGAATTGCTACGGTTTAATCGGCGCCAACGGATCCGGCAAATCCTCCTTCCTTAAAATCCTTTCCAATGAAATAGAATCTACTTCGGGTTCAGTTGATATGACCCCCGGCGAACGAATGGCGCTTCTAAAACAAAATCATTCTGAGTTCGACGAGTTCGAGGTTTTAGAGACGGTTGTCATGGGGCATAAAAAACTTTATGACATCATGCAGGAAAAGGATGCGCTTTATTCAAAGACCGATTTCACCGAAGAAGACGGAGTGAGGGCATCCGAGTTGGAGGCGCAGTTTGAATCTCTTAACGGCTGGGATGCAGAAACCGAAGCAGCTCAAATGCTAAGCGGTCTGGGGATTAAAGAGGATTTGCATCGTCTGAAGATGAAAGAACTCGACGCCAAACTAAAGGTCCGGGTGTTACTGGCCCAGGCGCTTTTCGGCAATCCCGATATTCTGCTCTTGGATGAACCCACCAATCATTTGGATGTCGAATCTATTCTGTGGCTGGAAGAATTTCTTTATAATTTTAAAAACACGGTGATTGTGGTTTCGCATGACCGGCATTTTTTGGACCGCGTGTGCACGCATATCGCCGACATTGATTTTAGCAAGATTCAGCTTTACACCGGCAACTATTCCTTTTGGTATGAATCTTCTCAATTGGCTTTGCAGCAGCGGCGAGACCAGAATAAAAAAACCGAAGAGAAAGTCAAAGAATTGCAGGCTTTCATTGCTCGCTTTAGCGCGAATGCCTCGAAATCCCGTCAGGCCACCTCCCGAAAAAAACTTTTAGAAAAAATCACACTCGACGATATTAAACCGTCTTCCCGCAAATATCCCCACATCATTTTTAAGTTTGAAAAAGACGTCGGCAATGATCTTTTGACGGTCACGAAATTAAGGAAGATGATCGGCGCTGAGGTGTTGTTTTGCGACCTTTCGTTCTCGGTGAATAAGGGAGACAAGATTGCTTTCTTAAGCCGCGAGGGATCAACGATCTCAACGTTCTTTTCTATTTTGACCGAAGAGGATAAACCGGATGGCGGCGAATTTCGCTGGGGACAAACAACGCTGCGGACTCATTTCCCGAAAGATATTTCTGGATTTTTTAATGTCGATTTGAATTTGATCGACTGGCTGCGGCAGTTTTCGAAAGAACGGGATGAGAATTTTATCCGGAGTTTTTTGGGAAAAATGCTTTTCTCGGGTGAGGAAACTCTTAAAAAAGCCAATGTCCTCTCCGGCGGCGAGAAAGTCCGCTGCCTGCTGGCGCGGATGATGCTCCAAGGTGCCAATGTGCTTATTTTGGATGAGCCGACCAATCATTTGGATTTGGAATCGATCACTGCTTTGAATAACGGGTTGATCGATTTTAAAGGCACGGTGCTTTTTACGTCTCACGATCATCAATTCGTGCAGACGATCGCGACCCGGATCATCGAGATCACCCCCAAAGGTTTCATTGATAAGAGTATTTCTTATGACGAGTATCTTGCCGATGAGCAAACCAAGAATAAAAGAGAATCTCTTTACGGATAAAAAATTTTAAACAACCGTAGTCAGAATTTAACTTTGTGCTACAATACACATCGAAAAAATATTTTGGAATGTTGAAACAAGTATCAGTCAAATTTTTTAAACAAAGGAGGAACAATCGTGGGATTAAAATTGATGAAATCACTGTTTGCAATTATTTTTATTTTTGGCCTGGCGGGCTGCGCCACCACTCGTAAAGAAGCCGCGGGAGATCCGCTGCAGGCACGGATTACGCAGTTGGAGGAACAACTTCAACAAAAAGACGAGGAGATTAATGATTTAAAAGACCAGATGCAGGGTTCATCTGAGGATGCGAAGAAAAAAGATTCTTCCAGAAGATCCGGTGGTTCCGAGACAGCCAATTTTAGTTATAAGAAAGACGGGATTCTTCGCGTTGATGTTAATCCCAACCAGGTTCAATTGGCCTTGAAGAACGCAGGGTATTATAACGGGTCGGTCGATGGGAAAATCGGAGAGAAAACCAGAAAAGCGGTTGCTGAATTTCAGAAGGCCCATAATCTGAATGCCGATGGAGTAATCGGAAAAAAGACCTGGAATACCTTAAAGACGTATCTTAAATGACCCCTTGTGAGTTTTCCTTCCTGGGGTCATCCTGCCCGCCCCGGCGGGCGTGACTGGCGGACCGGGGAGGAGTGCCTTTTATGACGAAGGATCTAATGCATAAGATTCTTCGCCCTTCGGGGCTCAGAATGACGGAAATATTATAAAAAATTCCAAGAGACCCAAACGCCGTGGCGTTTGGGTCTCTTCATTTGAAGTAAATGAACAGGAGAAAATATGGACACTTTAGATACTGTCACCGGACATATCACGGATCAGATTTTAAGACAACAAATCCAGAAACACGCCAAAGATTTTAAATCTTCGTGGGTCGAACTCGGACAGGCGCTTTACACCGTTTATAACGACAAAATTTATAAACTTTGGGGATATGAGAAATTTGAATATTACGTCGAGAAAGAAATCGGCATCAAAAAACAGGTCGCGATGAGGTTGCTCAAAACGTATTATTTTTTGGAACAGGAAGAGTCGGCTTATTTGAAATCAGATTATGTGGAAACCGCCGAGGCGGTTATGGTTCCGAGTTGCGAGACGGTCAATGTCCTTCGCCTGGCGAAGCGGAATAAAGAATTGCCCAAAGACGAATATGAAAAATTGAAAACCAAAATTTTTGAAGAAGGCAAAGACGCCCCGATGATTCGAAAGGATCTGAGGGCCTTAATGAAACAACGCAAAGAATTGGATCCCGATGAAGAAAGAGAAAACCGAAGCGTTTTATCCGTCAGAAGGTTTCTTAATGCTTTTCGATCTTTCAAGAAAGACATGGAAGTTTTGAAATTGTTTCCGTTGGACATGATCGAAGATTTGGGGACTTTTATGCGCAAGCTGGAGATAGAAATAAAATAGTTGCTATGTTTGATAACATTTTTAAAAAAATTTTATTGTCCATCGTCACCTGGGGTATTTACGTCCTGATTTTTATGGGTGGCTATGTTTTTTGGCTTGAATATCAAAAAAATCATCAGGATGAATTGAGCCGCCGGCTCAAACCCGACACTCGCTGGGTGATGAATAAATTCCCGGTTTATTTTGCCTCAGGAAATAAATTCGGGAGGATTAATCTTGATGGCAGTGATTTAAAAATTTTTTACAAAGCGTCTTTTCCCGTGCAGGAATTTATTTTTTCTCCGGATGGGCGTTACGTTGCGATTATTACTTCCGGAGATCTTCTGGTGTATGATCAGAAGTTGGATCAGATCGAGCCCGTGCAGGGTTTGGGAAGTCTTGTCAAAGAACAGGCTGCGAAGGGGCTGATCCAAACTCTACAATGGTCATCGGACAGCCAGAAGTTTTGTTATGAATTGTCCCGCTGGTCACAGGTCGCTTGGGCGGATCAATTTTATGTTTACGATCTTCAGGATAAACAAAAAAAAATGATTCCAACATCAAAAAAGAATTTATCCATTGAAGATCTTAACGCGGCGGGGATGATTCCTTCTTTGACGAAGAATTTTTCTAATCGGATGGGACAAAAAAATATTCTGTGGAATTCTCTCAAAGGCAAAAGATTAGGACTAGATGAGGAAAGATGTTTGTATTATCAAAATTCCCGAGGACAGCGAAAAAATTTATTTTGTTTACGTTATGACGGATTATATTTGATGCATCTGCGCTGGATTCCATCGGAGCGTTACGTGATTATGACGTATGGTCCTTTGGGGATCTTAGTCCTTGATCCAATATCTGGAGAAGTCGGTCAGCTGATCAACGGCCAGACCTTTGGCTGGTATGAGAAGAGGAGGGAAGTAAATGATTAGGAAAATAAAAAAAATAAAAATCCTTGGGCTTTGTTTTTATCTGGCCGCAAGTGGTCTTTGGCCGGCGGCTGCCATGAGCGCTCAGGTGGAGGGAACCGTCGATATCGATTTTAACGACGAGGACCGATATGATATTTATTTCGAATACGAACTGGTGAAAGGAGTAAAGATCCTGGGCACCAAAGAAATCAATGCCGAAACGTTCTTGATCATCACCAACTCAAATTTAAGAGCTAAAGGTTCTGAAGGATATATCCGTTTTTCCAGTGTCAGAGCGATCCTTCCCAGCGGTTATATCAATGCCCTCCAAAACCCGTATATTCAGTATAAATGAGAAAGTCAGTATATATTTCTCTATATTTTCCATTGTCTTTAGAGAAAAATCATGATATACATATACTAAAGATAAAATAATGGAGGATTTTTTGATGAAAAAAATAATCGTATTCCACCTGTTGCCTCTAATTGTGGCGGCTATTTTTTTGCCGGCGCCTTTTCTTTTTGCCCAGCAAACAGTTCAAAATTCTATGACCTTAACCACCTATTATCCTGCGCCATTTGGGGCTTATGATACGTTGCTTTTGGTTCCCAGATCCACCCCCCCTGCGTGCCAGCCAGGGACCCTCTATGTTGATTCTAATGGAAAATTACAATACTGTCGTAGTGTAAGCGGGACCCTAACGTGGGGGCCGGTCGATCAAGTCTGGACGCAGAACGGGAACAATATTTATCCGGCGGATACCGCGTCGACGATGGTTGGGATTGGGACAACAAACCCAACCATCAGTTTGGGAAAGGGATTGGATGTGCATAGTAACATTTATATCCACATGTCGCCTAGTGACGCAGGATTGGCGTTAGGTGATGATAATCCAGTGAATACTAAATGGCATATCGGTTATTGGGAACCATCTATCATGCCACCCAACGGAGGATTGGTGTTTACCGAAACCGGTGTGACTGATCACATCCTGACGCTACGGGCCGGCGGGAACATCGGCATCGGGGTCTCAAGTCCGAATGCCCGTCTAGATATCAAAGGAGTAGGCAACGGCATTGTGACTTTTGGTTTAGGAATACGTAATAGCGATGATAAGTACTCGCTGATTGTCCGAGATGATGGTAATGTTGGGATCGGGGTCAATCCAACTGCAGCCTTAGAAGTAGGCGGGTTAACGAAAGCTACGGGAGGATTGGTTATTGAAACCAGGACATCGGATCCATCTGGAGCCCTCCCCGGTCAGATATGGCTTCGTACGGATGTTCCATGATGATGCAAATTTTGAATTATTTCATTACTTCCCGTTATTCTGAATCGAGCGATAGCTCGATGAAGAATCTCATAATGAGATTCCTGCCTCGCCGGCAGGCGGGCTTCGCTTCGCTCAGAATGACGATAATTAGTCGATTTTTCAAGATTAATTATTTAGCAATCCTGATTCTAGTAATGGGATGGATGGTCTGTATGGCATCGCCCTCGCCTGTGTGGGCTCAGTGTACATGTACGACCTGGGTTAATGATGCCTGTGGCGGAGGTAGTTGTACGAGTCGCGAAATGCACCAGACCCGTACTTGCAATCCACCTGCTTGTGATGTGGAAGAACAATGCGTTACTGATGCCTCGTGTATTGTTTATAAAGATATCGGCCTGCGTGCCCGTCAGGGAAACGGGATTGTGGCGATTGCCGCGGAAGACGGTTCGCTCAACTCTCCGGTACGGATCCATAAAGGAAATACGACGTATGCCGTTGGGTTGGTTGATCCGGGTGCCCCGCAGGCATCAGGGATAAGGGTTTCGTTGCCGCCGGATATCAAGGCCTTGAGAAAGCTTCCCCCGGTATGCGGCAACGGCAGTTGTGAGGTGGGAGAAACTTGTATCAGTTGCCCGTCGGATTGCGGGGTATGCCCTTCTTTCTGTGGGGATCATGTCTGTGATTTTCCGACAGAGACATGTACCTCTTGTCCTAGCGATTGCGGGCCCTGTGGGTCACCGCCGCCACCGCCGCCACCACCGCCACCGCCGACACCGCCACCACCACCACCACCACCGCCACCGCCGCCGTCGGCTACCTGCGATAATGGAACATGTGTAATAGTACCAAAGGGGGGGACCTGGGGT
>Ga0209515_10005746_pt1 | contig 15921 bp, 18 predicted proteins | sample Subgroupgradi54m_FD_187454 | JGI IMG/M metagenome (GOLD analysis project Ga0209515, IMG submission 187454) | Subsurface groundwater microbial communities from S. Glens Falls, New York, USA - GMW60B uncontaminated upgradient, 5.4 m (SPAdes)... ...
ACGGCGGTGCAGGCACTTGTTTTCGGCCGAACCATTGGATTGACGAGACGGCGGCTTGCATGGAAATCATAATAGCCGCCGCTCGTCATCCTCGGCGTTCGGCCCACTTTGCTCCTTGACATATGTATATGTCCATAGTATACTAACATTGTGAGCGAAACGGATTTCTCCAGGCACCTCGGATTCGAATGGGACAAAGAGAACACCGACAAAATCTGGCGCAAGCACAAGGTCAGCCCCTTTGAATGCGAGCAGATTTTCTTCAATCAGCCGCTAGTTGTGGCGCCCGACGAATCGCACTCACACGCAGAACTCCGATTTTACGTTCTCGGCCGCACCGATGCAGCACGGCCACTCTTTCTCGTTTTTACCACACGCAAGCACCTGGTCCGAGTCGTTTCAGCTCGAGCCATGAGCCGAGCGGAAAGAGAGGTCTATAAGAATCATGAAGAATAAGATCCCGAAGTTTAAGAGTGAGTCGGGCGAGCGGGCTTTTTGGGCCTCGCACGATTCGACGGACTATGTGGATTGGAAGAAGGGCAAGAACATCATCTTCCCCAATCTACGGCCCTCTCTTAAGTCCATTTCTTTGCGCCTTCCCGGATCAATGATTGAAGAACTTCGGCTTCTGGCAAATAAGCGGGATGTGCCCTATCAGTCACTCCTGAAGATGTTTTTGTCAGAGCGGATCGCAAAAGAACTGAGGCCTCACGGGGCCTAACCAGTTCGCTTTTGACGCCAGCAGACCATGCTCTACTGCGTCCGGGCGCACTATGGCGCGGTCCAGCAGCCGCGGCTGCTAAACGAATCGTCAGAGCAGTCTCCGGAATTCATCGACCGTCAATCCCGCATCCTTGATGATACGGCGCAGCGTCCCAGGCTTCAAATCGCCCGAGTGCATCGGCAAGGTGATCGGATTGGGATGCCCGGGCTTGTATAAGATCGCGTGGGAGCCCGTCTGGTGGTCGAGGACGAACCCCGCCTTGCGCAACGCCGCGAGCGCCTCGCGCGCCCGGCAGACGGGCGGCCGCGACAAGGCTAGACCTGCAGAGAGAACACCTTTCCTTCCTTCGCCTTGGCCAAGGACAGCGAGCGCTTGTTGGCGACGGTCAGGTAGCCTTGCAGGGCGTCGAGGAGGTTCTTCTTCGCCGAAGCCTCCGTCTCGCCCTCCGAAACGCAGCCGGGCAAAGCCGGGATGTAGGCGGTAAAACCGCCTTCCGGCTGGGGCTCCAAAACCGCGTTGATCTTCATTGGTAGGGCTCAGGCGCCGGTGGGCGCACCGCCTCCGGTTTCCTGAGCCCCCCTGACAAACCGTGCTTGCGGATTTCCCGCACACGGCTTACCGATGGTCTTCATGGGTAGCATGCACATCCTCCCTCAGATAAGTTTCCACGCTTCCGTGGGGCGTCACTCCCAACGAATGGGTCCGACACGTGGTTACAGCTTCAGAAGAACGCTTGGCATCCGCATAAAGTCGCGTTCCGAGTTCTCGCACTTTGTCGCCGAGCTTACGCCCTGCGGGGAAGTTGGACGGTTCGACCGTCATGCCCTCGCACTTACCTCGTCTGACGACTTGACCAAAGCAGGGACCCGTCCCTCCCCCGGCGTTATTCTTCTGCCGTGACATGAGCGGCTCGGCTTCTCCATTGTAAATCTGACGAGGCTGCAGGTTTCACTTTATGTTGCGGCCCGCACTCTTGCTCCCTCCGAAGAGGCTCTTGACGCCCCGCTGTGGTCCCGGACCTCTCGATCCGAAACTGGGGCCTGCTACCAGGAGCACCGACGCTTTCCTGGACGGGACTTTCACCCGCTGGTTCGATACAGCTTACACGGCGCGACATGGGGCTATGATATCACAGGCTCGAACGAAAGGGCTTGCCCAAAGCGGCGAGTACCGCTTCCGCCGCGCGCACGCCCCGGTCGTTGGCTTCCTCGAAAATCGAATAGCCGGACAGGTCGGAGTGGGCGAAGTGGATGGGACCGAGAGGTTTGGCCGCGTCGACGCGCTCCGAACCCCAGATGAACCCGGGCTTGGGAAGAATCATGCCGTGGCCCCACACCCAGGCATCGAGACGCGTCACGCGTTTGCGCAGGCCCGGAAGAGCGCGCTCCAGGTCGTTCAGGCACAGTTCTCGCCATTCAGCGAGATTCCTCTTATATGCGGCGGCGCGCTGGGCGTCGGGATTGCCGGTGAGCGGACGATAATAGGTCCACACCGAACGCCGGCGGTCCAGGGAGAAGCTCTGATGCTTCGCGTCCACATAACCGAGACCTTCGCCGGTGTAGATGACATTGTCCCAAGCAGGGGCGGCGCCAATTCCAGGCGGCGGATTATCGACGGTAAGATTGGCGACGAGCCACGGCGCATAGGTAAAAGCTGAAAAATTCATCTCACGCAGCGGCTTGACGATGCGGCGCGCGACGAAGCGCGGCGCGCTGACGATCGCACGCTGAGCGACGATGCGCCGCGTGCTTCCCGTCACGGCGTCAAAGTAGTCCACGCGCACGCCTTCCCCCTCGGGAGCGACCTCATAGGCCAGCGCCCCGGCGCGCACGCGCGGGCCCAGCGCTTGCGCGAGTTTGTCCACGAGAAAGCCGTTGCCCTCGGGCCAAACGAGAAATCGGTCGTCCTCACCCTCGCCGCGCGCCGCATAGTAGGAAAGCCCGGCCCAGGCCGAGACCTCCGTGAGCGTACCGCCGAAATCGTCGCGGCACGCATACTCGATATACCAACGCAGCCCGGGCGATTTGTAGCCCTTATTGTCGAACCAAGCCGACATGCTGATCTCGTCGAGCGCCAGGAGCTCGGGATCGCGCGAGCTGTTTTCCATCGGTATCGCGAACGCGGGACGCCCGTCGCGGCCGAGGCGGCGGCGAAGTGCTCCGATCTCGGCGTGGAAGCGGTCGCGCTCGGCCAGATCGGCGGCCGAGGCGCCGAGCCGCGGATACAATCCGTCCTGCCAGCGTCCGTGAATGTAGAGGCGTTCCTCGGGGGCGTGGCACAGAATATCTTCATCATACACGGGCTTGCCGTTTTTTTCGCCGGTGATCACCTTCAGCTCGCGCAGCAGCTCGCGCACGGCGCGAGCATGCGGGCCGGGCACGGGGAGGTAATGCGCGCCCCACGGATAGCGGCTGACCTCGTTCTCGCCCCAGGCCGCGTTGCCGCCCGACCGCGCCTCGAGGTCGAGTACGACGAATTCGCCGAGACCCGAGCGCAGCAGCTTCCAGCCGGCGGAGAGGCCGGCCGCGCCGCCGCCGACGATCACGACTGGAACGCGTTCGGTCTGGGTCGGAACGGCGAAGCCGCCGATACGCAGCTTATGGCCGAGCGCGTGGTTCGGCCCGAGCAGCTCTCCGGGAATTTCCCGTTCGGTCCGGCACGCGCCGAGCAGCGCGGAAGCCAGGGCCCCGCCCAGGAACTCCCGTCGTGTGAGTCCGGTGTCAGGCCTACCGGTATTGACAGTATTCGCCAGGAAGATATCTCGGAAATACTGTCAATACCGGTAGGCCTGACACCTTAGCCGCCGTGGTTGATGCGGGCCCATTCGCGCTCGTAATGCTGGACGAGGACCTGCGTGTCAAGACGGTTCGGCTCGGCCGGGACGCGGGACATGTCGCCGGGGAAGTCGAAGAGGCCGCGGGCGATCTCCGGCGTCAGATAACGCAGGCCGGCCGGGAACTGGACGGGGACTCGGTACGGCGCCGTCGCGCCGACGACGAAGCCCCACTCGCCGAAGGACGGGACATAGGCATGATAGGGCCGTGTCGAAAAGCCGGCCGCCTCCATCGTCGCGACCACGGTCCAATAGGCCTGCCGTGCGAACAACGGCGAGGTGGCCTGAACCGTTATGATCCCGCCGGCAGCGAGCCTCCGCCGGAGAAGGCGGTAGAAGGCGGTCGTGTACAGCTTGCCGACGGCGTAGTTCGACGGATCGGGAAAGTCAACGATGACCACGTCGAAGCGGCGGTCGTTCCGCTCGAGCCAGCGATAGGCGTCGGCATTGATCACGGTGATCTTCGGGTCGGTCAGCGAGCCGCCGTTGAGCTTGGCGAGCGTCGCGTGCGTCGAGAAAATCTTGGTCATCATGGGATCGAGATCCACAAGAGTCACTTTTCCCACGCGCTGATCGCGCAGAACCTCGCGCGCGGCGAGGCCGTCGCCGCCGCCGAGGATCAGGACTTCGTGCGGAGCGCGATGCGAAGCGAGCACGGGATGCACAAGCGCCTCGTGGTAGCGGTACTCGTCCATCGTGCTGAACTGCAGGTTGCCGTTGAGAAACAGCCGCCAGTCGTCCTTCCACCGGGTGAGCACGATGCGCTGGTAGGGCGAGGACTTGCTGAAAATCACCTCATCGGCGTACATGTCGCCCTCGGCGCGGGAGGCGATCTCCCCCGAAAAGACGAGGCCGCAAGTCAGCGCGACGGCCGCCGCCGCGCAGGCCGCGCCCAGGCCCGTGCGGCGCGCAATCGTATCGCGAAACAAATGCAAAGTCGCCGCGGCCACCCCGATATTCAAGAGCCCGAAGAGAAGCGCGGTATTGAGCAGGCCGAGCCTCGGCACGAGCAGCAGGGGGAACAGCACCGAGGCGAACAGCGCTCCGAGGTAGTCCATCGTCAGAACCTGCGACACCAGGTCCTTGAAATCGAGCCGGTCCTTCAAGATGCGCATCATCAGCGGAATTTCGAGCCCCACGAGCGTGCCCACGACGAACACGACAAGGTACAGGAGCACCCGGAAGCTCGCCGCGTGCGCGAAGGCCAGGAACAGGAAGGTCGAGGAGAAGCCGCCGACGATACCGACGAGGATCTCGACCTGGACGAAGCGAGCCGTCAGCCCCTTGCCCACGAAGCGCGACAGCCAGGAACCAACGCCCATGGCGAACAGGTACGCCCCAATGACGGTCGAGAACTGCAGGACCGTGTCGCCGAGCAGATAGCTAGCGAGCGCGCCCGCCACGAGCTCATAAATGAGCCCGCACGTGGCGACCATGAACAACGAGGCGTACAGCGCGATCGTCATGTCAGCCGAGCATGGAGGCGGCGATGATCATGCCCATCGCGATCGAGAGCCCCGCCATGACTGTCGCAAGCGCCCTGTTCTGCTTGGCCACGATCTCCTGCCACAGATCGTAGGGCGTGAGCTTGTCGAAGATCACGAACCAGCCGAAAAAGACCGCGGCGCCCAGCGCCGAGTAAACGACCGCGCCGAGCAGGTGCTGTGCGTCGAGTATGCTCTTCATTATTTTCCTCCGTAGTATCGATGGTAGCCGGAATAGTGGGAACGGTAAGAGCCCGGATTGTCGCGGACGGATTTCGGCACGCCGGTCAGGCGCTCGACGGGCGTAAGCCACCACCCGGTGAACAGCGCCCAGCCGCAGACCGCGGCGACGGCGAGCGCGTAAAAGCGGTACCAGCGGCTCATTGGTCGTCGTCCTCCTCGTCGTCCTCTGAGACGCGCGGGTGGTCGCTTTCCATCCAGCGCGTGTTCTCGAATGCGCCGCTGCGCAGGCCGGCCCACGCCGCGGGCCAGAGGAGCAGCGCCAGCGCGATCAGCGGTAGGCGCGTGAGCGGCACGTCGCGCTTCACGGCGACGCGCAAGCTCAATTGGCCGGCATCGGTCTCCGGTTCGACGCGCAGGTAATAGCGGCCCGCGGGCACGCTCGGGACGTAGAAGGTCTCGTAGCGGCCGCCTTCGCTCCAGGACTCGCCGTCCTCGTAGCCGTGATAGTAGGAAAGCTCGCGGCCGAAATCGAGCGCCTGATCGGTGTCGGCGTCGATCAGCGCCATGCTCACATAGGCCCAGTGCCCGTCGAGGTTCGTGTCGAGGAGGACCTCGAGGTTCGAGGTGCGTCCCTTCACCTCGAAAATATCGCCGACGCGCGAGCGCTCGGCGTCCGCGGCGGCAACGCTGAAGCTCCCTTCATACACCTTGCTCCCCGATGAGATGATCACGAAGAAAACATAGGCGCCCAAGCACGCGGCCGCGGCGAACCAGAAGCTCCGCCAGACCGCCGGAAGCTCCGCGGTCCAGGGATTGGGCTGGACCGGGCCGACGCCGATCTTCGCCGGCGGCTCTCCGGGCAAGGCGAACGCGGTCCATATGTCCGCAGGCTCGATGTATTCGCCCGCGCTCCAGACGGACTCTTTCGCGGTGACCTCCTGGGAAAGAAGGAAAGGGGGAGCGATGAAGTCGCGCATGCGCGCGGTGTCGCCGACCGCGGCGATCCAGGGGAACTCGCCGAGCACCGAGGTCGTCACGGGCACGCTGGTCTGGAAGTGCCGGTACACGCGGCCCTCATGCGTGATCGTGGGCGCACCGTCCGCGTCCGCGTTCTTCGCGCCCGCCATTTCCGGAGGAAGTTTAGAATTCGGCTCGTCATCGATCGTCTTGCGTTTGGCGGGAGCGTCGACAGGAGCGGGAACGGGGCCGGGTTCCTCGTCACTATTCTTGCCCACGATGTTCTCGACGCCCGACAGCGTGCGCAGAATCTTTATCTCGCCCGCGTCGAACCAGAGGGCGGCGCAGGCCGGACAACGATCCAGCTCGATCTTGCCCTCGTAGGCGGTCGCGGTCTCCATCGGACGCCGGCAGCGCGGGCAGTCCAAGCGCGCGGGTTTCACACCGACAAGCTTCAACGCAACCGTGAGGTCGTCCGCTTCGTACATCGCGCCGGAGCAGGCGGGGCATTGAAAAACGACGACTCCGCTCACGATCATCAGGGACTCGAGCGGAGCCTTGCACTTCGGGCAGTTCATGGACTCAGCCACCGGAGTCTTCCTTCAGCTTGGTTTCCACCGTCTTCAGCAAAACCCAGTGCCCGTTCGATTCGGCCAGCCAGCGGAAGCCCTTGTACGGGTTCCACAGAAGGTACTCATCCCATGAGTAAATCACCCCCGAGTAGCGCACGGCGCGGCGCTGGAGGCCGATGACTTCAAGCAGATCGCCGCGCACGGTGCCGCGCGTTCCGATCGGAATCTTCGGCGGGGCTCCGAGCTTGGCGCGGTACTTCGCGAGCACTTGATGGCGCGGATCGCGCGCGTCGAGCACGGCGCCGCAATGCGGGCAGGCGAGGCTCTCGCTGACGCCCTCGGCCCGCAAGGTCAGCGGGCCGCCGCAGGCGGTGCAATCGAAGCGCGCGCTCATGCCCAGCCCTCGACGACCTTGAGGCCGGTGAGCTCGAGCGCTTCAAACCCCTGATATTCTCCTATAAAAACCGATGCCGGGGTTTCAGAGTAATCGAGCGTGCAGAACGCGCCATTCTCGCCGATCAGGTCGGCGGAGGTCGCGCTTTCTCCGAGCGGCGACCGAAAAGGCAGCTCGCCCTCGGCCGCCAGATACTGCGCGTCCACGATCTCGCGAACCTGGTAGACGCGGCCCTTGATCTCCACCTTCGCGTCGAGTTGCAGATCGCCGAGCGCGGGAACGTTGTACTCGGCCTTAAAGCTCACCGCATAAGTGCCCTGCGCCTCGCCGAGCCAGCCTTGGCGGCCGTCGGCGAACATCAAGGACCACTCGTTCCAGAAGCCGTGCGGGGTCTTGAGCTGGACCCGGCCGACGACCTCGAACGGCGCGGCGCGGTAAACGCCGCGCGCGCCAACCTGGACCGGCGTGCCGTCCGGCTGGAGCTGGGCCGATTCGCCGAGCTTCTCGAGGTCGAGATCCTTGCGCAAGACGAGGCTGCGGCAGAAGGGACAGACCGCGTGAAGGTTGATCGAGGTGCGGAAGGGAACCATCGCCCCGCAGGCGGGGCATTTGCGCTCGATCATGAGGTCGGTGAGATTATCGCGCTTGTGTCCGGCTCGGTCAAGCCGAGAATGCGCTCGCGCAGGCCGGGATTGCTCCCGTCGAAGCGCCACAGCCAGGCGTCGAGGAGGTAATGCGTCGCCTGAGGCAAGGCGAGCAGGGGGATGAGCAGGGCCGCGAGCGCGCCGGCCGGCGCCCAGTCCACGGCCGCGCCGAAATAAAGCTGCGCGTGTTCCTTCCAAACAAGCACATCCCAAACTCCTTCCTCAATATAACCGATAAAGACGAGCAGTCCGACGAACAGCGCCAGAAACAACGGCTTATGCCACATTTCGCGCCAACTGCCGTCCTTCCAGGTTCGATTCCCGTACAACCACACCAACGCATAATAAGGAACGCCGTGGGCCGAGATATTAGTAATCGTGAACGCAAAGTCTGAATTCACGGCAACAATACCTGCGTACCACGCGATCGCGGTCGCGGCGATCACGGCGAGCTTGCCGGGATGGACTTCGAGGCCGAGGCGCCTGCGGGCGAGCTGGCGTCCGGCGAAGGCGCCGAGCACTGCGGCGTACAGCCACCCGGCCCACGGCCCCGCCAGGCGATTGAGATGAATAAAATCTCCCTGCACGAACCACCAGAATTTTCGCGCCGAATCCGAGTGCCAGTAAACCAACGGGTAAAGCATGGTCGCGTAGATCGCCGCGGCCTCGAGATGATCCTCCCAGCGTTCTTTGCGGCCCTCGAGATGCGCGTAAGCCCGCATAAAGCCGTACTGCTGGCGCACGAAATGAAACACCGCCAGGTACGCGAGCGCGCGCCAATAGGTCAGCGCAGACAGCCGGTACAGCAAGGTCCCGCCGAGCCAGCAAGCGAGCGGCACTAGGACATACAGCGCGCGCCGCCGAGGAAACTCGACCGGGTCGAGATAGGTCCTGTACAAGGTCGCGTACACATGGCCTACATCTATGAAGACGACGAAGAGAAGCCAGCCCCAGGGCGGGGTGTCCGGCGCGCGCAGCGCCGGAATTAAAACTACGGCAAGCGCGCTCAACAACGCCGGCCCGGCGAACCAGCCGATGTCGAAGGCGGGGGAGTGCAGCCATCGCCGAGGCTCGTTCACGCCGGCATTATATCGGATTCATAAGAATCACGCGGCGCACACCATACTCGTTGCGAATTTACTGATGATAATCACTAGTTCCGGAACCAGTGATTATCGTTAGTGATTAAACGCCTTTAGCCTTGCGCACCATGGCGGGACGGGCTATCCTTCGTGAATGTCCTGGCGCGAGCAGATCGAGCCCGATTGGTTCCACGAGGCACCATTCTACCTCGCGGCGATCATCGCGCACGGCGCGCTCTTGTCGTTCAATCCCATCATCCAATGGGGTTCTTTGACGCCGCCGGAGAAAGCGGTGCCCATCGAGTTCGTCGCCGAGATTCCGCTCCCGCCGATCATACCGCCGGCGCCTCCTCCCAGCCTCAATCCCGGCGGCGACGGCTCCAACGCCCCGCCTCAGCGCGGGCCCGGGAAATTCGAGCGGGAGCAGGTAAAAAAAGGCGCGGTCGATCCGCCGCCGAAGCCAAAGCCGAGCCCGAAGCCCGCGGCGGTCAAGTCCAAGATCAATAAGACCGGCGCGACGGTGAACAGGGCCAAGGCCGCGGCAAAGCCCAAGCCCTTGATCAAGCCGGCCGTCGACGCGCAGGCCGTTAAGTTCGCGCGCGAGGCGCAGGCCGAATCCAAGCGCCTGCGCGCGGAGCGCGACCGGGCTCAGCGCGCCGTCGCGACCGAAAAGGCGGCGGCGGCTAAGGCCGTCGCCGTGGAACTCGCGGCCGAGAAGAAGAGAATCGCCGTGGAACGCGCCGCCGAGGCGAAGGCCGAGCGCGACCGCTTCGTTGCCCAGCAGGCGACGGAGCGCGAACGCCGCGCCGCCGTCGCCCGCGCCGAGGCCGAGCGCCGCGTCGAAGCCGCGCGCGAGGCCGCCGCGCAAAGGGCCGCGGCCCTCGCCGAGCAGAGGCGCCTCGCCGCCGAAGCGAAGGCGGTCAAGGCCGCCAAGCGCGCCGCGCTGTCCTCGGCGCTGGCCACGATGGCCGATCCCGACGAGGTCCTCGACGCGCAGGAGGCACCCGCCCCGAGCGGCCGCGGCTCCGCGCGCCAAGGCCGCCCCTCCGCGGGCGGGCCCGTCGCGGGCAAGGGCGGCGACGGCGGCGCCTTCGGCGAATCCGAGTCCGGGGAGGGGGGAGGGCTCGGCGGCGGCCAAGCCGAGCTCGCCGGGGCGCGTAAGGCCGGCGCGGCCGCGGCCCTGGCCGAGTCCGACGATCCCGGCGACGGAGCCGGCAGCGGCGGCGCGGATTTGATCGACTCGAAGGCGCGGGGCGGCGGCATCGGCCCCGACGGCGGCGGCGTCTCCTGGTCGGTGGACGGACCCGTGGGCAACCGCCGCATTCTCTCTCGCGTTTCGCCCGTGAGCCCGGACTGGATCGCGACCCGCAATCTCGACCTGAGCGTCACCGTCCGCTTCCAGGTCCTTCCCAACGGGTCGGTGAAGCCCGGCGCCGTGATCTCGAAAACCTCCGGCTTCCCGGACATCGACGCGCGCGCCGTCAAGGCCTTGAGCCGCTGGCGTTTTCAGCCGGTTCCCGCCAAGTCGGGCGCGGCGGAAGTCTGGGGGCGCGTCACCTTCCGGTTTACCTCCTGATGTGAGCGATAGTCCTCCCTTCGACACGTCCGTCACGATCGCCCGCTTCTTCATTGGCGGGCAATTGACTTTTAAAGGGGGGGCCCCTACACTTCAATTCATGAGGCTCGCCGTCATCGTCTTTTGCCTGGCCGCCGGGGCGGCGCGGGCCGCGTCCCCGCGCTACAAAGCGAGCGAGGCCGCGCCCTCGCAGGACGGTTGGAACTCGATGAACATGGAGGCTCAGGCCGTCATGGGCGAGCTCCAACTGCAGCTCGGCCATGTCGGCGCCGCGCAGAAGACCTTCCAGAAATCTCTCGACCTCGGCACCAAGGTCCGCGGGCCGCGCGCCGAAGTCGCGGCGCAAAGCCACTACCGCAGCGCGGAGATCTCGCTCGCGAAGGGGGAGTACGGCGACGCACGGCGCAACCTTGAGATTCTCGTCCAGCGCTATCCCGAGACCGAGTGGGCCGTGAAAGGCCGCAATCTCCTGGCCGCGCTGCCGGATAACGGGGGCTCGGCACCCGCCGAAATCGACGAGCCGTTCGTGCCGGCGCTGGCCTCATCCTCCGCCGAGGAGGCTTTGGCGCGGCTGCGCGCCGCCATCGATGAAGGCCGCGTCGAGGCGGCTTTGGCCGAGGCGTACGACTTTCACCGGCGCTACCCGTCGCGTGAGGAGAACGGCGAGGTCAATCTCGCCGCCGGCGCCTTGCATCTGCGCCGCGGCGAGTCCGCCCGAGCCGTCCGCTTCTTGAAGCCCCTGGCGGCCGGCGGCGATCCGACGCTCAAGTCCAAAGCCCTGCACTTAATCGGCGCCGCACTCGCGACACTCGGGCTCGACGAGGCCACGCTCAAGATCGTGCCGGAGGCCGACGCGGCCGCCACACCCGACCGCTGGCTCGCCTTGGCGCAGATCTGGCGCGCCGCCGCAGAGGAGCGCATGGGAAGAAAGGAGGACGCGGCCGAGCATTACCGCGCGGTCTCCGCCTCGGGGCAGGACTCGCCGGTCAAGGCCTACGCGCTTGCCGCGATCGCCGCGGACTGGGACAGGAAGGGCAGGATCGACCGCGCGCGCGACGCGCTCAAGCGCGCGGGCGAGGCGGCCGCGAAATGGGGACTACTTGAACTGAGCGAATCCGCGGCCCTGTCCGAGGCGAACCTGCTGCTGCGCGAACGCAAGCTCGGCGAGGCTGAGAAGGCTTACGAAAATTTCGCCGCGCGCTTCCCCGACAGCCCGCTGCGCGCGCAGGCGCTGTACCAGCGCGGGCTGTGCCTCAAGAAACTCTCTCGCCCCGAGGACGCCGCCGCCGTGCTCGAGGACCTCGCCGTGCGCCATCCCGCTTCGGCGTACGCCGCCGACGCCCACCTCCAATTGGGCCAGCTCTACACCGAGCTCGGCAAGTCCGAGCGCGCGCTCAGCCATTACCGGCTCATGGGCCGCGCCTCCGAGGCCTCAGACGGCGATCGCGAGGCCCTGCTCCTGATGGCGCAGGTGCACTACAATCAAAAGCGCTGGGCCGCGGCTATGCCGCTGTATAAACAGTACTTGGAAGGCGCGGCCCCAGGGCCGAAAACAAAAGAGGTCGAAGGCTTGCTGCTTGTCGCGACTTGGCAGAATAACAAGGAAGACCCGGAGCTGCCGGCCCTCGTCGCGAAATATCCCGACCATCAGTTGGCGGGACAAATCCGCTGGGATCTCGCCGCGAAGGCCTACAAGCGGCTGGATTGGGAATCGGCCGAACTTCTTTTTCGGCGCCACATCGAAGATAATTCGCATGCCTCCAACATCGGCGACGCGCGCTACTATCGCGCCGAGTCGCTGCGCCAGCTCCACCGGACCGAGGAGGCCGCGGGCGCGTATCGCAAATTCATGGCGGTTCATCCGCAGCATCCCCGCGCGCGCGACGCCGCGATGGCCCTGGGCGCCATGCTCTACGAAGCGGGCGACGCGGCGGGTGCGGCCGCCGCCTACGGCAAGGTCGGCGGCACGGGTGCCGACGCGGCCGACGCGGCGTACAATCGGGCGCTCGCGCTCGCCAAGACGGGCAAGGAACGCGACACCGAACGGGCATGGACCGATTTCACAAAAAAATTTCCTCAGCATGAGAAAACATCATGGGCATGGGCGATGGTCGCGAAGCTGCGCGAGGACCGCGACGACCTCGCGGGCGCGGCAGACGCGTATTTACGCGCGACGGGAACGAACGAAAGGATGAAGGCCCTTTACTCGCTCGGACGACTGCAGGAAAAGCGAAAAAAAATAAGAGAGGCGAAGAACGCCTACGAGCGCCTGCGCGCGCTGTCGCCGAAGGACGACGCGGCGCGCCTATCGGGCCTGCTGCGGCTGGGGCTTATGCTCGAACTCGAGGACAAGCCGAACGAAGCGGCTCCGCTGTACGCCGAGGTGCTCCGCAGCGCCGAACGCGGGGGGCAGACCTTCGAAACGGCGCGCAAACGCCTGGAGTCCCTCTCGAGCGACAAGTCTTTGATCCGCCGCTGACCAAAGTGTTCCTTAACAAGACCGGCCTTGCCAGGCCGCAGCCCCTCCGCTATACTTGCGGCCATGAACGCAATGACCTTTATCGACATGCTGAAAATCAGCATCGCGATGCCGATTTTGCTGCTCCTGTCGCTGGCGATTTTCGCCCAGGCCCTGGAGCGCCTCTACTCCTTCTGGTACGCCCAGACAATGCCGACGGGGATGTGGGAACGCCTGCGTGATCGTCTCGAGGCGGGCGACAAGGCCGGCGCCATCGCCATCGCGCGCCGCGATACGTCGCTGATGGGCGAAGCCCTGACGCGCTTGCTGGCGCTTGAAACGGCCAACACGGAAAAGCTCGTCGAGGCGTTCCAGCTCTATCGCCAGCGCCTGAGCATCGGCCTCAACCGCCGGGTCGGGCTGTTCGGCACGGCGAGCTTCATTTCGCCGTTGATCGGCCTGATGGGCACGGTGCTCGGCATCATGCGCGCTTTCCATGATCTGTCCGCCGCGGGAGCCGGAGGCCCGGCCGTCGTCGCGGCCGGCATCTCGGAAGCTCTGGTCGCCACCGCCTTCGGCATCGGCCTCGCGGTGGTCGCGGCCTTGTTCTACAACTACTTCACCTTGACCGCGCGGCACCGTCTCAATACAGCCGATCTCTGGGTTTTGGAAATGGCGCAGCTCTTGGAGATACCCCATGGTGGGAAGCCCGTTTCATAAAGACGACGAACCAGCGCCCATTTCGGACGTCAACGTCGTACCCCTGGCCGACGTCTCGCTCGTCCTGCTGATCATCCTGCTCGTGCTCTCGCCGATGGCCGCGCAGTCCATGCTCAAGGTGCAGACCGCCGCCGCGAAGGCCGCGGCCGCGATGCCCACCCAGGTCGAACTGCTGACACAACGCGAGCCCGAGGTCGTGCTCACGCTCGCCGTTTCCGCGGCCGGCTTCGTCATGGACGGCAAGCTCATGCCCACCGCGGGCGAGCTCACCGCGTATCTGAAGCAGAAATTAACGCCCCGTGAAGACCGCAAGGTGTTCGTGGCCCCCGAGCTCGAGGTCGCGCACGGCCAGGTCATCGCGGCGCTCGAGTCGGTGCAGGCCGCCGGAGGCACGGTCGCCTTGGTTCAGATCATCGATCCGCAGGCAAGATAATGGCTAAGTACGCGCTCCTGAGAATGAGGGCCAGCACCCCGGAGCCGGAGCCCGTGACCGAGGTGAACATCATCCCGGTCATCGACATATCGCTCGTTCTGCTTGTTATTTTATTCGTTACCGCTCCATTGTTGGCCTACCCGACCTTACCTGTGGAGCTGCCGCCCGCGTCGGCGCTGCCCAACCAGGAACTCACTATCGCCTTGACCTGCGCTCTTGATGGTTCTTTGTCCGTACGCGCCGCCTCCTCAACCTGGGACACCGTCGTCGCCGACCTGCGCCGGGAAGTGGACAAGAAAAAAGGGGCGATCGTTTTAATTCGTGCGGACAAGTCCGTGCCCTACCGGACCATCCAGCAGCTGATCGTGGTCGCGAAGTCGGCGGGAGTCGCGCAGATCGCGCTCGCGACCGAGCCGCTTAAGAAGTAAGAAGTCGAGTTGGGCCTTGACGAATTTGGAAGGCGGGGCTACCCTGTCCACCAGCGGCCCTAGCACCGAGACCTCGCTGACAGATTCGTAAGGACCGCGAGGGGGCAATCTGACGCCGAGCGTGACGAGCGACGTGGCGCTCCACCTGGAACGCGCTACCCCTGTCGGCCGCTATCCCGCCGTAGTAATTGGGCCAGTGTTTTTGGCCATCGATCGGATCCTTTTTATGAGCGCGTCAAACGGGAAGCGGCACCAAGACCGCAAACTAATTCAGGTGCAAAAAATTCCACAAATCGCTGAAGACATATACTTTTTCCCTGCGGGAGAGGAAAACGGCCAACGGCCACGGCCTCTACCGGCAACGACATTTCTCTGGATTAGGCCTAACGGCAACAGCTACGATCACGGCAAGGAAAACGGATCAATACGAAGACGACGGCTTACGTCAAGTGTTGCAATAGCTACTGGATGTCGGGCCTTCGAAAAGAACGTGCAGAACGCCGAGATTAAAAAGGCCGTGAGGAAGCGAGCTCAAGAGAAGGCCACTAAAAATGTCTGGGGCGAAGACTAATATGGCGCGCCGAGGCGTTCGCCGCGCGGGATGCCTGCGGCATCCGCTCGCGTCGCCCGCCTCGGCGCGCCTTCCTCTGATCTTATCTCGCTGCGAGGTATCAGCGTGAATAAGAGGAGCGGTAACGAATCACAACACCAGGTGAGGAAGATTCCATTGTCGTTTCTGGTTTTTGCACTTGGAGCTGGCTGCGGACATCCGTTTGTAAAGACAGACCAGACAACTATCTCCGTTGCGCCGGGTGACATAGGGTCTATCGAATTCGCGATCGAAAATCAGGGTGAAAAGGGCAGCAATCGTCGGATGGAAGAGGCCTGGCTTTCCACTGCGGCGGTTCACGGTTCGGGCCAAATATCTGTTACCTCAATTTCAGTGAAGGAAACGGGCGCCACGTCTCCAATCACAATTGAACCCGGCGATGTCCGTACGTTTGTCATTGCTTATCACGTGGACGAACGCGTCTCCGAGGGAACCTTTCAACTGTCGATCGACGTCCGAATGCTCAATGCGTTTACCGATCCGCCACCAGAGGCACTTGGCAGTACGGTGATATTCCATATCCGAAAAAAGACGTCATCATAATATGCAGGAGGAGAAAGCGTGAGTCTGTTTATGCCCTTCATCTCGGCTAAGCTCTGGATGGCTCTGATTCCAGCCGCCATCATAGGGCTTATTTGCCTGGCGATCATCGCAGCTCGCTGGAGAAAGCGAGACCCGTTCTGGTTCGGTGCCGTCATTACTTTGCCGGTGATGATAGGCAAGCTCTAGGGTGTAGAAAACCCGCCGATTCTGCTATCTCGGCGGCCCCGGGATCCGGTACCTATAATCGCGGCGAAGGGAAGGAACGCAACAACGACAACGA
>Ga0209515_10005747_pt1 | contig 15919 bp, 10 predicted proteins | sample Subgroupgradi54m_FD_187454 | JGI IMG/M metagenome (GOLD analysis project Ga0209515, IMG submission 187454) | Subsurface groundwater microbial communities from S. Glens Falls, New York, USA - GMW60B uncontaminated upgradient, 5.4 m (SPAdes)... ...
CCCGCCGCGTCGACGCGACCCTGGGCAAGGTGCTGAGCGACCTGGATCTCGGCGCCGGCCACGACGCCATCGTGGTGGTCGCCGACCACGGCCACATCGATCGCGGCGGCCACGGCGGCCTCGAGCCCGAGGTGCTCGACGTGCCCTTCATCCTGGCCGGCGCAGGCATCGAGCCGGGCGTCACCTTGACCGGCGCGCGTCTCATCGACGTGGCGCCGACCATCGCGGCGCTGCTGGGCATCGCGCCGCCCGCCGACGCGCTCGGACGCACGCTCACCGAGGCGCTGACGCTCGATGGTCCGACGCGCGCCGCGCTCGCCGCCTCCGACGCGCGGCGCTGGGCCCGGCTCAAGGCGGTGCTGTACCTGGAGCGGGCGCGTGCCGAGGCGCAGGGCGCGCGCGTCGCGACCAAGCGCACCGCGCTGGTCGCGCTCATGATCGTGATGGCCGTCGCGGTGGTGCTGCTGGCGGTGCGCTACCACTGGGTGGTCGTCGACCGGCGCGTGCTGCTCATCGCGCTGCCCGCCTTCCCGCTCACCTTCTACAGCATGCTGGTGGTGTTCGAGAACTGGCTGTCGCCGTCGATGATGCCGGGCGAGGGCTCGATCGCGGAGAAGCTGTTCTCCTACGGCGCCATCGCCGCGCTCGTGCACATGGCCGCGGCGTGGCTGTCGCTGACCGGGCGTCCGTCGCCGCACGCGCGCCTGGCCGCGGCCGCCGGGGTGACCGCGACCGGCCTGGTGGTCGCGCTCCTGCCCGTGGGTGTCGCCTGGCGTCTGGCCAGCCCGGTGCTGGCGCAGGCGCTGCCCGAGCCCAGGCTGCTCATGATCGCGCCCGTGGTCTACGCCGCGGTCGCCTGCTACGCGCTCTGCGCCATGTTGACCTTGCTGGTGGAGTACGCCGTGTTCATGGCGCGGGTGACCGGGCGCACCCGGTAGCGAAAGACATTTCTGCCTGAGGTTCTGCTAAGTTGGGCGCCCAGGGGCCCGCCATCTCCCAGCTCGTCGTCATCCTCGTGCTGATCCTCGTCAACGCCGTGTTCGCCGGCGCCGAGATCGCCATCCTGTCGCTGCGCAAGACGCGACTCAACCAGCTGCTCGACGAGCGCCGGGCAGGCGCGCGCGCCGTGCTGGGCCTGCGCAAGGCGCCCGAGCGCTTCCTGGCCACGGTGCAGGTGGGCATCACCGTGGTCAGCGCGTCGGCCGCGGCGTTCGGCGGCGCGTCGCTGGAGCGGCCGGCGGCGGCCATGTTCGAGGGCGTCGGCTTCAACCCGGTGTGGGCCGATCGGCTCGGCTTCACCATGGTCATCGCCGGCATCTCGTACCTGTCGCTGGTGCTGGGCGAGCTGGTGCCCAAGTCGCTGGCGCTGCGCTACTCCGAGCGCTACTCGCTGCTGGTGGCGCCGGCACTGGCCGGGCTGGGCACGCTGGCGCGGCCGCTGGTATGGTTCCTGACCGTCAGCTCCAACGTCATCCTGCGCATCTTCGGCGACAAGACCAGCTTCACCGAGGCGCGCCTGTCGCCCGACGAGCTGCAGCAGATGGTCGAGGAGGCCTCGCGCGCCGGGCAGCTCGACCCGCAGGTGGGCGACATCGTGTCGCGCGCCTTCGACTTCACCGACCTGCGCGCGGGCGCGGTCATGCTGCCGCGCGCGCGCATGATCGCGGTCAAGCGCACCGCCACGGTGCAGGACGTCATGGCGCTCATCGCCGAGTACGGCCACGCGCGCATGCCGGTGTACGAGGACAGCCTGGACAAGATCGTGGGCTACGTGGTCGCCAAGGACGTGGTCCTGTGGGCGCAGGAGCCCAGCCTGTTCGTGCTCGGCGACATCATGCGTCCGGCCTACTTCGTGCCCGAGAGCATGCGCTGCGCCGACGTGCTCAAGGAGATGCAGAAGCGGCGCACGCAGCTGGCCGTGGTGCTCGACGAGCACGGCAGCGCCGCCGGCCTGCTGACCATGGAGGACCTGGTCGAGGAGCTGGTCGGCGACATCGCCAGCGAGCACGAGGTCCCCGCCGCCGCCATTGCGCTGGGTCCGGATGGCTCGGCGGTGGTGGCGGGCACGACGCCGATCCGCGACGTCAATCGTGCGCTCGACATCGAGCTGCCCGAGGGCGAAGGCTACTCGACCATGGCCGGCCTGTGCATGCACCTGGCGGGCTGGATTCCTGCCGCGGGCGCGCGCTTCATGGCCGAGGACGGCACCGCCATCGAGGTGGTCGAATCGACCCCGCGCCGCGTCGACAAGGTACGGGTCAGGCCGAAGACGCACGCGCTGGCGGAGGCGTGAGCCGGAGATTTTGAACGCCGAGACGCCGAGACGCCGAGTCCGGATCCAGGGAGTTTTTAAACGCCAGGGCTTGGTGCCCGAGCGCCAGGAACGAAGGCGACTACTCGGAACCTGACCCAGAATCAGATGGTTCGGATCGAAAGCACCGGATCCGAACCCATCTGCTCTGATCCGGGCTCGGCGTCTCGGCGTTTCAAGATTCCGGGTCAGGTTCCGGTAGTGGCCTTCGTCCCTGGCGCTCGGGCACCAAGCCCTGGCGTTTCAACCCTCTGCCTTGCCACGGCGGCGGCGGCGCGCAGGCGCGGGCGCCACGGGCACCACGGCCGGCGACTCGTCGGCCAGCAGCGCGAGCAGCTCGTCGGTGGTCGCGGCGCGCGTGCCGCTCGTGCCTTCGAGCACGCCGGCCACCAGGGCGCGCTTGTCCTCCTGCATGGCGACGATCTTCTCCTCGACCGTGCCGCGCGCGACCAGCTTGTAGATGGTCACCGGGCGGGTCTGGCCGATGCGGTGGGAGCGATCGCTGGCCTGGTCCTCGACCGCCGGGTTCCACCACGGGTCGAGATGGATCACGTTGTCGGCGCCGGTCAGGTTGAGCCCGGTGCCGCCCGCCTTGAGCGAGATGAGGAAGAGATCGCCTTGCCCGGCCTGGAATGCGTCGACCAGCTCGCGGCGCCTGGCCGCCGGCGTGCTGCCGTCCAGGTACAGGTACGGCACAGCTTCGGCGTCGAGCGCCGCACGCACCTGCGCGAGCAGGCTGGTGAACTGACTGAAGACGAGCGCGCGGTGACCCTCGTCGCGCAGCTCGGCCACCAGCTCGAGCAGGCGGGCCAGCTTGCTCGACGCCAGGGTCGAGTGCTCGTCGACCAGACGGGGGTGACAGGCGAGCTGGCGCAGGCGCGTCAGCGCGGCCAGCACCTGGAAGCGGCTGTCGGCGCCGCCGGCCTCCGTCGGCGCGCTCAGCTGCGCCAGCGCGGTCAGACGCTCGCGCTCGTACAGCTTGCGCTCCTCCGCCGAGAGCTCCACGTCGACGCGGACCTCGGCGCGCTGCGGCAGCTCGGGCGCGACCTCCTGCTTGACGCGCCGGAGCAGGAACGGGCGCACCAGGCGCGCCAGCGCGGCGCGCCGCTCGCCGTCGTCGTGGCGCTCGATGGGCAGGGCGAAGCGCTCGCGGAAGCCTTCCCAGCTGCCCAGCAGGCCCGGCGCGATGATCCGGTACAGGCTCCACAGCTCGGCCAGTCGGTTCTCGAGCGGCGTGCCGGTCATGGCCAGGGTGAAGCCGGCGTCCAGCTCGAGCACCGCGCGGGCACGCTGGCTGGTGGGATTCTTGAGCGCCTGCGCCTCGTCGAGCACGACGGTGGCGAAGCGCTGCGCGCGCAGCTCCTCCAGGTCGCGCACCATGACGCCGTAGCTCACCACGTAGAGGTCGCCGGGGCCGAGATCCTTGGGCAGGAGGTCGGTCTCGCGCGCCAGGCGCGCGCGCAAGCTCGGCACCACCCGCGCGGCCTCGCGCATCCAGTTGAAGCACACCGACGTGGGCGCGACGACCAGGGCCGGCCCCATGTGCGCGCGCGCGGCCAGCAGCGCCAGCGCCTGGATGGTCTTGCCCAGGCCCATGTCGTCGGCGAGGCAGGCGCCTGGCGCCCACTCGGCCAGGCGCGCCAGCCACTCGTAGCCGCTCACCTGGTAGTCACGCAGGGTGACGCCCAGGCCACCCGGTGCGGTCGGCACGTGGGCTGCCGCGGCGCGCGCGCGCGCCACCAGCTGGGCCCAGCGCGGCGGCGCGGGCAGCTCGGGCAGCTGCGCGGCCAGCGCGGGCGCTGCCAGCGCCGGCACCTCGAGGCCGTGGCGGGTGTGCTGCGTGACCTCGGCGACCAGGCCGAGGCGCGCGCGCAGCTCCTCCGACAGACGCAGCCAGTCGCGCTCGCCCACGCGCACGAAGCGCAGGCCGGCGCGCAAGGCCGCGAGCAGCTCGGCCAGCTGCAGCGCTTGCCCGTCGACCTCGACCTGGCCGTCGAGGCCGAACCAGTCGCGGCCCTGGGTGACCCGGAAGGTCAGCTGCTCGACCCGCGCCGTGTGCACGCGTCGCTCGGCGTCCTTGGGCCACTCCACGTCGACGGCGTGGGCGAGCGTGGGCAGCGCCTCGACCAGGTCGAGCGCGGGCTCGCCCTGCAGCTGGAAGGCGAGCGGATCCTCGACGCGCGCGAGCATCGCCGCGATGGGCGCCAGCTGCGCCAGCGCCCAGGCGCGCTCGCCGCCGAGATCGCGACGCGCGCAGCAGCGCTCGCCCGCCACCTGCGCCATGACCAGCTCGGGTCCGCTGCCGACCGGATGCACGGGCACGCCCGGCAAGGCGCGCACGCCCACCCGCACGTCCACGCCGTCACCGTCGGGCGAAAGGCGCAGCACCAGGCGCGGCTCTGCCGCCACCTCGCGGCCGAGCAGAGCGGCGTCGGCGTCGATGGGCAAGAGCGCCGCGAGCGCGGGCAGGCGCTCGCTCAGCGCCAGGGCCGCCTCGGGCGGCAGCTCGCGCCCGTGCTTGCGCAAGGTCGACCAGATGCCGGCCACGCGGCGGTCCATCTGCGCCACCGTGCACACACCCGTCGTCTCGTCGTAGAGGATGCAGCTGGGATCGTCGCCGGCGTGCTCGAGCTCGTGCACCTCGGCCTCGCCCAGGGCACGCCCGTCGATCGACAGGCCCAGCTCGACGCCGCCGCCCGGGCGCACGCGCGCGGCCAGCGCGACCTGCGCCTTGCGCACGCCGATGGGCCTGACCTTGCTCTTGACCTTGAAGTACACGCGCGGGTGCCCGGCCAGGTGCGTCAGCGCCTGCGCCACCGGATCCTCGCGGCGCGAGAAGTAGCGCGGCTCCTCGTCGAGGGCGTCGAGCGCGGCGCGCTCGGCCGGGCTGGCCGTGTTCTCGAGCGGCTCGTCGGTGTTGTGCAGCAGCTTGCCCTTGCCGGGTGACTTCGGGTCGTCGGCGATGACCTTGAGCTGGAAGATGCTGCCCGAGCGCGACAGCACGAAGCCGAGCCGCCGGTCGCTGACCACGCCGCTCTGCGCGACCAGGTCGAGCGCCTCGAGCACGCGCTGCCAGGGCTCCGAGGTGGCCAGGCGCGCCACCTCGCCGATGAAGCGGGCCGGCTCGCTGCCCGCCGGCTCGCTCAACAGGTGCACCACCTCCTCGACGAAGGCGAGCGCGTGGTCGCACACCGCGGGCATCTGGCGCGTGCACCGGCACACCAGCAGGTCCTTGTGCTCGCCGCCCAGGGACAGGGAGGTGATGTAGCTGCGCGTGGCGCGTTCCTCGCGCGAGTAGCGCAGCAGGAGGGGCGGATCGCTCTCGAAGATGAACTTGCCCACGATGCGCCGCGCGGGCGGGCGCGACTGCACCCGCGCGCGCAGGGGTGCGCGCAGACGTTCGACGCGCAGGCGGAGCGCGTGCTCGGGCGTGCCCGCCGCGGGTGCCTTGGGCTCGATCAGCCGGTGCTGGCGGCCCTGCTGGGCGAGATCGATCTGCAGGCGCACGAAGGACTCGGCCGCCCTGACCGCGTTGGCGTGCGACTCGCGCAGGTAGGCCGGCATGCGCGCGGTATCACCCTCGAGCAGGCCGCCGATGGTGTGGATGCCCTGCTGCGGCAGACGATCGAGCACGTAGCCCAGGCCGCCGTGCAGCTCGGCGGCGCGCTCGAGCTCGCACTCCAGGCACCAGGCCACGCCTTCCTTTTCGGCGAGCTCGCGCCAGGCACTGCGTGACGACGACGGTGCCGGCGCCCCGACGGCGTCACCGGCCAGCCAGCTGGCCAGCGCGCCGACCAGCTCCGCGCGGGTCGGGCCCGGCAGCACGGTGCGCACCCGCTGCGCGATCGAACCGTCCGACAGCAGATCCCTGACCGTCGCTCCCGGCAGGGACTCGGCCAGGAACGCGGTCAGCGAGCGCATCTCCGCCGGGATCGATGATTCGCGCACCAGCTCGACGAGGGGAACCTCCAGCCGTGACACGAGCCCCGCGGACAGCGCCAGGCGGCCCAGCTGCTGGAGGGTTCGGGCCTGCGAAAGCGCGTGCGGGTCCTGCATGGCGACGCGGAACCTAGCACGCATCCCTGATGCTGCACGCACGCGCAGGACCGTCGCTTGACCGCGACGACGCGCGCCGCTACGGTCTGAGAACCTTGGCCGAAAACTACGTGCAGCACCTCACCCGGGGCGGGGAGCTGCTCCGCGCGGACCGTGTGGACGAGGCAAAGCTCGAGCTCGAAGCCGCGCGCGCCCTCAAGCCCGGCGACATCAAGATCCTCAGCCTGCTCGGGCTGGTCTACTTCCGCCTCGGCCAGTTCGACGACGCGCGCACGATCTATGCCGAGCTGGTCAAGAAGCAGCCCAAGGACGCGTCCTTGCGGCTCAACTTGGGCCTGGTGCACCTCAAGCTGGGCGACGTCGACTCGGCCATCGGTGAGCTGCAGGCCGCGCGCGAGCAGGATCCCAGCCAGACGCGCACGGTCGGCTACCTGGGCCTGGCCTACGCGCGCAGCGGCCAGTACGCCAAGGCGCGCGAGGCCTTCCTGCAGGCCGGCCAGGACGACCTGGCGCGCGAGATGGAGCAGTACCTGCACGATTCGCCCACCGAGATCCGCGACGTGCCGCCCTTGCCGCGCCGCGCGCCCACGTCGAGCGAGCCACGCCCCAACGGACCGGTCGCGCCCGCGCCGGTGGGACCCGCGCAGGTGGTGCGCCGCGCCCAGACCCAGCGGCCGACGCCCGTGCCCGAGCTGGCTTCCGTCGACGACCCGCACGAGACGCCCACCTTGCGCCTGTCGCCCAGCGAGGCGCTCGCGGTCGCCGCGGCCTCGACCTCGGATCTGGCCATCCCGACCCCGGCGCAGCCGATCGAGCCCGCGGCGGCTGCGGTGGTCGCCGAGCCCATGGCCGAAGGCGTGGTCTCGGCCGCGGTGCGCATCGCCGCGCCGCCGGCGCCCCTGGCCACCTTCGTCTCCGACGGGCGCGGCACGCCCACGCCGCTGTCGCACTTCGCCACCTCGCGGCTCATCCGTCCCGACGACGGCGAGCTGCCCTTCGAGCTGGCCGCGGGCGACACGCTGATCGTGCGCGTGCGCGGGCGCATGCTCTCGCGCACCGAGGGCGTGGTGGTCTCGGGCGGCGAGCTGTCGTACGAGCCGGCGACCAAGCGCGTGCGCGGCCGCACCACCGACGAGCCCTTCGGCTCCGACGCGCGGCCCATGTTCTTCGTGTCCGGGCACGGCCACCTGTGCGCGTCGCCGCGCGGCGGTAAGTTCACCGCGCTCGAGCTCAGCGACGACGCGCTCTACGTGCGCGAGGAGCTGCTCTACGCCTTCGAGGAGCGCCTGCGCTGGGAGAACGGCCACATCCCCGGCTCCGACGACAAGATGAACATCGTGCAGTTCCGCGGCGAGGGCTGCGTGGCCCTGCGCACGCCGCGGCCCACGCTCACCGTCAAGCTGGCGCCCGAGAAGGTGCTCTACGTCGATGCCACCTTGCTGGCCGGCTGGATCGGCCGCGTGGTCCCGCGCGTGGTCGCGCCCGCCGCCGGCGGCGACGCCTCGGCGCCCTTCGTGGAGTGCTCGGGCGAGGGCGTCATCATCGCGCTCGAGCCGAGCGAGCACGACACCGGCCACGACGCGGTCCGGGAGACCTGAGTGAAGCGCGGCAAGCTGCGCCCGCTGCGTGACGAGATCACCGATCTGCCCAACGTCATCACCCTGGCGCGCATCTGCACCCTGCCGCTGGTGCTGGTGTTCATCGACAACTACAGCCGCACCGCCTCGTTCGCGTCGGGGATGATCTTCGCCGCCGGCGGCGTGTCCGACTCGCTCGACGGCTACCTGGCGCGCAAGCGCGGCCAGGTCAGCGTGCTGGGGCAGTTCCTCGATCCGCTCGCCGACAAGCTGTTCGTGCTGGGCACGCTGGTCTTCCTGGTCGCGCACGGGCGCGTGGCCGAGTGGCTGGTGGTGGTGCTGATGTCGCGCGAGCTGGCCATCACCGGCCTGCGCGCCATCGCGTCGAGCTACGGCCTCATCATCGCGGCGGGCGCGGGCGGCAAGGCCAAGACCGCCCTGCAGACGGTGGGCATCACCTTCCTGCTCATCCACTTCCGCTACCGCATCCTGCTCTTCGACGCCAACATCGACTTCCACGAGGTCGGCACCTACCTGGTCTACGCGTCGCTGGCGCTGTCCTTGTGGTCGGCGGGTGAGTACTTCCGCTTCTTCGTGCGCGCCGCCGAGGAGCTGGAGCGGCGCAAGAGCTGATGGCGCGGGCAGTCGTCTTGCCCGGCCCGGCCATCGATGCGCTCGAGGCCGCGCGCCGCCTGGCCGGGCTGCCCGGGCGCTTCCTGCTCCATTCGGCCAGCGACGCCGACGGGGTGGGCCGCTGGTCGTTCGTGGGCGCGGCGCCGGCGGAGACGCTGCGCATCGCACACGCGCCCGCGGGCGGCGGCCTGGCCGCGCTCGACGCCGCGCTGGCCCGGGCCGAGGCGCGCGCCGGCAGCGACGACGACGCGGCGGCGCCGCGTCCGCTTCTGGTCGGCTTCCTGTCCTACGACCTGGGCCGCGCGCTCGAGCCCCACGCGGCGGCGGGCGCGCGCGGCGACCCTGCTGACGTCCCTGACCTCTGCTTCGCGGCCTACGACGCGATCTGGCGCGCCGACGCGGCGAGTGGACGCGCCGAGGTCATCGGTACGCCCGCGGCCGCCGCCGCGCTGCACGCGCGGCTCCTGCAACCGGCAGCGCCCGCGCCACGTCCGCGCGTGGGCGACCTCATCGCCGACGAGACCGACGAGCACCACGCGGCCGCGGTTCGCCGCGTGCTCGAGTACATCCGCGCCGGCGACGTCTACCAGGTCAACCTGGCCCGCCGGCTGCGCGCGCCGCTCACGCCCGCCGACGCCGACGCGCTCGCCATCTACGAGCAGGTCGCGCGCGTCGCGCCCGCGCCCTACGGCGCGCTCATCGAGGCCGACGACGTGGCGCTTTGCTCCGACTCGCCCGAGCTGTTCCTGCGCCGCGCGCCCGGCGCCACGCGGGTCGAGACCCGACCCATCAAGGGCACGCGCGCGCGCGGCGGCGACGCGGCCGCCGACGCCGCGCTGATCGCCGAGCTGCGCGCCGACGCCAAGGAGCTGGCCGAGCACCTCATGATCGTGGATCTGCTGCGCAACGATCTGGGCCGCGTCGCGCGCATCGGCTCGGTGCGCGTCGACGACTACGCGCGCGTGGTCTCGCTGCCCACGGTCCACCACCTCATCTCGACGGTGAGCGGCGAGATCGACGCCCGGCCCGCGGCGCTGCTCGCGGCCCTCTTCCCGGGCGGCTCGATCACCGGCGCGCCCAAGATCCGCGCCATGCAGATCATCGACGAGCTCGAGCCGGCGCTGCGGGGCGCGTACACCGGCGCGTTCGGCTACTTCGGCACGCGTGGCGCGCTCGATCTGGCCATCGCCATCCGCACCGTGGTCGTGCAGCGCGGCGCGGCCGGCGCCGAGCTGCACCTGCACGTCGGCGGCGGCATCGTGGCCGATTCGGATCCTGCGCGTGAGCTGGAGGAGACCGAGGAGAAGGCGGCCGCCTGGCGGCATGCCCTGGCCGGGCTGCGTTAGCCCCCTCGCTCCAGCTACAGGAACGTCTCTTCCAGGAAGGTCACCGCGTCGGCGAATGCATTGCCGTCGCGCGATTCGTTCATGCCCGACATGTTGGTCACCTGGTACATGGCGCTGACCGTGGGCGACACGTTGAACCAGATGCCGAAGCCGCGCCCGCTCGTGGGCGGGACGGCAGTGAACGTGACCTCGTTGTTGCCGGTGTCGTAGTACGCGATCGCGCCATGCAGCGGACCGAGGGTGGCACCGGCCAGGCCGCCCGCGCCCTTGACGAGGTGGACCACGACCAGTCCGCTGCCGGCCTCCGGCGTCACCCCCGAGGCCATGTGCATGTCGTCGTAGTAGGTCTGCAGGATCACCGGCAGCTGCACGTCGAGCGAGCTCACGCCTGCCAGCGTGATCACCTTGGCGCCGTTGCGCAGCTTCTTGGTCGGGTCGCTGACCTCGAGGACGACCTGGTTGAGGGCCGGCTTGGCGCCCTTGAACTTGCCGTTCACGTCGGTCTTCACGGTCGTGAGCAGGGTGCCGTTCAGGTTCTTGAACGTGACCACCATGTCGGCCTGCTTGACCGCGGCACAGTTGCCCGGGCTGCGCACATCGACGACCTGGCAGACGCTGCCGGTGATGCCCGCGGTCATGCCGCCGTCCGGGCCGGGCAGGACCTCGGCATCGATGTCGCCCACGCCGCCCTGCGGCCCGCCCGGCGTGCCGCTCGGGCCGGGCGGTACGCCCGCCGGGAACGTGGTGGCGTTCTCACACGCGGCGAGGGTCAGTGCCAGTCCGAGCGCGCCGAGCAGAGACGGTCCTATGCGCATGCCCCCTCAGGGTAAGCGCAATCCCTGCCGCTGCCAAACAAGTGACCGTGGCCACGCCGTGCCAGGGCTGCGCGCGCCAGGACGCCAGCCCTACCCAGATGCATGCGCAGCCGACCAGATAGGCGCCCAGCACCCGTCCGCCGCGTGGGCGGCGCACGTACACCACCAGCAGCAGGGTCAAGATTGCCAGCGCCACCGCCTCGATGGGCTGGACCGCGTAGAGCGGCGGCGTCGAGCGCGCGGCCAGCGGTACGATGCCGCGCGCGGCCAGCTCCTGCCAGGCGATGGTGCCCTGGCCGAACGTGACCGCGAACGGCGCGCCCGTCGGTGCAATGCGCCCGTAGCAGCAGCCGACCGCGAAGCAGCCGAGCAGGGCCACGGCGTGCGCCGCGGCCAGTCCGCAGCCGAGCAGATCCAGGGCCAGCCAGGGCGACAGCTCGCGGCTGCGCGCGAACGCCGCGGCCGCCGCGCACGCCGCCGCCAGCCCGACGGCATAGCTCATGGCCAGGGGCAGCCCATGCGACGTGCCGCCGCCGAACATGCCCCCCAGGCGGGCGGCGATGATCCCCACCGACGCGGCCCAGAAGCACAGCGCCAGCGCCGTGCGCGCGCTCACACCCGCGCGGCGCCCTGCCAGCGCCACCACCATGGTACCGACCCCGCCACCCAGGCCCAGGTACAGGCCAAGAAGGCTCAATCCGACGCTAAGGCCGTGGATCCGGAGCTGCAGGACGAGGGGGGTCATGGCGCTTGAGCAACCAGAAAACCCCCCAGACGATGAGCGGTATTCCTATCCATTGCGAAGTCGACAGCCCGATCAGCGCGCCGCGCTCGTCGTCACGCAGGAACTCGAGCAGGAAGCGCAGTGTGCCGTACAGCACCAGGAAGGCGGCGAAGACGTCGCCGTGGCGTTGCTTGCGCGGACGCACGACCCAGTAGAGCAGGGCGAAGATGCCCAGGCAGCCGATCGACTCGTAGAGCTGCGTCGGGTGCACGTGTGCGTGCCCGGGCAGGGTAGGGAAGTCCACGCCCCAGGGCAGGTCGGTGGGCCGACCGTAGCAGCAGCCATTCAGGAAGCAGCCCATGCGCCCGAAGAACAGGCCGTAGGCCACCACCGGCGAGCAGAGATCCGCGATGCGCAGGAGGCCCAGTCGCTTGCGCTGCGCGTACCACAGGCCCACCGGCGCGGCGAGCAGGAAGCCGCCGTAGAAGGCCAGGCCGCTCTGCCAGAACTTGAGCGCGGCCAGGCAGTCGCGCGGCGGGTAGCAGGTGTGGTTGACCTGGTTGCACAGGTAGTCGAAGCCGCACTGCGAGTCGGCCGTGCACGTGGCCACCTTGGCGTCGATGGCGGGCACCAGCTTGGGATCGGTGCACAGGTGCACGAAGTCCTGCAGATGCCCATCGGCGAGCACCGAGAGCAGGCGCGCGCCCAGCAGCCCGAAGACCACGCACAGCAGGGCCAGATCCACGATGCGGTCGCCGTTGCGACCCGAACGATCCTCCTCACGTCGCGCCAGCCAGGTGGCCAGCGTGAACCCGATGATGAGCATCGTCATGTACGCGGGAAATTCGACCTTGCCGATCAGCGGCAGGCTGAACTCCCACAGGAGCGGGTTCATCCCTGCTTGCGGCCCTTCTGTGGATCGGCCAGGTTCTCGACCGCCGTGGCTTCCTTGTGCCGGCGCTGCTCACGCCCGACGTCGAGGAACATGATGGCCACACCCACGACCAGCGCGCAGTCGGCGATGTTGAACGCCGGCCACTCGCTCTTGCCGATCTTCCACACCACGAAATCGGTCACCTTGCCGGCGAGCAGGCGGTCGATGACGTTGCCGATGGCGCCGCCCGCGACCAGCGCCAGCGCCGCGGTCATCCATTTCTGCTCGTCGCGCGCCCGGCGCAGGATGAACAGGATGGCCACGGTCGCCGCCACGCCGACCACCGACAGGAACACGCGCGAGCCGGTCTGCCCGGCGAACATGCCGAAGGCGCTGCCGGTGTTGTACGACAGGCGCCAGTCCCAGTAGCCCTTGATGACCGTGGCACTGTGCCCGGCGGTGACGAGCTCGTGCCGCGCCCACCACTTGGTGAGCTGGTCGAGCACGATGCTCAGGATTCCCACGAACGCGAACAGTTTGTAACGACGGGCCATCAGCTTGCTTTCTTCATCTCCGAGAGAACCTGAGCGCAACGCGGGCAGACTTCGCCACCCGCCTCGTGCCACTTCCAGCAGCGCGCGCAGCGGGTGCCGGGCGCCTGATCGACGATGATTTCGGGCTCGCCCGCGGCGTCGGCGGGGTCGAGGACGACCGCCGAGACGACGAAGAAGTCGGGCAGCTCGGCCAGCTGCGCCGTGAGTAGCGCGCGGTCGCCAATTGCCGGCTTGATGGTCACGCGCGCGTCGAGCGGGGCGTGCTTGGCGGCGCGGAACGGCTCGAGCGCGGCCAGCACGCGCGCGCGGTACATCATCAGGCCAGTGTACTTCTGCGCCAGCGCGCCCTCGGCGTCGAGCGCGACGCCCTCGGGCATGAGCGCCAGGTGCACCGACTCGGCCGCCCTGGGCGTGCGCGGCAGGTGCGCCCAGACGTCCTCGGCGGTGAAGGCGAGGATGGGCGCGGCCAGGGTGGCGAGCGCCTGCGCCATGGCGTGCAGCACGGTCTGGGCGGCGCGGCGCGAGCGCGAGTCACGCCCGTCGCAGTAGACGCGGTCCTTGGTGACGTCTAGGTAGAACGCCGACAGCTCGACGGTGACGTAGTCGACGATGGCGCGGAAGACCACGTGGAACTCGTACTCGTCGTAGGCCTTGCGCACGCGCGCGACGAAGTCGTCGAGACGCGCCATGGCCCAGGCGTCGAGGCCCGCGAGCTGCGCGCGCGGCACCGCGTGCTTGCCGGGATCGAAGTCGTGCAGGTTGCCCAGCACGAAGCGGCAGGTGTTGCGGTACTTGCGGTACGACTCGCCCAGCTGGTTGAGGATGGTGCGCGAGTAGCTCATGTCGGAGCGGAACTCGACCGACGAGACCCACAGGCGCAAGAGCTCCGCGCCCTGCGCCCCGATGACGTCGTCGGGCGGGATGTAGTCGACCTTCTTGCCTTCCTTGCGCCGCTTCTCGATCTCCGTCTTGGAGTACGGGTTGCCGTGCTCGTCCAGCACGAAGCCGTGGGTCAGCACGGCCTTGTAGGGGGCGTGGCCGGCCACGCCGATGCCCGCCAGCAGCGACGAATGGAACCAGCCGCGGTGCTGGTCGGAGCCCTCCAGGTACAGGTCGGCGGGCGTGGCCAGCTCGGGCCGCTGCTCGCACACCGCGTACCACGACACGCCCGACTCGAACCACACGTCGACGATGGCCTGCTCCTTGCGGAAGGTGGCGTTGCCGCAGCCTTCGCAGGTGGTCTCGGGCGGGATGAGATCCTTGGCCTCGCGCCTGAACCAGGCGTCGGCGCCCTCGGCGGCGAACAGCGTGGCCACGTGGTCCATGACCTCGCCGTCGACCAGCGACTCGTCGCACTGCTCGCAGTAGAACACCGGCAGGGGCACGCCCCAGGCGCGCTGGCGCGACAGGCACCAGTCGGGCCGGTGCTCGATCATGCCGAAGATGCGGTTCCGGCCCCAGGGCGGGATGAAGCGCGTCTTGTCGATCTCCTCCAGCGCGCGCTTGCGCAGGTCGCGCTGCTCGAGGCTGATGAACCACTGCGGCGTGGCGCGGAAGATGACCGGGTTCTTGCAGCGCCAGCAGTGCGGGTAGCTGTGCCGGATGCTGTCCTTGGCATCCGAGAGCAGCGCGTCCACCGACGCCAGGTGCGCGACGATCTTCGGGTTGGCCGCGAACACCTTCAGGCCCACCCACTCGGCGGGCGCCTCGGCGGTGAACTCGCCCGCGTCGTTGACCGGGGCGTAGGTGTCGATCTTGTGCTCCTGGCCGACCTTGTAGTCGTCGGCGCCGTGGCCGGGCGCGGTGTGCACCAGGCCCGTGCCCGCCTCGAGCGTGACGTGGTCGGCGAACCAGACGCGGAAGTCGACCTCGGCGCGCGGCCTGGCGATGAACGGGTGGCGGTAGCGCGCGCCTTCCAGCTTGAGCAGGCGGTCGCGCGCCACGTCGATCCAGGTCGACTCGTCGACGGGCAGCTTGACCGCCTCGAGGAACGCGCGCGCGCGCGCCTTGGCCACCAAGAGGTGCTCGCCGTCGGCACGTCCCGAGGGCACGGCGACGTACTCGTAGGTCGGCTGCAGCACCACCGCCAGGTTGGCGGGCAGGGTCCACGGCGTGGTCGTCCAGATGACCAGCGAGACCGGCTTGCCGCGCAGACGATCGTCGAGCAGCTCGCCGCTCGCCTCCAGCGTCATGCGCACGTAGATCGACGGCGAGGTGTGGTCCTGGTGCTCGATCTCCGCCTCGGCCAGCGCGGTCTTGTCGTTGAAGCACCAGTGCACCGGCTTCTTGCCCCGGTACAGGTAGCCGCCCGACGCGAACGCGGCGATGGCGCGCACGATGGCCGCCTCGTACGACGGCTCCAGAGTCAGGTAGGGATGCTCCCAGTCGCCGAAGACGCCCAGGCGCTTGAATTCGGTGCGCTGGGTGTCCACCCAGTGCATGGCCGCCTTGTGACACTCCTGGCGGATCTCCAGCTTGGACATGCCGGCCAGCTTGTCGCCCAGCTCGCGCTCGACGGCGAGCTCGATGGGCAGGCCGTGGCAGTCCCAGCCCGGCACGTAGGGCGCCGAGTGGCCGGTCATGGTCCGGTACTTGACGACCAGATCCTTGAGGACCTTGTTGAGGATGTGGCCGTAGTGGATGTGGCCGTTCGCGTAGGGCGGGCCATCGTGCAGGATGAACTTGGGCCCGTCCTTGCGCGCCGCCGAAATCTTGCCTTGCAGGCCGATCTCCGCCCACTTCGCGAGCAACTCGGGCTCGCGCTTGGCCAGGTTCCCACGCATCGGAAACTCCGTCGCGGGCAGGATGATCGTGTCTTTGTATGCGCTTTCGTTCTCGGCCATGAGCCGACGGACTCTAGCACAGCCAAACGCGTGAAAAAGCACGGCTAAGAACGGTGGTTGACGCCCGCCCGCATCGGGCGAAAATGGGAGCGCCGTCGTCACACGCCGCGGCTCGAGCCCGCGGCGGAGGAGACCCATGTTTCACTGTCGAACTGGACTAGTTGTGCTCAGCAGCATCGCTTTCCT
>Ga0209515_10005748_pt1 | contig 15915 bp, 11 predicted proteins | sample Subgroupgradi54m_FD_187454 | JGI IMG/M metagenome (GOLD analysis project Ga0209515, IMG submission 187454) | Subsurface groundwater microbial communities from S. Glens Falls, New York, USA - GMW60B uncontaminated upgradient, 5.4 m (SPAdes)... ...
CCCGCCACGATCATCATCAGCCCGCCCCAGTCGACCTGCGCCTCCGCCTGCTTCCACGTGAGCACGCGAATTCCCGGCAGGAACAACGCGACGCCCCCGGCCAAGCCGACCGCTTCCACGGGCAGCGCGATGCGACCGCCGCTCCACTGTTCGAGCAACGGCTCGATCAGCCAGAGCGTGACGACGACGGCGAAGACGAAGAGGGTGCGCGTCTCCGCAGGGCGCAGTGGCCCGATCTCGCGGAGCCGGGCGCGGACCGCGTCCGAGGTGATCGGCAATCGGTCGATTTCCGGCGGAAACAGCCAGCGCAGGATCCACCACGCGAATGGAATCATCAGCAGCGACGCGGGGGTGCCGAGCAGCATCCAGCGTCCGAACGACACGTCGACGTGCGCAAGCTGTTTGAGCTGTGCGATGGCCACGATGTTCGCCGCAGTGCCAGCCGGCGTCGCGATGCCGCCGATGAGCGGGCCGAACGCCGTCGCGATCATCAGCGAGCGCCCGAAGTTGCTTTCGCCGGGACGGAGCCCAGCGTCCTGGAGCAGCCCGACGCCAAGCGGCAGCAGCATGGCCGCGACCGCCATGTCGGTGATCCACATCGAGATGAGGGTGCCGACCGTCAACACGCCAAGCAGCACGCGGTCGGTGCGGGTTCCAACCCGCAGCAGCACCACGTACGTGAGGCGTGTGCCAAGGCCCGACTGCGTGAACGCGGCGGAGAGCATCAGAACGCCGATGAAGAACGTGATGACTGGATCGCCGAAACCGGCACGGACCACCGTGCGATAGTCGGCGATGCCGAACGCCGGGATGAGGAGGACGACGAGCAGTGACGTGGCCGCGAACGGCAGCGTTTCGGTCACCCAGAGCGTAACCGCGAACGCCATGATCGCGAGACACGCTTTGCCATTGGCGGTCAGCGCGATCAGGTTGCCCGCGCGCTCCAGCGGCGCCGGCGATGGCAGTGCGTAGATGGCGAACAGCAGGACGACGGCCGCCACCAGGATCGCGAGCTTGCGATCGGCGCGTGGCACCCACTCGTCCACGTCAGAAACCGAAGCGGGCGCCGAGCTGAATCGTTCGCGCCGGCCGCGCGCTCGAGATGACGCCAAAGTCCGCGGCACCCAGGGTGGCGCCGGGCAGGTTGAAATTGGTGTGATTCAGCAGGTTGTACACCTCCACTCGGACATCCAACGTCTTGCCCGCAGCAAGGCCGATGCTCTTCTCGACCGTCAGGTCAGTCGTGACGTAACGCGGGCCACGAAGCACTGACCGTGGCGAGTTGCCGAACGTCAGCGCCGCCGGATTGGCAAACGCCGCGGTGTTGAACCAGCGCGTCAACGTCTGCTCGCTCGCCGGCAGCTCTGGATCGCCCACCAGGTTCGGTCGCAGTGGACCAGCCGGGAACGCGTTGGTGGTGTTCGCCGTGGTCAACACCGTGAACGCCGGTCCGGACATCACCGTTTCGACACCACCGACCCTCCAGTTCGCAAGGACCGCATCCAGATACTTGTTCCCGGTGAACGGCTGCAATTCGTACAACACGGTCAGCACGAAGTGATTGGGAACGTCGCTGGCGCTTCTCGCCCAATCCAGGTTGCGGTGATAGGCATCCATGTAGCTCGCCTGATTCACACCGGCGATGTTGGCGTACTCGTTGGATGATTCGGCATCGTCCATGAAGCGCGAGCGGGTGTAATGGCCAAGGAATGAGAAGCCCGATGAGAAGCGCTTCTCAAGGCGCACGAAACCGCCGTGATAGCTCGACTTGCCGACCGAGGGATTGATCAGGGTGACGTTGCTGAACTGCGGGAACGGCCGCAGCGGCTGGGTGTCGCCTGACGTCACGCGATCCGGAGCCACCTGATTCAGCGACAGATCATTCGTCGTCAGATGCCGGCTGATATTGGTGATGTACCCGAGCTCGACCACGAGTCCGTTGCCAAGGTCGCGCTGCAGGTCGAGATTGGCCTGATACGACGTCGGCGCGACCTGGTGCGGATCGAAATACGACACCGCAGTATTCGGCCGAGTGCCGACTGGCACCGCACCGAGACCGGCGGTCAGATCAGGCCTTGAGTAGGCGGGGAACCCATCACGCAGACTGAACGCGCTTTGCGTGGTCGCCTGAGACACGACGAAGCTCGCGGCCGTGGAAAATCCGAGGGCCGCTGTGTCACCGATGGTGTTGCTGACCGTCGGGCCATAGAAGATCCCGGTGCCACCACGAAGGACCGTGCGCCCGGACCTGTCGAGCTGATAGGCGAAGCCGACGCGCGGGCCGAAGTTGTTCGTGTCGGTTGCGAACGCCCGTTCCGGGACGCCGTTCATTCCTGCAAACGTCACCACACCAGGCGTACCCGAGACCGGGTTGATGGCCGTCAGGTCAAACGAGTTCATCTTGTTGTTGGCCTCGCGGCGCGGCAGCTCGGCTTCCCACCGCAGCCCGTAGTTCAACGTGAGGCGGCTCGTCAGGCGCCAGTCGTCCTGCGCGTAGAAGGCCCAGTAGGAGGCGCGAGTCTGAATCAGATCGGAGACCTGTACGCTTCCGGCATTCACTTCTCCAAGCAGGAACGACGCGAGCGCATTGCCTGTGTTTGCCGCGCCAAGGTTGCTCGTGATGAGCGGCGTGAATGTCAGGCTGCCTGAGGATCCGCGGTCGCGGATCTCGTCGTTTGCCCCGGCCCGGAACTCTGCGCCGAACTTGAACGCGTGCCGCCGGTGCGACCAGGAGAGTGATTCCAGGATCTGCCGATCGAGAATCGGTGTCTGGACACGGGCCACGGTCGCGCTGCTCAGCGAAGCGTAGCCTGGAATCGTGAACGCCGGGAACGCCTGATCGTTGACCCCGCGGAGACCGATCGCGCTGGCGAGGTTCGTTCCGAGACCTGGCCGCTGGTCGATGAACTTCCTGCGCAGGTACGTGAGGCGCAGCTCGTTGACGACTGAAGGGGTGAAGACATGCGTGTGAGCGCCGGTCAGGCTCTGCACGCGCACGTCGGTGCGGTCGCTGAGCGGATCGGCGACAGGATCGCCGTACGACCCGCTGACCTCGGTGTGGCTGTTGTTGATGTAGTAGCGAACTGTCAGCAGGTCTCCTATCCGCAGCTGATGATCGAGGCGACCCACCAGGATGTCGCGATCCAGCGTCGAGTCGCTGTTGCCTCCGTAGTTGTTGGCATTCGCCGCGGTGCCCTGCCGGTTCGGTTGCGGATAGTACTGCAGCGCGGCGAGCGCGACGGGATCGAACCGCTCCCGTGGAACGATGTTGCCCGAAAACGGCTGCCGCGTCACCGGGTCGGAGATGACGACCGGTACGCCGGCGTTGGTCCTGAGATCCGAGAAGTCGCCCTGTCGATTGAGGAGCGTCGGCACCGTTGACACAACCGCGTCGCTCGTGAGCTGACGGGTGCGCTCCCACGACCCGAAGAAGAAGGTCTTGCCCTTCCTGATCGGGCCGCCGAAGGTTCCACCGAACTGGTTCAGGTGAATCGGAGGCTTTGACGAGGCAAAGAAGTTCCGCGCATCCAGCGCATCGTCACGCAGCGACTCGAAGACCGTCCCGTGAAACTGGTTGGTACCCGACCTTGTCGACATCACCACGATCCCGCCCGTCGAATGGCCGAACTCCGCGCCATAGTTGTTGGTGATGACCTTGAACTCCTGCATCGCGTCCACCGGCAGGCTCGTGAGCTGCTGCGGGCGGGTCAGGCCGACGGCGTTCGAGGCGTTGCCGCCGTCGAGGATGAAGTTCTGGTTGCGGGCGCGGCCGCCGGCCACCGAGAACACGGGATAGTTTTCCGCCGTGCCGCTGCCCTGATCGATCATCACCACACCAGGCGCCAGCGAGACGAGCGATGAGGCCGCCCGATTCGGCAGGGGCAGCGCGGTCAGCATCTCCCGGGTGATTGTCTGCGCGATATTGGAGCTCTGCGAGTCGATCAGCGGCGCCTTGGCCTCGACCGAGATCGACTCGCTCTGCCTCGCGATCTCGAGCGTGACGTCGATCGCCAGCGTCTGGCTCACGGCCAGCGTGAGTGCGGTTCGAGCGGCCGGCTCGAAGCCGTCGACGTTGACCTCGACACGATATTTCCCTGGCACCAGCGCACCGACCCGGTACAACCCCTCCTCGTTCGTCACCGTGTCGAGGGTCACGCCGGAGTCTTCATTGCGGATCGTCACGGAGGCGCCAGGAAGAGGCGCGCCGCTGCTGTCCTTCACGAGCCCGGCAATGGTGCTCGACCCACTTTGCGCGAGTAGCGCTGCCGGCAGCAGCACTGCCGCGGCGAACGCGGCGACCCGTGCAATTTTAAGGAATCCCATGAACGCTTCTTCTCCAAGACTTCGCGACAACATGAACTGGATCGCGGCGGTCGGCCGATCGACTGAGGGGGCGAGAAGCGCGAAAATCAAGAAAACCAGCGGAAGGGGCGCTCACCTGCCTGTCGTCGGCCCGATACACGCGCATCGACACGCGTCGACGCGGTGGGGAGGGCAACAACAGCGGACACCGGAGAGGGCCATCACCGTCATCGACCCAGAAAGTCTACATAATCTGTAGACTAAACGTCACCAGTTATTTTGGTTCGTGTTTTCGTTGCCTATTGGCGTTTTCGGCGCCCAACCCGCGCCACCTGCGCGTTGAGTCCGGCAAGGGTCGTGTTGTCGAGAATCCGGGCGGTCGCGTCGCGCACATCCTTCATCGCCAGGCGGACGCCGCACGTTTGCTCGTCCAGGCACTCCTCGCACTTCATGTACGCCGTCTGGCTCACGCAGGGGATCAGCGCCAGCGGTCCGTCGAGCACGCGAATCACCTGGCCCACCGTAATGTCGGCCGGCTTCCGGCTCAGGAAATAGCCCCCGCCTCTGCCCTTCTTGCTCTGCAGCAGACCGTGCCGCTTCAGCTCCAGGAGAATGGCCTCCAGAAACTTCTTGGGCAGCCGCTGCCGGCTCGCCAGTTCGGATACGAGCACCGGGCCACGGCCGGCCTCCTCGGCCAGCATGAGCACAGCCTTCAGCCCGTACTTGGACTTCTTGGTCAGCACCCCTTCACTCTACCGCATAGGTAGGCTAATCGGCCGCAACTCGCAGCGCGGATTTGACTTCCGTCCTGATCGAGGTAAGAATTTCAAAATCGTGTTGCTCGTCTCCTGCCCTCCGTGTGCGTGCGCTTGTTGTATGAGGACCTGTACGGTCCCCGCGCTCTCGGTCCCGGTGTAGGAGCAACGACGTAGAACTCCTGACAACACGCAAAGATCGAAAGCCCGGGGATGCAAATCCCCGGGCTTTTCTGTTTTAGAGGCGATCATCGTTTTCATTTGGTCAAACGGATGTCGACTATTACGCTGCCTGTGGACATGGACGTCGCATTAACACCGCGCCTGGATCATCTGCGCGCGCTCGAGGCTGAGAGCATCCACATCCTGCGGGAGGTGGTGGCCGAGTTCGAGCGCCCGGTGATGCTCTACTCGATCGGCAAGGACTCGTCCTGCCTGCTGCGCCTCGCGCAAAAAGCGTTCTACCCTGGTCCGATTCCGTTCCCGCTGCTTCACGTCGACACCACATACAAGTTCCAGGAGATGATCGCCTTCCGTGACGAGATGGCCGACGCCGTCGGCGCGCGCCTCATCGTGCACACGAACGAAGAGGCCATCGGCGACGGGACGCAGCCGTTCAAGGTCGGCACGCAGCGCTGCTGCGGCCTGCTCAAGACCAAGGCGCTGCTCGACGCGCTGCAGGCCGGAAACTTCGATGCGGCGATCGGTGGCGCGCGGCGCGACGAAGAGCGCTCGCGCGCGAAGGAGCGCATCTTCTCGGTCCGCGACGCCAACGGCCAGTGGGATCCGAAGCGCCAGCGGCCGGAGCTGTGGAGCCTGCTGAACGGCAAGCTTCGACCCGGCGAGAGCATCCGCGTCTTCCCGCTGTCGAACTGGACCGAAATCGACGTCTGGCAGTACATCCACGCCGAACACATTCCGATCGTCCCCCTCTACTTCGCCAAGGAGCGCGAGGTCATCGTCCGCGGCAATTCGCTGATCGTGCAGGAGCAGCCGTTCGTGGTGACGATGCCAGGTGAAAAGCCGCAGATGGTGAAGTGCCGCATGCGATCACTTGGATGCTCGCCTTGCACCGGCGCGATCAAGTCGGACGCCGACACGATTCCAAAGATCATCGAGGAGCTCATCGCGACGCGTCAGTCGGAACGCCAGCTCCGGATCATCGACCACGACCAGGACGGCTCCATGGAGATGAAGAAGCGCGAAGGCTACTTCTGATGTCTGGGCTGCTCCGTATCTGCACCGCTGGAAGCGTCGATGACGGCAAGAGCACGCTGATCGGCAGGCTCCTGTACGACTCGCAATCGGTATACGAGGATCAGATTCATTCGGTCGAGAAGGCATCGAAGAACCGCAACGCCGGCCCGATTGATTTCTCTCTCTTTACCGATGGCCTGCGCGCCGAGCGCGAGCAGGGGATCACCATCGACGTCGCTTACCGCTACTTCGCGACCGCGCGGCGGAAGTTCATCCTCGCAGACACCCCCGGGCATGAGCAGTACACGCGGAACATGGCGACCGGCGCCTCGACCGCCGACCTTGCGATCCTGCTGATCGACGCGCGCCAGGGCGTTCGGGTGCAGTCTCGACGGCACGCCCGCATCGCACGACTGCTCGGCATCACTGACTTCGTGCTCGCGATCAACAAGATGGATCTCGTCGACTTTGATCGCGACGTTTACGAGGGCATCCGCGACGATTTCGAGGAGATGCTCGTCGGCGCGCGCGTGCACGCGATACCGCTCAGCGCTCTCCACGGCGATAACGTGATCACGCAGAGCGACCGGACACCTTGGTTCGACGGCCAAAGCCTGCTCCAGTATCTCGAGACGGTCCGGGTGACGCGTGACCTGACGCAGCTCCCGTTCCGCTTTCCGGTGCAGCTCGTGCTTCGGCCGGACCACGACTTCCGCGGCTACGCGGGGCAGATCACGTCTGGCACGGTCCGTGTCGGCGACCGGATCATCGCGTCGCCCTCTGGGCGCACGGCTCGCGTCAACCGTATCGTCACCTACGACGGCGACCTCGATTACGCCTACGCGCCGATGTCGGTGACGCTGACGCTGGACGAAGAGATCGATATCAGCCGCGGCGACACGCTGACGCTCGAGCCGCCGATCGTCGGGACCGAGTTCGAGGCGGAAGTCGTGTGGATGGACGAACGCCCGCTCGATCCAGGCCGCGTGTATCTCATCAAGCAGTCGACGAGGACCGTGACGGCGGAGATCCATCACGGTCTCGTCATGAATCAGATCGGCACGGTAAACGTGTCGACGGCGCGTCCGCTGGTGTTCGATCGATATGCGGAGAACCGCTCGACCGGCAGCTTCATCATCATCGACCCGGCCACGCATTTCACGGCCGGAGCCGGGATGATCACGAACCCGCTCCACCACGCTGCGGCGGTCGTGAACGCGCCGCTCAGTGCCGCAGAGCGGCTCGCGCAGCTCGCGCGCCGGGCGGGCTCGGACGCGGAAGCGGTCGAGGCAATTCGGAAGGCGCTCGAGGATCTGTTGGCATGAGCACGGTCATTACCGGCGGGCTCGCGCGCGCCACTGCGCCATGCATCACCTCGAGCTTCCAGGCCGAATGCGTCGTGCTGACGCACATGCTTCTCGAGGAGAAGCCCGACATTCCCGTGCTCTTCCTCGATACGGTGCACCACTTCGCGCAGACGTACGCGTATCGCGACGAGCTGGCCACCGCCTGGAAGATGAACCTCGTCAACCTCCGCGCGGCGGAGCCGCGTCCGGGACTCTGGCAGGAGAGCACCGACAAATGCTGTGCGCTCCACAAGGTAGGACCGCTCTTCTCGGCCCTCGAGCAGTACGACGTCTGGTTCACCGCGCTCAGACGCGAGCAATCACCCTCGCGGGCGAACCTGCAGGAGGTCGAGCCGTTCCGACTGCCGAGCGGCAAGGTGATCCAGCGTGTCAGCCCGCTCGCCGCGTGGACGACCCGCGATGTATGGAAGTACGCGAAAGAGCACTCCATTCCGCTGCTCCCCCTGTACGAGGTGGGCTACACCAGCATCGGCTGCGAGCCGTGCACGACACCGCCGCTCGATCCCGATAATCCGCGCTCAGGACGCTGGCAGGGCCAGAAACTGGAATGCGGGATTCATATTCAGGCCGGGACGAAATAGACCGGACCGCTCGCAAACTCCCAATTCCCAACTCCCAATTCCCAAGGCGCGATGCCCGAGGTGCCCCTTGGGCGTTGGAAGTTGGAAGTTGGGAGTTGAATGCGGCTATCCCTTGTGCGATCTGACCGACAGTACGCACGCGGCGCCGAGCACCATCGAGACCGCGAGCAGCGCGAGGCCGATGTTGAACGAGTTCGTTGCGGTTCGGACGTAGCCGAGGATGTAGGGACCGACGAATCCGCCAAGGTTGCCGAACGAGTTGATCAGGCCGATCGACGCGGCCGCCGCCGACTCGGTGAGGAACGCGGTCGGGAGGGGCCAGAAACCCGGGAAGTATCCATCGACCCCCGCGGCGACGACGCAGAATGCGGCCACCACCAGCAGTGGATTGCCGCCCGCCATGATGACCAGCACGTAACCGACGCCACCGAGAACCATGGCGCTGGCTGCGTGCCACCGCCGCTCGCCCGTCCGATCCGACGAAGCGCCTACCAGCAACATCGAGACGAGGCCCGCCAGATGCGGGATCATCGCGACCACCGTCACCTTCAGATCGCTCCAGCCGGACGCCTGCTTGAGCAGCGTCGGCATCCAGATGTTCAGACCGTAGAAGCCAACGGTCGCGAAAAAGTATGCGCCGACGAGCAGCAGCACATCGCGATGACGCAGCGCCTGCCACATCGAGATCTGGCGCACGGCCTTTCGCTCCTGCTTCTCGCGCTCGAGCTCCTGGATGATCCACTGCTTCTCGTCGTCGGGAAGCCACCTGGCTTCGCGCGGCCAGTCCGTCAGGTAGTAGATCGTGATGAAGCCGAAGATCACCGCCGGAATGCCTTCGACAATGAACAGCCATCTCCACCCGGGCTGATTGAGCCAATGGACCCCGAGCAGCAGCCCGGAGACGGGTGAGCCGAGAAGATTCGAGACGGGAATCGCCGCCATGAACAACGCGACGGCCTTCGCGCGATCTTCGTACCGGAACCAGTGCGACAGATAGACGATGAGCCCCGGAAAGAACCCGGCTTCAGCCGCGCCGAGCAGGAACCGCACCCAGTAGAACTGCGTCGACGTCCTGACGAACGCCATCATGATCGCGAGGATGCCCCACGAAATCATGATGCGCGCGATCCACTTCCGCGCGCTCCAGCGCTCCACGAGCACGGACCCGGGAATTTCGAGAATCACATACCCGAAGAAGAAGATGCCGGCGCCGAACCCGAACACCTCTGCGCTGAACCCGAGGTCGCCGGCCATCTGCAGCGCGGCGTAGCCGACGTTGACGCGATCGAGGAACGCGATGATGTAGAGGACGAAGACGTACGGGATGACACGGAGGCTGATGCGGCGACGGGCCCGCTCGGCAACCGCGTCGAGACCGGGAGTCGAAACTCCCGGGTCCATCAATCCACCGGCTCCGCCGTGACTTGTCCTGGAAATGTGGCGCGCGAGCGGGCCGGCCCTGTCTGTTCGACCCAGCGCCGCAGCACGCGGTTCCACCACATGATCGCGCCGGTGACGAACATCACCGCGGGCAGCAGGCCGATGATCACGTAGGTGATTCGCACGCCGAGACCGCCATACCGGCCGAAGTGCATTCTCACGAGCCACGCAATGAACTCGTCCCCCTTGCGCGAGGCCGTCGCGAGCTGTTGCGGCTCGAAGTAGTCGACAACCGCGAGGAATGGATCGGGGAACGCGAAGTAGATGCCGGTGAGACCCCACATGAAGAGGATCACCAGGCTCCAGAAACCGAGCGCAGCGTGCAGGTCGAAGTTGATGCGCTTCCATCCGTGCCGCGGGTTGAAGAAGAAGCCTTTGTACCAGGCGCCGCTCGCGCGCCACCAGATGATGACGCCGGTCAGGCACATGAGGCACAGCAGGGCACCGCCGATCGCGTTGACCTGACGCCCCGTTTCGCCGGTGAGCAGGTTGTCGTGGAGATCGACGAACCATTCCATGATGGCCACCGAACGTGGGTGCGCATCGCCCATGTCCGCGCCGGTGTACGGATTGAACCGCTCCTGGCGGATCTTGCCGTCTTTCGACAGCGTCACTTCGCTCGGCATCAACCGCCGGCGTGACGGCGTGAGTTTCGTGATCGTGGAGCCGGGATACTGTCGCAGCACCGCCTCGCGAAGCTGGGCGTCGGAGAGGCGCACTGCGCTGGCCGGCGCATCCTTCGCGGGAACGTTGCCCAGCTTGCCCTGGAGGAGATCGCGCCGGAAGACCACCGCGCTTCCGGTGATGCTGATCAGAACGATGTAGATGCCAATCGCGACCCCGGTCCAGAGGTGAACCTGGAAGAGCGCGCGGCGAAGGAAGGTTTTCCGAGGCTGCTTCCAGAAGCCCATGCCGGCGCAATCTTACAACTTGGCCCCGAGGTACGCACAGACTCGAAGGAGGTCCGCGAAGACGCCTCCGGCAGTGACGGCGGGGCCCGCGCCTGGCCCCTGGATGACGAGCGGATTGCGGTCGTAGCGGCCGGTCACGAAGCGGACGATGTTGTCCGTGAGGTTGATATTCGCGAACGGATGCGAGCGATCGAGCTCGACGAGGCCGACGGTGGCGCGGCCCGATGCCGCATCGAGCGCGGCCACGTAGCGGAGGACGCACCCTTTCGCGGCAGCCGCCTTCAGCCGCTCGAGCATGGACGCATCGAGCTCCGAGACGCGATTCATGAACTCATCGACGCTGCATGCCGCGAGCGTTGACGGGATGAGCCCTTCGAGCTCGACGTCGGCCAGTTCGAGCCGGAGGCCCATTTCCCGGCCGAGGATGACGAGCTTCCGTGCCACATCGGTCCCCGAGAGATCGTCGCGTGGATCGGGCTCCGTATAGCCGCTCGCCTTCGCATCGCCCACGATCGCCGAAAACGGCTGTCGTCCGTCCCACACATTGAACAGGTACGCCAGCGTGCCCGACAGGATTCCTTCGATGCGGCGGATCTCGTCGCCCGTCTCACGCAGATCGCGAAGCGTCTGGATGATCGGGAGGCCGGCCCCGACAGTCGCTTCGTAGAGGTAGTGCGATCCTGCCGCCCGCCGCGCCTCGTGCAGCTCGTCGTACAGATCGAGGGGCCCGCTATTGGCGCGCTTGTTCGGCGTGACCACATGGATGCCAGCCGAGAGCCAGCGTGGGTACTGCTCCGCGACCTCGTCGCTCGCGCTGCAATCGAGGATGACCGCATGCGGCAGGTGCTCGGCGTTGACGTGATCCTCGAAGCGCAGCATGTCGGGCAGCTGGCCGACCGTGATGGCGTCGCGCCACGCGTCGAGCGGGATCGCCGAATCCGAGAGCGCCATCGCGCGCGACGTCATCACCGCGCGCAGTCGGAGATCGATGTGGAAGTCGCGCGTCAACCGCGCAGCCTGCGAGGCCAGCTGATCCAGGAGCGCGCTGCCGACAGCCCCGGGACCGATGAGACCAAGCGAGACCGTGTGCGGTGAGAGATAGAAGCCGGAGTGCACCGATCGCAGTGCCCTGGTGGTCTGTCGCTCGTCGATGACAACCGAGATGTTGCGCTCCGACGATCCCTGCGCGATCGCCCGGACGTTGACGCCCGCGGCGCCCAGCGACCCGAACACCTGCGCCGCGACGCCGGGGGTTCCCGCCATGCCGTCACCGACGACCGACAGGATGCTGCATCCGCGCACGACGTCGACGTTCTGAATCTGTCCGCCGTTCAACTCCGCGTGAAACGCGTGCCGCACTGTCCGGGCCGTGCGCTCGGCCTCTGCCTGCAGAATCGCGAAACAGATCGAATGCTCCGAGCTGCCTTGAGAGATCAGAATCACGGAGATGCCGTCCTCCCGCAGCGCTCCGAACAGCCGCTGCGCGGTGCCGGGCACGCCGATCATGCCGGCACCCTCGACGTTCACGAGCGCCACGCCATCGATGCTCGTGATCCCCTTCACGGGATGAATGGACATCGGCGATGCGGAAATCAACGATCCCGATGTCTCAGGCGCGAACGTATTGCGGATCCAGATCGGAATCCGCTTCGCCACTGCGGGCGCCATCGTCTGCGGATGAATCACCTTCGCGCCGAAGTAGGCGAGTTCCATCGCCTCGTGATACGAGAGCGAATCGATGACCTGGGCGTCGGGGACGCGCCGCGGGTCGGCGCTCAGCACGCCGTCGACGTCGGTCCAGATGACGATCTCCCGCGCGTCGAGCAAGTCGCCAAAAATCGACGCGGAAAAGTCGCTGCCGTTCCTGCCGAGCGTCGTCTGAAGTCCTTCGGCCGTGCGGGCGATGAAGCCGGTGATGACAAGGGTCGTCTCAGTGTCCCGCGGGATCACCTGCATCGCGTTCGCACGCGACTCGTCCCATCGCACGCTCGGCCCAAGCGGACTCCAGTCGACGCGGACGATGTCGCGTGCGTCGACCCAGACGACACGTCCCGGCCTGCGCCCGCGCGACTCGAGGTATCTCGCGAACAGGCGGGTCGACCAGATCTCGCCGAAACCGGCGACAAGGTCGCGCACGGCGGACGAAGCGGAGCGCGTCAGATGAACGGCGTGAAGAATCCCGACGATGTCCTGGCAGTCCTGATCGACCCCGGCGACGTAGACGTCCGCCGCGGAACCGGGAATCAGGGCCTTCGCCATGCCGTCGTGACGGTCGCGGAGCGCCTGCACGGCGTCGGCGACAGGCTGCTGGCGCTCGGCCTGCGTAATCAGCGCCAACAGCGCATCGGTCACGCCGCGACATGCTGACAGCACGACCCCGAGCCGCGTGCACGTCTCTTTTTCGATGATGTCTGCCGCGAGCTGCATGCACGCGGCGTCAGCGACGCTCGAGCCGCCGAATTTATGAACTCGCCACCTGTCCATCACTGCGTCAATTCCCAATCTCCAACTTCCAACTCCCAAGGCGCACATCCGTTTGGGAATTGGTGTTTGGGAGTTGGGAGTTTTCAGGTGCCAATGACGAGTCCCCCGTCGACGGAAAGCACTGCGCCATGCACGAAAGAGGCGGCCTCAGACGCCAGCCATACATATGCCTCGGCGACGTCGCCCGGCTCGCCAATGCGGCCGAGCGGCGTGCCCTCAACGAGCCTGTGCCGCACCTTGTCTGGAATCGTCTGCACCATCCCGGTCGCGATCACTCCCGGCGCCACAGCGTTCACGCGGATATTGTGACGCCCGAGTTCGCGCGCCCACGTGCGTGTCATCGCAATCACCGCCGCTTTCGAGGCCGCGTAGTTGGTTTGTCCGGCGTTCCCGTAGAGTCCGACGACGCTCGACGCGTTCAGCACGGCGCCACCGCCGCCGGCAATCATATGTGGAACCACCGCGCGCGTACACACGAACACACCGCGGAGGTTGACGTCGAGCACCTGGTCGAACGCCTCGTCGGACATCTCGTCCAGTAGATCGCCGCCCTTCCACTTGACGAGCAGGGCGTCATGGGTAATGCCGGCGTTGTTGATCAGGACGTCGAGACGCAACCAGCGTTGCATGACCGAGGTGACCGCCGCTCTCACGGCCGGCACATTGGTCACGTCAACCTCTGAGCACAAGCACTCGCCGCCGTGGGCCTTGATCTCGCGCGCGAGGCCCTCGTCGGCAGCCATCCGGTCCCACACGGCCACGCGACAGCCTTCTTCTCCAAAGCGAAGCGCCGTGGAGCGGCCGATCCCGGACGCCCCACCGGTGACGATCACCACTTTGCCGCGTAGTCCTGAGGCGATCAAGCGTTCACCTCAACAGGCCACGGAGACACGGAGACACGGAGGCACGGAGACAAATCCTAATGTCTTCTCCGTGTCTTCGTGCCTCCGTGGCACGTTCAAGCAACAAGCGCTCGAATTGGGGTGAGTCAGCGCGAGAAGCGATCGACGATGTCGACGAGCTCGGCGAGACTTTCGGTGTGTTCGTCAGAGCCTTGAGCAATGCTGTGCGGAACACACTTTTCGACGTGAAATTTGAGGATGACGTGGCTGACGCGTCCAATCGCTGCTTCCGCCGCCGCCAGCTGCTGAAGAATCGCGATGCAGAGCCGCGGCTCTTCGATCATTTTCCGAATTCCGCGCAGCTGGCCCTCGATGCGTTTGAGGCGCGCCAGCACGTCGCGTTGATGATCGATATCGAGCGCGGGCGGGCTCGCCCGGCGCGAGGGGTTGACTATAACATGCGGGTCCAGAGTGGCAGTGTTGGGCTGTTCGTCGGGCATTTAAAACGACTTACGGCCGCCGCCCCCCGTTCGTTTACAACCGCCGCCATCTGGCCCGGGCGGTCTCGTGGAAGTTACATCCCTGCCGGTCGATGATGACAATCGACGGAAACCTATGAATCTCCAGCGCGTAGAGGGCCTCCGGCCCTAAATCGCCATAGCCGACCACCGACGCGGCCGAAATCTGCCTGGCCAGCAGCGCGCCCAGCCCGCCAATCGCGGCGAAATAGACCGCGCGGTGCGCGACGACATGTGCCATGTCCTCGCCGAGCAGCTCGCCCTTGCCGATGACGGCACGCACGCCTGTCTTGAACAGCGCCGGTAAATACCTGGCCATCCGCGCGGTCGTTGTCGGCCCCGCGGATCCAATTACTTGTCCTGGCTTGGGCGGCGAAGGCCCCACGGCATACAGAATCTGGTTTCCGAGCGAGATCGGAAGCGGCTCGCCGTTTTCCAGCGCACGTGCAAGCCGCGCCGCGCTCGCGTCGCGCATCGAGATGACGCGCCCGGTCAGCTCGACCGAATCGCCGGCGCGAAGGCGATCCAAGTCGGCCTCGCTGACGCCGTTACTGCAATCGAGCTGAATGACATTGCTCATTGGTCGACTCCGACCACCGGCGACCACTCAGGACACAAAGACGGGGTGAACCACGAAGAAGGACACGAAGAGCAGGCTTCGTGTCCTTCGTGCCCTTCGTGGTTGACATCGTCTTTGTGCTCTTAGTGGCCACGTCACAGGGTCGTAGACATGCGCCTCGTCGAGTGACACCCGAGATTCACCGCGACCGGCAGTCCCGCGATGTGCGTCGGATAGACCTCTACGTTGACCGCCAACGCCGTGACGATACCGCCAAGTCCCTGCGCGCCGATGCCGAGGCCGTTCACCTGGTCCAGCAGTTCCCCTTCGAGCTCGCGAAGATCCGCGCGCGGATGCCTGAGGTCGACCGGCCGGAGGACCGCCTTTTTCGCGAGAAGCGCGGCGACCTCGAAAGTGCCGCCCACGCCGACGCCGACAATGATCGGCGGGCACGCGTTGGCGCCGGCGCGATCGACGGTCTCGAGCACGAACTGCTTGATGGCGGCGACGCCGTCCGCGGGAACGAACATCTTCAATGCGCTCATGTTCTCGGCGCCGAATCCCTTCGACGCCACGGTGATGCGCACGTCGGCGCCGGGAACGATGTCGACGTGAATGACGCCCGGCGTATCGCCTCCGGCGGTCCTCAGAAGGCGCGTCGGATCGCCCGCCACCGACCACCGGAGATATCCGGAGCGGGTTCCCTCGCGGATCCCTTCGTAAATCGCTTCCTGCAGGCGTCCTCCGACCCAGTGGACGTCCTGCCCGACCTCCAGCATGACGACAGCGAGACCGCTGTCCTGGCAGACGGGCACGCGGTCGGCCGCGGCGATCTCGTAATTGCGAATCAGCTGTTCCAGCGTACGCCGGGCCAGCGGCGACTCTTCGCGTGCTGTGGCGTCACGCAGCGCCTGCAGCACGTCTGCGGGGATGTTGTAGTTGCACTCCACGAGCAGCCG
>Ga0209515_10005750_pt1 | contig 15903 bp, 18 predicted proteins | sample Subgroupgradi54m_FD_187454 | JGI IMG/M metagenome (GOLD analysis project Ga0209515, IMG submission 187454) | Subsurface groundwater microbial communities from S. Glens Falls, New York, USA - GMW60B uncontaminated upgradient, 5.4 m (SPAdes)... ...
CCCTCACTGGGAATTGAGAAGTGCGAAGTTCGAAGTGAGAAGTAAGCGTTTTCAGGAGGACCTCTGATGACTCGCAGAGTGGCATTACTCGTTCTTATCGGGGCGCTCCTGTCCGGCATGACGGCATCCGCGCATCACTCCCAGGCCGCGCAGTACGACACCAGCAAGCAGGTCAAGGTTGAAGGAACACTCGTCCAGTTCCAGCTCCGCAACCCGCATGCGTTTCTTCAGATAGAAGCACCAGACGAAAACGGGAAGCTTGTGCGATGGTCGATCGAGTGGGGCGGCGTCGGGCAGCTGAACGACCAGGGTGTGACCAGGACCACGCTGAAGTACGGCGACGTCGTGGTCATCACCGCCCAGCCTTCGCGGACGCCGAACGACCACAAGCTGCACATGCTCACGCTGAAGCGCCCGTCTGACGGATTTGGATGGGGCACGAGGCCGGGCGAGGTCATCGAAGGGACTGACCAGAGGTGAAGTCGCTGCTGCTCGCGATCGCGGTGCTCGCGGTCATTGTCGCGACGCGAGTCGACGCGCAGCGCGGCCAGGGGGCGCCGGCACCGGCCCCGCCGACGCCGAAGGCGGATGCCGCCATCGACATCACCGGAACATGGGTGTCCGTGATCAGCGAAGACTGGGCGTTGCGCATGGTGACGCCGCGCAAGGGAGATTACACGCGCATGCCCATCACGCCCGCCGCGCGGAAGATCGCCGACGCCTGGGATCCGGCAAAGGACGAAGCGGCGGGAGAGCAGTGCAAGGGGTATGGCGCCGCGGGCCTCACACGGCTGCCCGGGCGGATTCGGATTGGCTGGCAGGACGACCGCACGATGAAGCTGGAGTTCGAAGCCGGGAATCAGACCCGGCTGTTTCACTTCGGCGCGGCGACGGCGGTCGCGGAGCCGTCAATGCAGGGGCAGTCCCTTGCCGAATGGCAATACACCGTCAATCCGCCGCGCAGCGGGGAATTGAAGGTGCTGACGAGTCGACTGCGGCCGGGGTACCTCCGGAAAAACGGCGTGCCCTACGGCGCGAACACCACGATGACCGAGTATTACCACCGGATGACGGCGCCCAATGGTGACGTCTGGCTCACGATCGTGACCGAGACGAAGGACCCGGAGAATCTGCGGGAGCCGTTCGTCCAGAGCACGCATTTCAAGAAGCTGCCCGCCAACGCCACGTTCAAGCCCGAGCCCTGCGAGGCGCGGTAGACCGAGGTCAGGCGGGCTAACCCCGCACTGGAGCCGGCGGCGACCAGCGACTGGTGCTCCGTCCAAGCGTGTTGCCGCCGCAGCTCAGCGCGAACGTTAGGCCGTCCCGGCTTGTCCAGAGGAAATCGAGTGATCGACTCGGCAGCTGCTTTCATGAAGCGGAGGACCGCATGATGAGCGACGACGGAATGGCCCGGCGGACGTTTCTCGAAAGGACTGGGCTCGCTGTATTGAGCGCCGGCCTTGCCCTCCACTCGCGCGACACCCACGCCCAGGTCGCGGTGCCCAATTCGGCAGGCACGGATTCGCCGAAGCTCAAGGCGCCGGCGAACGCCTGCGACTGCCACATGCACATCTACGATCCGGCGCGGTTTCGGATGGTTCCGAGCCAGAGAGTGCCTCCGACGGATGCGGCCGTGCCGCAGTATCGATTACTCCAGAGGCGGATCGGAACGACCCGGGTCGTCATTGTGACACCCCGCAACTACGCCACGGAGAATCAGGTGACGGTCGATGCCATCGCGCAACTCGGGCCGAATGCCAGAGGCGTCGCCGTCCTCCACCCGACGGTGACCGATGCCGAGTTGAAGCACCTTCATGACGCCGGCGTGCGAGGGATCCGCTTCAGCCTCAGCGACCCGGCCACGGCGGTCGTCACGCTCGACATGGTCGAACCGCTATCGAAGCGCGTCGCCGATCTCGGCTGGCACGTGCAATTCAACGTGGAGGGCCAACAAGTGGTCGAGTGGGCGGCCCTGCTGCGGCGCCTGCCGTCGCAAACAGTGTTCGATCACATGGCACACCCGCCACTGCCGGCGGGCATCGAACATCCGTCCCATGGCATCATCCGCGGCCTCATCGACCGGGGCCGAACATGGGTCAAGCTCTCCGGCGCCTATTCGAATACGAAAGTCGGCCCACCCTACCCGGATGCCACCAGGATCGCGCAGGCCTTCGTCAAGGCCGCGCCAGAGCGGATGGTGTGGGGAAGCGACTGGCCGCACCCGACCGAAGCGCCCGACCGCAAACCGAACGACGCGGTGCTGTTCGACTTGCTATCGGAATGGGCGCCCGACGAGGCGACGCGCCACCGCATTCTCGTCGAGAATCCGACAACGCTGTACGGGTTTGCCCGGTCGTTGTAAGTATCACGTGTAGGACTCACGATGTGGATCGGCGTTTCCATTCTGCGAGTGGAAGCCGGCAGGTAGACATGGCTATGGGTTTCTCCATCCCGGCAACGATCGTCGCGGGGACTTATGCCCTCCTCGCGGGCGGCCTCGCGAGTTACGAGTCGACCGGCGCCGGCTGCATGGGCTGGTGCCTCGGCCTCGCGACCTTTCCCGAAGTTTTCCTCCTTGGCCTCTTTCCCACGGAATTCTTTTACTCTCCTCTTTGGGTGCGCTTCATGTTCGTGTTCCCCATCGCAGTGATCGGCGTGAATGCCTTCATCCTCTACGTGATCTTCGGAGGAGTGAAATGGTGGCGCGCCTTGTAGATTCGCCCGCCGTGCTACCATCCGCTACCGCTGGAGGTCGGCATGCGCCACTCACTCGTCGTGCTGCTCGCGATCGGGGCCGCCCTCAGATGGGGGCCACCAATACGATGAAGCGCGCGGGTTTCCCCATGGAGCGCTTCAAGTTCGGCGACCGCGTCACCATCATCGGGTACCCCGGCCGCCGCGACCGCAGCGTGCTCCTGCGTGAAACGATTCTCGCCGACGGGACCCGCTTGAATCCGGAGATGCGCGCAAACCCTGGCGGAGGCGCCAACTAAACGTTTGAAGTTCGAAAGTCGAAGTTCGAAGTATCGCGCGTCTGATTCACCCGTCGACAGGAGGACAACGATGGCACACCTGGGAAGATCGCTCGGGTCCGCTGCGCTGGCGTGGCTCCTCGTCGTCATCGGCGCCGCCGCGCCTGCAACTGCGCAGGTCAATCCGAACGTCGCGCCGATTCCCACGGTTACGGGACCGATTCCGGTGACGGCGGATTCGATTCCCCTGATGACGTCGAGCAAGCTCCAGACCGTGGTCGACCTCCCGGGTCACGGGTACGTCGAGGAAGAGTTCTTCGTGAGCGGCCGCGCCAACGTCTACGACTGGGCGGACGGACGCGGCGTGAGCGTGAAGACGCCCAACGCGCCGTACACCACGCGCATCATGCTGCGGCGTCCTGCCGCCGCCCAGCGTTTCAGTGGCAATGTCATCGTCGAGATCGTCAACGCCGCGCGGCGCTACGACTTCCCCTTCGCGTGGGGAGTCTCGCATGACTACTTCATGGAGAACGGCGACGCGTTCGTGATGATCACGCTCGCACAGGGGAACCTCGAGGGACTCAAGGCGTACGACGCCGCCCGCTACGCGCCGCTGTCGCTGGCGAATCCGACGCCGGACGAGGCGTGCGCCGTGGGCCGGACCGGAAGTCCTCCACAGACGGCGCCGGGGGAGGAAGGGCTGCAGTACGACATCCTCGCCCAGGTCGGCGCGCTGCTGAAAGCCGCGCGCGCGGGCGGTCCACTGGCCGGGTTCAACGTGCAGCGCGTGTACATGACGGCCTACGACGGTGCGTTGCCGACCTACATCGCCGCCATCCATTCACGCGTGAAGCTCGCGAACGGCCGGCCGATCTATGACGGGTACGTGCTGAATCGGCACCCGGCCCTGACGCGCCTCCGCCGCTGCGGGGCGGCGCCGGCGGCAAACGATCCCCGGCAGATCATACGGAACCTGGACGTGCCCCTGATTCGCATCATCGGGCAAACCGATATCCTCACGACCTATGCCCAACGTCGCGAAGACAGCGATGCGCCAGGCGACCGGTATCGCCTGTACGAGATCGCGGGAGGTGCTCACGCCGACGCCTTCTTCTATCCGTACATTCCTTCGGTCGCGGATCTCAGGAAAATCGGCAGTCCGTACCCGTTCCTGGCCTCCTGGCCGTTCGCCAATCAGTGCGAGCCGGAGCAGACGCTGGCGAAGACGCCGATCAACACCTACGCGCTCGACGCCGCCTTTGCGAACCTGACGCGCTGGATTCGCGACGGCGCGGCGCCTCCCAGGGCGGAGCGCATCGCGATCGAAAACAGCGGCACTCCGCAGGCTCGCATCGTGCTCGACACGTTTGGCAACGCCGCCGGCGGGGTACGCACTCCGTATCTGGATGTCCCGAGTGCGACGTACTACACGAGCTCGAAGGGGGAAACGTTCTGCCCCGAGCTCGGGCATACTGTGGCATTCGATTGGGCGCGTCTCAACAGCCTCTACGGCACGCCGCAGAACTATGCGGCGAAGGTGGCGCAGTCGGTCGACAAGCTCGTGCGCGAGCGGTGGCTGACGGAATCGGACGGCCGGAAGATCAAAGCGGAAGCGCTCGCTCCCGTCACCGGGTCGCGGTGACCGGGTTCGAAGGAGGACCATCTTGAGACACAGGATTGCCGCCGTTTGCTGCGCGGTCTTGACGCTCGTCGCGATCGCGTCCCTGGAGGCCCACCACTCGCCGTCGGCCATCTTCGACATGGCGAAACACGTCGCCGTGACGGGCACCCTCACGAAAATCGACTGGATCAATCCGCACATCGTCCTCGAAATGGACGCCAGGGGCGAGGGCGGGAAGATCGATCACTGGACATTCCAGAGCAATCCTCCGTCGTGGTATCGCAGCGTCGGGCTCGCCCGCGCCGACTTCGCCAAGGCGATCGGTCAGACGGTGACGGTGGGAGCCGTGCGAGCCAGGGACGGGACGCTCTACGGCTACATGGACAAAATCACGTTGCCGGATGGCACGTCGCTGGAATTGGTCAACAGCGCCGATACGAAGTAGCAGGAGTGAGAAACATGGCGAAGAGAATTCTGAGCGTCGTCGCGTGCGCGATCCTGATTCAGGGGGTGGCGCTGGCGCAGCAGACGCATCCCGACCTGAGCGGCGTGTGGAGCTATGCCATCGATCGCGCGCCAGCCGCCCTGAAAAAGGACGTGAATGGAACGGTCACCATTCAGAAGATCGATCAGAGCGCCCGGCATGGAGACGCCAGGTCGGCTCGTGGCGTCTTGCCGTCCACGCCGAGACCTTCCTACAAGCCGGAGTTCCAAGCCAAGGTCAAGGACCTGTCCGACCACGAAAGCAAGACGGACCCGGTGTTCTACTGCGGCAAGCCCGGCGTGCCACGCATCGGTCCGCCGCGGAAGATCGTGCAATTGCAGAACGAGATGGTCTTTCTCTACGAGGACATCTCCGGCGACCCGTACCGCATCGTCCCCACCGACGGCCGTCCGCATCGCGCCAAGGCGAACCCGTCTAACTACGGCGACTCGGTCGGCAGATGGGAGGGTGAGGTACTCGTGATTGACGTGAGGAACTTCGTGGACGACACCTGGTTCGGCGAAGACGGCTACTTCCACAGCGACGCGATGCGCGTCACCGAACGGATCTGGAAGGACGGCGACAACCTGGTGTGGCAGGCGACCGTGGAAGATCCCAAGGTGTTGACCGCGCCCTGGGTCATGCCGCCGCGTCTGACCAGGCCGTCCGCGGAGCCTCTGGAGGAATCGCCCAAGTGCGTCGAGACCGATGGTCCCAAGCTGCTGAACGACGATCATCACCTCCAGCGATAATGGAGTTGGGGAAGGGCATCATGATGTCGCGTGGTGAAGTTCTTCGGCTGTGGCTCTTGCTCGCGCTGTCCCTCGTCCTGGGACCGGTGACCGCTCGCGCCCAGAGTCTGGTGGAATCCAGTGCAGAAACGCGATTCCAGCTGGACGTGCACGTCCCGGACGCTGCGCTTGCTGCGTATCTTCCGCCTGGATGGACTCCAAACGTCGCCACGCAGGGGCCCGCGAAAGACGCAAACCTTCGCGTCGTGTTCATCGATCGCATGACGATCAACGGTCCCGACGGCAAACCTGTGGGCAGGGGATCCAACAGGCTTGTGTACCTCGTCGCGCCCGTCAAGGACACGACGGGCGCCGCCGTGCAACTGGTGATCGGAGGACTGACCGAAGATCCTTCGGACTCGCCTGGTCCGTTCGGTGTCTATCTGCCGGCGACGACTCATTCGATGCACCGTTCGCTTTCCAGCGACGGAGGACCGATTCGCGAATCGCAGGACTGGGTGTTTGCAGCTGCGAGCGGCGAGCATCTCGAGATGCACATCGAATACGAGCGCGGAGTCGCCAACAAAGGCGCGCCGGCGGAGGTAAAGTTCTTCTCCGCGAAGAATCCGGGCTTCTATCAGCTGTCGAAACAGGAACAGGTCCTCGACATCCTGCGGAACGCGACCACGAATCCGCCGGATCGGGTGAAGGCCTTTTCGTTCAAGGCATCGGGCGGCACCTACGCGAAGCTGTTCAACGGAACCGAGCGGCTTCTCAGCTGGGACAACATTCTGTGGATCAACCGCGCGGTGTTAGTTCCTTGAAACGGTCTTCAGCCTGAAACGGCCTTGATGACGGCCTGCGGATTGTCCGACGCGATCACGAGGCGATTTCGCGTCGCCAGGTAGGTGTAGCGCAGGTTGATGTGAGCTTCCGCGATTTGTTGAAAGACCCGGGACGCGGCCCCCGGCTCGTCGGCGACCGGCACCAGTACGACCTGTTGCTCCTGCACCACGCGGAATCCCGCTTCGCTCAGGCATCGGCGGGCGGCGGGGAGGTGGAGGTCGGCGATCAGCACGTGCACGACGCCGTTCATCTCCGCGTAACCGTCGATGTTGATCCCGGCGCCGCTGACACAGCCGATCGCCTTGGCAAGGCTGCCGGGACGATCGTCCTCGAGGGTCACGGCGAGGTCCGCCGCCAAGTGCGCCATGGATAACTCCCAACCGCCCAAATCCCAACCATCGGAGTTGGGATTTGGGGTTTGGGGTGTGGGATTTACTTCGAGAGTGGACCCGGTCTCACCTGGAACTTGATGATCTTGCTCAGCGTGCCTTTCCCGCCTTCCATGTGGAACGGGGCGCGCGTCGCATAGGTCGAGTAGACCGCCTTGCCTTTCCAGCCTGCATTCGCATCGTCGATCCGGCCGTCGAACCCCTTCCCGTAATAGCCCATCGGATACGGGATGCGGAACGTCATGAACTTCCCGTCGACCAGCGCGAGCAGCGCGTCCGACTCGTTGCCCGTTGCGAGCGGCACATCCTTGCCGACACCGAGCATGTCGAACCGATCGACGAAGTCGTAGTAGGCGGAGTCGGCGCTCGCCGATTCCACTGCGCCCTTGAACTTCGGCCCGGGAAGCGTGTTCAACGTCCAGCCCTCGGGGCAGTGCTGACCGGTGGCATTCGGTCCGTTGAGCGGCCCCTTGCACTTGCTGCGATCGAAGCTCGCCAGCTGTCCGCTCGAGAGCACCGTCCACACGACGCCCTTGCTGTCGACGTCCATGCCGCGCGGAGCATACCCCTGCACCGAGGCCTTCGGGTTGTTCCACGGCACTTCATAGATTTCCGACAGCGCGGTGTTGGCCGGGTCAGGTCCCGGAACGACGCGAATGATCGAGCCCGGGAAGCCGGTCACGGAGCCCCAGACCGATCCGTCGGGCGCCGGCGCCACGCCGTAGAACCCGCCGGCGATCCGCTTGTCCTTCGCCGGATCGATCGGATCGTTGATCCCGACATACGCGTCGCGCTTGCCGTTGCCGTTGGTGTCGAGCACGAACGCGCTCCATCCCTGCGCCTTGGCCTCGTCCTTCGTCGCGTCGTACACCTTCGTGTCGAACCAGGCGATCTGTGCACCGCTGCCGGTGAACCAGAGCTTGTCGTTGTCGTCGAAGTTCAGGTGATGCGTTCCGAAACAGGTGTCGATGGTCGTCATCTGCTTCGTTTTCGGATCCCACATCTGCACCTGGCGGTTGCTCTGAGTGATGGGAAGCAGCTTCGCCGAGGGATGGCTCGATCCCTCCCGACAGAACGCCGCCGTCTCGCTCGGACGGATTCGCGCGGCGACCCAGACACGCGCCTGCCGATCCATCGCGAAGCTATGAGCGTTCGCCTGACTGTTCCAGATGGCTTCGTCGCCCCAGTACGCCGATGGCATCGCGGGCGGCTGATCCCCTGTGCTCGGCGTTTTCGGATCGCGAACAGCCAGCTTCACCTGGGTTGCGCTGTTCTGCGCCGGGTTGACGACCGGCAGGAACTGCTGGCTCTCCTCGGTGGCGCCGTAGATCGGGCCGTTGGCGTTGACCGTCGGGTTCCGCTTGTCGCTGGCGATCTCGTCGTGGAGATACGTCGTCGGCGTGCCGTAGTCCCACATCGTGATGACGATGTTCCGCTCGCGGCCCTGCGGGCGCGGCGGTGCCGCTGCGGGAATCTCGCCCTTCGCGATGCGATCGGTCCAGTCCGCGTACATCCCCAGCGCGCGTGCGCGGCCGACCTGCGTGAAGCGGGCGCTCATCCCGGCGCCAGCCTGCCCGGACTGAATCCGCCGATCCCAGGCCGCCGCGGAATCCTCGAACGTGCCCAGGGCCTTCGGGATCTCGCGCGTCGCCTTGCCGCCGATCTGATGGCACGCGGTGCAGGCATCAGTCGCGACGATGTTGCGAACCCATTCGCCCTGGCTCTTGATGTTCGGCGCGATGCCGTTGCCGGTCGGCCCGGTGCCCGGGAAGTCGCTCTTGGGCGGCAGCTGCATCAGCGCCCACCAGTACTGCGCCGGGTAATACTGCGCCGCGGCGCGCGGATTCGGCGCCGTCACAGCCGTCAGGTTCAGCGCCTTGCCCGGCGTGGCCTTGACCTTCGCGGAATCAACCAGCCCGTAACCGCGGACCCAGACGTCGTAGGTCGCCTTCGGCAGGTCTGGCAGGAGGTAGCGGCCCTGATCGTCGGTGACGACGGTCTTGATGAGGCGCGTGGGCAAGGCCGTGGTTTCGGCGATCACCCAGACCCCTGCTTCAGGGCCGCGCGCACCGGTGACGACGCCGCTGATATCGTCGTCGTCCATGGCGATGGCTGCGCCGCCGGCCTGTCGAGCGCTGACCGCCGTCAGCGAGACCGTCACCGCCAGGGCGATGCCGAGCACGGCGATCATGCCTGGTGCGGTCGCCAGTTTACGGAATCCCCAGTAGAGGCCTGTGCTGCTCATACGGTTCCTCCTCGAGAACGGAGAGTAGACGTGGACCGGGAGAGTGTGCTCCCCCTGCGTGGGGCAGTCAAGCAGCTCGTGGGGCCGGGCGGCTCCTTAGAGGGCGTTGATAGCGCGCGTTTCCAGGACCGTTGTCGGGGCGCCCTCGCGGGTCACCGCTCCGAACAGGGTGACTCTCATGCGTCTGCCACGGTGGGCGCGGCTGTTGTACAGTCGATAGTGCGCATGGCACTAAAGAGGGTACGAATGGTTCGTCTGCTCACGATTGTCGGCGTCCTGGTCTCGACGCTCGCGGTCGCTGGATGCGGCTCGTCTTCGCCGCCGACGTCGCCGACGCCCAGCCCGGCCCCGGCGCCGACTCCTGCACCGACCCCGGCTCCTACGCCAACACCCACACCGACGCCGACGCCGGCGCCGACCACGGCGTCGCTCACAGGTTCGGTCACGACCTCTGGAGGACAGGGCATCGCGGGCGCGAAGGTGACGGCGATCGATGGGCCCAACTCGGGACAAACCGTCCTGGCGGACGGCAACGGCGCGTACCGGTTCGACTCATTGACGATCAGCAACACGAACTTCGTCGCAAGGGCCAGCGGATATGTGGATGACAGTCGCGGCACCTTTGTCAACGGCACCAACACGCTCACCTTCGTGCTCGCGGTCGTGCCGCCACCTCCTCCACCAGAGCCGACCATTACGATCACGTCGCGGATCATCAGTGGCGGTTTTGGAGCAGACACCCAGGAGTGGGGGTTCGTCGCGACGGGGACTGTGCCGTTTACGTCCTACGACTGGAACTTCGGCGACGGCACATCGGCGACCAACACCACTTCCGAAGAGCAACACGTTTACCGGTCGCGAGGAACCTTCACGGTGACTGTGACTGGCAAACGCTCCAGCGGGTCGCCCGTTGTCGGCACGCTGGTCATCGAGGTGAAGTGACCGGTGCCTGCTGCGGACGCGGCTCGGACGACGGCGGCACGATGCTCTTCATCCGCATCGTGGTGACCAGATTTCCGTAGAGCTCGTTGTTGTGAGCGAGATTCATGATCAACAAGGCCATGCGAGGCTGCCTGACCTGGCGGCCGCTCTCTTGTGTGATCTCGACGACCTCCGCCCCTGACGCGTCGGTCAACGCGGCGTACGCGGGATCACAGTAGGCGAACGAGTCGGCCAGCGCCTTGCTGATTTCGGCCTTCGTCTTCAACGTCTTTTCGAGATTGACCCCGGCATTGGGATTCTTTTCGCCCTTGGCCTGCGAACACCAGAGGAAGTTGAAGTTGGCCACATGGGCGAGGTGCTGACCGAACGTGCGTACTTCCTCCTGCGGGCCGGGGCGCACGCCATAGAACTCCTCGGGCATCTTCTCACCGGATCGCACGATGTTGTTCTTGTTGCCGGTGTAGGCGTTGCGAACGTACCCCGCGACCGTCGGGGGGGCCTGCTGGCCTTGCTGAGCAGCCACGGGAATGGCCAGCCACGATCCCAGCAGTGCGCACACGAAGAGCTTTTTCGTCATCATCTCTCTCCTGGATAAGTCGGCCCGTTCACACGGGACCAGGCTCAATAGTCTACCCGGGCACGCCGCACAGGTGTATCATGCCGGGCCATGAAGCCCACACTCATACGTGCATCCGTCCTCTTCATCGCCGCCACGCTCATGGCCGCCGCTGTGTCCGCTCAACAGGTGACCAAGAAGGACATCCCCGGCATCTCGACCTTCGCGCAGGTGGAGACGACGATCGCCTGCGGCGGTTCGACGAAGCCCGAAGCCATTCAGGAAATCAGGAAGATGGGCTTCAAGTCGGTGATCAACGTTCGACTGGCCAGCGAGGAAGGGGCGCAGGTCGAAGAGGAGGGCGCAGCGGTGAAAGCGGCGGGGATGAACTACGTGCACCTGCCGTTCAATGCCCAGTCACCGGATCCGAAGCTCATAGACAATTTCATCGCGGCCGTCACGCTTCCTGCCAATCAGCCGGCCTACGTCCACTGTGCGGCCGGCGGTCGCGCGGCGTCGTTGTGGATGGTCAAGCGGGTCCTGGCCGACGGATGGGACGAGGCGCGAGCGCTCACCGAGGCGAACGCGCTCGGACTCAACGATCGATTCAGACCGTTCGCGCTCGATTACATCCACTCACACCCGCGATAACGCTGGATCCCGGCGCTCGCCCGGCTCCGCGAAGTATCCGCTGTCCTCACGCGCGCGCGAGCGGCGTGTCCACGACGTGCTCGGCACCGAACGAGCCATGACACGCTCGCGTCGCGTGCCGCCACGGAGAGCATCCGATGACGACCATCACGACCAAAGACGGAACGCAGATCTACTACAAGGACTGGGGCAAGGGACAGCCTGTCGTGTTCAGCCACGGCTGGCCGTTGAGCGCCGACGCCTGGGAAGACCAGATGGTGTTCCTGGGCGCCCACGGCTATCGCTGCATCGCGCATGACCGCCGTGGCCACGGCCGATCGAGCCAGCCCTGGAACGGCAATGAAATGGACACGTACGCCGACGACCTCGCGGCGCTCGCCGACACGCTCGACCTGAAGAACGCAATCCATGTCGGCCACTCGACCGGCGGCGGCGAAGTCGCGCGCTACATCGGCCGCCACGGCAGCACGCGCGTGGCCAAGGCCGTGCTGATCGGCTCGGTGTCGCCGTTGATGCTGAAGACGGCGGCCAATCCCGGCGGCCTGCCGATGGACGTGTTCGACGGGATCCGGGCCGGCGTGCTCGCCGACCGCTCGCAGTTCTTCAAGGACCTCACCGTGCCGTTCTACGGCGCCAACCGGCCGGGCGCCAAGGTGTCGCAGGGCCTGCGGGATTCGTTCTGGCTGCTGGGGATGCAGGCCGGCTTCAAGGGCGTCATCGACTGCATCAAGGCGTTCTCCGAGACGGACTTCACGGAGGACCTGAAGAAGATCGACGTGCCGACGCTGATCATGCACGGCGACGACGATCAGATCGTGCCGATCGGCGCCTCGGCCATTCCCTCGTCCAAGCTGGTCACAGGAGCCACGCTGAAGATTTATCCCGGCGCGCCGCACGGCATGTGCTCGACCCACAAGGACCTGATCAACGCGGATCTGCTCGCGTTCATCAAGGCGTAGAATGGGCGTCATGGCCCTCAAGCGTGTGTCGTGGGCGATAGCGATCCTCGTTGGCGTCCTTGCCATCGGTGTGGGGATAGGCCACGCCCAGCAAATCTTTGCCGGGTACTACGGCTACACGCCACCCAAATTCCCGACGCCGACGACCTTCAAGGGCGCCTTCAACTTCTGCCGCGGCATGTTCACGAGCAACCGGCGCGAGAAGCGCGGTTGGGACACGGACTACCCGGGGGCCGACATCAATTTCAGCATCCGGCTCTCCGAGCTGACCAAGACTCGCGTGAGCAAGGATTCCCAGGGCAAAGACCCGGACCATGTCGTCGTCCGGCTGACGGACGAAGCGCTCTTCCAATGCCCGTGGGTGCTCCTGGAGGACGCCGGGACCGCGATCTTCAACGAACAGGAGGTCCTGAGGCTGCGCGAGTATCTGCTGAAGGGCGGATTCATGTTCGTCTCGGACTACTGGGGCCCGCTCGCGAAGGATCAATTCGACGAGCAGATCGGTCGTGCACTCCCGCGATCGCAGTATCCGATCGTCACCATCCCGATGGACCATCCGATCTGGCACACACAGTTCGAGGTCACTCATGTCCCGCAGATGCCCTCGATCCAATCCTGGCGGCGCAGCGGCGGAACGTACGAACGCGGCGTCGGTACTGGAACGCAGAGCGCCCGCGGGATTGCCGACGCGCACGGCCGCCTGATGGTCGTCATGCTTCACAACACCGACATCCCCGACGGCTGGGAGCGCGAAGGCGAGGACCGCGAGTACTTCCTTAAATTTTCGCCGGACTCGTACTCGGCCGGCATCGACATCCTGATGTACGGCATGACCCACTGAGCTACGATCGCTCCATGCGGTCGATTTCTTGTTCAAGGCTCGTGGTATGCGCGCTCGTCTTCATCCTTGCGGCGGTGTCGGCATCCGCGCAGGAGCGCTCCGGCGAAGTGAACGGCCGCATCGTCAGCTCACGCGACGGCCAGCCACTCGCCTTGGTACAGGTCAATCTCCTCGGAACGTCGTTCCTTTCCGTCACCGGCGATGATGGGACATTTCGGATCGTTGGGCTGTCCGCGGGCGACTACGTGTTGCAAACGACGGTCGTCGGCTACCGCGTGATCCGGCAGGAGTTTGCTCTCGCCGCCGGGGAAACCAAGAGATTCGAGGTTGTGCTGACACCCTCGACGCTCACGCTTTCGGAAAGCGCTGTCGTCACGGCGGACCCCTTTGATGTGCCGGAATCCAGCGCGGCGGGATTCACGCTGCAGGGCGATGAGCGCAAGAACCTGGCGGGCGTGCTCGCCGACGATCCGCTGCGGGCCGTCCAGAGTGTGCCGGGTGTCACGTCAAACGACGATTTCTCCTCGGAGTTTTCGATCCGCGGCGCGCCCTTCGACCGCATCGGCCTGTACCTGGACGGCGTGCTGCTCCATTCGCCGTTTCACACGACCGACGGCCGGGCGGACAACGGCTCGCTGACGATCTTCAACGGCGACCTGACGGAGGACATGACGCTGTACGAGGGCGCATGGCCAGTCCGCTACTCGGACCGCACCGCCGGCATTCTGGCCGTGGAAACCCGTGAAGGCAGCCGGCAGGAGTTTCGGACCCAGTTCAGCGCGAGCGCGTCCAACGCCGCGCTCCTGGCTGAAGGACCTCTCGGCACGAGCAAGCGGGGGTCGTGGCTCGTGGATCTTCGCAAGAGCTATTTGCAGTACATCCTCAACCGGATCGACCTCGGCGACCAGCCTCCGCTGGCATTCGGTTTCACGGACGCGGAGGCTCGGCTTGACTACGATCTGACTCCGCGACACGCGCTGAGCCTGAATTACCTTGGCGGATCCTCTTCCGTCGATCGATCGCGATTCCGCGCCAGGCTTGGCCCCAACAGCGTGATGACGAGCGGGTTCCACTTCACGCTGCTCAACCTCGGTTCGCGCTACGCCACGTCGCGGCTGCTGATCGCGAGCCACCTGGCCTGGTCGCGCGAGAAGGGAAGCGTCGCGAATCGCGACCAGCTCACGCTGTCGGGTCAAACCTACGCCGAGGCGAACGTGCGCAGCGACGGCACGTTCATGTGGAGCAAGAGGAACACGCTGGATTTCGGTGGTCAGTTCCGGCATGTGCGCCAGGACGGTTCGATCACCCAGTTGGTCTACGCACCTGAGCTCACGACGACGCTGGACGCGTTCGGCGGCGCGGCACATCAGGCGGGCGCTTATGTGCAGGAGTCTGTCGCGTTCGCGAGAAGCCGTGTGACGGCGGGTGCGCGTCTGGACGAGCACAACCTGATGCCAGCACAGGTCGCCACACCGTACGCCAGCATGTCGTTTGAGCCGTCGAAAAGGACGCGCCTGCAATTTGACTGGGGACAGTACGCGCAGTTTCCGGAGTTGAATCAGATCTTCTCGATGTTCGCGCAAGGTCCCCTGCTGCCAGAGAGGGCCACGCACTATGAAGCCGCCGTGGAGCAGCGGCTGAACGACCGCACCCGATTGCGCCTCGAGCTGTACGACCGGCAGGACCGCGATCTGCTGGCTCGCCCGGTGCTGGATCCTCGCGTGTCAGCCGACGGGGCGATCGTCCAGGCAGTGCCGGCTGCGCCCTTGCTCAACTCGGAGCACGGGTCTTCCCGCGGCGTCGAAGTGCTCGTTCAGCGCCGGACGGCCAACGGGTTCACGGGATGGGCATCCTATGCCTACGGCCGCGCGATCGTCAGCGACGACGACCTGGGGCTCACGTTCCCGTCCGACTACGATCAGCGCCACACCGTCAACGCGTATCTGAGCCGACGCCTCCGTCCGACCGTCAACTTCAGCGGGCATTTCACGTACGGAAGCGGGATGCCCTTGCCCGGCTTCTACCGGCTCGAACACGGTGTCTACGAGCTGGCTCGGAATCGCAACGGCCTGCGGGCTCCGGCCTACCAGCGCACGGATCTGCGAGTGAACAAGGCGTTGGTCCGTCCAAAGTTCAACGCCACCTTGTTTGCCGAGGTCGTGAACTTGACCAACCATGCCAACCGCGACTTCGACTCGGCGGGTCCGTACAATCCCCAAACGGGTCGCACGTCGCCCAACTTTTACAGCATGTTCCCCATCCTGCCGTCGATCGGAATGGTGTTGACGTTCGACCACTGGCGCGTGCACAAGCCGCGCGCATAGCGCACCACGCTGGCGTCCCCCGATGTAGTATCTGTTCCTCCGCGATCCGCGACCGGTCAGTTCAAGGAGGACAGTGTGAGAATCCGCCTCGTCGTCTTTGCCATCGCGTCACTGGTGGGCGTCACGCTGTATGTGAACCAGCCTGGCGTGCTGGCGGCGCCGGGGGCCTTGAACTGCAATCTCGCGGCATACAAGGCGGGACCAGGACTCATCGCCGCGGTGGCCGGCGACGCGCTGGCGGTGACGTGGGACGGAGAGAGGAATCAGGAGCTGCGTCTCCGGTTCACGATCGATGGCGGCACGCCGACGATTCTGGAGCTCGCCGTGAGGCGCAAGGGGGCC